>Ga0105106_10001637_pt1 | contig 16128 bp, 12 predicted proteins | sample PPLLaktember2015_5_FD_79109 | JGI IMG/M metagenome (GOLD analysis project Ga0105106, IMG submission 79109) | Freshwater sediment microbial communities from Prairie Pothole Lake near Jamestown, North Dakota, USA - PPLs Lake P8 Core (1) Depth... | ecosystem: Environmental > Aquatic > Freshwater >...
ACCTCCTTGAACTCTTCCAGGATTTCGTGAATCTCGAAGTTCTCCCGTTTTTTGCCGATCAGGGTCGCCCGGGCCTCGGCCGCCTGCTTCTCCTTGATTTCCTTCCAGCGGTCTGCGCCGATGTGGCCGATAATCCTGGAATCGAGCCCGTGGATTTCAGGCAGCACACGCAGGATGGTGATCCCGGCGCCATAAAGATTGGCCAGGCTCACCGCGTATGCAAATGTATGGCGGGCGCCCTCCGAAAGGTCTGTTGAGCAGAGTATAAAAGCCCCCCGGCGACCATGAAGCCCAGAATGATCATGGACAACCCCTCTTCGATAAAGCGGATGATCTGCAGCGCGATGCGCCGGTGGAGATTCCACTGTTCCATGGCCGGCGCAATGAGGAAACCACCGAGAAAAAGGAAGATCGTGCTGTTGAAATAGATGGGGGCCGTGGTTTTGCCTTTTTAAATGCCAAGCAGCGGGAACAGGACCATGGGCCCAAGCCAGTGGCCGAAAGCGGAATCGCCTCGGTGACCCACCAGGTTGCCATCAGCACCGCCACGCCGGCCATGCGGGTCACAATGGGCTTTCCGGGGCAAAGATCCAGGAACAGGGTTAAGAAAAACAGCACCAACCCGAGAATCAGACCGACCCTCTGAAGCCTGGTGAGCTGACTTTCCTTGGTTTCTTAAGCCATGACGGCCCTCCTGAATCATATTTCTAAAGTTTAAAGATGGTTATCCCTCCATCGTGCGGTATCCTTGAAAACGCTACACGCGGCCGCATGCTGTCTAAACATAGCTCTGATAGTTGGGCTCGTAGACGTGGGACTGGATGAAGGCCCGCATGTCATCGGGCCGGGGCACGCCCGCAAGGCCCAGATCAAAGACGACCTCCGCCACGGCCACGGCGATCTTGGCCGAGACCGCCCGAATCTTGAGCAGTGGCGGATAGATGCTGCCCCGCTCGAAATCGCTCTCCGAAACCTCGGCGGCCAGCACCCGGGACGCCGCCAGGAACATCTCGTCGGTCACATGCCTGGCGCGGGTGGCGATCACCCCGAGGCCCACGCCGGGGAAGATGTAGGCGTTGTTGCCCTGGCCTGGCTCGTAGGTCACCCCCTTGAGGTTCACGGGCGCGAACGGACTGCCCGAGGCGAACACGGCGCGGCCGTCGGTCCAGGCATAGGCCTCCAGGGCGGTGCACTCGGCGTTGGCCGTCGGGTTGGACAGGGCAAAGACGATGGGCCGCTCGTTGCAGCGGGCCATCTCCTCCAGGACGGACTGGGTGAAGGCCTTGGGCTGCCCCGACACGCCGATGATGGCGGTGGGCTTGAGCGCCCGGACCGCGTCGGCGAAATCGGCGTGGTGTTCAAAATCGTGGGCATAGGGCAGCTTGTGCTCCGCCAGCCGCTGGCGGCTCTTGACGACGAGGCCCTTGGAGTCGGTGAACCAGCAGCGCTGCCGCGCCTCCTCCTGGGAGAGGCCCTCGTCCATCATGGCCCTCACGATCAGGTCGCCGATGCCGGTGCCGGCCTCTCCGGCCCCGAGAAAAAGGACCTTCTGATCGGTCAGCTTCCCGCCGGTCATCCGCATCGCCGCATACATCCCCGCCAGAGCCACGCTGGCGGTTCCCTGGATGTCGTCGTTGAAGCTGCACACCCGGCTCCGGTAATGGTTGAGGAGGCGGAAGGCATTGAGATTGCCGAAATCCTCGAACTGGATCAGGGTGTGGGGGAAGTTTTCCTGGACCGCCGTGATGAACTCGTCGATGAGGCTGTCGTATTCTTCCCCCCGGATCCGGTCATGGCGCATGCCGAAATAGAGGGGGTCGTTCTGGAGGGTGACGTTGTTGGTCCCCACATCAATGGTCACCGGCAGGCACCAGGACGGGTGGATTCCCGCGCAGGCCGTGTAAAGGGAGAGCTTGCCCACGGGGATCCCCATGCCCGCGACCCCCAGGTCCCCCAGCCCCAGGATCCGTTCGCCGTCGGTGATGACGATGACGCGGACATCCTTGTTGGGCCAGTTTTTCAGGATAATGGAGAATTTACCCTTGTTCCGGGACGAAACGAAGATCCCCTTGGGCCGCCGGAAAATGTGGACGTATTGCTGGCAGGCCAGGCCGACCGTGGGGGTATAGATGATTGGCATCATCTCTTCAAGGTAATCGGCCAGCACCCGGTAGAACAGGGTCTGGTTCCGGTCCTGAAGGGCGGCGAGAAAGATGTATTTCTCCAGGTCGGAGTTCTTCCTGCGGTAATTCCCCATGACGCGCAGCACCTGCTCCGACATGGTGTTGATGCCCGGCGGGAGCAGCCCCCACAGCCCCAGGGCGTCTCGCTCTTCCCGGGTGAACGCGGTACCTTTGTTGAGGGCGGGGTCGTAAAGGTAGTTGATATTCGAAGGGGTGCTTTCGGCATCCGGCCGTGAAGGTTTGTGATGGTTCATTTACACCTCCCAATAGCTGGTTATCAATAGCTTTTGAAAAAACCGCCCGCGAGCGGTGACCGATGATGAGGCGCACCTACCCCTTGGACCCCAGCCGCAGGCCTCCGTGAATAAAATAGACGTCCCCGGCAAGGGCCGCATTCCGGTAAATATCGCCGACGAGCATGGCGACCTCCTCGGGCTCGACCAGGCGTCCGATGGGCACATCGGCGATAATCCGGTCGGGGGCCTTCTGGTTCATGTTTTTCACAATGTCGGTCCCCACGTAGCCGGGGGAGCGGCCATGCACCGGATCCTGTCGGCAAGTCCCGGCGGAAGAACTTCGCGGTGATGACCTTGGGCATGACGGACATGGCCGCCTTGGTGGACGAGTAGTTGATCTGGCTGGCGGTGCCCAGGGAGCCCGTGGAGGAGACGAGGGATATCAGGCCGCGGCAATTGTGGTTGAGCATTCTCTCGGCGCATTCGCGCACGGTGAGAAACACGCCGGTCAGGTTGATGTCGATGACCAGCTTGAAATCGCCCAGAGGCATCTTCTTGGTGACCTTGCCGGTGTTGCGGTCCGGCGAGACCATCATCCCGTATTTCTCAGCAACGCATGGTCTACATCCCTGTTGATTCTCTGATATGTCCGAAGTGTCAGGGGGCCAAGGGGATCATCGCGTTTATCGAGGACGATCAGGGTATCCAAAAATACTGAAGCATCCGGGTCGATGGGAAACCAACACCCATGATCCTCCCGCCTGCAACCCTTCACGGACAGCCAATCACCCCATCACCGATGACTCATATTCGCAAATTCCGACCATCGATTATCCCTACAACGTCACTTATAAAATTCGAGTATAATATGCTGTAATTTTCAAACCGAACCATACATAATATTGTGGGTGAAACCTATGAGTTTCGTTGTAGGGTTATTGGCTCCAATAATGCCTGACCCTCCTTATCGTTGGGTTTGCCAAAGGGCATACGTGGTATCAAGACCGGGTTGCTGCTGATGCGGATCATCTCCTGAACCGGGTCCTCCAACTTGTCATTTTCCCGGAATTTGGTGTTCATCCGATTAAACACGCCTTCAAGCACCAGGATGTCGCCAAGGGCGTTGTGGGGGCTGGCTTCTATTTCAAGTTCCAGAAAATACCGGAGATACTGGAGGTTGTACTTGGGGATGACACCATTCTTGTCCAGATAGCGTGCCAGTTTGAAAGTGCAGATCACCCGCCGGGGGATAAATTCCCTCCTTGTTCAGCATATCCACATCGAACCGGGCGTTGTGGGCAACGATGACGGTTCTCTCGTTACCGGTCAACTTTTGCAGCTGGGTGTGGGTTTCACTTCCCCGAAAAAACGGTTTGCCTTGGACCATCCTGTTGGTGATGTGGTGGATGGCCATGGCATCGACGGAGATCGGCATACCGGGATTGAACAGTTTGCAGACGGCCGGACCACCCTCGGGCTTGAAGGCGATCTGGCAGAGCCGGTCTTCGGGCCCGGTGCCGGTGGTTTCCGTGTCGAGGAAGACGAACATGCCTATCCACCATTCACTTTTTTTCGCAATTTCCCGGCATACTTGAAGGTCACAACCCGTCTTGCCGGCAGGATCGCGTCCTCGCCAGTCGCCGGGTTCCGCCCTTTACGCTGATTCTTGTCTTTCACGCAAAATTTGCCGAAGCCGGAAACCAGGACATCATCACCGGACTCCAGGGATGCCTTGATGACCTCAATCAGGGATTCGGTGATCTCGATAGCTTGGCTCTTGGGAAAGCCAAGCTCGGCCTGAAGCCGTTCTACGATGTCGTTTTTTGTCAGGGCCATGAAGGTGGGGGCTCCGTATGTTTAGAGGTGCAAAGGGTGGGGGGGCTCAGTATTGATCGCATCAATTCCTTTTGATGTCAAGGAATTGGTATTGCTTGAGAATTTGACCCACAAAGGATTAGTTTCAATTTGCCATCCTGATTTATTCTCCGCCGATCATCGACTTATAAAGAGGTCAAGATCCGCCGCCAACCACCTCCAAACAATATGAGGCTGCCCCGAAAAAAGCATCGCTCGGATATTGTCCACCGGGAGCAACAAACTAGAACGGGAGTATCACTTGGAAGAAGATGCCACCATTTCTGCGAATTGGATTGTAACTTTGATTCGGGATTTCATCGCCACTTCGCCCCAGAATTCCATGCAGGATGGAACCGGGAATCCAGCCTGGGATTTCGCCTTGGCGGGCTTTGCCTCCGGTGCAGACCAGATCTGGCAGCAGTACAAAGAGTATGTCGGGGCTTTCCACTGGACCCCCTGGGAGGTTTTCAACCAGCACTGCCGGCACTTCTCCTTGTCGTGGCCCGCCTCGCCACGTGCCGGCGCAAGGCCGTGTTGAACTCCTCGCCGTAAACCCTGATCCTGGCCCATAGCAGCGACGGAATCGGATTTTGCTCGGCATGGGTCTGTACCGAACCTTTTTTGGCTGCCAATGAGCCTTTGGTATGAGAGCCTATCCCTGAGTCTGGATGACTGCGGGGAAAACCAGACGCAAAGAACGAGTTGCATTCTTTCACATTTGTCCATGCCTGTCCCGCGATCCTGGCGGGAACGCGCCCTGATAACCGGCCATGTCGATGACACGCATGTTTTTGTCCTGCGTGAATTGCTGGTGAAACTATCCAACCTGGTTGAACTTCAAGCCCAGATACCGGATGGCCCAATAGTCGGCCATCGCGCGGGCCTGCCGCGCGCCTGGACTGTTTGCCGTCCGAGTTTTCCCGCCCGGGCCTCAGCCCTTCGTCGTCGCTTCCGTCGCCCGGTCCACCAGGTACAGGATGGAGCGGTAATTCACCCCGGAATGATTGGACAACCCGATTTCGCAGGTGCGGCTGGTGGAGTAGCCGCCGGCGCAGTCCTCGGGAATCTGTTCGGCCAGGCGGCGCAGGCCGAAGGCGTTCAGTTCCGGGTGGGTGAAGCCCCGGTCCCCCGCGAAGCCGCAGCAGACAATCTCGGGGGCCGCGACCTTTTCCGCGCACATTTCCGCCAGTTGTCGCAGAGGCGCTTCCAGCCCCATTTTCTTGGCGCTGCAGACCGTGTGGATGGCCACCGTTTCGGGCAGCTTGCGGAATTTCAAGCGCGGCGCGAGCACCTCCAGGGTGAACCGGATCGGTTCATAGAGCGTCAGCCGGCGGTCCAGTGTTTCCCGCATGTGGTGCAGGCAGGGGCTTATGTCGCAGACCACCGGCAGGCGGCCATTGTCCGAGGCGTCCAGCAGGGCCCGGCCCAGCTCCCTTGCGCGCTTTTCGGCCACGTCGGCGATCCCCTTGCTGGCGAAGGGCATGCCGCAGCACAGTGATGGCATGTTTTCCGGATAGATGATCTCGAAGCCCGCCTTGCGGATCAGCCGGGCGGTCACCGCCGGCACGTCGCCGTCTGCCTCCTCGCCCCGGGCCGGGCCCATGGACCGGGTGATGCAGGACGGAAAATAGACGACCTTGCGAGGGTTCTCCGTCCGGACCGGCAAGCAGGTGATGGCCGCTGCGTTGGCCGGCATGTAAGGCGTCCACAGCGGCAGCCGGCCCCGGCTCAAGCAGCGCAGGGTTTCGTTAAGATGGCGCATGCGTTTGGACCCGATGACCCCATGAACCCGGTCCACAATCCCCAGTCCCAGCCGGGTCAGGCCGGTGACGGTGCTCATGTGATCCCCGATCCACTCGGCCAGCCGATGGGTAGGGGGACGCAGGTGGGCGCGGCGCAGGTGCTTGATGAGCTTTCCGGTGTCGATCTCCACCGGGCAGGAGGTGGCACACAGGCCGTCGGCGGCGCAGGTTTCGTCGCCCAGGTAGCGGTAGGCCGTGGACAGTTCCCGCAGCCGGGCCGGGTTCTCGCCGGTCCTTTGCAGCCGGGTTATTTCGCGGTAGGCGACGATCCGCTGGCGGGCCGAGAGGGTGAACTCGTGGGACATGCAGTTGCGCTCGCAGAAGCCGCACTCGATGCAGGTGTCCACCACGGGGTCGGCCACGGGCATGGCCTTGAAATGGCGGAGGTGGCCCTCGGGATCGTCGCTGAGGAGGGTCCCGGGGTTGAGCAGGCCCTCGGGGTCGAAAAGCGCCTTGATCTCCCGCATGACCGCGTAGAGTTCCGACCCCCACTCCCGGGCAACGAAGGGCGCCATGTTGCGGCCGGTGCCGTGCTCGGCCTTGAGCGATCCGTTGTAGCGGTCAACCACCAGGGCCACCACCGCGTCCATGAAGCGCTGGTACTTTTTCACCTCCGCCGGGTCGGTGAAATCCGGGGTGAGCACGAAGTGGACGTTGCCGTCGAAGACGTGGCCCCAGATGACCGGATTCTCGTAATTATATGCGGCGAACATCTTCTGAAGTTCGCCCAGGCAGCTTTCCAGGTGGGCAATGGGAACGGCGATGTCCTCGATGATGACCGAAGTGCCCGGTCGCCGGGCCACGCAGGCACTGGGAAAGATGCCTTTGCGAATCTCCCAGAGTTGCGCGATCTGCACCGGATCGGTGGTGAAGGCGAAATCGTGGGCCAGGGGGAAGCCGGCGAAGGCCTCGCGGATTTGGGCGGCCTGGCGCTCCAGGCTCTCCGCGTCGTCGGCCCCGGTTTCCACCAGCAGGGCTGTGGCCTGGTCGCCCAACTCCCGAATCCAGGGCGGCATGCCGGGCTTGCGCTCCACCGCGCGCAGGGCCACCCGGTCCATGAGTTCGGCGGCGCTGACCGTGCAGTCCTTGAGCTTCAGGACCGCCTCGCAGGCCCGCGCGGTGTCGGGGAATACCATCAGCGCCGCGGCCCTGCGGGACGCCTCGGGCAGGGTCCGGAAGACGACCGCGGAGATGAAGCCGAGGGTGCCTTCGGAGCCGATCATCAGGTGGGCGATCATCTCGATGGGATCGTCGTGGTCGGTGAGGGCGTTGAGGCTGTATCCGCAGGTGTTTTTGATGCGGTATTTTTCGCGTATTTTTGTGGTCAAGGCCGGGTTGCCGCGCACCCGGTCGGCCAGGGCCTGAACCCCCGCCACGAGATCCTTGCGCTCCCGCAGAAAGGCGGCCCGGCTCTCGGGATCGCCGGTGTCGAGGACTGTGCCGTCGGCCAGGATCATGCGCATGGAAAGCAGGGTGCCCATGGAATTGTGGTCCACCCCCGAGGTCATGCCGCAGGCGTTGTTGGCGACGATCCCGCCGATTTTGGCGGCGTTGACCGAGGCCGGGTCGGGACCGATCTTTTTTCCCAGGGGCGCCAGGGCCGCGTTGGCCTGGGCGCCCAAGACGGCCGCGCCCAGGCGGATGGTTTCGCCGTCCGGACGGATTTCGATCTGCCGGAAGCCCTTTACCCCCAGCAGCAAGAGAACCGAGTCGGAAAGGGCCTGGCCGGACAGCGAGGTGCCTGCGGCCCGGAAGGTGAGGGGGAGTTTCAGGCTCCGGCATGCGGCCAGGGTTTCCAAAACTTCTTTTTCGTTTTCAACCCGAACGATGAGTTTTGGGACCAGGCGATAGACGCTGGCGTCGGTTCCGTAGGCGTAGGTGCGGAGCGGGTCGGAAATCAGCCGATCCTCGGGCATGACGGCGGACAGACGACGGGCCAGTTCTCGGTGCGGGAAATTTTTCATGGCGGCCTCCCGGCGGATAGGGTCAGGGGCGAAGTCCGGCAACGTGCCGGGCGATGGCTTCGAGTTGGACAACATCAACGGGCTTGACCATGAAGCGGACGACCCCTCTGGTATTCCAGTTCTTGCTCCAGGTTCAGGGAGTCGGTAACGGTCATGGCAGCGATCCCCGTGGCGGCAATGGCCGGGGCATGTCCCCATTTCCGGATCAGGCGATGACTCCGGTCGGAGACCCGCGGGTCATCCGCGGCGATCAGAACGCTCACGACGGCATCCCGTTCGTTCCCGTTCCGGAGGCGCAGCGACGGGGGCGGGATCCTCTGTTACGATGAATTTTCCGGTGATAATACCACAAAATTTCCGGAGAATGTTCGGTAAAACGGGTTTCCAGAAACTTGGTCCGACCGGTATTCCGGAGGGCGAAGTGGTCGGAATTTCAGGTCGAGTGGATTGCTCACAGACCTCCTGTCGTCTTGGTATCGGGACTGACCCGTGCCCTCGGTTGTGCGGTCGCCCCGAATTTGCCGACAGGATTTGAAATTAGCCGATTTCAGGCGAAAAAGCCATCTCCGGTTGCGCATCAGATTTGCTTATGTTCCGGGAGGCAGCGGGCCGCCACATCGCACCGGCCAGGGCGTTGGTTGCCCGCCGCGAAGAGTAAACAGGGCCAGGGTGCCGGCCCTGGCCGCAGGCAACGTCATCGCGCGACCCATCCAATAACGCAATTGGCCGGCTCTTAAAACCCAGCGTGATTTCATCCCCTTCGGTTTTCCCTTGCACTTGCATGGCGTTGACGGCGGTGTTCGCGACCCGCCAAAAAAGAATTGACAATAAAAGGAAGAGCATGCTAAGGCTCACGATTGAGCGCTCGCTCAAAAAATCAAGGTTGCCGTTGCAGAGTCATACAGAAGGGGAATCTCCTCAAAGAGAGAACAAAATGGATTCAAAACTCCCCTTGTTGGATTCTTGGCCGAAGTTGGAACGCGGTCCTTTTTTACTTGTGGCGGGTAACCGGCACTCAAACAACATGGAGGTGGGGAATGACAATGGAGGCTATTTATCGCGAAGTGATGGCAATCAATATCATCCAGGACATGCAAAAACGGGAAGCGGCGGCAAAGTCGTTTTTTGAAAAACTCAACCACACCGTGCTACCGAAGAAGTTCAACTGGGCGGCTGAAATCTTTGAAGGGATACATGTCAAGGAAAGGGGCGATCAACTGGGGTTGATCTGGACGGATCTGGATACCGATGCGGAACGTCAATTCACCTATAAGGAAATGGCTGCCAACGGCAATAAATTCCTTAATTTTGTGAGAAAAAATGGCGTTCAAAAAGGCGACAATCTGTTCATGTTGACCCCGATCGTGCCCGAGACCTGGTTCGCTACCCTGGCGGCCTTAAAGGGCGGGCTCGTAACGGTGCCGACCGCCACCAGCATGACCGAAAGAGAAATTCAATTCAGGTTTGAATCCTACAAACCCGATGTGATCATTGCCTTTGAGGGCTTGACGCAGCTCGTGGACGATGCGTTGCAGAAAGTGAAATGCACCCCCAAAGCCAAAATCGTGTTGGGGAAGAAAGCCGGGTGGGTTTCCTATTCCGCGTTGGACGGGGAATCAGCCGAAGCCGCGCCCGCCGATGTGGGTCGGGACGATGTCCTCTTCTGCTTTTTTACGTCCGGAACCACCGGGCTTCCCAAAAGGGTGGGGCACAGCGCCGTGTCATACCCCGTCGGTCACCTGTCAACCGCCGTGATGCAGGGGCTCGAGCCGGGTAACGTTCATCATAACCTGAGTGCTCCCGGCTGGGCCAAATGGGCATGGAGCAGTTTTTTTGCGCCTCTCAACGTGGGCGCCACCGCCAGCGGTTTCGCGTTTACGGCATTGAACATCAAAAAATACATCGCCGCGGTTGCCAAGTACAAGGTGAATTCATTCTGTGCACCGCCCACCGCCTGGCGGGCATTCGTGGGGCTGGATCTGAGCCAGTACGATTTGAGTGCGATGAAGTATTCGCTGAGTGCCGGGGAGCCGCTGAACGCCGAAGTGATCGATCAATGGCGCAAAGCGACGGGAACCGAAATCAGGGATTTTTACGGTCAGACCGAATCGACCGCGATGATCGGCAACCCGCCCTGGATGGAAGGCAAAATGCGGTTCGGCTCCTTCGGTTATCCCGCCTTCATGTACGACGTAATCCTGACCGATGATGACGGCCAAGAGATCACCGAGCCCGATCAACCCGGGCATATCGTCATTCGCTTGAGCAACTGGCGCGCGCTGGGCCTTTTCCAGGAATATATCGGCGACACCGAAAAAACCCAGAACGTATTCAAAAACAACCTGTACTTCTCCGGCGATAAGGCCGCTTTTGACAAAGACGGATACTGGTGGTTCGTCGGCAGGTCTGACGATGTCATCAAATCCTCCGACTTCCGCGTCGGGCCGTTTGAGGTCGAAAGCGCGTTGATCGAGCACCCCGCCGTGATGGAAGCCGCTGTGGTGGGAAGCCCCGATCCCCAGCGCTATCAGCTGGTCAAAGCCTTCGTTATTTTGACCGAAGGCAATAAACCCTCCAGAGAGCTTGCCTTGGAACTGTTTCAACACACCATCAAGGTCTTGGCCAAATTTAAAATTCCGCGCATCATTGAATTTGTAGATGCGCTGCCCAAAACCATCAGTGGCAAAATCAGGCGGGTCGAGCTCAGGGAAAACGAAGAAAAAAAGAAGGCGGCCGAAGGTGCCGTGAAACACGAATACTTCTATCATGAATTCCCGGAACTGGGATCCAAAAAAAAGAAATAGCATTCAGCCAACCACCCACCCGGAAATGGTGAAGTTGCCTCTCGGGCAGCCGCCGTTTCCGGGTGGATGCGTCCCGGCAGCAGCGGCCAGTATCACTGAATTAATGCGCACCGCATGGATCTGATGGCGCTCCGGGATCTACCGCTTTCTCACCCGCTGCGATTTGTAACCCGGTTTTCCCTTAAAGGCATTGGGGCAACCCTGCATATCTAGTGATCACTGTATGCACCCCATGCGCCCAGGTTTGCCGCCCAAGGCGCTTTTTGCGATCCTGACTTCATCCAAAACAAAATTCCGATACCTTCGAATACCCCGCTTTTCCGTATCCACGTTGCCGGCGTTCTACAACGCCACTCTCGAAATCGCTGATTGCAGGAATGTTCCCATTTTTTTGACCGTCGTGCTCCGGGTGGAGTTCGGTTTCGTCCCTGATACGGCTCTGCCTGCGCTCCCGCACTGAGAGGGGTTTGGTGATATGCTCCCGGAAGCGGGGGTGTTTGACAAACCGCCGTTTTGAACCCAGCTTTTCTCAAAGTTGGCAGTCATATTGGCTGCCGCAGGCAACCCCGAGAGCCAAGAAATCCGATGGAAACAAACCCGGCGAGATTGGATGAAAACGACCTGCTGCAAAAGCTTGTTGACGGTACAGCGGCGGAAACCGGTGCGAACTTTTTCAGGTCGCTGGTCAGGAGTCTCAGCCAGGTGCTGGGCGCCTACGGCGCTTGGGTCACTGAATACCTTCCGGGAGTCAACCGCTTGCGGGCCCTGGCCTTCTGGCTGGGTGGCGACTATGTCGACCATTACGAATACGAGATCGTCGGCACGCCCTGCGAAGCGGCCATCAAAAACAACTCCTACCTTCACATTCCGGACAATGTGATCGCGCTTTTCCCCGGAGATCCCGACCTGTCCAAAATGGGCGCCGTGAGCTATTTGGGGTTTCCGCTGATCGACCAGGGGAAACAGATCATTGGCAATCTCGCGGTTGTTGACACCCGCAAAATGCCTGGGTCGTTGCGCAATTTGGCCTTATTTCGCATTTTTGCAGCGAGGGCGACGGCCGAACTGCTTCGGCTGCGGGCTGAACACGAGATGCGCACGCGGGGTGAGAAACTGGAGGGGGTGTTCAATGGCGCAATGGATTCCATTGTGGAGCTCGATCGGGATTTCAACATAATAATGATCAATCCGGCAGCGGAACGGATATTCGGCTGCAGTCGCAAGGGGTGTCTCGGCAGATCCTTGGAGCCGTTCCTGGCTGCAGCCGATTTTAGCCGTTTCCATCAGATCGCCCGCCTGCTGAAGACCCGTCCAAAGGGTGAAAGAAGTGTGTGGGTTCCCGACGGGTTGGCGGTGTTGAACGCCGACCGCAACACCATACCGACCGAGGCCACCCTGTCTCAGATTGAGATCGATGGCAACCCCTGTTATGTGCTGATTCTAAGGGATGTGAGAGAACGCTACGAGGCGCAGAAGGCGATCGCCTCCCTTCGGGATGAAACCGAATATCTGAAAGAAGAGATTGAATCGCTGTTCAACAGGGGTGCGATCATCGGCGAAAGCCCGCCGTTTCGAAAAACACTCCAACTGGTGGCTGAGGTAAGCGCCACCGATTCCACTGTTCTGATCAGCGGTGAGACGGGCACCGGCAAGGAGCTGATCGCCCGTGCCATTCATGCTTCCAGTTTGCGGAAGGACCGTCCCCTGATCACCGTCAACTGCGCTGCCATCCCGGGCACCCTGATGGAAAGCGAATTTTTCGGCCATGAAAAAGGGGCCTTTACCGGTGCCACCCGGCGCCGGGAAGGCCGCTTTGCCATCGCTGACGGCGGAACGATTTTTCTCGATGAGGTGGGGGAGCTCAACCGCGAACTGCAGGCCAAACTGCTGCGCGTTTTGCAGGAAGGGGAGTTTACCCCGGTCGGTAGTTCGCGCACCCATCGCACCGACGTGCGGGTGATTGCCGCGACCAACCGCGACCTCTCTGATGCGGTGCGGGATGGCGATTTCCGAACGGATCTTTTCTACCGGCTGAACGTCTTTCCCATCACGGTTCCTCCCCTGAGGAAACGCGGCGATGACATTCGCCTGTTGGCGGAACACTTTGTCGAGCGGTTTTCGAAACGAATCGGGCGCCACATTCTGCCGCTCAGCGTCGAGTGCATCGAGCGCCTGAAGGCCTATGACTGGCCCGGCAACGTGCGCGAGCTGCAAAATGTGGTTGAACGCGGCGTGATCACCGCTCGCCACGGACGCCTCAATCTGGCTTACGCCCTCCCACAGGGTGTGGAACCGCCATACAACCAAGCCTCGAACCCTCCCCCGGACCCTGGCAAAGGTTTAAAAACCATGCAGCAGCTCCAGAGGTTGGAACGCAACAACATCCTGCTTGCCCTGGAGACCTCCCAATGGCGCGTCGCCGGTGAAAAAGGCGCTGCGAAGCTTCTCGGCATACCGCCATCGACCCTTCAGTCCAAGCTCAAAGCCATGAAGATCAAACGTCCAAAGTAGCAGCATCCCTTTGAACGACCCCGCACCGGACCCGCGACCCTTGTGGCCCGAGGGCCTGCCGAACCCCGGTCGCAGCGATCCCACCGTGGCGCCCTTCACCGATTCGGGTTTTTTCATAATCGTCGGGAGTAACGAAATTTCGGTTTTAAAGGTCGCGAAAAACCGTCACTCACGCCATTGCGTGATTGCGCGGCAGAGTTCAAAGGCGACCTAACCTTTTGTAAATATTGGCCTGGGTCCAATGAATGAGGTTTGGCACCGGGGTTGCTTTGCTTTTGGTCAACGCAAGGATGAAAACCCGGAAGAAATTCAGGAAGGAGGAAATCCAATGAAATCTTCAGCTACCAAAACCGAAATCCAACATACCATTAACGGTGTCAAGGTGAATGAGCTGTTTGGCACCATCGATGCTGTCAAGAAGGCCCCGGTGTTGGCAAAGTTCAGATTCAGGGCTGGCAATCAGTGGGTGGACGGGGGGCACAACCGCACCACGGTCAATAACTTCTATGGCACTCAGCAGGATCATGAACGCAAAGAACCTTTTGTACTGGATGCCGACGAACCGCCCCTACTGCTGGGCAGTGATCTGGGGCCCAACCCGGTTGAATATGCCCTCACCGCCCTGGCCGCGTGCGTGACCACATCGATTGTGTACCATGCGGCGGCCAAGGGCATCACCATCCGTTCGATGGAATCCCGGCTGGAAGGCGATATCGATCTGCAGGGGTTTCTGGGGATACGGGACGATATCCCCCGGGGGTTTCAGGAGATTCGGATGGTTGTCACCATCGATGCCGATGCGTCGCCTGAAAAACTCGAAGAGATCGTTCAGCTGGGCCCCACCTACTCGCCCGTTTACGACACCATCACCCGGGCAGTTCCGGTTTCTGTGAAACTCGAAAAATAAATCCGGACCCAGGCCTTTCGGGTAACCTGTGTGATAGACGGGGCCGGAAGGCCTGGACACAGACAGCGGATCAGGGCCCGCCGCCGTTCTCCCATGGGCCCCTCGGCGGCGGGCCCCTTCATGGCTCAGCGCCAAGGCCTTCAAATCGTTCTGGCCGTCACCGCCCTAGTGTTCGCCGCCGAGTCCGTGTTCTTGACCAGCGGCCTTGAAGACAGGCCGGGGTTTTCGCGATCCCCCCATTCCGCCCCCGACCCTGAACAGCAAATGCCCCCTCGCGCGTTCTCAGCCGACTTTCAGCCGGCATGCGGCCTTTTATGGGTCCACGGCCCTGAAAAATACCGCGCCAAAACACCCCCACTACATTTTTGACCCCATTTAAATTTGGGTAAAATCCCCTTACCCTGATACCATCATAAAACGACAGGAACGACATCCTCAAGTGATAGCGGCCGCAGTTGCGGTGAGTGGCGCCTTTTTCCTGCGGCCGGCGTCATGGAGTGGCCTTTTCTTCAGGCGCAACCGCCCGGTGTTTACTTTCTGATCGGCGTATCGGTGGCGCTGCTTCTGGGCGGCTGCTATTTCTTTTTAAAGGCGTGGCGGGGGCATTTAGACCCCCAGGGGGAAACGATAGCTGAAGTTGCATGCGCGCCATCGAGAATATGCAGAGCACGGAACTAATCAGCCGAATCGCCTAAGACGATTCCGATCCTGAAGTCCGGCAAAAGGCGCTGCAACGCCTGACGGAAATCGTCGCATAGCCGCAAATGACCGGGCCGGCGGTCTGCGCCTGATCTGGCATGAAAGGGGGTGAAGAGATGAAGTTCAGGGATTTTTTCTTGCCCAAAATTGCGCATTCAGATCCTAATGTGAGAATCACCGCCGTCGAAGGTGAGAAAAATGTCGAACTGTTGAAAAAGGTCGTCGATAACGACTCCGATCCGCGCGTGGTCAAGGCGGCCCAAAAACGGATCGCAGCGTTGGGTGAAGCTGTCGCGTGAAATGTCGAAAGATCCGGACCCACCGCAGATCGCCATCGACGCCAACCCGCCCGCTTGTCGGATAGGCGCCTGCCGTGCCGGCAGGTGGGCGGTTTTTGCCATGTGAACAAGCACCCTATCCCCGAATAGCGTGGATGCGATCAGCCCTCTGCCACGCTGACCCGCCAACAGAAGCCATTTCGAAGAAATTCCAGGCCCGCTTCATTTTTTGGGCTTGCAGCGCACATTTCAGATGGGCCGCTCCCCCGGTTCACTGGATGAAAGCCTGGCTGGTGGGGAAAGCCTGTATGCAGCGTCGTAAAATCATGTAGAGGGCTCCCCCCGACGGATCATGTCAGGCGGCCTTTCGGCTTTTGTCTCTTCCCTCTCAGAGTCGCAGTAATTAAATCCCACAAGGCGGCGCCGGATAAAGGTCGCCACCCAAGAACCGCAGGCGGCATGAACCCGCCGATGGCGGCCAGCGGCACCTCGCGGGGCGCCCGTGGTGTGGAAAAAGGGTGCCCATAGGTTGACAGACGGCCGGCGCCACGATAGGAATTATTTGGTCATATTCTCAAAAAGAGGGTTTCTGCTCAGGTAATCCGGAAGATTCACGGCATACACCAAATCCAGGGGCTCGATGCGATGCAGCGGCAAGACCGTGAACAGCTCTCGGATCGGATCATTCGAAAAGCCTTATCCCTGGGAGCATCCCTGGCCGGAACGGCCGCCATTCGGTCCGTCCAGTGCACCCCTTCGCACCGGAGCGCCGGCGACCTCAAATGGCCGGAGGGCGCCAGATCCGCGGTCATACTGGCGCTGCACCATCCGCGCAAGGAACCCTCCCTGGACTGGTGGGACCAACGAGCGGGAAAAACGCCGGGCAA
>Ga0105106_10001640_pt1 | contig 16115 bp, 9 predicted proteins | sample PPLLaktember2015_5_FD_79109 | JGI IMG/M metagenome (GOLD analysis project Ga0105106, IMG submission 79109) | Freshwater sediment microbial communities from Prairie Pothole Lake near Jamestown, North Dakota, USA - PPLs Lake P8 Core (1) Depth... | ecosystem: Environmental > Aquatic > Freshwater >...
ACTCGTATTATCCCGGGAGCTCGACCCGTACACAGGATCCCCTGGCCGCGTTCCAGGCGCACGTCAGCTACACATTCATACCCCAGCTGTGGACGGCGATCGACTTGACCTACTACGCCGGTGGCCTGTCGTACGTCAATGGCTCCAGCAGTGATGATCGGCAGGACAACTCGCGTATCGGGTGGACGCTGGTCCTGCCAATAGGGGACAGGCAGTCGGTAAAGATCTCGGGCAGCACAGGTGCCATCATTCGCTTCGGCGCCAACTTCTCCACTCTGGCAATTGGGTGGCAGATGTCGTTTTTTTAGCCTGTATTTTGCGTATGAGCTACAAGGAGAATCTTCGCAGACCGGCGATCAGTCAACTCGCCTGAAGTACGTCAGTCACCAGGAACCACGGAGGACCAATATGAACTCAAAACTGCTGGCATTTCTCGGGTCGGCCGCCATGCTCTTTTCTTGCACGTCCGAACAGGAAGAGCACCAGCAGCCTCCGCGTGCAGCCGGTACACTCGACCGGACGGTCCTTCCCATCCAGGAGCCGAAGCGGCCGGCGTACACCGAGATGGACGTCCGGAACGCAAAGGCTCCCGCAAGCTTCGACGTGAAGGCCCCCCAGGGGGCGCCCAATGTGATCATCATTTTGATCGACGACCTTGGCTTCGGAGCAAGTGAGACGTACGGGGGTCCGATCGCCACGCCGACGCTTGAGCGCCTCGCGAAGAACGGGCTGCGCTACACGAACTTCCATACGACCGCACTCTGCTCTCCGACGCGCGCTGCCCTCAAGTCGGGGCGGAATCACCACACGGCAAACATGGGCTTCATTACGGAGATGGCCACGGCTTTTCCGGGCGCTACCGGTCGGATCCCCGACGCCGTCGCTCCGGTCGCGGAAATGCTCCGGCTGAACGGCTACAGCACCGGCGCCTTCGGCAAGTGGCACGAGACCGCAGCATGGGAAGCGAGCGTCTCCGGCCCGTTTGACCGCTGGCCCACCCGGCAGGGTTTCGACAAGTTCTACGGCTTCATCGGCGGCGAAACGAACCAGTGGGCCCCGTACCTCTACGACGGCGTCACCCAGGTGGAGCTGCCGGATGACCCGAAGTATCACTTCATGACCGACATGACGGACAAGGCGATCGCCTGGATCCAGTACCAGAAAGCGTTGACGCCTGACAGGCCGTTCTTTGTCTATTTCGCGCCCGGGGCAGTCCACGCGCCGCACCATGTGCCGCCTGAGTGGATCGCCCGATGGAAGGGGAAATTCGATGAGGGGTGGGATAAGGTCCGGGAGGAGACGCTCGCCCGGCAGATCGAGATGGGGGTTGTCCCGCCCGGCACAAAGCTGGCGCAGAAGCCAAAAGACGTCAGGGATTGGGACAAGCTGTCGGCCGACGAGAAGCGGCTGTTTGCGCGGCAGGCGGAGGTGTTCGCCGCATTCCTTGAGTACACCGATCACGAGATCGGCCGGATGCTCAAGGCCGTCGAGACAACGGGGCAGTCCGATAACACGCTCGTCTTCTACATCGCAGGCGATAACGGCACGAGCGGTGAAGGCGGCGAGAACGGCATGTTCAACGAGTACACCTACTTCAACGGCGTCCCGGAGAAGGTCCCTGATCTGCTGAAGCTCATGGACAAATGGGGAGGTCCCGCAACGTATCCTCACATGGCGTCGGGCTGGGCGGTCGCTTTCGATGCGCCGTTCGGCTGGATGAAGCAGGTGGCGTCGGATTTCGGGGGGACGCGCAACGGGATGGTTGTCTCGTGGCCTTCGGGGATCAAGGCGAAGAACGAGACCCGGACGCAGTTCAGTCATGTCATCGACATCGCACCGACCATACTGGAAGCGGCGGGTCTTCCGGAGCCCAGGATCGTGAACGGCACGCCGCAGATCCCGATGGAGGGCGTAAGCCTTGGCTATTCGTTCGACGACGGACAGGCGAAGGAACGTCACCTGACGCAGTACTTCGAGATCGCGGGCAACCGGGCCATCTACCATGACGGCTGGTTCGCCCGTACGATCCATCGCGCGCCATGGGAGCCGAAGCCGCGCAGCCCCCTGGACAAGGACACGTGGGAACTGTATGACGTGCGGAGCGATTTCAGCCTGTCGGCAGACCTGAGCGCTTCAAACCCTGAGAAGGTTGCAGAAATGAAGTCGCTCTTCATGAAGGAGGCCGAGAAGTATCACGTCCTCCCGATCGACGACAGGGTGTTCGAGCGGCTTCTCGCCGAGGAGGTCGGCCGGCCCGACCTGATGGGCGGACGCACATCGCTGAGCCTGGCGGAGGGGATGACCGGGATGATGGAGAATGTCTTCATCAACGTGAAGAACAAATCGAAGACGATCACCGCAGAGGTCGATGTCCCGAAGGGCGGCGCCAACGGTACGATTCTGGCGCAGGGAGGCCGATTCGGCGGCTGGTCGCTCTACGTCAAGAACGGGATTCCCGCGTATGACTACAACTTCCTCGGTCTCATGCACTTCTCGGTGACCGCCACGAAGCCCCTTGCACCCGGCAAGTCGACGATCAGGTTCGAATTTGCCTACGATGGAGGCGGCCCGGGGAAGGGTGGGAACGGGACGCTTTTCGTCAATGACCGGAAGGTCGGAGAGGGCCGTATCGAACATACGCAGGCCGCGATCTTCTCGGCGGACGAGACGGCTGATGTCGGCATCGACCTGGGCACGCCGGTCGTCGAGTCGATCGGCGCGGAAGCGAAGTCACGCTTCACGGGCCGTATTCCGAAGGTTACGGTGGAGGTCCGGTAGGCACTGCCTCAGGCTCGCATCAGTCGGGGTGACCGGATGGTCATCTTTCGGGAAAGACCCCGGAGTTGTAGTTCCGGGTCTTTTCCCAATTGTCAGATGGCCCGCTGGAGAGGTCGTCCGGAGCATCGGTTCGCTCAGGTGCCGCACGGTGAGCCCGGGCTCCACGATCTCTCCGCGGGGCATATGAATTTCCGTCCTGCGCATCCGGAAGTACTTCAACGCCATGGCCACGCTGCTTGAACACGGGGTTCCGGCGTCACATATCATGCAGGCAGTGAACAATCGCATCGCCATCGCGGTGAATAATGCGTGACACTCAGCTTTGCCGGGTGTCAGAGAGTGACCAGCCCGGGCAGATGTCCGGATATCTCCGGTGACTCAAACCAGAAAGGTGCGACAATGAGAACCCGAGGCACAATATTCAGCGTTGCGATATCGGCCGCTCTCATCGCAATGGTCTTCGTCTCTGGCTGCGGGGAGCAGACCCCCGCGCCCGTCCCGGTTGCCAAATACAAGATGACCACGCCGATCCCGCCGGGGATTGAGACGCCAGCCACGGTCGAGTCTCGCCTCGGGACCCTCAGGTTCTTCGACGGCTTCCCGGACGATGCCAGCGTCGAGAAACTCTACGACAACCTCGACTTTCAACGCGCTGTGCAGGCCTATCTGCTGGCACTTCCGCCGGTCAGCATGGTCGCGCTTCGCGAGGGGTTGACACAATGGGGGCCGGAAAACGTAACAATCCCGACATTTGAAGATCTGATGGATTCCCGTTCGCTTTTCCTGACGGCCAACGCGAACACGCCGTACACCTGGATGTGGATCAATCTGCATGATGGTCCGCTGGTGGCGGAGATCCCGCCGGGGGTTCTGGGGATGCTCAATGACTTCTGGTTCCGATACGTCACCGATGTTGGCCTCGTCGGGCCGGACCGGGGCAAGGGCGGAAAGTATCTGCTGCTCCCTCCCGGTCATACAGGCGCGGCGCCAAAGGGGTACCATATCGTCAGGATGCCGACCTTCGAGAGCTTCCTGGGCTGGCGCAATTTTGCGGTCAACGGGGATTTCAAACCCGCAATCGAAAACATCAAGAAATCGGCGCGCGTCTACCCGCTCTCGAAGGCATCCAGCCCTCCAGCAAACTTATTCGTGAATGTCTCCCGCAAACCCTTCAGCACACTCGCTCCGGCAGACTACAAATTCTGGGAATATCTCAATGAGGTCGTGCAGGGCGAGCCAGGCGAATCGCTCGACCCTCTGTCACTGGGCTTCTATGCCTCTATCGGGATTGAAAAGGGAAAGCCGTTCGCGCCCGACACCCGCATGAAGAAGATCCTCACCGAAGCTGCTGCCGTGGGTGACGCCACTGCCCGCGCGGTCAGCTTTCGGTTCCGGCAGAAGGAGGCATATTACTACCCGAACAGCGCATGGCGGATGGGATATCTGGGCGGCTACACATTCACTGAACATGGAGTACGGAACCTCGATGCGTTCTCCTTCTTCTACTTCTATGCAACGGGAGTGACCCCGGCAATGGAAGCGAAGATGGTCGGGCAGGGTTCCCAGTACGCAGCGGCGTTCATAGATAGCCAGGGCAAACCCCTCGACGGTGGTAGGATGTACAGGTTACATCTTCCACCGAATATTCCGGCAAACAACTTCTGGTCGGTGATCGTCTACGATAACCAGACTCGCTCGATGATTCAGACCGATCAACAGTTTCCCATCGTGACCAGCCAGAACGAAAAACTGCAGGCCAATGCAGATGGATCGGTAGATGTGTATTTTGGGCCCACGGCTCCGGCAGGCAAGGAGAACAACTGGGTCCAGACGATCCCCGGCAAGGGCTGGAACACGCTCCTGCGCCTGTATGGTCCGCTCGAGCCGTGGTTCGACAAGACCTGGCGGCCCGGAGAGATCACAGCGCTGGAGTAGCAGTGAGACAGGCCGATGCTTCGAGGCCCGGGCAAATCGCGGGCCTGCTTCTCCCGCTTGCCCCGGGGTATGTTACCGTCACAAGCTGTTCCTGGCGCCCGATGATTGTCGCGGATTCAGGTCCTGACTACAAATGATCAGTGAAAAGGAGACAATACCCGCCATGCAGAACATGGAATCGTCACGCGGCTGCCTGGAGGTGGCAACGGAGAGCGGAGTGCGGCCCTCGACAGGTCGCGCAGTCCGGAGATCGGGCATCTTGAATCGGCTGCTGACGGCGCTGGGTGTCATCGGAATCGCCACATCTTTCGTCGTCCCCGCAGCCGCAGACACGCCACGCCGGCCGAACATCGTCATCATTCTCGGCGACGACATGGGGTACGCTGACATGGGTTCGTTCGGCAGCGAGATCAAGACACCAAACCTCGATGCTCTCGCGAACGAAGGTGTGCGCTTTACGGACTTCTACACGCACGCCAGCTGTTCGCCGACGCGATCGATCCTGCTGAGCGGCGTGGATACGCACCTGAACGGTCTGGGGAATATGGACGAGTGGACCGCACCGAACCAGGTTGGCCTGGACGGCTACGAAGGATATCTCAACAACCGGGTGACCACGCTGCCGCAGCTGCTCAAGGACGTCGGCTACCACACCTACATGGTCGGCAAGTGGCACATGGGCAAGGCGCCTGATCAGATCCCGGCCGCGCGCGGGTTCGAGCGCGACTTCTCGCTGCTCGACGGGGCGGCCAGCTACTGGGACATGACGAATTTCACGGCGGCTGCACCACAGACGGTCTTCACCGAGGACGGTCGCTATCTGACGCGACTTCCCGACGACTACTACGCGACGAAAACGTACACCGACAAGCTGATCGGTTTCATCGACGCCAACCACGGCGACGGCAAACCATTCTTCGCCTATGTCGCGCACCAGGCACCCCACGATCCGTACCACCTCCCCCGGGACTGGCGTAACCGCCACGTCGGGGAGTACGACAGGGGTTGGGATGCCGTGCGGCAGGCGCGCCTGAACCGGCAGATTGAACTCGGCATCACGCCCGCGGGCACGGAGCTCGCGGAGCGAATGTGGTTTCTGCCCGATCCGGTTCTGCTCGCTCCAGCCACCAGGGCATTCCTCGGTAAGAAGATGGAACTGTATGCCGGCATGATGGAAAACCTCGACTTCCACGTCGGCCGCCTCATAGACCATCTCAAGGAAATCGGGGAATATGAAAACACCATCTTCATCGTGTTCGGCGACAACGGTGCCGAAGGAACTGACCTCTTCAAAATGATAGCCGGAACGGCCGGCTCGCGTGACTTCCTCTTCGCTGCCGCCAACTGGTCGCAGACCCATCCCAACGCGTGGGGCGATCCGGGCTCGTACGTCGCCTACGGCCCGATGTGGGCGCAGGTGTCCATGACGCCCTTCAGCCAATACAAGGGCTGGCTCGCCGAAGGCGGCATTCGGAACGCGCTCGTCGTCAGCGGCCCGGCCGTCAAGCGTCAGAAGGGGAGCATCAACAAAGGGCTAATGCATGTGGCGGACATCATGCCGACTCTGCTCGAGTGGGGAGGTGCCCAATACCCGAAGACGTACCAGGGGCGCGAACTGCCATCGCTCCTGGGCAAGTCCTGGGTCCCGGTGCTCGAGGGCAAAGCCGAATCGCCGCGGACAGCGGATGACGTCCTCGCATGGGAAGTCTTCGGTAACCGGGCGGTCCGGCGGGGGGACTGGAAGCTTCGGTGGGAGTACAAGTCCTTCGGCAAAGGCGACTGGGAACTCTTCAACCTCGCAACGGACCCCGGCGAGCGGAAGGATCTCGCCGCGGAGCACCCCGACAAGTTGAGGGAAATGGTCGCGCTCTGGGATGAGTACGTCCGGACGAACCATGTCGTCCTGCCCAGCCGATCGCCGTTTGAAGTCATGGAGGATCAGCTTCCTCCGCGCGTCCCGGACGATCGCGGTTATCCGCCGCTCACCGGCAAGACGCAGTTTATTCCGCCCAAGGACATGATGGCCGATCCGAAGTAGTCAGCGCCGAAGCTTCCCGCATCTTCGCAAAGGAGACGATGTCATGTTTGAAAAGATCATTTCAAGGAGAAGCGTCGCGCGGGTATACCTCGTTCTTGCGTCGGTCATCACCCTGGGTGTGCTCTGCCCGCTGACGACGCCTGCACAGGTCCCGGCGCGCCTCTACTGGAAGACTCTGTCTGGTGGGAACGCTGTGCCACTCATGGTCACGGCGGCTAATGGCAACACAAATCCGTTCGACCCCGCTCTTGTCGTGACGCCAGGGGCGAACGTTGACGCCACGATGGCCCTGGTGGGCTATGTGCGCACCTTTTCGCTGTTCGGTCGCGGCGCCACCGCTGCAGCACTTGTGCCCGTGGGACGTATCTCGGGCGAGGTCGATGTGGCCGGCCAGAGGATCAATCAGACGGCCCGGGGGTTTGGCGATCCGACACTTGAGGTCTGCGTCAATATCATCGGTCCGCCGGCGCAGATGAACCTGGTCGACGTTTTGCGCTACGAGCCGGGGTTCTCTCTCGACCTGATCGCTGATCTTGCGGTGCCGATTGGCGAGTATGACACCAGTCGGGCACTAAATCTGGGGCAGAACCGATGGTATGGGCGGCTTGGCACGCCCATCGTGTGGCAGATCGGCCCGTGGGTGCCTGGCCGGCGCACGACTCTGGAGTTCCTCCCCGGTGTGTGGCTCTTTGGAGACAACAACGAGTATGTCGGACAGACGCTCTCAACCGACCCGATGTTCCAGGTGGATGCACACCTTACACGCGACTTCACCGAGCGCCTCTGGGGGGCTCTCGACGGTGTCTGGTACAAAGGCGGCAAGGCGAGCGTCGATGGCGTGGAAGGCGAAGAGCTGAACAACGTGGCGTTGGGATTCACGCTCGGATACCAGATTAACGACAACCTGGGTCTTACCTTTGGCTACAAGTCCACCATCAAAGACAGCGAGCCCGGAGCTCTACAGATGGACGGGTTTATGGTGTCGCTCGTGGCAGGGTGGCACCCGATCGTCGAGGGGGCGCGAAGGCTGAAGGGCGAGGAGTAAGGCGATCGTACCGTGACATACGCCCGAAACCTGGCCGTCGCTCTATTTTACGGCGAACATACCGTTCGCACTTTAGGATATAGGATCGAAGCTCCCGGGGCCGTATGAATCAGACGTTGACGGTGCCCGGTCCGGACCCACCTTCACAAAACCAAAAATAGGAGAACGTCATGAGACTGTTTCTGGTCGCGGTTTGTGCCTGTATGATTGCCCTGCCGATGTTAACATTCGCCCAGGGCGAGCCGGGATGGAACAAGCACTCACTCGGGGCCAACTTTGAATTGTCGATCCCAATGGGAGACTTCGCGGACTACTTCGCCGGCACCGGGTATGGCGGGAACCTCAAGTACCAGTTCGGAGCTGACACGCGTGGTGTGTTCACGGCCACTGCTGGATACCTTGTCTGGTCGCAGAAGGACCTGGGGGCGGGTACGTCCGTCCAGCCTTCGGCGTTCAATATCTTCCTTGGGGGTAAGTATTACGTGACGGAAGGTTTCTACGCCAGCCTGGAAGGCGGACTCTACTTTGTCGGCTACACCTATGAAGGAGTGGTCATTGGCGCGGCGGGAAACACGACGCGATTCATGCTGCCGATCGGGGTTGGATTCCAGAAGTCCGGTTTCGAGGTCGGCGTGCGCTACATGCTGCTCGATGTAGATTTCAACTCGTTCTCCTTCACCGTGGGGTACAACTTCATGCTTTGACCTGGTGAGGTGCTCTCACAATCGATTCTGAGTGTTCTCGGCAAGATGCCCCGATGTCAGGGGCATTTGTCGTTCAAGTGTCCGGTGCGGTGATGGCTTCGATGGAATGTCGTCGTAGTACCGGGCGTCGTTCCAGCGCCGATGCCGCCGCGAGATACTAGCGAATTGCCTCGACCAGTCAGCGCTCAGTGGAGAGCAGCGCTTCGTATTACGATGGTCTGCCACGAACGCACGAAAGCCACGAGATCTTTTCGCTCTCCGGGGGTAAGCTGCCTGTGTTGCGGGGAACCCGTTCCCCACGACGGCATCGGAGTGCCGCGGCGGCCGAGCGTGAGGGTGGCCAGCAGGTATCCGTTGGTCGCTGCACCGAGGAACTCCTGGTTGTTCAGAGCAGGTGCCTTCAGTCCCTCTCCGGATCCCCCGTGACATTGAGCGCAGAGTTCCCGGAAGAGCTCTCCTCCGTGCTTCGGATTCCCGGCACTGGCACCGGGGGGGAGGAAATCGGGTCCGGGTGCAGACCGCATGAACGCGACGACATCGCTGACGTCCGCCGCGACGAGTTTCTTCCCTGCCCGCGCCTGCTGCGTCCAGCCGAACATTGGCGTATGCTCTCGTCCGCGCGAAATGGATTCTACCAGAAACCCGTCCGTTGCAGCATTCAGAAAATCGTCGTTTAGGACGGCCGGTCCGAGATCCCCCTCCCCGTACCTTCCGTGGCACCGGCTGCAGAGATAATAGAAGAGTGAATCGCCCCGGGCCGGATCACCGCGGACTCTTTCGCTCCCTCCTGGCCCTGTCAATTCGCGCCGGATCGGCTTCGTCTGGAGTCCCCGCACAAAGGCGAGCAGATTTCTCATCTCCCCGTCGGTCAAACGGCTCCAGGCCGGCATCGCGGTGTTGGAGCGGCCTTTCATGATCGTCTCGAGCAGAAACTGATCGCTGGCCATAGCGAGGAAGTCAGGGTTGCTGATTCCCTTCGCCAGACCGCCCTCGCCCCGTACCCCGTGACACTGGGCGCACAACAGGCCGTAGACCCTTTCGCCTTCGGAGCGAGATCCTCCCGCCTGAAGTATGGTCCCGGTAGCCCGGAATGGGGACCTCCATCTCCTCAAAGCCCCGGCGATCTCCCGGAGTTCTCCGGCCTGAAGCCGGGACACGCGGGATGACCACGATGCCATCATTCTCCCGCCCCGCCCCTCGACAAGCGTAAAGAGCAGATACTCCTCCGAAGCCACCGACTGAAAATCCTGGTTCGCAAGTGTCGGGACGCCAAAAGGCTGTTCCGCATACGTTTTCCCCTTGCCTTCCGGACCATGGCAGGCAACACAGAACAGCGTGAACCCTTCTCTGCCTTCAACCGGGTCAGTGGCTCCCTTGATCTCTTTCACGAGCGGAAGCACGAGGTATTCCGGTGGGAGCGTCGAGCTAAAGAGTCCCCGGACAGCAACGATCAAGGACCCGACCTCTTCGTCGGTCAATGCGAACGCCGGCATAACGGACCCCGGCGAGATTTCGGCCGGACGGGCAAAATGCTGGCTCATCCAGTTTGAAATTGTTTTCGGGCCGGACACGCGGGAGAGGTCGAACGCGCGCAGACTTTTGGACCCTTCGTTTGTGAGGTCGGGTCCGACTGACCCGCCCTTCCCCCGGACGCGGTGGCAGCCAAGGCACCCCTCTCTTCGAAAGATGGTTATGCCGCGAACGAGCGTCGGCATGCCGGCCAGGGTTGTGTCGAAGATTGCCAGATGGCAGCGCCCGCAGGATGACTCGATGGCATCGAGGGAGACAAAGGGAGTGTGAAGCTCGTCGGGCTGATCGGCACCGCACGATTCGTCACGGCTGAGCGACCGGCCAATACCGCCGTGGCACACCGTGCAACCGAATCTCTCCGGGGGGTGCGCTGCAAGGAGGGCCCCGCTGTGTGCCCGGTAGGGAAGGGGGAGCTTCCCCATTCTGGCATCTTCGATCCCAACATGGCAGGAGACACAACGGTCCGTTCGCTGAAGTCCCTGGATGCTGATCTGCCGGACTTCGATCGGGTAGTCCAGCGCGGCCTGCTGTTGAAGAATTGATGAAGCCCGCCCTGCCAGCGTATCCCGATACGACAGCTGGTACTCTTTCCATCTGTTCAGGCTTTCCTCACGGACGGCCGCCAGTCCCACGAGGAGCAGGAACGCCAGCGCGGCAGCGCCCGCCGCCGTGCGATACCAGAGCCTGAATCGGGATTCAGTCACCACACGAACTCCCAGTTCGGTCCTCGAAGCCATATTCCGAGGATCGTAATGACGATACCGCCCGTCAGACAGCACGAGGCAAGAGCAAACACTCCCATCTTTGTCGATACTGTCGACCGTGCCACCAACCATGACCAGATACCATACAGCGTCGCGAGAATGCTCCCTGGATTGACGATCAGGGCGATGGCAGCCGGCGCGTTTCGAGTCCAGTGCCAGCCCATGCCGATGGCGACCCACATCATGCTGATCGTCAGGACAAGCGCTACGAGCACAGACACGGACACGACGACCTTCCCTCGCCGGCTGCCAAACCAGTATCCGACCCCATTCTCCTCACGGTCCACGAAGGGAACAGCGCCCGCGGCAACCAGCAAGAGCAGCGGGACCAGCACTCCGCCGGTGAAGGCCGAATACGAGACGAGCTCCTGCACTCCGAGAAAATACCATGGCGACTTTGCGGGATTTTCGGGCATGGAAGGATCGGCGGGTGCCAGAAGCGGGGCGTCTACGAGAATGGCAGTGAGCGTGAGCACCGCCAGGGCCCCCAGAAAGATGGCGCCCTCCGCCCAGAGAACGGTTGGCCAGCTCAGGACCGTATGCTCCCGCCGCAATTTCGCGTCTTCTAGCTCTTTCGGAATGCTAATCCCCCCTGCCTTCAGGACCAGATCGTCTGCGTCGGGTGGAATGGCCAGTCCGTCACTCTTCCGGATTCGCCACAGGTGCACTCCGATGAGAACGATGGTGGCAATCGGGAGAACCACGACGTGCAGCAGATAGAACCGTGTGAGGGCGTCCTGGCCCACGCTGTCGCCACCGAGGAGGAGGCGGCGGACAAATCCCCCGGGATCGAACAGTGCGGTGATGCCTGCGAGATCGGTCAGTTCGCGGGTAGAGGCGACGATGTTTGCCGCTATGGTGACCGCCCAGAATGCCAGCTGGTCCCAGGGGAGCAGGTACCCGCTGAAGCTGAACAGGATTGTCATGCAAAACAGGACGATCCCCACAATCCAGTTTACCCTCCGCGATCCAGTGTACCCGGTGGTGAAGAGCACCCTGAGGAGATGGAAGAGAACCACCGCCACCATTCCATGCGCCCCCCACCGGTGGATATTTCTGATGTACTTGCCTCCGGCAACCACCGTAGAGATGTCCTTTACCGATCCGTACGCCTGCTCGACGGAGGGCACATAGTACACCATCAGGAGGACACCGGTCAGCAGAAGGATCAAAAAGAGAGAGAGGGAGAGGACGCCCAATCCCAGCGTGAAACCCGGACGCAGACTGTAGAGATGCGTCCGTGCGCTGTGCATATGAAGGAAGAAGTTCCTGGAGACGGAGTGGGAGCGTTCGCGGACCGAGGTCCGCTCGGTCCGTACCCGCCGCAGAATCGCGAGGAACGAACCGAGAGCAGCTCTCATGTTCTGTCGAACGGTATGGCCCGGTTCCGGCACTGGGTCAGACCTTGAGGAGTTGATCCCCGGGAACCCGCTCGGACGTGTCCACGGTGATTTGTCCGTCGGGAGCCATGCCGACCCTCAGCCACGACAACGGCCGCGGTGCCGGCCCATTCAGGACCGCGCCATGGGCGTCAAATGTGGATCCATGGCAGGGGCATCGAAAACCGGATCCTTGAGGCGCAACGACACACCCAAGGTGGGGACAGAGAGCCGAGAGCGCTCTGAAACCTCCACGGGTCCGGTAAATGAATATGTTTCTTTCCGACACGAACGTGAAGGTGTTGAACGGGAACTGATCCGGGTTCCCGACTCTGACAAGCGTTCGCTCCCTCAGGCTGGACGGGATGGGGAGACGGAGGAACACCAAGACCGCAACAACAGCGGCGAGGACGACAGAACCTCTCGCCATTCTTGCAAGCGCCTCTCGCCGAGAGAGCGTACCGGCAGTGGTTCCACCATTCTGAGGGGGGGGCATTGGGAGGTCTGGGCCACAATTGGAGACTCTATTGAATATACCTCATGCTCTCGGGAATTGAAAGGGCACTCCCACGCAACGACCTCCGATGCAAAGGCGCAAAGGCCTACGACTGCAAAGGCCTCCGACCTCCGCTCTATTGCATTTCCACTGGCAAACCTCGTCCTTTTGTCTATCACGCCCAGCACAGGTCCCCCATGCCTCTGACACCCGCTCGCGTTTGGCCTGCCGTCCTGGTTGCCGCATCGACGCTGATGAACCTTGGCTGTCCGTCCCCGCGGGATCGAGTCAGTCAGACGGTTGCGGTCACCGCGTCGTATGTGGGTCATTCGGCCTGTGTCGACTGCCACAAGCGCGAATTCGGGCTCTGGACGAAATCTGATCATGCCCGGGCGATGGCGGTGCCTGAGGATTCCACTGTCCTCGGCGATTTCAACAACGCCACGTTCACGCAACACGGCATCACCTCAAGATTCACGAAGAACCAGAGCGGTTTCTTCGTGCGCACGGAGGGGGAGGACGGAAAACTGCATGATTACAGGGTCAGCTACGTGTTTGGATACTCTCCTCTCCAGCAATACCTCGTAGAATTCCCAGGAGGCAAGTACCAGTCCCTCCCGCTTTGCTGGGACACGCGGCCTAAACGGCAGGGGGGGCAGCGTTGGTTCCACATTTACGGCGACGAGCGGATCCCTCCGAACGATATTCTATTCTGGACGCGTGTGACCCAGAACTGGAACTACATGTGTGCCGAATGTCACTCCACGAATCTGCTGAAGAACTACGACGGGGAGAAGCAGAGGTATGCAACTTCATGGACTGACATCAATGTGGCCTGCGAAGCCTGCCACGGGCCAGGGTCGGAACACGCGGCCTGGGCAAAAACGATCGCCGAAGGGCAGAAGCCCGAACCGGATGCTGCGATGGGTTTGACCGTTCGGTTGAAGGACCCGGACCGCGGGTCGTGGACCATGGATGCAAAGACAGGAAACTCAACACGAACGACGCCCCTCAAGTCGGACGTCCTCCTGGAAACCTGTGCCCGATGCCACGCCCGCCGCGCGCAACTCCGCGAACCATACATTCCCGGTCAGCCTCTGATGACCACCCACCTGCCTTCACTCCTGGAGGAACAGCTCTACTTTGCCGACGGGCAGATCCGGGACGAGGTCTACGAGTACGCGTCGTTCAAGCAGAGCAAGATGTACCAGCGTGGAGTGACCTGCACCGAATGTCACGAGCCGCACAGCATGAAGGTGTATGCCCGGGATAACACGCTCTGCTACCGCTGCCATCTGGCGGAGAAGTTCGGGGCGCGCTCGCATCACTTCCACGATCCAGACTCGACAGGGGCGAGCTGCATTGACTGTCATATGCCGACCCGGACCTACATGGGGGTGGACGTCCGGCGTGATCACAGCTACCGCATCCCGAGGCCGGCGCTCGCCGCGCAGCTGGGCGTGCCCAACACGTGCACCGCGTGTCACACCGGGAAGAGCGTCCGTTGGGCGGCAGATTACGTGAAGAAATGGTACGGCACGGAGGCGGCAGACACGCTCCATTACGCCCGCGCCTTGCACGCAGGTCGGACAGGACGGCCCGATGCGCCGGATCTCCTTGCGCAGCTTGCCGCGGATCGCGCTGTCCCGACACTTGTTCGGGGGACGGCGCTTTCGATGCTTGGACGATATCCGGGTAAGAACGCGGAGGATGCCGTCGGGCGAGGGCTCCTCGACGGAGACCCGATGATACGACTCGGGGCAGCCCAGGCACTTTCCATCTTCCCGCACACCGAGCGATTCTCCAGGGCGCGACATCTGCTGGGGGACGATTTGCTGGCGATCCGGATTGAAGCAACGGGAGCTCTGCTGGAGGTGCCAGCGACCTCCCTGTCCGCCGACGGTCGGGAGCTCCTGAGCAAGGCAATCCTGGAGTACAGCTCCGTGCAGGAGTTTAACGCAGACCACCCTTCGGCCCACATGAACCTGGGCAATCTGAGCTTGTGGCAGGGAGACCACGCGACTGCGGAGGCGGAGTTCCGGAAAGCTATCAAAATAGAACCGACGTTCATGCTTGCATACGTGAATCTTGCGGATCTGTACCGCGTGACAGGGGAGGAAGCGAAGGGGGAGCAGATGCTGAAAGAAGCGCTGGAAATAAACTCCGACTTTAGCGATGGCCACTATGCGCTGGGCCTGGTTTTGGTCCGACAAAAGAGGGTGGCTGAAGGGCTCAGCCATCTGAAGCGGGCCTCAGTCCTGCGACCCGAGGAACCGCGATTCGCTTACGCCTACGCCGTCGGGCTCCACTCCACGGGTGACGCTGCCGGAGCGGTATCGGTTCTCGAGGAGGCTCTCGCGAGCCATCCTTACAGCAGCGACGTTCTTGTTGCCCTCGTCACAATCCAGCGAGATCGGGGACAGCGGGAAGAAGCCCTCCGTCATGCAGAAGCGTTAGTGCGTTTCTGGCCCCAGGATCCATCGTACGCCAGGCTGTACCAGGAACTGGCCACGAGCGGCAAGAGGTAGCCGAAACCGCAAGATCGCGGTGCTGCCCTGTGCCTCGTCGAAAGTCCATCCGCCGACAGCATATCGATGGCTCATGACGGTAGGATTCTTGGGCGGGATAGCATTATGAAGAGGGACAGAGGACCCGTTCCGTGACACTTGACTTCATACGAGCGCAGCCCCGTGTTGGTTCCATCAAATCATTCTATCTTACTAATCTGTGTCAGATAGCCAGTCAATGAGTGGCGCGTCGATTTACGCATACAGAGTCCTTCGCTTGCTTTGCTCCGCTGCGGCACTCCTTCCTCTCATTCGGGTCTATTCGTCCGACATTCTTGCGCAGCCAAAGCCCTTCACCTTTGAACATTTTCCGCTTGAAGTGACCTCGCCCCTTTGGGTCCCAAGCATTTGTCAAGACAGGACGGGATATCTCTGGTTCGGCACAGTTAATGGTGTTTGCAGATTCGATGGGTACACCCTCAAATTCTTCGGCCATCAACCGGGGGACTCCACCGTTGCTGCTTGGGTCCAGACCATATTCGAGGACAAAGCCGGTAATATTTGGCTGGGCACCTCAAAAGGGCTGGACAAGGTCGACCTGGTGACGGGCAGATTCCGACACTACACGCCACATTCTCCAGAGCCCACACAAGCCTGGAGCAACTGGGTCTACGCAATTCACGAGGATCATGACGGGACGCTGTTGGTCGGCACGGGGGGCGGACTACACATGCTCAACCCGACGACCGAAGTCTTTACCAGTATGGCCCATGATAGCACCGATCCGGGGAGCATTAGTAGCAACGCAGTCAATGCAATCCATGAAGACGGAGCTGGATCACTTTGGATCGGGACGGGTGGGGGATTGGACAGACTGGACAGGGCGACAGGGCAATTCATCCATTGTTGGCACGATCCGAATAGCCAAAGGATCGATGG
>Ga0105106_10001643_pt1 | contig 16112 bp, 11 predicted proteins | sample PPLLaktember2015_5_FD_79109 | JGI IMG/M metagenome (GOLD analysis project Ga0105106, IMG submission 79109) | Freshwater sediment microbial communities from Prairie Pothole Lake near Jamestown, North Dakota, USA - PPLs Lake P8 Core (1) Depth... | ecosystem: Environmental > Aquatic > Freshwater >...
TACGTGGAATTTTACTCTCAGGTTCTATTTCAAAAGGATTTATGGAAAAAGATGCTGACATAGATTATTTCGTAATAACACATCCTAACAGAGTCTGGTTTTCTAGATTAATACTTATGATTTTCAAGAAAATATTTTTATTCAACTCGAAAAAAATATTCTGCATAAATTATTTTGTTGACACAGAACACCTGGAAATTGAGGAGAAAAATATTTTTACTGCAACAGAGATTGTTACACTACTTCCAACCTTCGGAGCAAATACTTATGAAGAGTTTTACAACAAGAATTTATGGATAAAACAGTTTTATCCAAACTATCCTAAGAGAGAGACCAATAATATTTTAGATAGAAAAAATGGGATTATAAAATCTCTGCTGGAAATAATTCTCGGGAACAAGCTGGGTGATAAATTAGATGATTTTGCGATGGCTCTGTTCGAACGGTTCAATAAAACGAAATACAAGGATTATAATAAAGAAGATTTCAAGCTTGCCTTTAAGTCATCTAAAAATGAATCGAAGCATCATCCAAAATTTTTTCAAAGGCAGGTGCTGCAGGAGTTTGACCACAAAATACAGTCTCTACAGGAGCAGCTGAAGATATCTCTCTAATCAAAATGAAAAAAATTCTCTTCACACATTCATATTTCTACAGATTCGATCCAAAGCAGTGGGATACAAAGCAGCCTTATCCACCACTGGGAACAATTTACGCTGCTTCAGTAATGCGGGAAGCAGGATACAAGGTCTCTTTATTTGATAATGCCCTCATTGACTCTCCTGAAAAAATAATTCCTGTTATTGATAATGATACGCCTGATTACTTCGTCATTTACGACGATGGCTTTAATTATCTGACAAAAATGTGCTTGACTAATATGCGGGAAGCTGCTTTCAGAATGGCTGAAATCGCAAAGCAAAAAGGAATAAAAGTAATTGCTTCAAGTTCTGATGCCGCTGATCATTATGAAAAATATATTGAGCACGGTGTTGATTTTGTGATAATAGGTGAAGGTGAAATAACTTTGAAAGAATTAGTTAACGCGATTGAAAAAGGTGAGAGTGATTTTAAAAAAATTGATGGATTGGCATTTAAAGAAAAAGCTGAAGTAATCAAAACTTCACTCAGACAAATAGTAAAGGAGCTTGATTCATTTCCTATGCCTGCCTGGGATTTGATTGATATCTCATCATATAAAAAAATCTGGATGGAAAATCACGGTTACTTTTCATTGAATATTGCAACAACTCGCGGATGTCCATTCAAGTGTAACTGGTGTGCAAAACCAATTTATGGGAATAGATATAATTCCCGCTCACCGAAAAAAGTTGTTGATGAGATTGAATTCCTGATAAGTAATTTTAATGTTCATCACTTCTGGATGTGTGATGATATTTTTGGATTGAAACCCGGCTGGGTTCAGGAGTTTAGGGATATTGTTAAGGCAAAAGGACTAAAGTTTAAATACAAGATTCAATCACGAGTAGATTTACTATTACAGGAAGATACAATTTCAGCACTCGCCGAATCAGGCGCTGAAACAGTTTGGGTTGGCGCAGAATCAGGTTCACAAAAAATCCTCGATGCAATGGATAAAGGGACCACCGTTCAACAGATATATGAAGCAACAAGATTATTAAAGAAGAACAAAATCCGTCCGGCATTCTTTCTTCAATTCGGCTACCTCGGTGAGGAGAAAGCAGATATTGAAAAGACAATCAATATGGTTCTCGAACTTATGCCCGAGGAAATTGGTATTTCTGTCTCTTATCCCCTGCCCGGTACGAAGTTCTTTGACAAAGTAAAAGATCAGTTAAAAGCCAAATCAAACTGGACCGACTCAGATGAGCTTGCGCTGATGTACAAAGGAACTTTTTCACCCGCATATTATAAAAAACTCCACAGGTATGTGCACAAAGTTTATAGAAGGAAACAAAGCTTATCAAATTTGAAAAATGTATTGTCCAATCCACTTAGTATAAATAAAAAGAAAATGCGTTCGGCTCTTTCTTCACTTTATTATATTCCTGCTTCAATAGCTGATTCGATAGTGCTAAAGAAACTGGAAACCGCAAAATAAATTCTCTATGTCATCACGTTCTGATCAGTTCAATAATGTAAATACGGCCTTCTCGCGGCAGTCAATAATTTACGATGAATACGACAGAGAAAATCCGACCTTAACCTGGATGAGGCAGCAGGTAATGAAGCACGTACTCAAGTACCTGCGACCCAACGACAAAATTCTTGAATTGAATAGCGGGACCGGAATCGATGCGGAATTTTTTGCTGAAAAAGGTTTTACTGTCCATTGCACAGATTTATCGGATGGGATGGTTGAGCAGATGAAGAAAAAATTTTCATCTGGATATTTCGGTGATAAGATAACCATCCAGCAATGTTCATACACAGAACTTGACAAAATTGAAAATAAAAAATTTGATTTTATTTTTTCTAACTTCGGCGGATTAAACTGTATCCCTGATCTTCGGGAAACGACAAAATTTTATTCCTCTCTGTTAAATAAGAATGGAAGAGTATGTTTAGTAATTCTTCCGACAATCTGTCCCTGGGAAATTATTCAACTTTTTAGAGGAAAGTTTAAAGTCGCATTTCGAAGATTTAATAAAGAAGGTGTATTGGCAAATGTTGAAGGAGTAAAGTTTAGGACATATTATTTTTCTGCCAGCAAGGCGATGAAAGCACTTGGCAAGAACTTTAAACTATTGAAACTGGAGAGTCTCGCACTCTTCACTCCTATTCCCCAAATGGAAAAGATTCCCAAAAAGTTTCCGGGATTAGCAAAGATGCTGAATAAAATGGACGAAAAAATCTCCGGGATTTTTCCTTTTAATAGAATTGGTGACCACATAATTGTTACAGCAGAATTTTTAGGGAACAAAAATTAGATTTTATAGTTATGGATGCATTTGTGCTATGCTTGCCTATACAGAAAAATCTAAATTACTACTTTGTAAATTTTGTTCACATGAGTATAATTGTATTACGTTACTAACTTTGAATAACAATATAATATTGCCAGTAATAAAAACTCCGAATTCCGTTTTATGAGCCAAAATGAAAATAATGTTGTAATAAGATCGTTCAGATTTTCATCAGCTCTGTTAAACAAAGCACAGAAATTGCAAGGGATGTTTGTTATCAGTCTACTTTTAATCAACGCTCTCCTCGATGTTTTTTCAATAGCATCTGTTCTTCCGTTAGTGGCTCTATTATTAAATCCTGAGCTTATACTATCAAACAAATTACTAAAGTCAGTTTATGACATTTCGGGATTTAGTAATAGCACTGATTTTTTTATTCTAATAACCTTTACTGTAATACTATTATTCATAATAAAGAATTTTATTAGTTATTTGATTTATCACTATCAATCAAAATACGCATTTGGTGTATCGGCAGGACTTTCAAGAAATATGCTGGATCATTTTTATACTTTACCATATATTAGCGTTACTAACACCGACACTTCAATTTATCTGAATAGAATTGTAAACGTTCCAGCTTCGTTCGTTACCAATATCCTTTTATCGCTCCTAACAATATTTAGTGAAGGATTAATTGTAATTCTTATTTCAGCGGGATTGCTAATAATTAATTTTAACATTTTTATATTGCTTTTATTGGTTCTGGGTCCTGGAGCTTTCATTTACTATTTAATCAGGAAAAAGAAGCTGAGTGCATTGAATTACAGTCTAAAATCAAAATTACCAAAAGTGCTAAAGCTCGCCACAGAAGCCATAAAGGGTTTTGTAGAATCTACACTGTTCCAAAAACAAAAACATTTTGCAAACAAATTTGATCAAATAAACAAGGGTTTAAACCAAGATTATACTAAACTAACCACAGCACAGGGAACATCAATTAAATTCGTAGAGATAATAATAATGGTGGGGATTGGGGTATTGTTCGTTTATAGTGCTCTGTTTATAGAAGATAAAAACGAAGTAGTTTTAATATTGAGTCTATTTGCAGCAGCTTCCTACAAAATTGTTCCTTCTATCAACAAAATATTCGTTTCTTTCCTAAACCTTAAAACTCATCAATATACTTTAGATGAATTAAATGATATTAAGAATTATAATACTTCCAAATTAAACTATGATCGTAAACCGGTCAGCGTGAATAACAAAATTGAGTTAAAAAATGTTTCTTTCGAGTATCCCGGATCATCGTTTAAGTTAAGCATAAAAGATTTTTCTATAAGGAAGGGTGAAAAAGTTGGAATACGTGGCCAATCAGGATCGGGTAAAACTACATTGATTAATATTTTAATCGGTTTGATTGCATTACAGAAAGGCGAAATTCTTATCGACGGAAATAAAATTAATTCTGATAACATATACGAATGGCAGAAGTTAATAGGATATGTCGGTCAGAATCCGTTCATCTTTAATGATTCACTTATTTACAATATCACTTTTGACAGAATCACTGATGTTAATGACAGAGAAAGAATAGACAGCATATTGAATTTTCTGAACCTGGATAGTTTGCTAAAAAACCTGCAAGATGGACTTAACACAAATATCGGAGAAGAAGGATCAAAACTTTCGGGTGGTCAAAAGCAAAGGATTGCTATTGCCAGAGCTCTTTTCCCGGATAAAGAAATTTTAATTTTTGATGAAATCACAAGCAATCTTGATAAAGAGACTGAAAAGGAAGTAATCCAAACTATTTTAAAGATTGCAAAGCGGGATAAGACTATAATTTTTGTATCTCACAAAGATGAAATACTTGATGCCTGCGATAAAATTTATCTTCTTGAAAATGGAAACGTATTTCTTGAAAAAGAACCCTCCTACACAGACTCTTAGTGCTTTCAATTAAAATTCGGACAAACATTTTTAATGTGTTTTTTTGATCATGCGCAATAGGGATTATTAAAAGTAACTATTACTATAATTGATTTTAATGCGGCCCTTGCTAACCTGAATTGACGATTTTTCACGAACAGAATGATACTGCCAATTAATGACCAAACAAGCCAAAGAGTATTAATAGAATTGAACCGTTTACTTTTCCTTAAGAAATAATGAAGCGCCAGTACTCTTCTGTAGTATGTTATTGTACTATCAAGCCTGTTTTCAGAATCCTTATGATGAAAAACAAACGTTTCAGTTAACACGTTGACTTTATCAGGAAAACCGATGCATATCCCATAGTTGTCACCTATTCCATTATTATCCAAGACTTCATCGAATGGATTATTAATCAGCAATTCCTTTTTGACTATGCTCGCACCCAAACCATAAATATTTGTTTTAAAGTTGGGCTTTCTAAAATCCGTAATTATCGGCCAGCCAGCAAAAGAGAAGTGGTTCCCTCTTTTCTTATAAAACTCTATTATTGGTTTAAGCCAAAAAGAATTGAGAACTTTTTCATCCACTTCTCCCCAAATAGAAAGCTGAAAAATAAAACTGAATAATAAATTTGCTGAGGACTTCGGTGGATATTGCGATACCCATACTTCATTTTCATCTTTTTGCATTATTAATCCTGACACAGCATTAACTGAGCTGTTACTTTCAATATAGTTTGATAACGCTAAGACATATTCAGGTCCGGGCTCAACATCATCATCGCATATAAAAATATAGTCGGATGTTGATTTTCGAATACCAATATTTCGCTGAAGACAAACAGATGGAGCTGATGTCATATACTTGATGTTCAGATAACTAAAAGTATTTAACAATTCAGCTACGTCTAATTTCTCATCACTCGAATCAACAATTATTACTTCTTGAAGTTTACAAGTTTGATTACTGAGAGCTCGTAACGTTCTATAAAGTGAATATTTCCTGTTTCTGGTAGCAATGACTGCACTTATTTTAATCATGGAATAATTTTTAATTGACTAATCAATTGTGGATAGCTCTAAAGGTAGCTGTACTTTGTAACCCTCTAACTTTTTAATTACTGCAACTATTTCTTTATCTGTAAATTTTATTGCGCCCCTTATTTTGAATCTGCGATAATTTAAATACATACATTCATGTTCCAAAGACTCATCAAAGAGAATGATTTTTCCGGATCGAATGATCAACAATATGTCTTCCGGGTTAACATTAAAGAAAGCGTCATAATTATTTTCACTTTTTTTCTTCACAACAACAATATCTGCCAGACAGCCATTTTTAATTTTACCGATGTCTTTAATATTTAATAATTCACCCTGAAGCGATGTTATAGAATTAATTAATTCTTCATCATTCAAAGCGTTAATTTCCCGTGCAATCCTGATATGATTCCAGAAATTTGGATCAGATGTGAGGTTCGAATCAGATCCGAATAAAACCGGCATTCTATTTTTTAATTCAATAATGTTAGCAGTTTTATTATATAAAAATAAGTTTGAATCGGGACACCAGATTAGGGCAACTAGCTTATCCGCATGGTTTGGATTTAAACTGATTCCATGTACTGCAATTATTTTCCTCTTCAATAAATTCCATTTGAATAATTTATTGATCTCATTTTCTATGGTTTCTCCAACTCCTTCTCCAAGATGAATAACAAAGGGAAGTCTATTAAACATCAAAATTAATTTTATGCGCCAATTCTTTTCTAAACTGACTGAATGTAAATAGTTATAACTGCTAATTACATTTACGATTTGATCCGTTTTTTTAATTGAATTATTTCCGTGATGCATTACAGTAGTTATTCCATTGAACAAATTCTTAATCATTCCAAATTTCATTCTTAACTCAACTGGAATTTTCAAAGCAGCATTAATTTCTGATGAATACAACTTTTGAATGTCATTCCCCCATTCGAGATAATCTCTATAAATCTTTGAACGTAACCGGGGGAAGAGATTGAATTCAAGGTGGTCATGCGCATTAAATAAACCGGGGAACGCTAAAGCATCTTTGAAATTTATTATATGTGAATTACTCGAATCCTTGACCGGTTCAGAGTTTACTAAATTAATTTTGCCGTCGAGTATCGAAATACTAAAACGATCATCTGAGTTATTCAGAATTGAGACGTTATTTAGTATCATGGGTGACATCTTTTAATTATTTGCTAGTTTTTCATAATTTTTTTTATATAATTCATAAGTGAGGGAAGACGAATGATTTACTGACCAATCATAAGCGGATATTCTCATTTTTTCTATTCTTTCTTTATCGGAAATTAATTCAAGAATTTTTTCTGCCAAAGTAATATAATCCCCACAATCAACCGAAATGCAAAAATCATTAGTGAGATCATATAGGAGTCCGACACGGCTTCCGCAAACTATTACCCCACTTGACATTGCTTCATTTATTACAACCGCTTGTGCTTCATGTAAAGAAGTGTGAAGCATAAAGTGTGAATCTGACATATACTTGCTCAACTCCTGGTGCGGAACAGCATCAACAAATAAAACATTTTTAAGTCCGAGCTCTTGCACAAGTTTTTGGATCTTACCTTCAAAAAAATCATCACCGATCATAGTCAAGCGGCAGGTGATTCTTTCACTTAAAAGTTTAAAAACTTTTAATAATGTTACCTGGTCTTTTACCTCTGTGAGGTTTGCAACGTGAATGAACTTATAAGGTTCCGCAAAGTTTTTAGCTTTATCGAACAGGAAATGTTTTTCCTCAGCGCCATACGGGATGATATCAATGTCATCACGATGCACACCAAGCAATCTTAGTTGTGTTAACTGAAAATTTGTCAGAACAACAAGCTTGTTTGCTTTACTGCAAACCTCTAATGTCTTTTTTTTACTTTTTTCGTTTAAGATGTTACCATAATTAATTTCAGGAAGATTTGCTGTTTCTCCTCCTTGCAGTGTTACGATACAAGGAATTTTAAAAAGCTTACTCAGCTTTACAGCAAAAAGCCCTGCAGGTAATGCCCAGAAAGCATGAACCAGGTCATATTTGTTTATCAAATGATCTTTTAAAAACAAGGGCAATAGTAAAAGAACTTTAACCCAGCTTGGTGATGTTATACTGGTTGGGATCGATTTTAACTTATAATTTTTTGAGACCTCTTTGATTTCAGTTTTAATTAATGAATAAACGACTATTTCAAAATCTTGGCTAAGTCTTTCAATTAAGTTAACCATCGAGGGAACGCCTTGCAGAAACTTTCCGTTACCAATTCCACCCGGAACTATAATTGCAATCCTTTTCACCGTTATAATTTGCCTATCCGTTTTAGTAAACTAATTGTTTTATCAAACACGAATTCAGGGGTATAACGCGATAAACAATGGACGTCGCCATATTTACAAACTTCGAGCAAACAGTTGCCGCACTCTAAATCAGATGAATTAAGACATAACGAATGTTCCCCCTGCGGTGCGGACCAATCTGAACGTGTAGAGCCAACAAAGCAAGTGTTGGAATCCCGGATACCCAGGCAATATGCATTAATCCAGAGTCCTCAGTTAATATGAAATAAGATTTATTTATTAATGCAAATGCTTCTTCTACGGTAGTTCCCTCTCCATTTACCAGGTCAATTAAATCATCCTTCAGCATTTTTTTTAGAAACAAAGATTTTTTAGAAATGGCTTTTAATCCAATTATTAAAAACTGTGTGTCTGGGAATTTAGTTTTCCATAATTCTGCATATTTCAGATAGTTCTCAATTTCCCAGTTGCGTGTACTAAAAGCACCGGCAGGATTCAGCACAACAAGCTTATTTGAAGATTTCCATCCTGCATTTGTTAATTTGATCTTTCCAGCATCCGGATTTTTTAGCTGCAATCCTGTATTTAATTTAATTGAACATAAACCGATTGCTTCTATTCCTTTTTGATATTTATCACCAGCCGGTGTGGCAGAAAATCTTTCTATCTCACTCCACGCTGCAGGATTAAGAAATCTTCGCACAAGCCGGCTCAACTTATTTCTTTGTAAATCAATTACAATGTCGTACTTATTAATTTTTAATCTGGGTAGTAATAATAATAAACTTAAAAGCTGAAGTTTAGTATTTCTACCGCCGACGATTGAATAAATCCAATCGTATATTCTTACAGAACCGGGTATGTCTTTTATTTCGTTTCGCGTTAGAAAGTGTAACTTCGTATATGCTGGGAGTTTTTCCTTTAAGCTTTGTACATAGGGTAGAGTGATAGCAACATCCCCCATTGCCTGTAAACGAATAACTAAAATTCTTTTGGGTAAAGAATCAGATTGCCAGTGTTTGTAGTTTAAAATTTCATCCATTATTATTCAAATGTCCGGCTATTATGCAATTCACATATTCTGTAACAATAAACATGAAAAAATTTTGCAATTTTAGTAATAGCTTCCTTCTTGCCAAAGTTTAAGAAAAAAAACAATTAAACCACAATGGTTCTCTGCGTTTGCTCTGTGAACCTACGTGTAACTTTATTGCTACACAAGGAACCGCTGAGAAGTCACAGAAATACACAGAGAATCCTCAATCATATTGTCTAAGTTTATCTCTGAATGAGATCCAGAAAAACATTCCTAATAATCCTAATGCTCCATACAATTTAGGGTAAGCAAAAATCGCCAACCAGCCATCCGATAATTTTGGAGAACCGTAAAGTAATCGCTCCGTAATCATTACATAAAAAATAATAAGTAACATCCATCTCCGGAGGAATGTCCGAAGGACTCCTTGCGGAGGATTACCAAAAGTTTTTTGGTGGTATTCACGAAGCTCACCTAACAAAATTATAACGGGCAGAAGTAAAACTATGTAATGATAATCGAGAGATACAGGATTCAATATCACCCCGGCTATAATGAAAACAGCAAATGATTGATCCGGTTTTTTCATTCTGTACGCATAAAAAGAAACGGCTGATAAAATTATAACGCTAAAAATTATTGTCAGCATCTTTCCAAGAAAAGGAATATCTATCAGCGGATAAGGATTCCATTTCGGCTCGAATGATGTAAAGTGAGAAAAGAAACTATTAATTGATTGATAACCCGTCACGCTTAGCTCCGGTCTGGACGAATAGCTTGAAATTATTTCTGCATAAGCAAACCAGGAATCAATACCAACCAACGGTAAGCTGATAAGTATGAAAAAAATTATCGTTGCGGCAGCCCATATTATTGCCTTCCATTTTTTTTCAACGAGAAGCAAGATCCAGAAAACAACACCCGCTGTTTTTAGCATAAACATCAACCCGATAAGGAAACCCAGCCGTTCATCTTTACCTGACTTGTAGGCGTACCATGCAAACACCAACAGGACAAAGATCAGAATATAAGCTTGTGCATAAGAGAAGTTAGCATGCAGCGGCTGAAATAAAAGAAACAAAATAATTACTAACGGGATCCATTCTTTAGTGAAATTAAATTTATTTAATAGAAACACGATTGTTATCAGAAGTAAAATAAAATTAAAAGTTGTCCAGATTATTCTTGCAGTTCTGTAATCAAATGCTGAAACAGGAATTAACATTAAAGAAGTTGTTGGAAGATTTACATGATAAATTTCCTGAACTCCAGGAACATATTTTTCAACTTTTGATCTGAACCAATCATCGTTATAAAACCGGCTGACTTTTTCTCCTTCACTTAAAAGCTTAGATGCCGTGTAATATGATGAGAAACTATGTGTTTGTCTGTCTGCTCTTTTAATTACAAAGTAAATGAATAAAATTGCAAGTATAAATGCTATTATCCAAAAGAAAATAGTTTTGTAAAGAAAAAGTTTATTGATCTGTCGCAATAGATTACTGCTTTCCGAAAGAATCAGAGTTTAGCAAACGGTGAAAGGTTCAATGAGCACACACATTTCTTACAAATATCATTTGTTTTTACGTCAAGATTTTTCCGGAAGGAAATTGATTTATCCGAATTAATTATTTCTTCTAAAGTTGCTTTCCTTATATCCCCAATTACTTCGTGAAAGAAGCAAGGCCGCACGCTTCCATCAGTTTCTATTACTGCTGATACCCAGGGTGCATTACATCTTACTGGTGGAAAATCACTTTGGTTGTAGTAAGCAGAATAGTAGTGATAAAATCTTCTTATCCTGTCGGGCGATTCTGCAATGAATTTTGATTTGAAGTCATTTGAGTGTGTTAGAATAAGTGATTCGATAATCTCTTTGAACTCCGGTAATTCATCACGGGATAGTTTTACCTCACCTGCTCTTTGATCATCCCATAATTCTGGTCTATTGAATGCATCCGTAGTTACATCGGCAGTTAGGAAACTAATCTGGTCAAGACCGATTTCTTTTGCCGCATCAACAATATTCGGAAAGTCTCTAAAATTTTCTTTTTGAATTACACTGCGTGCTGTTACTTTGAATTTCGAATTTAATCTTTTTAATTCCTGCACTCCCTCTTTCAATTTATCATAAGCATTCGGAATATTTCTAATTCTATCGTGGACCTCTTTTGAGCCATCCAGAGAAACAATCACTTCATCTGTCTTTGCTAAGATTTCCGAAGCGTATTTCTTTAAAAGCAATCCTGTGGAAAGTAGCGTGATTTTAATTTTTCTTAATCTAATTATCTCGCACAGCCTGAAAAAGTTTGGATGCATAAGTGCCTCACCGCCGGACATTACAACTTCGTTAGTGTTAAGTTTTCTTAAAGAATCTAATAACTTTGTAATGTCCACCTCTTCCAATTGCTTGACGTTATTATTCCCTTTCCAGATATCGCACATAACACAACGGCAGTTGCAGCGGCTGTGAGGCATAAGTATCACAATCGGCAGAGAATATATTTTATGTGATTTTATTGAGTAAAATCTTTTAAAAGTATCTACTGAAAAACTCTTTTTCACCTTGCTTTAATAGCTAACCGTTTAATTAATTTACGTCTTACAGATAATTTAACTATAATTAAAATGACGATTCAATTTACTATATTTCGCATAATTGAAATACAGCCGAAGCTATTTTTGGTCAAATGAAATCATTAAAATTTATACTTAACGCTATCCTTATCTCTTCTGCGCTTTTTCCTCAAGAAGACAAATACATTTTTAAGCAGCTTACCGATGCCGATGGGCTTTCTCAAAGCACAATCTTTGCAATGATTCAGGATAGGGATGGATATTTGTGGCTTGGAACAATTGACGGCTTAAACCGCTACGATGGTTATGAATTCAGAGTATATGTTAACGATGCCTCCAATGCAGCATCAATCTCTGACAATTTTATATCCGCACTTTACGAAGACAGCGATGGATTTATCTGGGTAGGTACCGTTAATGGTTACATTAACCGATTTGACAGGAAAACAGAAGTCTTCAAACGATATTTTGTAAATGATTTCTTTGAGACTATGAAAAATCCCGAATCAGATTTTTATGATTACCCTCTCGCTTTCTCAAGAAACCAAATTAATACTATTACTGCAATTGCTGAAGATGATGAAGGATACTTGTGGATTGGAACCTGGGGAAATGGAATTATAAAGTTCAGCAGAAAAGATGGAAGAGCAACTCACTTTCATAAAGATCCCAACGATTCACTCAGCTTAAGTTCTGACAGAGTAACTGATATAATTTCAGATAGGAGAGGCCATATATGGATTGCTACTTTCGGCGGCGGTTTAAATAAACTCGTTACAGAAAATATTAATGCAAATGATCAGAGCAAAACACTGTCATCAAACTTTTTGCGATACAGATCAAGTGAGAGCAGCAAATTTTCTCTTAGCGATGATAAAACAATTAACCTGTTCGAAGATAAAGATGGAAATATCTGGATAGGAACTTTTTATGGAGGATTAAACAAAATAGATACAATTAATCAAAAATTGTCATCGGACAAAGCCAGATTCAAATATTATCTGGAAAATAAAAAGATAAGCGGTATTTCAGATAATACTGTTATGGCAATCAGCCAGGACTTTGAAGGATATTTGTGGATTGGCACCTTTGGCGGTGGTATTGACAGATTGGAGATAAAGACTGAATCATTCACCAACTTTTCAAAAATTTCGGCGCCGCAAAATTCTTTTACTGATGTTGAGATACTTTCATTATTTGTTGACAGATCAGGAATATTATGGGCAGGTTCGCATCTTGGTGAGGGTGTTACAAAAATTCAAAAGTATTATTCGAAGTTCGAATCGATAAATAGCCGCTCTGTGGGCAAATTAAAATTAAATGATGATGTTGTCTGGTCCCTATTCAAAGACAGCAAAGATAATCTATGGGTCGGAACATACAGAGGCGGCGTAAATGTTCTGAACCTTGCTTCAAACCAGACAAAGGTTTATAGAAGAACGCCTGATCAAAGTAATGGAATATCTGATAATCACATCAGATCAATTACTGAAGATAAACTCGGAAATATCTGGATAGGTACCTACAGCGGAGGACTAAACAGGATTGACAAGTCAGAACAAAAAGTGGAAATATTTAAGAATGAACCGGGTAATTCAAATTCACTTTCTGCAAATCAGGTTCTGGACATATATGTTGAATCTGAAAAGGTAATTTGGGTTGCAACTTTTGGTGGAGGATTAAATAAACTCACCTTCACTGACAACACTTCCGGGGTACCTGAATTTAAATTTTTTAAGCACAATCCTTCCGATCCTAACTCGCTTTCAGATGATCGTGTTTATAGAATATTAAAAGACAGTAAAGAAAATTTCTGGATAGGAACTTACGGGGGAGGTCTCAATAAATTTAATGCTCAAAAAGGCAGCTTTGAAGTTTTCTCTGCCGATTATCAAAATCAGAAACCATTATCCAATGAAAAAATTCTTTCCATACATGAATCTTCAAATGGATTGCTTTGGATTGGAACATCAGGTAGTGGATTGATTCAGGTTAATCCTGAAAAAAAAGCATATAAATATTTCTCACAGGCTCAAGGCTTAACCAGTTCCGTAGTCTATGGAATACTCGAAGACAGTAATACAAACTTATGGCTTAGCACCGATGACGGTATATTTCTTTTCAATACTGTTACAGAAAAATTTATACAGTTTGGAATCGAAGATGGTGTTCAAAGTCTTGAGTTCAGCGGTGGAGCTTACTTTGAAGATTCGGATGGTATTATGTACTTCGGTGGTATAAATGGATTTAATTACTTTAATCCGGATAGCATAACAATCAATCAATACGTACCACCGGTAGTCATCAGCAACATTAAAGTTATGGATGTGAGAGTTAACGGAGAACCGGATGAGTTGATATTGTCCTATGATCAGGACTTTATTTCTATTGAATTCTCAGCACTGGACTTTTCAATGCCTAAGAGAAATAAATATAGCTACATGCTCGAAGGATTTCAGAAGTCATGGATATCAACAGGGGGATCAAACAGAACTGCAACTTATACAAACTTGCCATCCGGCGAATTTACTTTTATGGTGAAAGGCTCTAATTCAGATGGAATATGGAGCGAGAAAACAGCTTCCATCAAAATAATTATTAACCCGCCTTTCTGGCAAACCTGGTGGTTCGTTACATTGGTAATTGTTATCATCGTGTTTTTTATTTACTACTTCGGAACAATAAGAGTAAAAAGTCAGCTGGAAATTGAAAAATTAAAATTAAAGATTGCCTCAGATTTACACGACAATATCGGGGCAGGCTTGACCGAGATTTCGATTTTAAGTGAAGTTGCTGAAAGGAATGAAGGTTACTCAAGCTCAACAGTCAAAAAGGATCTGCAAAAGATAAGCGAAACAGCCCGTCAGTTAGTCGATTCAATGAGCGATATTGTCTGGGTTGTTAATCCGCAAAGAGATTCACTGCACGACCTCATAGTAAAACTTAAAGATTCCTATAATGAATTCTTCAGCTCAATCGGAATTTCGTTTCAGGTTAATAATGTTGAGAAAAGCGATGATATTAAACTTCCAATGGACTACAAGCAAAACCTTTTACTGATGTTTAAAGAGGCAATCAACAATGCAATTAAGCATAGCGGCTGCAAGAAATTAAAACTTGAGGCTCTTTACAAGAATGACATAATTGAAATTGTACTAAAAGATGATGGAGCCGGTTTTAATTTAAATGAAGCTAAATTTGGTAACGGAATAAAAAACATGGAAAACCGCGCAAAGAAAATAAAAGGTAAGCTGAACTGGAAATCAGAAGCAGGAGCAGGAACCACTGTTACTTTCTCCGGTAAGCTTGGAAAAATTAACCGAATAAAATCACTCTTTAAATAATTCTATTGGAACATAAATGATAAACGTTGCTATAGTCGAAGATAATGACACAATAAGAGAAGGACTGGCTGCTCTTATTAACGGAACAACCGGCTATAAGAGTGTTGGTTTATTTAGAGATTGCGAGAGTTTCCTTTTAAAACTTAATTCAATGGATGTAAATGTTGTTTTGATGGACATTGCACTTCCCGGAATCAGTGGAATTGAGGGAGTGAAAGAAGCAAAAAAAATAAAGCCAGAGATAGATGTTCTTATGCTCACGATTTACGAAGACAGCGAAAAAGTTTTTGATGCCCTTTGTGCTGGTGCCTGTGGTTATCTGGTAAAAAAGACTCCCCCATCCAAGCTCCTTGAAGCGATTAAAGAAGTTTATGAAGGTGGATCACCGATGAGCAGCCAGATAGCAAGGCAGGTTATTACAGCCTTTAAAGAATCAAAAGATCAAAAAGACGACAAGCAGGAATTCGAACTTAGTCCAAGAGAAAAGGAAGTTATAAATTTATTGGCTGGGGGCAATAATTACCAGCAAATAGCTGATCAGCTCTTCATCAGTGTAGATACTGTGCGTCATCATATCAAAAACATCTATAAAAAACTTCACGTTCACACACAGTCAGAAGCTGTAGCAAAGGCAATCCGAAGGAAAATCATCTAAAAATACTTTCACCTACATATATATGTAGTCCCAACCCCAACTACAAATCGTAAAGAGCAATAATTACATAATCGTGTAATTGTTTCGCCGCTGTATTCTGCTAGTTTTAAACCAGAGATTAAGAACACTCATTTTTCTGAAGCTATAAATCTCGAATCGGAGTTTGAGTTATTCAACAAACACAAAGGGTGCGCAAATGGAAACAACAATAACTAAAAAAGAACTAAGCAATCCTATTTCGGATTTGATTAGTGATGAGATTTACGAACTGCTTCTATCCCGGGGATTAATAAATGATAGAGCAGTAAGAGATTATATCATCAGGAAGAAGTTTAA
>Ga0105106_10001645_pt1 | contig 16098 bp, 15 predicted proteins | sample PPLLaktember2015_5_FD_79109 | JGI IMG/M metagenome (GOLD analysis project Ga0105106, IMG submission 79109) | Freshwater sediment microbial communities from Prairie Pothole Lake near Jamestown, North Dakota, USA - PPLs Lake P8 Core (1) Depth... | ecosystem: Environmental > Aquatic > Freshwater >...
AGTAATTAGTGTTGGAAATTCTACTGAAAATGATTTTGTTTCTGGTAATTCGAATTATGGTTCAACCTTGGATCTGGTTGCTCCTGGAGCTTTAATTTTATCTACTGATGTTGGATTAGGTTACAACCAATATAGCGGAACTTCGGCATCTGCACCATTTGTATCAGCATCTGCATCCCTCATTCTATCTCTGGGAAGTTTCACAAATGAGGAAATTAAGCAAATTATTAAATCAACCTGTGATGATATTGGACAAAACGGATGGGACTTGAGAAGTGGTGCCGGGAGATTAAATCTTTTTAAAGCTTTAACAGTTTTAGCGCCCGCTGAAGTAAAATTTAATTTTCCAACGATGGATTATGCTACCAATGGAAATTCAATTGAAATAAATGCAACAATTCTCTCTCCATACTTTGTTAGTTATAACCTGCAGGTTGGTTCTGGTCAGAATCCTGATCAATGGATAACTCTAATTGAAAATGGACAAAACCAATTTTCAAATGAAACGATCTTTGATCTGGATATAAACAGTTTTGTTGATAACGTTTATACTCTTAGGTTGATTGTCCTTCAGAACAACGGTGGGACTCTAGAAGAAAGAATAAATTTCCATATTATGCGAACTCCACCCAAAGTAATTGAAGTAGGTTTAGGCCCCTTATACTTTGGAGACAGGTCAACAATTTCCGGAGAGTTTCTTACAAATCAACCTTCAATTATGAGATTATATTACAAAAAGATCGGTGAAAGTAATTTTAATTTTGTAACGCTTGATGGATTCAATACAAATACTCAATTTGTAAAGACACAGCACTATGGTTTTATTCCAAAAGATATTGTTCAGCCGGCAACTCTATATGAAGTTTATTTTGAAGCTGAAAATCTCGCAGGATTAAAAACAGTAGTTGTGGATTCGGCTAACAATAATGAATACTTTCAAATTCCTACAGATAAATTACCCGAACTTTTTCAACAGAACCTAATGCCATTTTCCTTAGTAGATGTTATAACATTATTTCGTGAACCTGTTAGTTTTGTCTCCGAAAATAATAATGAAGTATTAGTCCAGCCTTTTAAAACAGGAAGTGATCCTGAATTTTTTAATCACATATTATCAAATAATGAATTCATAAAAACCGAAACAGATTCTTTGATAAATCGTTTTCCACTTATTTATGGGGATTTTAATAATAATGGATTAAAGGACTTGCTAACCATTAACTTTGAGAGCGTCGTTACATTAGAACAAATTCAAACAGATTCTTTCTCCTTTACAAAAAAAGATTCAACATCTAAATTATATTATCCCTTAGTAATAGATGACCTGACAAATGATGGAAATTATTATTTAATAACTGAGAATTCTACAACGATTAAGGTTTCCCCTTCAAAAGATTCATTATTAAATCGTTATTTTCTCTGGAAAGTAAATCAAGATTTAACCACAACTTTAATAGACTCAACATTTTATATTGCGAAAATAGATGCTTTTGGTGGAAATTATACAACAAGAAATATGATAGTTGACGATACCGATAACGATGATATTAAAGAAATCTGGTTTTTAGATAGTGATGGTGATCTAAAAAGTTTTAAAGTTAATCCTAACCTCACTTTTACCAAAGCAGATAGTTTTTATATATCTAGTACAAATTTGTCCGGTATGACTACTCCTTTTCAGAAGGATATTTTTAGTATTGGCGACTATAATGGTGATGGCATGAAAGATTTCGCTATTTTATATCATACGAATTCCATTGCTCCTGCTTATTTACTTATGGTGATTTCTTTTGAAAATCATACTTCAAGAATATTAACATTAAAAACCTTTCTTGATCAATCTGAGGAGTATAGAGGAGGATTATCAACCGGGGCTGATATTTACCAGTCCTTAAAATTAGTAGATATTGATAATGATGGAGCTGATGAATTAATTGTTAATATGTTCCCTTATTCATATATATTTAAAAATTCTAATCAGGAAGATAAAATCATTTTTTATACTGAGGGCTCAAACACTGAAAATGTATTTGTGGGTGATTTGAACCTTAATGGTGTTGTTGAAATCGGTTTTAATATAAATGAAGAATTCAAGTTTTTTGAATTCACAAATTCTAATCGTGCACCAATACCAGTAAATTTTTCAGGATTTAGTATAAGTTCCAATACTTTAAAATTAATATGGCAGGGAAGTGCTGAAAAATATTACATTTACAGAGGTGCGGATATAGATGGTATTTCGATAATTGATTCTGCTTTTCAAACTGAATATTTAGATGCTAACGTAACTGACAGTACCTTTTTCTATTATGCTGTTCAAGCATATGATCAAACCAGACCTGAGCAATTATCCGGTTTAAGTAAAATCATTGAAGTTTATTCTCACACTCCAGCTAATCCTGATACTGCTATAAGCAATAGTAACCAAAGTGTTATCGTTAGTTTTTCAGAAAAAATGAAAAATGTAATAGAGAATCTTCAATCATTTGAAGTACTGAATGATGGTTCAACAAATTCATTTTTTCCAAATTCAGTATCTCCTAATAATCAATATTCTTATTTGCTTTCATTCAGAGAAAATTTACCAGCCTGTGAATTGAAACTAATTGTTAAAGATATAAAAGACTTATATAATTCACCCGTAATAACTGACACACTAACTTTTATTGTTACACCAACTCCGGAAGTAGAAACTTTTTACATTTCATCATTTGAAATAATAAATCCTTCTAGAATAAAACTTGAATTTAATTTCAATGTTGATGAAACTTCTGTATCACTGAAAGAAAATTATTCTTTTGAACCTGAAAATCATGTTGCATCAATTGAAATAGATAACTCAAACAAAAAAGCAATTTATCTCAATCTTGATGGAACAAGGCCAATCGGTTCAATCGGCAGGGAATATAGGCTGAGAATTCTTAATCTTAAATCATCTCAGGAAACTGGTAGTTTATCAATTAATTCGGGTGCAGGAAGTTATATTGTGCTTACCTCTTTTGCTAAAGATCTTGCAGATGTTTATGTTTATCCTAATCCTGCAAATGTTGAGAAAGGAAATCTTACTTTTGCAAATCTTCCTAAGAAGGCAAAGATAATTATCTTTAATCTTAATGGAGAAAGAATTACTGAACTTGAGGAAAGCGATGGTAATGGTGGAGTTGATTTCAGTTTAAATTATGAGTCAGGTGAAAGGCTAAATTCCGGAGTATACATTTACAGGATTGTAATGCTCGACGATTCTAATAACGAAGTTGATGAAAAAATTGGAAAGTTTGCCGTTGTAAGGTAATGTTTAGTAAAACTGAAATTTTTAATATCTCAAATCTTCTTAGCTTTCTTCGATTACTCTCTGCAATTCCTCTGTGGTTATTATTAGATGATTTCAGGAATGACAGAATCTTAGTTTTAACAATAACTTTATTTGCGCTTGTATCAGATTTTCTTGATGGATTTTTCGCAAGAAAATTCAAACAGATAACTGATTTTGGAAAGATGATAGATCCTCTTGCAGATAAAATTGTAACCGGCGTTGTAGTAATCAAATTTTTCATATTAAAAGAGATACCGGAATATTTATTTTATATGATCATAGGAAGAGATATTGTGATTTTCCTTGGAGGAATGTTTCTATCAGCTAAGATAGGTAAAGTACTTCCATCAAATATGATTGGAAAAATTACTGTATGTGTACTCGCATTATTATTAGTGATGATTATTTTGAACTTTGAAAAAGGAAGTTTTGTATATCGGGCAGTATTTTATTCAACCCTAATTTTAATAGTTGTTTCATTTATTGCTTACCTGGTACGTGCATTTGAATTCATAAATAAGAGAAAGTATGAGTCTGTTTGATAATATTAATTTTAAAAAACTTAAAGATGGTTTAGCCAAAACCAGGGATAAACTATTTAATTCTATAACAGAAACTATAAGTGGTAAAGCTGTTGTAGACAATGCAACCCTTGATGAGATTGAAGAAATTTTAATTACCTCCGATGTTGGTTTTGACACAACAGAAATGATAATAGAAAATGTACGCAAGTCTTTAAAGAATGATAAAAACAGATCGAGTGCTAATGTTATTGAGACCGTAAAAAATGAATTAACTGGTGTACTTCTAAAGAATTATATCCCTAACGGAGAAAACATAAATCAGTTTAAACCTTATATCATGTTAGTTGTAGGAGTTAATGGGGCAGGAAAGACTACAACAGTTGGTAAACTTGCCAATAACTTCAGGAAGGCTGGATTAAAGGTAATAATTGGTGCTGCGGATACATTCAGGGCTGCTGCAAATGAGCAACTTGAATTATGGGCTGGAAGAGCTGGAGTTGAAATATATCAGAAAGACAAAGGGAGCGATCCTTCTTCAGTTGCTTTTGATACTATTAAGAAAGCCCAAAAGGAAAATTTTGATATTGTTCTCATCGATACTGCCGGAAGACTTCATAATAAATCCCATCTTATGGATGAACTTAGTAAAATTAAAAGAGTTATAGGCAAAGTTCTCCAATATGCTCCTAACGAAATTTTATTGGTTCTTGATGGAACCACCGGGCAAAATGCTGTGCTTCAGGCTGAACAGTTTACAAAATTTACTAAGGTAACAAGTCTTGTAATAACTAAACTTGATGGTACGGCTAAAGGCGGTGTTATTTTCCAAATAAGTTCTAAATTAAAAATACCGGTGAAATATATCGGAATTGGTGAAGATATAGATGATCTTCAAACTTTTAATCCTGAATTATTTGTCTCAGCTTTATTCGAATCATAAGAGCGGATAATTATATGTTTATGAGAAGACCAAGACATAGGATTTTTGATTACACACCCAGGTTCTATAAACCCGAAACAGATGAACAGGAACGAAGAAAAAGACGATTAGGATTTTCCAGACAAAGGAAAATTAGTGCAAGGAAAAAAAGTCCTATTTTTTGGATGATCTTTATTATTGTGGTTATATATTTAATTATAAAATTAAAGGGGAGTATATGATTTGTCTTAGAAGCTCATATTTAGTAGTTTACATAATATATATTATCGGACAAATAAATATTCCTCTACATTAATATTTATAAAATCCTTCACCTGATTTTTTCCCAAGTTTGCCTGCTGCTACCATTTTTTTAAGTAATGGACATGGTCGGTATTTGGAATCATTAAATCCGCTATATAACACTTCCATAATTGCTAAACATACATCTAGTCCAATAAAGTCAGCAAGCGTTAATGGTCCCATAGGATGATTCATTCCAAGTTTCATAACAGTATCAATATCTTCTTTAGAAGCAACTCCTTCCATCAAAGAAAAAACAGCTTCATTTATCATAGGTATTAGAATTCTGTTTGAAATAAAACCAGGATAATCATGAACTTCAACTGGGATTTTATCCAATTTAATTGATATATCTTTAATTAAGTTAAAGGATTCATCACTTGTAGAATAACCACGAATTATTTCGACCAATTTCATAACAGGTACCGGATTCATAAAATGCATACCAATGAATTTATCAGGTCTTCCGGTCATTGAAAGTTCCGTTATTGAGATTGATGAAGTATTAGTAGCAAATATAGAATCTGATTTAATAATAGCATTTAACTGATTAAATATTTTTATCTTAGCTTCTTTATTCTCAAAAATAGCTTCGATAACTAGGTCAGAGTCTGTTGGAATATTTCCAATTCCAACTATTGGATTAATATTTTTTAATGCTTGGACTTTTTCTTCCTGAGTAATAATACTTTTCTTTAATTGTCTATCTAAATTAGATGTTATGATTGTAATTGCCTTATTAATTAAATCAGTATTCATTTCAACAAGGTTAACATTAAATCCCTTAATTGCAAAAACATGAGCAATACCATTACCCATTGTTCCACCACCAATAACGGATATTTTTTTAATTTCCATTTTTAAGCTTTCATTCAATTGTAATTTTTAACGATTAATGCAGATGCTTCACCACCCCCAATGCAAAGTGATGCCAATCCGTATTTTGCATTTTGCTTTTTCATTTCATGAATTAGAGTAACAAGAATTCTTGCTCCGCTCGCACCTATTGGATGACCTAAAGCAACAGCACCACCATTTACATTTACTTTAGCAGGATTCAAATCTAATAATTGATTCACTGCAAGAGACACAACAGCAAAGGCTTCATTAATTTCATAAAGATCTATATCATTAGTTTTTAAGCAGGCTTTTTTCAAGACTTTAGAGATTGCATCAGCAGGTGCAGTTGTGAATTCAATGGGTGCTTTTGCTGAAGAGCTTTGTGCAACAATTTCTACAAGAGGTTTTAATCCAAGTTCTTTAGCTTTTTCCTCAGTTGTAATTATTAGAGCAGCAGCCCCATCATTAATACTTGATGCATTCGCTGCCGTTACAATACCGGTTTTTTCAAATGCTGGTTTTAAAGTTGGGATTTTATCAAATTTCACTTTGAGTGGTTCCTCATCTTTCTCAACTAATATATCACCCGATTTATTCTTAATAATAACTTTTGAAATTTCATTATCAAACTTACCTTTGCTCTGGGCATCAATTGCTTTTTTATAAGAGCTAATTGCAAACTCGTCTAATTGTTCACGCGTAAATGAAAATTTCCTTGCACAATCTTCTGCACAATTTCCCATGTGAATATTATTATAAACATCCCAAAGTCCATCCAGAATCATGCTGTCCAAAACCTCACCATGCCCAAACTTGTACCCATTTCTTGCTTTTGGAAGAACATAGGGAGCATTACTCATACTCTCTTGCCCCCCTGCTAAAATTACTTCGGCATCTCCAATCAAGATTGCCTGTTGAGCCAGCATGACAGCTTTTAATCCACTACCACACATTTTATTAATTGTTATACATTCGGTTTTTTCAGGAAGCCCGGCAAGTAACGCAGCTTGCCTTGCTGGAGCTTGTCCTTGTCCGCCTGTTAAAACATTTCCAAAAATAACTTCATCAATATTGTTATAATCTACTTTGGATTCTTCAAGAACCGCTTTTATTGCTAAGCTGCCTAATTGTGCTGCGGTAAAAGATGATAGTGATCCATTAAATGAACCGATTGGTGTTCGTTTGGCATTTGTTATTATAACCTTTTTCATAAAACCCTGGTATTAAATTGTACCTTTATTGATATTAAAATTAATCAAAAAGAAGTTAAGAATCAGGAGGAACGAAATGTTATTTACTTATTCTACCTGTTAATGATGCTAGTTCAAAAACAAGATTCAGACAAATAAGATTTAAGTTAATATTATTTTTAATTGAAGATGCCAAAAAATCGAGTTTCATTATTGTTTCATTCAATTCAATTCCAGAAAACCTTGAATTAAATTTACTTAATGTTTCTATATGTGAACTAAAATAATAATCTTTACGATCGACTCTATACTTCATAACATCATTCAGCCAGGAAATTATCATTTTAATTAATAACTTGATTGAATCTGAATCATTTTCAGTTAGATAAGGATTTAATTCATTTAGTGCTGAATGAAATTTACCACCTAATGAATAACGCATAAATGAGATGGTTTTTTCCTTAAGATTTTCAAAATCATTTTCTATTAGATCTATTGCTTTTGTAACTGAGCCATCTGAAAAAGGTGCAACATCCTTTGCTGTTTTTTCATCTATATTGTACAATTTAGTAAGAATACTCTCAATGCTTTTATTATCCAATGGCTGCAAATTGATTTTCCAACAACGGGATAGTATTGTCTCTCTTAATAAATCGGGATAAGGGGTTAAAAGTATAAAAATAACCCCTTGAGGAGGTTCTTCAAGATTTTTGAGTAAAGCATTCTGAGATGCTTCATTCATTAAATGTGCATCGGAAATAACAATAAATCTGTATTTAATATCTGAATAATTTAATGATAGAAACTTACCAATATCTCTTATACTGTTTATCTTGATCGTATTAGCATGATCCAATAATATTCTGTGATAAGGATTATTGATTTTTTTTTCAAGCTCAGATTTTAATTCCAGTATTTCATCAGGAGTGAATTTCTCAATAGGTCCATCACCTTCAGTTTCATTTCTTCCTCTTGGCAAAGGAATTATGTATTTGATGTATGGTTCCGTTAGATTAGCAATTTGCCTGGTAATAAAAGATGTATCATTTTTAGAAGTGTCAATACTGATTAATTGAGCAAACCGAATAGCAAGAAAATACCTTCCTATACCTTCCGAACCACTAAATAAAAAAGCATGGGGAATGTGGGATGAGGAAATTAGTTTTGATAAGATTTCTTTTGCTGTTTCCTGTCCATATACATTTATCCAATCATTGTTCATTAGAAATATTACCGAACCAGCAAAAACACATTTCAGAAATCATCTTCATTATAAAAGAAGTCATCATCGGATGGATAATCCGGCCATATATCTTCAATTGATTCATATGGTTCATCCGAATCTTCCAATTCAATAAGGTTTTCAATCACCTCATAAGGAGCACCAATTCTCTCAGCATATTCTATCAATTCATCCTTAGTAGCGGGCCAAGGTGCATCATCCAAATATGATGCAAGCTCCACTGTCCATATCATAAATATCCTTCTCCCTCTAAAAATTATTTCCTAACCTTGGAAGCTTTAAAAAAATTAAGGTCGTCAAAGAAAAATTCAATGGGATTTTGTTTAACCCCATTATGATGGATTTCATAATGTAAATGAGGACCGGATGATAAACCGGAATTTCCGGTTTTAGCAATTGTATCGCCTCTTAAAACTTTCTGACCTTGTACAACATTAATCTTTGAAAGATGTCCATAAACACTTCTATACCCAAAACCATGATCAATTTCAACAGCTAATCCTAATCCACCTCTGTAACCGACAAAATCTACAGTTCCGTTTCCTGAAACATGAACTGGTGTTCCTCTGTCAGTAATAATATCTATTCCATCATGCATTCTTCTAATATTTAATATCGGATGAAAACGCATTCCAAAACCATGCATTGCCACGGTTCCTGAACAAGGTTTAATGGCAGGTATTGATTCAAATAATCTCTTATTTTCTTTGAGTTTCCCAGATATATCAATATACTGTTTCTTTTCAAAATTAATCTTTCGTGTTATCTCATCCATATAATTAAAAGCTTGCTGCAATTTTAACTGGGAATCATCTGAAAGGAAATCAAGTTCATTATCAAAATAACCACCCCCAACACCAATTTTTTTCTCATCCTCAGAAATAGGTTCAAGGTTTGCCGCTAATCTCAATTCATTATTAATGATTAATAAACTATCAAGTTCTTTATTTAAAGATTCATATTGAATAAGAACACCATCTAGTTTTTTATGAAGTAATTTATTTTCTTTATTTAAAGAAGAATAGCTATCGAACCCAAACATAGATAATGCCAATGAATAAACAGTAAAAATCAGTGCAACTAGACAAACAATTCCAAAACTTAAATATATTGAAAGCTTTGTTTTATAATGCTTTATCTCTATGAACTGAAGTTTTGATTTAGAGAAATAATATAGTCTTTTCATAATCAGTGGGCGAATTTAAGGATATTAGGTATGTTTGTCAAGAATTGAATCATTATTCGAAATCATGCTCAAAATAGTCAACACCCCTGAAATCTTCATTTGATTTATTCGCCATTTTTTGAATAAGCTTTTCTTGTAATATTTCTGCTGCTTTATAACCGTAATGTTTGAGCAGATAATTCAAACTTATTACTTCCGAAATGACTGTTATATTTTTACCTGGCAGAATTGGGAGCTTAACATAAGGAATGTCTATTCCGGCTATGCTTACCATTTCTTCATCTAACCCTGTTCGTGTGTATTCTGCCTCATCATCCCAAATTTCAAGCTCAACTATAATTTCTAACCTTTTCTGGTACCTGATTGCTCTTATACCGAACATTCTTTCAACATCTATAATGCCAAGCCCTCTGATTTCCATAAAATGTTTTGTCAGATTAGTTCCAGAACCCATAATGATCCCCTCCCCTTTCTTTGTAAGGATTATCAAATCATCTGCGACAAGCCTATGCCCTCTTTCAACAAGATCAAGAGCAACCTCACTTTTCCCTACTCCTGATTTGCCAATAAAAAGAATTCCTGCTCCATAAACATCTACAAATGAACCATGAATGGAAATTCTTTCAGCAAAATGATCGTCTAGAAAATCACTAACGAGATAAACCAGTTTAGTTGTAGAAAATGGAGTACCAAAAAGGGGAATATTATATTTGTTAGAAAGATCAATTAATTCCGGGAAAGGCTTATTATCATCAGTTAGTATTATACATGGAATACTGAACTTGAAAATTCTTTCAATAGTTTTAACTCTTCTATCATAATTTAACTGAGTTAAATATCGCATTTCGGTATTACCAAAAATCTGAACACGTGAGAATGAAAAAAGATCTACGAATCCTGCCAAAGCAAGTCCCGGCCGGTGAAGATTTTGTTCATATATTTTTTTATCAAAACCGGAAGCATCCGAAAATAGATTGAGTTTAAATAAATCTTTTGAGTTCTCATAAAAGAATCCAACAGTTATAAACTCTTTCCTGGAAATTGCTTTTTGATCAATCTTTATCATCTGGTTTTAAGAACTCTTCTTGTTTTAAGTTTTTTAAGTTGTCTTGCAAGTTTTCCCACAGCTGAACTTATTGATTTCTCAAACTCATCAGAATCCTCTGTTGCACGTAATGTTTGACCAGGTACCTGCAATATTATTTCTGCGCTTTTTATACTGTCTTTAGAATTTAAAAAACTAAGTTTCACATCTGCACTAAGTATATCATCGTTATATTTTACTAAACCGGATACTTCCGAAGAAATAAAATCTTTTAAAGTCTGGCGTGCTTTAAACTTCCGTGCAGTTATTAGAATATTCATAATTACCTCCTCAAAAATTAAGATTTTGGATGAGACTTTTTATAAGCTGATTTTAATCTTTCAATACTAACATGTGTATAAATTTGTGTAGTAGATAAATTTTCATGCCCAAGTATTTCCTTGACGGCTTTCAAATCAGCACCGTTATCAAGCATATGAGTTGCAGCGCTATGTCTTAAAATATGCGGGCTTTTTTTCTTAAGATCAGTAACTAAAGACAAATATTTATTTACAATACGGTGAACCATTCTTGGATAAATTCTTTTACCTTTTCCTGTAGTCAGAAGAGGTGCTGATATGTTTGGAAATTTTCTTTTAGCAAAATAATTCTTTATCACTTCAATGGATTTTTCACCTACCGGCACAATCCGCATTTTGCTTCCTTTGCCAAGCACCTTTAGTGTTCTTTCCTTTAGATTTAAATCTCCATAATTCAATTTACACAATTCATCAACTCTTATTGCACATCCATATAGAATTTCAATAATGGTTTTATTTAATTCTGGATTTTCATCCTTTTCAATTTCCTTATAACTTTCAAGTATTGCAGATGTTGAAGCAATTTCAGGCAATTTTCTATGAATCTTTGGACTCGATATAGCCGAAGCTGGATTTATTTCAATGTATTCGTTCAGGTATGCATATTTAAAAAAACCACGGATAGAAGATATTTTTCTTGAAATAGAATTATGCTCAATTCTGCTTTCGCTTAAAGTCATCAAGTAAGATTTTATAAATCGCTCATTGATTTCGGAAATGTTTTTCCTGGAATATTCATTGCAGTATGAATTGAATCCTTCAAGATCAGTACGATAGGATTTTACAGTATTTTCAGAATAACGTTTAATACTCCTTAAATACTGGAGATATTCTTCTGTTATTTTTTCAATTAACATTAAACTTTATTATTCAACTTCTTCTACTTCAGCAGGAACTAATTCTTCACTGCAGATTGGGCATTTAAGATAGTTACCTTTTTTAACAGAATAACGCTGAAACATATATTCCGAGTCACCATTAGGACAGGATCGAACAACTGGTTTATACCAGCTTACAAAATCACAATTAGGATACTTTGAACAGCCGTAAAATACTTTATTTCTTTTTGATTTTCTCTCAACTACATCACCTTCTTTACATTTGGGACAAGGAATTCCAAGAGTAATATTCTTAATGAAATCACACTCAGGATATTTTTCACAACCAATGAATTTGCCAAATTTACCTTCCCTGTAAACAGTACGGTTTCCACATTTTTCACATGTTTCCCCTGTATATTCAGGTTCTTTACTGGCTGCAGCAATTTCCCTGAATGATTTTATATTGTTACAGGTCGGATAATTAGTGCAGGCTAAATATTTTCCATAACGTCCAAATTTTATTTCCATTACACTGCCGCAAAGATCACAAAGAATCTTTTCAACTTTATCTTCAACGAGTTTAAGAGATTCTGAAAACGGATTATAAAAATCATTCAACACTTTAATATAATCTATTTCTCCGTTAGCAATAAGATCAAGTTCATTCTCCATAAGAGATGTAAAATCTTCATTTATAATTTTAGGAAAATTTTTGACAAGAATCGTATTTACTTGAACACCGAGTTTAGTTGGGAATAATTTTTTCTCTATTAATTCAACATATTTCCTGTCCTGTATAGTACTAACGATTGATGAATAAGTACTTGGCCTTCCAATGCCTCTGTTTTCAAGATCTTTGATTAGAGAACTTTCTGTAAACCTTGCTTGCGGTTTTGTAAAGTGCTGTGTTTTCTGAAGTTCATTAAGGTTAAGTTTTTTCCCTTTTTCAAGTCCAAGAGGAATCGTTTCATTCCTGTATTCAGCTTTTTCTTCGGCATCAGTTTTAGGTTCACTTATTTCTTCATAAATCTGCATAAAGCCATTAAACTTTAATGCATTACCAAAAGCTTTGAAGAGAAATTCATCCGCCGAAATATCAATTACAGTTGTTTCAAATTGTGCGGGATTCATCTGGGAAGCAATAAATTTTTTCCATATCAGTTCATATAATTTTAAAGTTCTGTTATCAACAAACTTCTTTACAAATTCAGGAGTATACTTTAATGAAGTTGGTCTAATTGCTTCATGCGCATCCTGGATATTAGCTTTATTTTTCTTTTCATGATTATTTGGATTATCGGGGAGATACTCTTTACCAAAAGAATTTCTTATAAAATCTCTAACCAAAGGAATAACTTCATCGCTAATTCTAGTTGAATCAGTTCTCATATAAGTAATCAAACCAACAGTTCCTTCATCACCCAGATCAATTCCTTCATATAGTTTTTGTGCTATAACCATTGTTTGCTTTGGTCTCATTCCCAATCTTCTTGATGCTTCAGCCTGAAGTGTACTTGTAATGAATGGTGCTGAGGGATTTCGTTTGGTATTTCTTTTAACAATGTTTGAAATCTCAAAAACTTTTTTAGAAGATACTCTGTTAAAAATTTCCTGAGCGGATGTTTCATTAGTGATTGAAAAGCTTTTCTCAAGAAATTCCTTCCAATCCTCCTCAGTCATTTTAGGTTTTGGCGGGATCTTCAGATCTTTTCCACCAATGCTGAAGAGTTTTGCTTTGAAGATATCCCCTTTATCTGTTCTGAATATTGCCCAGATTGACCAATATTCAGTTACTATAAACTTATCAATTTCTTTTTCCCTGTCACATATCAATTTAAGAGCAACCGATTGAACTCTTCCTGCAGAAAGCGAACTACTTCCGGATTGTTCGATTATAGCTTTCCATAAAAACGGGCTTATCTTATAACCTATAATCCTATCCATTACTCTTCGTGCTCTTTGTGATGAAACAAGTTTATCATCTATTTGACGCGGTGATTTCATTGCGCGTTCAACGCCGTTCTTGGTTATTTCGTTAAAGAGAACTCGGAATATTTTTGTTTCAGCTTTACCATTAAGAATATCAGCAATATCCTGTGCAATTGCTTCACCTTCACGGTCAGGGTCTGTTGCTATGTAGATGTTTTGACTTTTTGATGCAAGTGCTTTAATCTTTTTAATTATCTCGCCTTTACCGCGTATAGTAACATATTGCGGTTCAAAATTATTTTCAACATCAACACCAAGCTTGGTTTTCGGCAAATTACGGATATGCCCTACAGTAGCTTCAACCTTAAAGTCCTTACCAAGATACTTATTAATCGTCCGTGCTTTCGACGGAGATTCAACTAAAACTAAATTTTTAGCCATTAAATATTTTTAATTTATGAGATCGGAGGAATACAGTATTGCCCTGCTTCCAGGTAGAGTATAATTATTTAATTCAAGAAAAAGGGATAATATAAGCAAAGTTAATTGTTCTACACTAATTTCCTGCCCACCAAAAACCTTAATCTGTTCCATTATGAGTTCCAAATCACCCAAAGTTAATATACCTTTATTGTGGAAATGTAACAGATAATTATAATTTTTCAAACCAACCTGAGTCATTTCTTCATCAGAGAGCACACGAAAACTACGAAAATTCGAATCAAACAAATAATTTCTGTCAAAGGAATCACTGGTTATTTTATCATAAATCCAGCTATAAACTGCAGCAACTGCATTTTGATCATATTTAAATTCTTTGCTTAACCTGTCAAATGTTTTTTCAGTAGGTTCAGTATTCAAATTATTTACAACTTCTTCAAGAACTTTTACAATTTCTCTCATCTTAACATTCCTAAATTTAGCTCTGTTTTGTATTTATTCAACAACCTGTTCTCTACTTTTCTCATCTTCAATCTTTTCGATTCAGACCGGTCATCATATCCACACAAATGTAGGAATCCATGAATAACCAACCTTATAATTTCTTCTTTTAACGATACTCTATATCTTTTTGCATTTGATTCTGCATCATTAACAGAGATATAAATCTCAGCTTCAAGCTTGTTTGCAACTCCGGAATAATCGAAAGTTATTATATCCGTTGAGTAATTATGTTTAAGATATTCTCTGTTTATTTTCATTATTGAATTACTGTTAATAAAATTTATCCGGATATCTTTAATTTCAATTCCGAGATCGTTAACTAACCTTCCAACTATTTTATGAACAAATTTTTTTTCAACATTGAAATCTTTAATCACTGAAACAAATAGATTTCTTACCACTACTGCTCACTACTTGTTAAAGAATTAAAAGTTACTTCAGCATATTTCTTATATCTTAAAGCTGAATTTCCGATCTCTAACATTTCATCATTTGTAAGATCGCGTATTATTTTAGCAGGAATACCTGCAACTAATTTTCCTGATGGTACAAAATCCTGTTTAACAACCGAACCTGCGGCAACCATTGATTTTTCTTCTACGACAACTGAATCAAGAATTATACCGCCAATTCCTATAAGAGATAAATCCATAATAGTATAACTATGAAGCACAACTAAGTACCCAACTGTAACTTTATTACCTATAATTAGTGGATTTTTGCCAGTGACAAGAAGTACGGAATTATCCTGGATATTGGTAAGGTTACTAATGCGGATATAATTAACATCTCCCCTAATAACAGAATTGAACCAAATGGTTGAAAATTCTTCAATTTCTACATTGCCAATTACTTTAACACCGGGTGCGAGGAAAACGTTAGATGATATTTGATGGATTTTGTCTAGGTAAGTAAAAATCTTTTGTTCCATTATTCTGATCATTGTTTTGATTATAATATCTCCATTCCGGCTTTACTGGCGATTTTTCCTTTCCATTCTTAGCAGGAGGAAAGGTAAAGACATAGACTCTGCTTTCATGTGCAAAAGCTAATCTGCCTATTCCAAAATGTATTTTATCCATAGATTGATTTTTATCTCTCAGTTTGATAAAAATCTTTTTTTCTTCATTTTGTTTTATTTTAAAATAATAATATCCTTCCTTTAATCTTTCAACTTCAAAACCGTCACCTGTTAAATCACCAATTCCTCCTGAAATAAATATTTGCTCATCTTCTACTCTTGAATTAGCACCTGTTCTTTTGAAAGTTAAAGTTACAGTTTCCCCCCTGGAATATTTTAGTCTATCAAAACCAATCATAACGCCTGAGACATAACCGTCAGTTTTTTCCGCTACTCCAAGATAAACTTCGTAATTTGTACTCTTAGAGCCCCATACTCTATTCTCAGAAGATTTTTCATTTAGCTGGTCAATTTTATCCTGTCCTATGTAATGTTGGGCAAACAAGTTGAGATTGTATAA
>Ga0105106_10001648_pt1 | contig 16090 bp, 13 predicted proteins | sample PPLLaktember2015_5_FD_79109 | JGI IMG/M metagenome (GOLD analysis project Ga0105106, IMG submission 79109) | Freshwater sediment microbial communities from Prairie Pothole Lake near Jamestown, North Dakota, USA - PPLs Lake P8 Core (1) Depth... | ecosystem: Environmental > Aquatic > Freshwater >...
TCCCTCCAAATGCGGCCTTTTTTAGGAAGTTTCGCCGGCTGTTATCTGCTGTTTTGGCTTCCTCCAACTGTCTGTTCTGATCTTTAATTTCTTCCAATATTTTCTTCATATTAAAACTTTTTTATAAAGAACCATTTAACCTCTTAACCAGCAACCCGCAACCGGCACCCAGCAACCGGCACCCAGCACCCAGCACCCAGTACTCAGCACCCAGCAACATTAAACACTACCAGTTCCTCTCCTTAAAATAATTATCCAGCTCAGCCTTTGTCATGGGCAGCTTCCCCGGATAATTGTTGAGCCAGTTCGTAAAATCTTTTTTGATCTCATCGGTCCACTGGCTGTCGATCTGTCCGGGCCTGTACTTTCCCTCCCGGAGCCGAAGGTGTCCGAATTCATCGCGCAAGGCTGTAACCTCTGATGTAATTACAAGATCTTCAACAAGGTGGGCGGGAATGAAGATTACTCCGTATTTCTTTGCAAGGACCACATCGCCAGGCAGAACTACAGCTCTGCCGATCCGGATCGGTGCATTTATGGAAACAAGGCTCATCTGCTGAATGTATGAGGGATCCTGACCTTTTATCCACCCATTGAATCCCTTAATCTCACTCAATCCTTCCTGATCCCTCACCGATCCGTTGAATATTACCCCTCTTTTCGATTTGGCGTAAATTGAATTTCCAAGGTTATCACCGATAAGTGTTCCGTCAACTATCTTACCGTAACTGTCGGCAACATAGACGTCACCTTCAACCAGCACATCAATTGGCCATGAGTTTGTGCCGCCCTGCTGGGCACGTTTCTCGATCTTTCCCTGAGCTTTCACATAATTTTCGAGGTCAGGCCTCAGAGGCATATATTGAGCAGTCACAACTCTGCCTGTCATAGGTTCATCAGGATTTATTACCTCCCAGCCGCTTTCAAACTGGTTCTGGTAGCCCTTGTTACGGAGAACTCCCCATGCTTCCTCTATCGAAATATTCTTAAGTCTCTCGAGTATGGCGTCCGGAACCTTCGGCCTTCCGTCAGGAAAGCGTTCTCCTTTCCATTCGGAAGTCAGCGATTTTATATATTCTGGCGATGAGCCTACATTCTGTGCGTCTGCAATCATACAGGCCAGGATGACTGAAGTCAGTAATAAGATTTTTTTATTCATTGGCGAAGAGATTAAAAATGGTCAGTTAAATGTAGCAAAATTTGATTTACATTTAAAGTTAAGTTATTTTGCATCGATAATTTAATCATGATCCGATATGAGAAACAGATTGTTAATCGCAGGTTTTGCATTTTTTGTTATTCTAACCTCATGCAACAAGGAAAAATCCCTCGACAGGATTATTGACGAGTCCCTTGCCTTTTCAGCAAGGCAGTATTCCCGCATGGCTGAAGTCATGAAGGGCAAACCGGATCTTCTTCCCAGAACCATTGATGCCTCAGGTACCCTGGTTACTTCAAATTCAGGATGGTGGACAAGCGGATTTTTCCCGGGAAGCCTCTGGAACCTTTATGATTACTCAAAAGATGAAAAGCTGAAGGAAGCCGCAATAGAAATGACCTCAAGAATCGAAAAGGAGAAAAACAACAAAGGGACTCATGATCTTGGATTTATGCTTTACTGCAGTTTCGGAAATGGTTTCAGGCTTACTGGAGATCAGAGTTACAAAGACGTAATGCTAACGGGCGCCAGGTCTCTTTCGACCCGTTTCCGCCCTAACATAGGTTGCATCCAGTCGTGGGGAAGCAGAAAGGGATGGCAATGCCCTGTGATAATTGACAATATGATGAATCTTGAATTCCTGATGTGGGCCTTTAACCAGACGGGTGATTCAAGCTATTATAAAATTGCTGTGACTCATTCCGATACAACAATCAAAAACCATTTCAGACCTGATTTCAGCTCCTGGCATGTAGTATCATATGATACTATAACCGGTAAAGTGGAGGCAAAACAGACTGCCCAGGGAGCGGCTGACGGATCGGCCTGGTCGAGGGGACAGGTCTGGGGATTATATGGTTATACTGTTATGTACCGTGAAACCGGTCTGCAAAGATATCTGGATCAGGCAATGGATATTGCTGATTTTCTCATTAGTCATCCCAACATGCCGGAAGATAAAATTCCATACTGGGATTTCGATGCCCCGGGAATTCCTGATACAAACCGGGATGCTTCTGCCGGGGCGATAATGGCTTCAGCACTTATTGAATTAAGCGGTTTTTCGGGGGATGAAAAAAAGGCTAAATACCTCGAAATAGCTGAAAAACAGATCCGGTCACTTTCATCACCGGCTTACCTGGCCAAAGAGGGAGAAAACGGTAATTTTATCCTTATGCACAGTGTAGGATCCCTTCCTGCCAAAAGTGAGGTTGATGTGCCACTTACTTATGCTGATTACTATTTTATTGAAGCTTTGCTGAGGTACAAAAAATTACTGAATTAAACGGAGTTTATACCCTCTGTGTACCTTTGTGTTTAAAGGATTTTGTTTTTCACCACAAAGTGTTTTACTCAGTAGTTGGAGAAGGGGTGAATTAAAAGTCTATCATAGCCTTCATTACTCCGTCGCGATAGCCGGCGACAAGGTCAAATGCTTCTTTGGTATCTTTAAAAGGGAAGCGGTGGGTTACCATACTTCTGACATTGATCTTTCCGTTGTTCATCATTTCGAGAACATCCTCCACACAACCTACCTGCCGCCTGATGAATTGCACCGATATTTCCCTCCGCCGGGTATCATCAACGCTCAGGGTCCATTTACTAAACTCAGGAATGCCGACCACAATCAGCCGCCCTCCCGGTTTCAACATTTCAACAGCCTGATCGACAGCCTCCTGCTTGCCGCAGCATTCAAATACAACATCAAGGCCCAGAGGTTCGGCCTTTAAGATCTTTTTAACGATATCTTCTTTCCCCGGGTTGCCGGTCCAGTCTGCTTTCTCTTTAATAGCTACAGCCAGTCTTTCATCAATTTTATCCGTGATATAGATTTGCCCGGCTCCATGTGCTTTTGCACCAAGCATAACACTCATTCCGATTGGACCAAATCCGAGTATCCCGATTTTAGTGCCTTTTATCTCACCTGCCTTCTTTACTGCATATACTCCTATTGCAAGAGGTTCTGAAATAGCGCCATGATCAGGAGCAAGGGCACCGGGGAGAGGGTAGCAGCTTGCTTCAGGCATGACAATATATTCCGAAAGAGCGCCCTCTGCCTGGCCCGGACATCCGAGGAATTTTAGAGACCGGCAGGTATGATGCCTCCCCGTCAGGCACTGATCGCATTTTCCGCACCACATGGCAGGTTCAACGGCAATTATATCACCTTTCCTTACACGGGTAACTGCATGTCCGGTTTCAATAACTTCACCGGCACACTCATGGCCGACGGTGAACGGGTATTTCACTACCTGGGATCCTATTTTACCGCTTGTGTAGTAATGTATATCCGATCCGCATATCCCAAGGACCAGCAACCTTATTTTAACATCATCTGCGCTTTTCAGAACCGGATCCGGGACTTCCATCATTTCCATTTCACGGATCCCAACGAGCATCATTGCTTTCATATCAGTTGTTCTTTATTGAAGCAAATATAGATCAAAATGTAAATCATTTTTGTTACTTTGTGAACAAATGGCATAAAGGTGTTAAGGCGTTAAGGCGTAAAGGCAAACCAACATAATTGCATAACCTCATAACTGCATAACTGCATAACTGCATAACTGCATAACCGCATAACAAATTAAACTAATACAGTATTACTATGACGAAGAATATTTATACAATCGGCGAAACCTTATTCGATATTATTTTTAAAAACGGACAGCCGCAGGCTGGCAAGGCGGGAGGTGCCATGCTCAACAGCTCCGTTTCGCTTGGAAGGATTGGACTGCCGGTCAATCTGATAAGTGAATATGGTGATGATGATATCGGGCGTATAATTGACGATTTTTTGAAAGCGAACGGAGTTTCCACCTTGTTTGCTGATCATTTCAAGGATGGTAATACTGCACTGGCAATCGCGGTCCTTGATGAAAAAAATGATGCCAGTTATACATTTTACAAGAATTATCCTGCGAAAAGGTTCGATTTGGAATTTCCGCAGATCAGGAAGGATGATATAATTCTTTGCGGGTCCATCTATGCCATTACAAGGGAGATTCGGCAAAAGTTTGTTAGCTTCGTAAGAGGTGCAGAAGCTGCCGGAGCGGTAGTCCTCTATGATCCGAATTTCAGGAAAGCCCATGCTTCAGAGCTTGATGAACTCAGGCCGTTGATTGTTGAAAACATTCAGATGGCAAGCATAATAAGGGGTTCAGATGAGGACTTTCAGAATATTTTCGGAGCTTCATCCCCCGATGATGCATGGGATGTTGTTAGGAAATATTGCAGTTGTATGGTTTATACAGCCAGTTCGGAAGGAGTCTTTGTAAGGACTATGAATTTTTCAGGGAGTTTTCCTGTTAAAAAGATCAAACCATTAAGTACAATAGGTGCAGGCGATAACTTCAATGCAGGCATGATTGCGGCAATCTATAGAAACGGAATTACAGGGGCCCAGCTGGCGAATATGGGAGAAGGGATGTGGTCAAAGGTAATTTCGTCGGGAATTGATTTCGCGTCGGATGTGTGTATGAGTTATGAGAATTATATTTCGGATGAGTTTGCCAGAAGGTACTTTTCCGCCTCCAGGTTCCAGATATAGTCGTTTGCGGATACTATTTCATGCAGGCCTGCATAAAAAGGATCTGTTTTGCCTGCCTCTCCAAGCTTGTAAAGGGAGATGAGAGGCATCGAAATATTTGTATAGATCAGCTTCTTGCCTCCCGGGATCTGGGGAAGATTAAGTGTTGTTTCAACAACTGAATCCAAGCCACCGACATGCGTTATCATCACCGCAGGATTAATCTTAGCTTCACTCATCAGCTTAAGCGATTCCCTCATATCATCAGTGTTCCCCCCCGAAGTTCCAACTATGTGAGTGAATGCATAATGGACATTGTAAAAATTAAATTCCGCCTTGAACTGAGGATTTGTAGGTCCCGCAAAGAAATTGAGGCATCCGTCAAATCCAAGAATAGCGTCACCCTGCTCGACAACCTGTTTTACAGGTGCAAAGACAAATACATCATCAAATCCGTTTCCACCCGTTATATCTCTCAGTTGTTTAACGGGATCAGTCTTTCCGGTATTGACATATATGAGTTTTATTCCTTCTTTCAGGGCCATTTCCGGCGGAAAAAGGCATGCAGCCTTTGCAAGCCGGTTGTTGTCAATATCTGTCACAACTATTAATCCAGGTTTCCTGGGCTGGTGAAGAGCGTAGTCAATTGCTCCAAGCCCCATCGGACCAACTCCCGCAAGGATGGCCATCTTCCCGCCTTCCTTTATTCCCATTATGTGATTGTAAGTACCCGGGGGAACATGATAGCTTGCATGAAAAGCACCCACGATGCACGACATTGGTTCAGACAGCGATGCAGGATAGAATGCCTCACCTTCGTACGGAAGAAGCGAGTCAGCTTCCATTACTATATCCGGAATGACAATATGTGTGGCATCCCCGCCGATATACCTGAAAGAATAACCTGGTGCTTCCAGTGTGCCCATATGGTTCATCGCCGGCTGAATTGAAAACTTTTGTCCGGCAGAGAATTTGTGCTTCCATTTTTCCCCTACCTCGAGAATCACCCCTGCAAACTCATGACCTATGATTGTGGGATTAATGTGGATGTCATCCGGTACACGCTTGTGTTCAGCTCCCTGCAGTGCAGCTTTGTGCGACGACATGCAGATACTGTCGGAGACCACCCTGGCGAGGATCTCATCCTCCTTTATTCCGGGAAGTTCAAATTCCTCAAGGCGAAGATCTTTTTTACCATAGATTCGGACTGCTTTTGTTTTCATAACTTTTGTTTTTACCCCTAAATCCCCCAAGGGGGACTTGAAGACATCAGAGGTGATTAAAGCCCCCCCTGGGGGGTTGGGGGGTGAATTATCCAAGCATCACCTGCCCACCCGTCACAGGCACTGCCTGTCCGGTTTCATATTCCTGATCAATTATGTAAAGCATTGCTTTTACGACATCCTCAAGCCTGCAGCCACGCTTCATCGGAACCTGATCCTCATAGAATTTTCTTACATCATCAATTGTTTTGGCCCCGGGCACCTTGCCTGTCCGGAGGTATTGAACAAACAGCCCGTTTACGGGGTCGGACCACAGGGGACCTTCATAGAAATTCCCCGGACAGATTGAGTTCACCTTGATCCTGAAGGGTGCAAGCTCGAGGGCGAAGGATTGAGTAAGGCCTATCCCTCCGAATTTAGCCCCGGCATATGCAAAGTTCCTGTTGCTTCCCTTCAGTCCCGATTTGGAATTGATCTGAACAATATCGGTAAAGTGATCAGGTTTCTCAAGATTCTGGATCTTCATTACCTCCGAGGCATATTTTGCACAGTAGAAATAACCGCTGTAATTTATTGATGTGGTTTTTACAAACACTTCCGGGTCCATTTCATCCAATCCGCCTGCCTTAAGCACTCCGGCATTGCTGACCATCAAGTCAATTCCTCCGAATTCGGCGACGGTTCTTGCTACGAGGTTTTTTACCGATTCAGGATCAGAGACATCGGTTCTGACAAACAGAGCCAAGTTTTTGGATCCCTGAATTCGCAGCCCTGAAATGAATTTATTTCCTGTTTCCTCATTAAGGTCGGCGACAACGACATTCATATTTAACCCGAAGAGTGCACCTGCTATTCCTGCTCCAAATCCCTGGGCGCCTCCTGTAACGATTGCTGTTCTGCCTTCCAGTCTGCTGCCCTGGCCGGAGCTCCCTGATATTTTACGGCGGTAGTTCTCGACCTCCCATTTATCTATGAAAGCGACCTGATCGGGGGAAAGTGCTTTAGTGCCTCCGCACTGTGAGGAGTAATGGCTCACTTTTATGAGATCCTCATAGACATCGAGCACAGTCTCTGCTGAAGCCGCTGAATCATCAAGAGCGATAAGCCCTGCATTTTTAATAATGATGATTTTGGGAAGATGACCATATTCATTCAGAAAGCGGGGCAGCTGCATTTTTACTGAATCAAGGATTTTATCAGCAGTGGCGGACTGCTCGATGAAAAGATATCTGGTTTTGCAGTATACTATTATATCAGGTGTGAGTGGGAGCGATATCTTATGAAATTCCTGCTGGTTTTGATAATACCTGGAAATAAGTGTGTTATGCCTGTATCTTATCACTTTTAACTTATCCACTGACAGAATCATCCGCAGAGCTGGCAGGACTTTTAAAAGCACCGGATTAAAAGGCAGTTCATCTGTGTCCTTCAGTGGGCTGATCTGGGTTTCAATGGTTAAAAGGATCTCTTCATAAATTCTTCTTACTTCATCAGCTGAATCAGCGCCGACGAATGATCCGTGGTTCTCGAGAAAAATAATCTGCGGATCGGAAGAGAACTGATCCCTGTATTTTTTGATTTCCGATTCAAGTTTTTTGAACAGCGTATAGCCGGGATCAGTATAAGGCACAAATAAGACTTTCTCTCCAAAGAGTTTAGCAGTAAGGCTTCTGGCATTCCTGCTGCAAAGTATGCCGTTTATGAGGGTAGGATGCAGGTGGACGACGAAATTATAATCAATAAGCTCATGCAGGGAAGTTTCGACTGAAGGTCTTTTATGTTGCCCTGTACCGATGATGCTGTTGAAAAGGTCGTTCTTCACCTCTTCTTCCCTCAGTACGGGATCGTCTGAATAGTTTCTGGCGGAAATGAGCCGGAGCTTTTCGCGACTCAGGGCAACCAGCCCGTTTTCATCAAGAGCTGCGAGAGGCTGGCCGCTCGCCTTTATCCATATTGTCTGACCATCCTTGAATGATGTATTTCCGCCGCCGGCAATTACAAACTCCTTATTGTTTCCGTAAAATCTCGACAGCTCAATCAGTTCACCGATTTCCGCTCTCATAATTTAATTTTTTTGAAAGAAAAAATTCTATTACAAGTTTTCCAAGGAATGCAAGTTCACTTTTCTGGCTGGTGCTTGGGCTGCCGTCAGGAAGGATGTAACCCTGCATTCCCTTTGCCCTGAGATACTGATGGGCTGCAATAACAGACACGCTTTCCCATGCAATTTGTTTCAGCTCATCGTCAATAGTTTCTGAACCCCTTGCCGTAACAGTGAGGGGAACCATTTCGGGAGTGTTATGTTCAGTTCCGAATGTAATAAGGAAGTCCTTTTCATGAAAAAACCTGACAAAGTCACTCAGAATGGTAAGACTGTTTCTTCTGGGTATTAATTCGATACATCCTATTTTCATGGAAGTCAGAGTCCTGAAAAGGTTTTCCCTGTCACTTTCAAATTCGGTATATTGACCTGAAGGATCATCGAGCAGGACAGGATAGCAGGGTATACCCCCGGCTTTTGTTATAATTTTAAGGATCTTGTCAAGTTCAAGGAAGGAATCCTCATTCTCTTCAACAAATGCCGCTCCTCCGCTCTTTAAAAGGTTTGACCGTATTTCGTTTTCGAGCAGTGCAGTATTATCCGAACCTGCCTTTGATTTCTTTCCACCGTAGATGTTTTCAAGAAACCTGATCTGTTCCCCGGGATCGGGATATGTTTCAGCAGCAACGTTCCTGACCGCTTTGGCCAGGTGCCTCTCGCGTACCAGATCGCGGGCATAGCGTTTTTTAATATCTTCGTATGAAAGGGAAAGGGATGGATTCACAGGTTCGATAATCGTGTTAAGCCTGTTGATCATGGCCCTCATCTGATTCTGGCTCTCCTTTATTACGGATTTAAGCTTTATGCCCTGAAGAAATCCGGGATTGAATGGATAATCAAGCCCTTTCCCGCAGAAATAAATTCTCCCCGGATTGTTGGGGTCGTTGATCCTGATCCCTTTTTTTTGTTCTTCCCTTAACAGACCGATGAATTCAATATTGAACAACGGGAATATCCGGTTTCTGACGGATCCGCTGCAGAACTCCATGTAACCGTCTGCCACAAAGAAATCGTTTATCCCCAGGACGGCAATATCTTCATCTTTCGCAAGTCTGAATATAGCTGACATATCGGGAAATGCACTGAATGAATAAGGAGTATGGATATGTGCGTTGGCTTCCCTGAACCGGGGTAAGTCAGTAAATGCAATTTGTTTCCGGATCGTTTCCGGCGAAGGAAATCCGGACAGGAAGTATTTATCCACTTTCAATGTATTGGTTTGTCAGGTTTTTGCAAGATGACCATTTTCGCCTTATTTTCACCTGAATAATCTTTCAAGTTCTCTTATGCTGGACTTTTTCAGAGGTTTCTTTCTGCCGGCCAGGTCAACAATCATTGTCATTTTTGCTGCATTCTCGAGGACCTCAAGCTTGTCGAAAGCCTGTAAAAGTGATGAGCCTGTCGTAAGAATCCCATGATTCTCGAGCAGAAGGATATCAGATTTAAGGATGCATTCAGATGCACGTAATGCCAGTTCCTCTGTTCCCATAAGTGCGTACGGGACCGGACAGGGATCACCGCAGACAGCTTTGGCTTCAGCCGTGAGATTAGTGTCAATAGTACACTTTAAAGCCGTAAATGCTGAAGCGAAGAGCGGGTGGGCATGTACGATCGCTGAAACATCATCCTTCTTTCTGTAGATCGAGAGATGCATTTCGTGCTCAATTGTAGGCTTCAATTCTGGTGTGAGGTTGTCCCCTTCAATGTTCATAATGCCAACTTCCCACCATTTCATTCTGCCCTTGTCGGTGGCTGAAGGGGTTATGACAATTATTTCACCGGAAACCTTCATGCTTATGTTCCCGCCTGAGGTTGTTGTCAGTCCCTGCCTGTAAAGACGCCGCATGAACCTTGCGACTTCCCTGCGTTCCAGCTTATAGTTATTCTTATTCGAATTTTTCATAGGCTATCCCTGCTGAACAAGATCAATTATACCGTTAAGGATGTAGCGCGGACGATAGGGGAAATTATCAATTTCTGACCGTGTGGTTATACCGCTCAATACCAGGAGAGTATCAATTTCCGATTCGAGTCCGCACCTTATATCCGTATCCATCCGGTCGCCTATCACAACTGCGTCCTCTCGTTTTACACCCAGTTTCTTAAGAGCGATCCTCATCATCAGCGGATTGGGTTTGCCTACGAAATATGCCTTTTTCCCGGAGGCAATTTCGATCGGGGCAATCAAAGCCTTGACTGATGGAGATATACCTGTTTCAACCGGTCCGCTTATATCGGGATTCGTACCTATCAGCCGGGCTCCCTTTAGGACGAGGTTCACAGCAAGTTCTATCTTTTCAAAATTGTAACTGTTTGTATCACCTACGACAACATAGTCGGGAGAAACGTTATTCGTGGTATAGCCTATGCTGTAAAGGGCATGGATTAGTCCTGCATCCCCGATGATATAGGCACTTCCGTTGGGCCTCTGGCTTGAGAGGAACCCTGCAGTTGCAAGGGCGCTTGTATAGAAATGCTCTTCCCCGGCATTTATGCCGAGCCGCTGGAGCTTTTCCTGAAGCTCCTTCGGGGTTCGCTGGCTGGCATTCGTCAGAAAAAGGTAACTCTTTCCAGATTCTTCAAGCCATTTAAGAAAATCTGTTACTCCAGGCAGTAATTTGTTGCCATGGTAGATTACACCGTCCATGTCGATAATAAAACCGGTTTTTGCCCTTATGTTCTCTACTGCGTTTTCCATCTTTAAAGAATTGCACTGTAAATATATTAAAATGAATTACACTCCCTCCCTGTTTAATATTAATGTGCTGAGGGCTGAAATGCCGGTTTTGCTTACATGGCCTTTCAGGGGGATTATCTTTTCGTGAACAGCGTCGACTATCCATTCAGGCTGGGGAAAGAAGTAATCCTCCATCTCATGAGCCGGGATTATCCAGTTTCTCGAACCGACGACAACAGGAGGTGCATCGAGGTAATCAAAAGCCAGTTCAGTAATTGTATGGGCCATCTCCTTCAGGAATGATCCTCTTGATGAAGCATCGCTTGAAAGGAGTATTCTTCCAGTTTTTTTCACCGATTCGATAACCGGTTCATAATTGAACGGGACAAGGGTGCGGGCATCAATTATTTCGGCATTTATTCCATAATCGTTGCTTAGTATATCGGCTGCCTTTATCGCAGGATACAATGTTGCACCGATGGTAAGTATTGTCAGGTCATCGCCAGTCCTCTTGATATCAGGCTCTCCCAGGGGGATCTCATAGTACTCCTCAGGTACTCCTGTAAGGTGAAACATTTCCCCTGTATCATAAAGCCGCTGGCTCTCAAAGAAAATCACCGGGTCGGTTCCCTGAAGCGCGCTGTTCATAAGGCCTTTGGCATCATAGGGTGTGGCCGGGAAAACAACCTTCAGTCCCGGAATATGCGCAACGAGCGATGACCAGTCCTGGGAATGCTGGGCACCGTATTTTGATCCAACCGACACTCTTATAACGACAGGCATTTTAATTATATTCCCGCTCATTGCCTGCCATTTGGGCAGCTGGTTGAATACTTCGTCACCTGAGCGGCCAAGGAAATCGCAATACATTATTTCAGCCAGTACCCGGCCTCCGCACATTCCGTAACCGATTGCGGTTCCTACTATAGCGCCTTCCGATATCGGTGAATTGAAAAGACGATGGTAGGGGAGGGCTTCCGTCAGACCGCGGTAAACGGCAAATGCCCCGCCCCAGTCGCGGTTCTCCTCACCCCAGGCTGCGAGGGTGGGATCTTTGTAAAAACGGTCAATTATTGCTTCAAAGATGCCATCGCGGAGCTGGAAAAGCCTTGCCTTTGAAACCGGCTTGCCTTCCTTGTCTTTGTAGAACCTCTCCTTGTTCTTCAGTGACTTCACTCTTGGATTTTCCTCAAGGGGCAGCAGAACCTCAGGGGTCCTGTTTTCCATTTTGTCGACGGACTGGTTTGAGAACATCATCCCTCCGATTGCATCAGGATATTTCTGAAGGTTGAGACGGGGTGATACCTCATCGTTTACAGCGAGTTTCAGAATATGAGTCATTAGTTCCCCGGCTTCATCCCTTATCTGCCCGAGAACCGAGGAGCCGGCAATACCTGCACCGGCAAGCTTATCCCCGAAGGCAATTATTGAATCTTCCTTCTGCCAGGCCTCAACCTCCTCCCTTGACCTGTAGGATGAGGCATCCGAAGGAGAGTGGCCGCTTATCCTGTATGTCAGAGTGTCAAGAAGAACAGGACCCTTTTTCTCCCGGAGGATCTCCTTTTTGCGTTGGAACGCATCAATGACGGCGAGCGGATTATAGCCGTCGATCCTCTCCGAATGCATCATTTCAGGGTTTACACCTGCCCCGATCCTTGCCAGTATTCCATAACCCATGGTTTCACCCATTGTCTGGCCGCCCATTCCGTACAGGTTATTCATAAAGTTGAAAATAAGGGGCAATCCGCCTTTATATTCACCTTCCCACAAGGTTTTGTACTGGTCCATAGTTGCAAAGGCAATACCTTCCCAGACCGGACCGCAACCCATCGAAGCATCGCCTATATTGCAAACCACTATGCCCGGTTTCCCGTTGATCTTCTTATATAAGGCGGCACCAACTGAAATATCACCCGATCCTCCAACAATGGCATTGTTTGGATATATTCCAAAAGGAGTAAAGAAAGCATGCATTGACCCTCCCAGACCCTTATTGAATCCGTTTTCACGGGCAAATATTTCAGCAAGGGCGCCATACAGGAGAAAGTGTTTTGCAACCTCCTTTATGGATCCTGTAAATCCTTTTTCAACAACCTTCAGGGCAGCTCCGCCGAAGTAGTTTTTCATCACCTCATAAAGCGTGTTTTCCTCCAGCTTGTGAATGGCCGACAATCCTTTGGCAAGTATTTCACCATGGCTCCTGTGCGATCCGAAGATAAAGTCATCGGTATCGAGGTTATATGCCATGCCGACTGCAGAGGCCTCCTGACCTATCGAAAGATGGGCTGGTCCGGGATGGTTGTATGGGACACCCCTATATTCATTTGTCGTTTTTATCAGATTGAGCATTGTCTCGAATTCCCTGATAATCACCATATCGTGATAGATTCTTATGAAGTCCTCATTGGTGAAATTATTCTTTTCCTCATCAATCGGCTTGTTATACTGGTTCACAGGGATCTTCCCAAATTCAATGAACCCGGGTTTACGGACCTCAGCGGGGTTAATATTCTGAATTCTTGGCATATTTTGATTTTTTGCAGTTTAGTTTGCTATAATCTTACTCTTTTTGTTTTGCCCCTAAATCCCCTAAAGGGGACTTTATTGAAATCGAGAATGCCCCCCCTTCAGGGGGGAAGGGGGGCATTAGATCAATAACTAAATCCCTCAATCTGCTCTTTTATTTCTCTCAGGAAAAGTGTTGCCGGACCTCCGTCGACTGCCCGGTGATCGTATGTCAGCGATAATCCGATATAGGGGACGAATCCGAATGTGTTGTTGCCGAGATCGGCAGGCCGGGTTATTATGGTACAAACCCCTAATATTGCAGTCTGGGGCAGATTTATAACGGGAGTGAACATTTCAACCCCGTAATTTCCGAGATTTGAAATTGTGAATGAGGCAGCAGTGCTCTGGATAAGCTCAGGGTTGATGTTTCCCTTTTTGCAAGCCTCAGCGGAGGATTTTAACTCGCGCGACAGTTTCCGGAGATCCATTTCATCAGCGTTTCTCACCGAGGGTACCATCAGCCCCCTTGTTGTGTCAACGGCAATACCGAGATGGACTTTGCTGAATACTTTAATGCGGTCGTCAAGGAAATGGGCATTGATCTCAGGGAATTTCTTAATTGCTTTTATAACGCAGAAACAGATCATGTCGTTGAGGGTTATATCCTGTTCCTCCTGGCCGCTTTGAATTTTCTCCTTTATTTTCTTCCTGGCCGAAAGGATATTACGGACATCTGCGCTCATGTGATGAGTGAGCTGGGCAGAGTTCTGAAGCGATGCATGCATGGTTCTGGCTATCAGCTTTCTGATATTGGAAAGAGGATGTTCGGTGAATTCATCCTGAGGGGCGCCTGTTTCCTTTACCGGGAGTGAGAAACCGGGAAGGGCCTTATCAATATCGCCGCAGACGATTCTTCCGTTTGGACCTGATCCCTGAATGCCCATATAGTTCAGATTTTTCTTTTCAGCATAACGTTTTGCCCGTGGTGATATTCTGATTTTGCCATCCACGGTTTCGGTTTCCGGTTTCAAAACCGGTGAGTCACCTGTTCTTGTTTCAGGTACCTTCCGGATTTCTTCAGCTTTGGTGGTCCCTGCTCCTGCGGAATGGGTTACTGATTCGATAGTTTCTCCCTGATTTCCGATGAAAGCGACATTTGCAAGGACGGGTACTTCGGCACCTTCGGTGAAAAGGATCTCAAGCACAATTCCGTCGGAAGGTGATTCCACATCGAAGGCGGCTTTATCTGTTTCATAAGAGAAAAGAAGATCTCCGGTCCGCACAGTTTCGCCCTTCTGTTTGAACCATTTGGTAATTATGCAGGTCTCGACCGACTGGCCCTGCCTGGGCATTATGACTGGGATTGCCATTTTTTGGGAGTGGATTAGGAAATGTTACTGGTTGCTTGTTACTGGTTGCTTGTTGATCTGGTGATGTCTGTTAACTTGTTATTATAAGTTGACAGATATGAACAATACATAGATGCGATTTTGTTTAAATTAATGTGGTTACAAAATTAAATTAAATAACTTGTATTTACAAGTAAAAGAGGTTATATTTACAGAAAATTTCCAGGGATGACATCGGACGGTTCAATACCGCAGCACAGGAGGTTGTACGAGATTCTTCGCAGGCATATCACTGAAGGGGTGTACAGGGAGGGGGATCTTCTGCCTTCGGAGAACGAGCTTTGCCAGCTGTATGGGATGACCCGTCCAACGGTAAGACAGTCGCTCGCCAGCCTGGCAAATGACGGATATATAAGGAAGCATCAGGGGAAAGGCAGTATAGTTCAGATCCCTCACAGGGATATCGGAATATTGTCGGTATCAGGAACTACGTCAGCAGTAGGCAGCAGGAATTTAAGAACCAGGATCATTGTAAAACCAGGTCTCAGGTCGTGGCCTGAAGATTTCATGTTCCCTCTTTCGGAACTTGAGATTGAATCGGGATGCATTTATATGGAAAGGCTTCGCCTCCTCGACGAAATTCCGATATTCTACGATATAAGCTACATTGCAAATATAAATCTTCCGCGGATCACAGCCCGGCAGTTCGAGGACAGGTCTCTGTTTGCCATCCTGAGGGAGCATTATAATGTAGAAATAAAAGGAGGTGAACAGCGGATCAGGGCCATAACACCCTCCCAAAAAGTGAGCAGGTTTCTTAAGCTTGTAAAAGGCCAGCCCCTCCTTCATCTTGAGAGGAAGATAGAGACAAGTGTAAATGGTTTGTTCCTCTATTCATCAATTTTCTGCAATACAGGCAAGTACTCGATTTTCGGGAGATTTTAATAAGTCTTTATCAGGAGGATGGCAGGTAAGAAAAAAAAAGAGGCTGAACGATCGTTCAGCCTCTTTTGATATCCATCTGAGCAAAAATTAATCTACTCTTCTTACCTTGATAGCAACAGGTCCTTTTTCCCTCATTTCAATTTCAAACTCAACCGCCTGTCCTGTTTCAAGTTCGGTCTGGGGAACTTCAAGGCCTGATCTGTGGATAAAGATATCCTTTTGATCCTCAGTCTGAAGAAACCCGTAACCTTTAACCCTGTCATACCATTTAACAGTACCTTTCATAGCTTCGAGTTTTTTGATTCCTATCTGTAATTATCCCTTCTGTTTCCGCCGCCTCCTCTGCGGTCATTGTCACCGCCTCGGAAATCTCTTCTTCTGTCGGTACGTTCAATAGATTCGTTAACAATAATTTTTCTGCCCTGAACTTCAGCACCATTGAGTTCCTCAATAGCCTTCTTAGCTTCAGCTTCGTTTGGCATCTCAACGAAACCAAATCCTTTACTTTTTCCAGAGTACTTGTCAATAATGATTTTAGCGGATCCTACTTCGCCATACTCTTCAAAGATTTCTTTTAATTCTGCTTCACTCATTTTAAA
>Ga0105106_10001649_pt1 | contig 16084 bp, 8 predicted proteins | sample PPLLaktember2015_5_FD_79109 | JGI IMG/M metagenome (GOLD analysis project Ga0105106, IMG submission 79109) | Freshwater sediment microbial communities from Prairie Pothole Lake near Jamestown, North Dakota, USA - PPLs Lake P8 Core (1) Depth... | ecosystem: Environmental > Aquatic > Freshwater >...
CCGCCGCCATCTGTCCGATGAAGGCCAGCTGTTTGTTCTTTTCGCCTTCCCGCTCCATCTCCTTGAAGGAGGTCAGATCCTGGAAGATCAGGATGCTTCCGATCTTCACGCCTCGCTCGAAGAGGGGGGATTCGGAGATGCCCAGGATCAACGACTCCCCGGATTTTTTCCGGATCACGATCTCGAATCGCTTCCGTTGACGCTTTTTCTCTTCAGACTCGATCGGAGGCTCCAGCGGCGAAATGATGGCCGAGACCCCGGGAAAGATTTCCTCGATGCTGCGGTTGCCGACCTCGCTGAAGGTGTAACCGGATATCTCCTCGGCGGCGCGGTTGAAGGAACGGATATGCCCCTCGAGGTTGACCGTCAGGATGCCCGTGTCGACGGACTCGATGATGCTTCGGTGCAGAAGATCGAGCCGGTCGAAGGCCGTTGCCTTTTCAGCCAGCAGGCGCTTGGTCTTGCGTTCCTGCTCGACGACAAAACTCGTCAGCAGCGCAATGAGGAAAAAAGAGGCCACATGGGTGATGGCCCGGGTGATGATGTAGCTCCGGGTCAGTTCCCCCCTGGGGACGATCCCCTCGTCATAGAGGAACTCGAAGATGGCTGAGATGTCGATGTTGATGAGCACCACGTAGCACAGGCTGCTCAGGGCCGCGATCGATAGCCCTCCCTTCCGGCCCATCAACAGGGTCGAGTAAATGATCACGAGCGAGTACAGGACCGAATAGACGCTGTCTATACCTCCTGTGACCAGAACGATCCCTGTCACGAAGATCGCGTCGAAGACGGACTGGATGGCGATGTTCATCCTGAAATAGCGCGTCGTCCTGGGCAGGACGAGACAAACGACCGAAAAGACGTAGATGGCCGAGATGAGGAAATAGCTGGTCCAGAGATACTCCTCCGGCAGCTGCCTGAGGGCGCGGAACTGGATGAATATAGTCACGCCGAGGAAATAGGAAACGACGGCGATTCGCGAAAAGACGATCCACCGTGTGTTCCTCTCTGCCTGATCCTTTTCGATGAGCTGACTTCCCGTCATAGCACGAAATGATCCCTCTGACGATTCCCGCCTCCCGGGCAGGGTCGTGCGCAAAAAGGTTTCACCTGTTACTTTCGTCACATTTCCGGCAATCTTTAGCGTTTCCTGCCTCAATACGTTGACAGATGTCAGGGAATGTGTTTTGAACTCTTCTATCCGGCACGCTGACCTCCTTCCATCCAGGCAGCAGTGCTTCCATGATCTCTCTTCACCGGTCACCGGTCACGGGTCACCGGTCACTGCAATGGGCTATGAGCGATCCCCTCACGGAACCTCGCAGCCCACGGTTAGGCAAGGCGCGTGATCAAAAGGCCGCTTCCCATCATTCTCGTTTTCTTCATCGGCGGTATCGTACTCGGGTACACCGCTGAAATTCCCCGGCCGTGGGTCCTGGGATCCTTCGCCTGCAGCCTGATCCTTTCCATGCTTGCTGTCATCGCCCGGCGGCACGCAGCCGCCTTCTACCTGATCGGAATCTGTTTCTTCACCCTCGGAATCCATGGGATCGGCACGATCCTTTACGACGCCCCCGCTCCGGATCACATCTCTCACTGGGCGGAACAAGAGAAAATTGTCCTCGACGGGGTGGTTTCCGAAAACCCGAGGGTCTCCGAGGACAGGACGTCACTCGTCGTGGTGGCCTCTCGGGTTTCGGGCGAAGGATTTTCCCGGGGCGTGAGCGGAAAACTTCTGCTCTCGGTAGGGGAGAACACGCGTCTTTTCAAGGTTGGCGATCTCATCCGGACTGAGACGCGCCTGAAGCGCCCCCGGAGCTTCGGGAACCCCGGCGCCTTCGACTATGAGCGCTACCTCCGGCTCCAGGGGATCCGGGTGAGGGGTTTCATCAACGACCCCCGGAAGATCGTCCTGATCCGCGAGGGGCAGGGTGATCCCATGAGACAGGCCCTGGAGCAGTTCCGGACCCGGATCCGCGACCGCATCCGTGCCCAGGCCCCCTTCCCCGAGGGGACCCTCATCCAGGCCATGACCCTCGGGGAACAGAGCGAGATCCCGCGGGCGATTCAGGACCGGTTCAACCGGACGGGAACCTCCCACATCATCGCCATATCGGGCTTCAACGTGGGGATCATCGCCCTCATCGCCTTCTTTCTCATCCGGACGCTCCTGAAAACATCGGAAACCCTGCTTCTGCGGTTCAACATCCAGAAGCTCTCGGCTCTCTTCGCCTTCGCACCCGTTGTCTTCTACGCCTTCGTCGCGGGGCTCGGCATGTCGACGGTGAGGGCCCTGCTCATGACGCTGGCTCTGCTCCTTACGATCCTGATGGGCCGAGGCAGAGACCTCTTCAACACCCTGGCGCTGGCCGCCTTCGTGATCCTGGCGGTGTCCCCGGCCGCCCTGTTCGACATCTCCTTCCAGCTTTCCTTCACGGCTGTGGCGGCGATCCTTCTGTTCATGCCGGGCATCACGGAGCGCCTGACGGCATGGAAGAACAAGGCGGAAGGACGCCCCGAGAGACTGGGCAGGAAAATCACCGCCGATCTTCTCCTTTTTGTTGCAGTCTCTGCTGCCTGCACACTGGGCACCCTGCCCTTCATCGTGTACTACTTCAACCGGGTCTCCAACATCACCCTCGTGGCCAACCTTCTGCTCGTGCCGATTCTCGGCTTTCTCGTCCTGCCTCTTTCCATGCTGCTCATCATCGTGTCTCCTCTGTCCGAAACCCTCTCGGCGCTGCTCATCGACATCACCGCGTGGTTGACCCGCCTGTGCCTGGATCTCAATGACTGGCTCGCCGCCCTTCCCGGGTCGTCCTCGATCATCACGACGCCCACCGTTGCCGAACTTGCGGCCTACTATGTCATCCTGATCTCGGCGGCTCTTCTGATGGGACTGCCCGGTCGCACCTCAGGGGATATCCCCATCTTCCGGACCCGACGGAAGGCTCTGGCCGTCATGACGCTGGCCGTGATTTTCCTGGCCGGCGATGCCGCGTGGCTTCATCAAAAACTCCAGAACCGGGACAAGTTGCGCGTCACCTTCCTCGATGTGGGCCACGCCAGTTGCGCCCTCATCGAATTTCCCGGGGGGGAGCGGATGCTTGTCGACGGCGGCGGTTTCCACGACGACCGTTTCGACGTGGGCCGCTACGTCGTCGCCCCCTTCCTCTGGCACGAACGGATCGGAACGATCGACACGGTCGTCCTGACCCACCCCCACCCGGACCATGTGAACGGACTTCCTTATATCCTGGACAACTTCGGCGTGACGGAGGTCTGGACGAACGGCGACGAGGCGATTGTTCATTGGGGCACCCCGCTGGCGGAGAAGATGAAGCACATCGGCATCGTACCGCGCCTGCTTACCTCGAAAACGTCGCCAATCGATATCGGCGGTGTGCGCATCAGCGTTCTCAACCCCGGGACAGGTTCCTCTGCGGGCTCGGAACTCAGCGACCGCGAGATCAACGAGCGGGCCCTCGTCCTGCAGCTCAGATGGGACGATGCGGCCCTTCTGCTTCCCTCTGACATCGGCGAGCCCACCGAGTCGGCGCTCGTTGCCCGGTACACGAGCCTGTCCAGCGGGGTCCTGCTTGCCCCGCACCACGGCTCCCCTTACTCCGGCTCGCGGCCCTTCCTGCAAGCCGTCCGGCCCGGGACGATCGTCATCAGCACCGGGCGCGGCGTCCGCGACGATGTCATGGAGCGGTACCGGCAGACGGGGGCCGCCGTCTTCCGTACGGACGTGCACGGGGCCGTCCGCGTCACCATGGACGGCCGGCGTTACGAGGTTGTGCCCTTCAAAAGCCCATGATTCATATTGCCTTTCGGGGGGTATTGTGTTAGCAGTACAGGTTCAAATTCCGCTGTTGGGTGCCATGCCGTCATGAAGATCATCACCGCCGTCAGGGGCTTCAAGGACATCCTGCCTGGCGAATCGGAAAAGTGGCAATACGTGGAGGGAAAAGCCCGGGAAACATTCGGGAATTTCGGGTTCCGCGAGATTGTCCTCCCCATCCTGGAGAAGACGGAGCTCTTCAAGCGCTCGATCGGCGAGACGACGGACATCGTCGAGAAGGAGATGTACACCTTCGCCGACCGCGGGGATGAATCCCTGACCATGCGGCCCGAGGCGACCGCCTCGATCATGCGGGCCTACCTCGAACACAGCCTTTACGCTTCGGAGAGCCTGGTGAAGCTGTTCACCATCGGTCCCATGTTCCGTCGCGAACGCCCCCAGAAAGGTCGGTTCCGCCAGTTCAACCAGCTCAACGTGGAGCTGCTCGGCTCGAAGGACCCGCGCGTGGACGCCGAGGTCATCCTGATGCTCATCCACTTCCTGCGCAGCGTCGGTGTCGCCGATGCGCACCTCGAGATCAATTCCCTGGGCTGCCCGGCATGCCGCCCGGCCTTCCGAGAGGTGATCCACACGTACCTGGCCGGAAAGAGTGAAGGCCTCTGTGAGGATTGCCAGAGACGCCTTTCGACCAACCCGCTTCGGGTCTTCGACTGCAAGGTGGAGCAATGCCGGGAGATTGTCTCCACGGCACCCCTGCTGATCGAGTTTCTATGCAGTGAGTGTCTCGATCACTTCGGCCAGGTCCAGACAAGCCTCCGGCAGTTCGATACCCCCTTCACCGTCAACGCACGGATGGTCCGGGGGCTGGACTACTACACGAAAACGGCTTTCGAGGTCACCACGAACGCCCTGGGCGCCCAGAACGCCATCGCGGGAGGCGGCCGTTATGACCGGCTCGTCGAAGACCTGGGAGGCCCCGAGAGCCCGGGGATCGGTTTCGCCGTGGGCCTTGAGAGGCTCATCGCCGTGGCCCCCATCCCCGACGAGAGCGTCATCCGGAGACCCGATCTGTTCATCGCCGCCCTGGGAAAGGAAGCGCAGGATTTCGCATTTGTCCTCTGCAACCGCCTGCGGATGGCGGGCGCCCTGGTCGAGACGGACTACGGGGCACGGAGCCTCAAGAGCCAGATGAAGCGCTCCGACAGACTGGGCTGCCGCTACACGCTCATCCTGGGAGAGAGGGAGTTGCAGGAGAAGCAAGCCCTGCTGCGGGACATGAAGGGAAGCGCGCAACAGCCCATCGGGCTCGATGACGCAGAACGTACAATATTGAGCATCCTTTCGAAGAACTGATCGAAGAACTGATTATTTTAGGGCGGCTCAAAAATGACTGGATGCAACCCCTAAAACAGAAGGTAAGAGGGTTTGAGGGTAAGAAGGTTGGAGAAGCCCAAAGCAAACCGTTCGACTTCGACTGATCCAACCCTCTCACCTTCTCATCTTCTTAACTTCTGCCCTTTGAACGGGAGGTAATACCCTTGTCCGATTTCATATCGAAAATCAAAAGAACCCATTACTGCGGGCACCTCACGGCGGACGACGCAGGGAAAGAAGTGGTCCTGATGGGCTGGGTGCATCGCCGCCGCGACCATGGCGGGGTCATCTTCGTCGACCTGCGCGACCGCGAAGGCATCGTCCAGGTCGTCTTCAACCCGGAGGCCCATGCCGATTCCCACCGGGAGGCCCATCGCATTCGCAGCGAATACGTCCTGGCCCTCAAAGGAACGGTGCGCAAACGCCCGGAGGGAATGGAAAACCCCGAGCTGCCCACCGGCCGGATCGAGGTGCTGGTCCATACGCTCGACATCCTCAGCGAGGCGAAAACACCCCCCTTCGTGCTCGATGCCGACGTGGAGATCTCGGAAAACATCCGGCTCAAGTACCGCTACCTCGATTTGCGCAGACCGGAGCTGCAGCGCAACATCATCCTGAGGAGCCGCGTGGCCGCCGCGACGCGGGAGTACTTCAACTCGCGGGGATTCATCGAGGTGGAGACGCCCATGCTCGCGAAGAGCACGCCCGAGGGAGCCCGCGATTACCTGGTGCCCAGCCGCGTCAACCAGGGCACGTTCTATGCGCTTCCCCAGTCACCGCAGACGTTCAAGCAGCTCCTGATGATCTCGGGCTTCGACCGCTATTTCCAGATCGTCAAGTGCTTCCGTGACGAAGACCTGCGGGCCGACCGCCAGCCCGAGTTCACGCAGATCGACGTGGAGATGTCCTTCATCAACGAAGAGGACATCATCGCGACCATGGAAGGCCTCATGGCTCACATCTTCAAGGCCGGCACGGGCAGGGAGCTCAAGACCCCCTTTCCGCGTATCACCTACCAGGACGCCATGGAGCGCTACGGCCGGGACAACCCCGACACCCGCTTCGCCATGGAGCTGCGCGACGTGACACCGATCGTGAAGGACTGCGGCTTCAAGGTGTTCAACGAGGTCGCCGCGAGCGGCGGCATCGTCAAGGCCATTCGCATCGAGGACAACCGACAGCTTTCCCGCAAGGACATCGACGGCCTGACGAACTTCGTCTCCGATTACGGCGCCAAGGGCCTTGCCTGGGCCCGCGTGAACGCCGACGGCTGGACCTCGCCCATCGTGAAGTTCCTCAAGCCCGAAGAGGTTCAGGCCATCAACCAGGCGATGGAGGCCCGCGAGGGCGACCTCATGGTCTTCGTGGCCGACAACCCCGGGATTGTCAACGACGCCCTGGCGAACCTGCGCATCCACGTGGCCAGAAAGCTCAACCTGATCCAACCCGACCAGCTTGCCTTCACATGGGTCGTCGAGTTTCCGCTGCTGGAGTACAGCGACACGGAAAAGCGCTTCGTGGCCAAGCATCACCCCTTCACGTCGCCCGTGGCCGAAGACCTCCCGCTTCTCGACTCCGACCCCGCGAAGGCGCGTGCCCGGGCCTACGATCTGGTCCTGAACGGGACCGAGATCGGCGGCGGCAGCATCCGGATCCACCGCACCGAGGTCCAGCAGAAACTCTTCCAGACACTGGGGATGAGTGCGGAGGATTCGCGCAGCAAGTTCGGGTTCCTGCTCGACGCCCTCGAATACGGAACGCCGCCGCACGGGGGCATCGCCTTCGGCTTTGACCGCCTGATCATGATCATGACGGGCGCCTCGTCGATCCGGGACGTCATCGCCTTCCCGAAGACGCAGAAGGCGACCGATGCAATGACTGACGCACCGTCGAAGGTGAGCATCGAACAGCTGATGGAGCTCTCGCTGAAGATTGTCCAGTAAACCGCCGCCGATCCTGCGTTACATTTTTTTCATATTGACAAAGGCGGGGGGATTCTTTAAGGAATCAGTGAAGTTCTTCTCCCCCGGTACCTTTCACCGGAAACCGGGGGGGGAAAGCGAAAAGGAAGACATTCCGCTGTGGTCAAGATCGGGAACATCAACCGTCGGTTTGAAATGAGGCTGGATTCGGCATGCCTGAAGGCCGCTGAACCGCAGCCTACGATCGTTCCGGCCCGGGGTGGTCCCTCCATGACTGGTTGAATCCGATTTCGAAAGGGAAGAGACAAGGGAGGGAACACCAAGGCGTTTCCTCCCTTTTTTATTTCACCGGGACCGGGCAATAAAAAGCTGACCGTCCGATCCTACACAGACCCAACGCAGCTGCAGGGAGAAGCAACATGGCAAAGTGGAACAGGGAAAAAAAGGTCCTCGATCACGAGCACACGAAATTCTGGCGCTATGAGGTAAAGGACGTCGATCAGCCGAACCTCCAGAAAGACGTCTTCCCTTACGAAGAGGTCTGCCGCATCGTCTTCGATCACAAGCTCGTCATGATGAGCCCCGCCGAGGACATCTTCATCACCGACACGACCTTCCGGGACGGCCAGCAGGCCAGGCCGCCCTACACGGCCAGGCAGATCGCCGACCTGTTCAGGATGATGAGCCGTCTCGGCGGCGAAAAGGGAGTGATCCGCCAGACGGAGTTCTTCCTGTACAGCCAACGCGACCGCGAAGCCCTCGAGGCCTGCCGCAGCCAGAATCTGCGATACCCGGAAATCACCGGCTGGATCCGCGCCGTCAAGGAGGACGTCCCCCTGGTCAAGGAGATGGGCCTCAAGGAGACGGGTATCCTCACCTCGGTGTCGGACTATCACATCTTCCTCAAGCTGGGCGTCACACGCAAGCAGGCCATGGAGATGTATCTCGACGTGGTGCGCTCCATCCTCGAGGCAGGGATCATCGCCCGGTGCCATTTCGAGGATCTCACCCGCGCGGACATCTACGGGTTCGCAATCCCCTTCGCCATCGAGCTGATGAAACTGCGCGAGCAGAGCGGCATCGACGTCAAGATCCGCCTCTGCGACACCATGGGCTATGGGATCACCTATCCCGGAGCGGCCCTGCCCAGGAGCGTGGACAAGATCGTCCGGGCCTTCATCGAGGACGCGAACGTCCCCGGGCACCTTCTCGAGTGGCACGGCCACAACGATTTCCACAAGGCCCTGATCAACGCCACGACGGCGTGGCTCTATGGCTGCAGCGGCGCCAACGGCACCCTGATGGGCATCGGCGAGCGTACGGGAAACCCGCCCGTCGAGGGCCTCATCTTCGAGTACATTCAGCTCCACGGGGACAATCACGGGATCGATACCACAGTGATCACGGAAATCGCCGATTACGTCCGGCGGGAGATGAACTTCAAGATCGCCCCCAACTATCCCTTTGTCGGTTCCGAGTTCAACGTCACCCGTGCAGGTGTCCACCTCGACGGGCTCGTGAAGAACGAGGAGATCTACAACATTTTCGACACGACGAAGATCCTGAAACGCCCCATCATGCTCGAGATCACCGACAAGTCGGGCAAGTCGGGGATCGTACACTGGATCAACTCCCGGCTCGACCTCAGGAACGGGGAGGTGATCGACAAGCGCCACCCCGGCATCTCGGCGATCCACAAGTGGGTCATGAAGCAGTACGAGGGGGGCCGCATGACAAGCATCTCCAACGACGAGATGGAGAAGGTCGTCCGCAAGTTCCTCCCCGAGCTCTTCATGTCCGATCTCGAAAAGATCAAGTACCGCGCGGCCCAGGCCGCCGTGGCCGTGGTGCAGCAGGTCATCGACCATTCCGTCATGAAGGCGATGAACCCGGAGATGCAGGAGCCGATCATGCAGCAGTTCATCGACGAGAACCCCTCGATCCAGTTCGCCTATGTCGTGGACACGCACGGCAAAAAGATCACGCGCAACGTCACCCACATCACGCACCGCGCCAAGTACGAGAACTTCGGCGTCGGCACGGACTACTCGAACCGCGAGTGGTTCATCCGCCCCATGGAGGCCGGGAAGATCCACGTGACGGACTTTTACATCTCCAAGATGACAGGGGCCCTCTGCATCACCGTCTCGGCACCCATTGTCGACGAGCATGATGAAATCCAGGGGGTCTTCGGCGTCGACATCCGCTTTGAGGAGTGGACCAAGAGTGTCGACCTCATCTCCGAGGCCACCGAGCGCGCCCTGAAGGCGGAGTACGAAGCCAAGAAGAAGTCCGACCACTGGTTCTAGCGTGCAGGCGCAAGCGCCTGCGGGCATCGGGCTTCAGGCGTCAGGTTTCGGGCCTATGCGGGTCATCTGAAACACAGCCTCTCAGGACAGGATTCGAGTCAGCTGATATCATTGACAAATGTGGAAAGGGCGGCAATGAGAGTTGCCGCCCTTTCTTTATCAATGGGTTCATGATCGTCTCGTTATATCGAATATATACATTAATGTAGATGTATTATATCATTAGAACATATATGTAGTCGTATTTACGCTGCCGGCCGTCCCGCTTTGCCCGGGCTTTTTTCCTGTTTCTCATATCATATCAAACTGTTACAATTCATTTATCGTTTTTCTTCCCGCATGGCACAAACCTTGTTCTAGGGATCTCCAGACGCCACGACGAAAACGCCCCCGCTCCGCAGGCTCCGCTGCCTTCCCCCTCAGCCGGGCCTGCGGCCCCTCCTCCCCGCCAATTGCCGACAGGGGCTCACGTCGGGTGCTAACACCCATCAGGCGTCACATGACGAGGCCATTAATCCATGAAGGGAGATCTTGATATGACGAAGGCTTTATTGGATCGGATCCTGAGACTTGTTATCGCATCCGTAATCGTTCTGGGCATCGGCGCCAGCCTGCTGACCGAAGCAAAGGCACAGGAGGTCAAACCCGCCTCCCCGGCTGCGGTGGAGGAAAAGCCGACAGCCGACTTCACCGTATCGGCACTCAGCGCCTACATCTGGCGGGGACAGCAGCAGACAAGGGACAGCCTCGTACTTCAACCCTCCATGACGGCAGGGTACAAGGGCTTTAGTGCAAACCTCTGGGGAAACCTGGACACCAACCCCTACTCGACAACGGATGCATCCTACTCGAGCAACTGGACGGAGACAGACCTGACCCTCTCCTACAGCAAGGCCTTCGGTCCCGTGACGGCAGGCATCGGATACATCTACTACTCGCTGAATGCGCCTAACGCGGCTGCCGCCGACCCGCTCGATTCCCAGGAGCTCTTCGTTGCGCTGGCCGGAAATGTCCTGCTGACCCCGACGCTCACCCTGTACAAGGAGATCGATCATTACCACCAGTGGTATTTCCTCTTCGGAGTGTCCCACACCTTCGAGCTCACCAAGATGATCGGCCTGAAGCTCGCCGGCTCGGTAAGCTATCTCTTGAGCGATGACGCATCGACCTATCCGAAATACGACGACAGCGCACTGCCGACGACGGACAAGTTCAGCAATTTCCACGACGGCGTGATTTCGGCTACGCTGCCCATCACAACGTTCAAATACGTCACCATCGCCCCGACGCTATCCTGGGTGTTCCCCCTGTCCGATGACGCAAAGAACGAAATGAAGGGCCGCAGCAAAAACGGCAACGAGGAAAACTATTTCTACGGCGGAATCAATCTGAGCTTCGCCTTCTAAGAAGAAAGGGTTCAGGGGCCAGGGTTAAGGGTCCAGGCTTTAAGAACACGAAAAAAAAGGATCGGGGATGTTTAATCCTCGATCCTTTTTTTAAATTCTTTAAGGGCCGTCTTTCCCTGTACCCTGTACCCTAATCTTCATCAATGATCCACTGCTCATAGGGCAGCTCCGTCGGGTGAAAGGCGTCCTCCTCGAGTTCTTCGATGAACCGCGAAGGCCGCAGGGGCACCATGCCCATCCCCCGGGAATAGTCGATCAGGGGGTGGCAGAGGTAGAGCTGGTCCTTGGCGCGGGTCGTGGCCACGTAAAACAGCCGCCGCTCCTCTTCCTCGCCGCCGGCCTCGTTTAGCGCACGGGCCAGCGGGATCATCCCCTCGGCACACCAGATGATGAACACAACGGTCCACTCCAGACCCTTGGCCTGGTGGATGGAGCTGAGAATCACCTGGTCTTTCGCCTCGGCAGCGCCGGATTCCTCGTTCTCCGTCGTGTTCGTCAGCAGCGAAAGTTCGGCAAGGAAGTCCGTCAGGCTCGAGAATCGGCCCGAGAAATTGGCCAGTTGGATCAGATCCTCCTCCCGGGAGAAGCTGTCCGTGTAACGCTCCTGCAGATCCTCGCGGTACCCGCGGTTGAGTAGCAGGTGAATGAGGTCGGAAGGCGCCTGCTCGGCAATCTTGTCGCACAAAAGCGCAAGGGTCTCGCCAAGCTTCAGAAGCCCCGGTGAGGCGGCCTTGCCAACGCGTTTCACCCAGGCGGGGTCCCGGATCGCAGCCAGGGGGTCTCTCTCGGCCGCCAGAGCCTTCCACACCCGGTCCGCCGTGATTCTTCCCACCTTCTCGTACATCCCGAGCACCCTCTTCCAGGCTGCCTCGTCCAGGGGGTTCACGAGCACCCTCAGGTAGGACGTGATGTCTTTCACGTGGGCCATCTCGAAGAAGCGGATGCCTGAGCGGATCTCGAAGGGGATGCCGCGCCGTGTCAGCTCCATCTGGAGCTCCATGGAGTGATAGTGGGCACGGTACAGAACGGCGATCTCCCGGATGGGGATCCCCTCCATGATGAGATCCATGATCCGCCGTGCGACGAAGGCCGCCTGCAGGGTGACGTTTCTCACCGGGACATAGACGGGCTTGAAACCGCCCTTGCGCACGGCCCGCAACTCCTTCTGGAACTGTTCGCGGTTCCGGATGATGCTCCGGTTGGCCAGGTCCAGGATCTGCGGGGTGCTGCGGTAGTTCGTCTCGAGCTTGAAGAGCTTCACGTCGGGGTAGCGGTCCGGGAATCGCAGGATGTTTTCGAAATTGGCCCCCCGGAAGGAATAGATACTCTGATGGTCGTCGCCCACCACCATGAGGTTGCGGTGCCGGGAGCTGAGAAGATCGAGAATCGCCGCCTGCAGCCTGTTGGTGTCCTGGTACTCGTCGACCAGGACGTGCAGGAAACGATCCGCGTATTCCCGGAGGGCCTCCGGTTCGTTTCGCAGAAGTTCGAGCCAGTTTGCCAGCATATCGTCGAAATCCATCATGTTGAGAGATTTCTTCCGCTCGCGATAGGCCTGGGCGATGTCGACGATGTCCTCCAGGAGATGACTGAAATGCGGGTATTTCAGCCCGACGACGTCCTCGAGAGGGGTCACGGTGTTGACGGAATAACCGATGATCTCACCCAGCACATTCCCCTTGGGAAACCGCCCGGCCTTTGTGTCGATCCCGGCATCGGCAATGCAGGCGTTCAGGAGAGACTTCGTGTCGTCCGTGTCCATGATGGAGTAATTCCTGCCGTAGCCCAGCCGGTAGCCCTGTCGCCTGAGCACCCGGTTTGCAATGTGGTGAAAGGTCCCGCCCCATAGCCTCCGCACATCCACTCCGGAAAGGATCTCCACGCGTCCCAGCATCTCCCGGGCGGCCTTGTTCGTAAAGGTTGCAAGAAGAATCCGCTCCGGCAGTGTTCCCGTGTCGATCAACCGGGCCACCCGGTAGGTGAGAGTCCGCGTCTTGCCGCTCCCTGCGCCGGCGATGACGAGCATCGGACCCCCTTCGGCCGTGACGACGCGGTACTGTTCCGGGTTCAGATCTCTTTCGTAATCGATCGGCAACGTTTTTCTCCTGCAGACAGGACGATTCTATTCCGTCCCGCGCCGATGCGCCATGAAAAATCCCCCTCTTTCCTCCTTTGCAAAAGGGGGATCAAAGGGGGATTTAGCCTTTAGCCTTTAGCCTTTCTTCAGCGCCTTCTTAACCGCCTCGACCGTCTCGGCGCTCGAAAGCGACGTGAAATTTTTCAGAATTCCTTCCTTCTCGTAGAAGCCGATGAGGGGGGCCGTCTTCTGGTTGTACGTCTCGAGCCGGAACAAAATGGCCGTTTCCGTCTCGTCGTCGCGCTGGACGACCTTGCTTCCGCACTTCTTGCAGGTCCCATCCGCTGCCGGGGGCATGCTCTTCACGTTGTAGATTGCCTGGCACGACGGGTTGGAGCACGTCCGCCGCGTGGTGAGGCGGTCCAGGATCACCTCGCGGGGCACCTCCAGGTTCACCACCATGTCGAGCTTTAGATTGAGCTTCTTCAGGATCACTTTCAGCGCATCGGCCTGGGCGATGGTCCTGGGAAAGCCGTCGAGGATGAAGCCCTTCGCGCAGTCGGGCTCCTGGAGCCTGACTTCCATGATCTTCATGATCAGCGCGTCGGGCACGAGGTCGCCCCGGTCCATGAAGGCCTTGGCCTCTTTCCCGAGGTCGGTCCCCTCGCGGACGGCGGCCCGCAGGATGTCGCCGGTGGAGACCTGAACGGATCCGTCGTAATCGGTCAGCAGTTTCGCCACGGTGCCCTTGCCTGCTCCGGGCGCGCCCAAAAGGATGATTTTCATATCGTTCTCCTTCAATTTCAGAGTGGGTAGTTTGTTTCCGGGAAGCGGGGATTTTAGGGGAATTCGGGAATCCGGTCAAGGAAAACATGGGGACGACGTCCCGGCGGATGACGCGCAACCTATCCCATGGAATCCATGGTGATCCCGCGCGGGAAATTCACCGGACGGCGACCCCACCGAGTCTTTTGAGTAAAGTGGTACGCAGTTTGCTAGTCTCTTTGCGTCTACGAAAAAAGGATTAAGGTTCTTGCTCCAGGTGTCGATAAAAACCTTGGATCATGACCAGCCGGTCAAGTGACAATCCGCCGGGCGATCCATCCGGCCCGGTTGAAGCAGACCGTTCTTCAGTTACTGCCCGGTACGATCAATTGAAAAACGGTTAGCCGGGTCTGCACGTTCGGGAGGTGGTGTATGGAAGCTCAAGCGACTGTGATGACGGAGGCGGCAAGGACGGAGGCGGCAAGGGAGGGCAAGTACCTGACCTTTTCGCTGGCCGGCGAAGAATACGGCATCGGCATCCTCAAGATCAGGGAGATCATCGGCATGATGACCATTACCCCGGTGCCCCAGACGCCCGAGTTCGTCAAGGGCGTCATCAACCTGCGCGGGAAGGTCATTCCCGTCATCGACCTGCGGCTTCGCTTCGGCCTGGAAGCTACGGCCTACACGGAGCGCACCTGCATCATCGTTGCGGAGATCCACAGCGAGTCGAGCGCAGTGCCCATGGGGATCGTGGTAGACGCCGTCTCGGAGGTTCTCAACATCCGCGGCGCCGATATCGAGAACACGCCCACCTTCGGTGTGAAGCTCAACACGGATTTCATCCTGGGAATGGCCAAGACGGGAAACGGTGTGAAGATCCTCCTCGACATCGACAAGGTGCTCGGGGCATTCCAGTTCACCGTTCATTGATTTGGTTCCAAGGTCTGTTTTCATCCATGTTTGTTTCATTTTTTTACTACTGGGAGGTTGCAGCAGATGACTAAGAGAACTCTCGGCTTCAAGTTAACCTTTGGCGGAATCATGCTTGTTCTAATCCCGATCGTGGTTATCGGGGGCTTCTCCCTCTATAAGTCGACAGGGGCTCTGGAGGAAATGGCCAAGGGACAGGCCACGCAGATCGCAAAAAACATCGCCGACATGATAGAGGTCGCCCTGAAAGAGGAAATGAAGGTCACCTCGCACTTGTCGGTTCAGCCCTACGTCATTGAGGCGGCATCCAAATCCTCCAAAGACGGTACGGCAAAGGCCTCTGGCGAACTCGAACGGCTCTCGACGGAATTCGCGAAAGTGATGAAGCAGAGCGGAAGCGATTACGAGTCCGTCTTCGTGGCCGATGCCGGCGGCACGATCATTGCCGATGGCAGCAACGGCAAGACAAAAGGCATTGCCGTGGGAGACCGCGATTATTTCAAAGAAGCCAAGAGCGGCAAAGTATACATCGGCGCCGCAATCAAGTCCCGGGCATCGGGCAAACCAGTTTCGGTTGTCAGCGCTCCGGTCTACGGTTCAGGCGGTGAATTCGCAGGAATGGTGGGGGCCATCCTCAACGTCGATTTTCTTTGCGAGCGGATCCAGTCCGTGAAGGTAGGACAAACGGGCTATGCCTGGATGATCGATAAAAGCGGCCTCTTCGTCGCACATCCGAAAAAAGAAAACATCCTGGAGGTCAATGCCGCCAACCTCGATGGCATGAAAGAAATCGCCGGCAAAATGATCGCCCGCGGTTCAGGCGTAGAGTCCTATACGTTCCAGGGCACGAAGAAGATCGCAGGCTTCGCTCCTGTCAACTACACGACATGGAGTGTCGCCATGACACAGGATGAAGCAGAGTTCCTTTCCTCGGCCCACATGATCCGCAATGTCGTCCTGCTCATCGGCGCCATTTTCCTGTCCTTGACCGTCGTTGCCGTCACTTTCTTCGCGCGGAGCATTACGGTGCCCGTGTCACGCTCCGTCAGGCACCTCAATGACGCGGCCGACCAGGTCGCTTCTGCTTCGGGTCAGGTGTCTTCTGCAAGCCAGTCGCTGGCAGAGGGGGCCTCCGAGCAGGCCGCCTCCATCGAGGAGACATCTTCCTCCCTCGAGGAGATGTCGTCTATGACAAAGCAAAACGCCGACAACGCCTCGACGGCCGACATGCTCATGAAAGACTCCCGCAAGATGGTCGAGCGGGCCAATGGTTCCATGACCGAGCTGACCCAATCGATGGACGATATCTCGAAGGCCAGCGACGAGACCTCCAAGATCATCAAGACGATCGACGAGATCGCCTTCCAGACGAACCTCCTGGCGCTCAACGCTGCCGTCGAAGCGGCCAGAGCCGGCGAGGCCGGCGCGGGCTTTGCCGTGGTGGCCAACGAGGTGAGAAACCTCGCGATGCGTGCCGCCGAGGCCGCCAAGAA
>Ga0105106_10001650_pt1 | contig 16061 bp, 15 predicted proteins | sample PPLLaktember2015_5_FD_79109 | JGI IMG/M metagenome (GOLD analysis project Ga0105106, IMG submission 79109) | Freshwater sediment microbial communities from Prairie Pothole Lake near Jamestown, North Dakota, USA - PPLs Lake P8 Core (1) Depth... | ecosystem: Environmental > Aquatic > Freshwater >...
CTGGTAATTTATTGACGGCAGGAAGACAAACCATGACAGGGCGGGGAGGATCAGTACCACAGGAAGGTAATAAAAAAGGGAGGTCTTCTGGTAATAAACGGTAAGGTACGGGGAATCCGTCCTGCCACGGTTATCCAGGTAATCTGCAAAGAGAAAACTGGCTACTATGGCAAGATAGCCGGTGATGATGCCGGGACTGGCGGTTGTCTGCCACAGCAGGAGGGCGGTGCAGGCAGTGCCGGCAGCAAGCATCGGTAACCAGTACACAAATGGCACGCGACGGTCGCGGATGTCGAGATAGGATGCATACATCAGTGTGGCAAGTACCACCACCGCTGAGATCACCATTGGATAGAGTATTTCCATAAATCCGGTATAACCGTTTTTTTTATGAACACTTATGCATGGTGATTAAAAAAAAACAGGGAATTAAAACTTATTCCGCAAATGTAAAATACACATATTGCAAATATCACAACTATAAATACCGGGGAAAAACGTGTGTCATTGACTTTCCCGCAGTATTCCCGATGAGATGAGTTTTAATGAAAATACAGGACCTGATAAAAAATATTCATAAAGGCTCAAAGCATCTGGGGACCTTTTCTCTGCATGAACTCTTCCAGTTTGCCTCATCAAGGAACTACAACGGGATAGCAGTAGCAAAGGAAAACGGGCGCGAATATTACCTGGCATTCCTTGCCGGCGAAGCAGAAGGTGCAATCTATATCGATGAAAACGGCACCGAGTATAGCGATAAGGCAGCAAAGATGATAAGCGGCCACGAAAAATTCGAGTTCTACGAAATTACGCCCGATATTGTCGAGACAATTATCATGAGGTGCCGGATTTTTGAGAAAACGCACTTAAAAAAGAGCATCCCCAATGTGATTCATGACCTGCTTGACAATATTATCCGGGGATCAAAATACATTGGTGTGTTTCCCATGCACGAGCTTTTCCCGTATGCCTCATCCGGGAGATCCAGCGGTATTGCCGCAGCAAAAGAACAGGATCGTGAGATCTACCTTGCCTTCATTGATGGGGAAGCGGAAGGTGCCATCTATATCGATGAAAAAGGATCCTTGTACAGTGATAAAGCAGTTTTGATGATCTCCGGCCATGAAAAATTCGAGTTTTATACTGTGAAGCCGGATATTGTTGATGCGGTCGTCATGGGATCCCGGATTTTTGAAAAGAAGCACCTGAAAAAGAGCCTTCCTTCGTTAATACCGGAGATCGGAAAAAAAAGTGAGGGAATGGGTGTACTCTCGGTGACTATCACCAGGGATACAGTCCCCCAGAATGGTATCAGCGTATCGATACGGTCTGAGGGTAAAATTCTGGCAACCGATGTTACCACCGGTCAGGGAACCGTGAGTTTCAAACTGAAGTATGGGAAATACCATTGTATTGTCAAGGACCGCTCCCAGAATATGACAACCTATTATATTACGTTCGATGAATCACGATCAAAAATTCTCCTCGACCTTAATACAAAACCCCTCCTGGAAATTTAACGGTAATTGGCGCTTTTTTCTTGTTTTGTGATTGTCTGATTCAAAACTACGAAATCCTTTAATTGAATAATAACAGAGTTCTCCTTCATGAAGATCGGACGTGAAGACTTCGAGGGGCTCATTCAAGGGGAAAAGACCATCGTCCCGTATATTGAGATGGACCCTCTGGCCGGTTCGTATTCAGTGTTTGGCGTTAAAACCGCAAGTAATCCAAATTACCTCGTAAAAGCGATCTACGAGATGTATGAAGCGAATCTTGACAAAAAACTTGCCGTGCAGGCTGTCCGCAAGCTCTTCAGGGCAGTAGGCCGGGGTTCGATCGGGCTGAATAACCTGTTAAAAAAATACGGTATGAATCTCACTCCCGCTGAATTTCTTCTGCTGGTTTTCAAACTCCAGCACCAGCAGGGCTGGGGAGCTCCCTTCGCATGCATTGAATCCAGCGATACCAGGATTGTGCTGCGAACCAGCCACACGTTCGAATCTGAAGTCTTAAAGGACTGGAAGATGCCGGTCTGCGGGGTACACCAGGGCTGGATCGAGGGTGTATTGATTGCGGTAACGGGCAAGAACTGGTCCTGTACCGAGACGAAGTGCCATGCAAACGGGGATGAGTGCTGTGAATTTATTGTTGATCAACGCGACCCGGGCTGGAAAGGGAAAGCAGAAGCGATCGTGAACGGTGACTCCGCTATTACTGAATATATCGAGCATAAACCCCTTGAAGGGAGGATCCGGCTGATAGATGATCCTGTTGTTATCATGCCGCGTTTTATCTTCACGTCGATGATGAACTCCTTAAAGAAGACCATGGGTGAGATGCCAGCCGGGGGAGTTAATTACCGTGCCTATATGGATATGGGCAGGGAAAATGTCGGGCACTACAAGAAGATGGGCATTACCAACCCGAAACTCCTGTCTGATATGGCGTTTGCCTTTTACTCCCAGATGGGCTGGTTCAGGATTATCAGAATGGAGTGGAATGAAGAAAAGAAAGAGAAAACCATTACGCTCGAACATACCGCTGAATCAGAGGCGTTCGGGAATACCGGCAAGAATGTCTGCTATTGCACAGCAGGTCTCCTTGCCGGTATTATCGAAGGGTCCTTTGGGATACGGGTGCAGGGACGTGAAGTCAGGTGCCGCTCAAAGGGTGATGAGCATTGCGTCTTCACCATTACCAATAAACCGGAGTAACCTTTTTTCTCCTTTTCATCGCCGGACCGGTATCTGATAACCCGCAGTGTTCTGTCATCACCGTGGTTTTTAAAAAGAGCGTATGCCAGAGCCGGATCTCAAAAAAACGAAATATTACAAAAAATGCAGGTTAGAGCGCCAGGATAAAAAAGGAATGGATTTTTATTGAAAAGAAAGGTCACTATTCTTTATTTCGCTGTTTTCTTGGTAAACAGGGCTTTTGTGAACCTCTCGATGAACCCCTCCCTCTGCACGTCTTCCCCTTCTTCGTTATATGCCACCCCGATCAGGCTGGAACCAATACGGCGGAAGGCTTTTGAAGCCGGGGATGTCGGGAACTTGATCACAAGGGGGATCCTCGCAGATCCTGCACGACGGACATTCGGGTCTTCGGGAATAATCCCGATCACCTTGACGCCAAGCACTTTCTCCATCTTTTTAATCATGGTCTCGGGATTGTCCTGGTTGACACGATTGATGATCGACCCAAGGACATGACCCCCGACAAGTTCTGTCAGAATCCTGGTCTTGAGGGCGTCGACAATAGAGGAGAGTTCAGGGTTTACGACCAGGATAACTTCATCAGCAACGGCGAGAGGAACAATACCATCCTTGCTTATCCCTGCAGGGGCGTCAATCAATAAAAAGTCGCAGCGTTTTACTATCTCGTTCATAACGTCACGGATCTTTTCCGGATCTGCCTGCTGGAAACCCTGGAGGGAAATCCCCGCCGGGATAACCTTAAGCCCCGCCGGGCATTCGTAAATCGCATCATTGATTTTGCCCTTTCCGGCAAGGATTTCGTGAAGAGTGACTGGTGCATCCTGCAGACCAAGAAGCAGGCCGACATTTGCCATTCCGATATCCGCATCCATCAGGAAGGTCTCTTTACCGAGTTGGGCGAGCATAGTTCCCAGATTAACGGAAACGGTTGTCTTCCCAGTACCACCTTTTCCGGAAGCAATTGTGTAAACCTTGACCATTGAACACCCTGTTATGTCAATATTTCTATTTGATTTATATAAGATTACCCAATTTTTATGATTATTGAACTACACCCACCAGTTTAATATTGTTTGTGTATCAGTTGTAATTTTTTGTAGCATCTCTTCAGACACCGGATGCTCAGTCCTGATTATCCCGACGAGCGTGGAACCTTTGTGAGTAAGATCCGGGATAATCACCGTGGAGGTTTTTGAATCCGGATCCAGGCTGTCCATCATATCATAGGTTGCTGCACTGGTGTGGGCATCATCCCCCCCGGTGGAGGCGAATACGAGCCCGTCAGCTGTTGCGATGGTGAACGTGCCAAGCGAATATTTTTCAACGAGTGCCAGGAGACTCTGGGTAATATCCCCTCTGCCGGCAAGGATATCGATATCATCGCGTTGAGAGGGTGTAGTTTTTCGTATCCCCCGGGATTGCACTGTAGGGATCATCCTTCGCAGAAGGTTGATTTCAGGTTTAAAATTCGGTAATTGATTCGGATAATCAGCAATTTTTGGTTTTGAGGCAAAAAATTGTTTTTTTTTATAAATTTTTTTAAAAAAAAGGAAAGCGGCTGTCAGAATCGCGAGAGCGACAAGACCGATAAGAACCAGGCTCTCGATGTTCTCCATACCAAGAAGAAAGTTGTTCATTCGTCTTGTTACCTCTTCACTTTTCCTGTCTCGTTCCCGGTAAGATGCTCAAGATCGAGTTCTTTAATCAGGTGCCTGCACTCCCCGCGGATTTTATCCCTGATGGCATCCACATCCATTGTCTCAAACGTGTCAATATCCGCTTCGAAACTGCTTGAATCTGCTTCGGGCTCAGGAGAGTAATTGTCTCCGGATTTCCGTTCGTCCGGTTGTTGTATGAATACCGGTGTTTTCAGACTTCCCTGAGCTATCTTTGCCGCTGTCCGGAGCTGGCTGTCACTGATTATCTTCGGGGGTTGCTGGGAAGTCACCGGTTCAACAGGTTTACGGGCCGGGGCAATTATCGGTATTCCTGGTTTCTTTTGGAATACACCCGGGAAAGGTGGCGACGGTTTTTGAGGACCTGCAGGAGATTGGGCTTTTGGCTGAGGGGGAGGCGGCGGGATGTCAAAAAGGGGGGTTTTTTCTGCTTTTCCTCCCTTGACGATCAGGCAGGATTTGTTGAATTCAAGGGAGAGCTGGATTTGAGCATCAGTGAGTGTGGACAGGGAAGCATCAACCTTATCAGCGGAGACCTTCAGGAGGTCATCCCAGGCAGCATCCCCGGTGGTGTTCCGGAACTCTGCAAGGATTCGCTTTCCGGATTTCAGGACAATTGTACCATTACCGTTCCGGGAAGAGATGGTACAGACCCCGGTGAATTTGAGTTCCTGGAGGTCAATGAGAAGGTCCCCGACCTTCGTACTCCTTTTAATGCTAAGGAATGTACCTCTCGGGAGTTGCATTATGTTGTATTGTTATGATATCCTACTATATAGTTTCCTTTTTCCGGTTGATGCGCACAATCGCGTAATGATGAATTTTTAATCCCGGGTCCGGCAACTGATTTCGATGGACCGGATCGGAAAAACCGATAATTTGCATATTTTTTGCATTAAACCTCATATTCAAACCGGGAAGGAAAGACTAACATTTTAATAGGAAAAAAACAAGAAAGAATCTTTTAATTGAGGGTACGTGAATGCTGAAGCCGTTACTGGAGGAATTTCTAAAAATCGAAGGGGTATCAGCAGCGGTAGTGATAGGAAGAGACGGGTTTGTCATTGAAAGTGCTGTTTCCGGCAAAGTGGATATTGAAGCTCTGGGAGCTATGGCTTCGACCGGCCTTGGAACATCAGAAGCTATGGGCACTACGCTGGGAAAAGGAGATCTCTCACAGATGCTCGTAGAACTTGAAAAAGGCCCTATCATATTATCTCCGCTTTCGGCTGATGAACTCATCGCCATTGTTGCAGATACCACTGCCAATATTGGAAGAATCCGATACGAATTAAAGAAGAACAAAGAGCGGCTTATTGCTGCACTCTGATCTGCAGTTACCTGATCCATGAGATTACCCGCAGGAACTGTTGAGGGAATCATCAGCAACCCTGAGAGAGAAGGCTTACGTCAGTTCCTGATGACCTTCCGTGGACTGATTGAGACCGAAACGCCATCAGGCCACGGTTTTATTCTTGTCGACAATGGGAAACTGGTGGCATCATATTTTAAAAACGCCCGGGGAATCTTCAGGGGAGATGATGCCCTGGCACCGATGGACATGGAATCACAGGGTGATTTTAGTTCTTCACAGATATTCAACGTGAGAAAATATTCTGATGAGGAATTTTTCCGTTCAGTTCAGATTGCGCAGGAAGAAGATCTTCTCCTTCATGAACCCGTGACGCTCGGGGACGAAGGGATCGAGCCGGACATTGATGAGATAGCGGATCTTCCCGAGCCCCTCGATGAAACCAAATTAAAAAAGATAAAAAGCCTGTCCGGCGTGATTGCGGTTGCGGCATTTTACGAAGGGTTCTCCATCCAGTGCACCGGGAATGCTGATTTTGAACATGTGGCTGCTTCCGCAGAAGATCTTCTGCGGGCGGGAACCCGGATTGCCCGGGACCTGAAAATCGGGTCCCTTGACCAGATGATCCTCGAAACCGACGAGAATAAATTCATTATTGCCCCCTGCGGTGACCTTTTCATCTGTGTTTTTACCACCGCGGAGGCCCATCTTGGTCTCATCCGGGTTGTACTAAAAAATATCCAGTCTGAAATTTCCGGGTAGCTCGTGGATTATCCAACAATAAAAAATTGAGATTTTTAGTGAAAATCGGCCGGAATGTTCATTATGATAATAGCATATTATATATAGTTTTAAAAGCAAAAAAAAATCATTTAATATAACTGAAGACCTAAATCTAGTTCAAAGGGTGATGTCTGGATTGAACAATGATGGTGATGAAGCACTGGATAATGTTGATTCTCTTATCAGCATGATAAAGGGAAACAAAAAGAATGAGGCGGCGCAGAACTCGCAGGACACTGACGCCCGGCCTCAGACAGCGCCAGCGGGTGACAGCCCGGCGTCACGGATTGGCGACTTCGATGCGCTCAGGAAAAAAATGAACGAATCAAAAAAAGAGGAACCTGCTCCCTTCGTGAATGAGCCGTCAGTTCCCCAACGCACCGGTTCTCCCGCATCACAGTTCGATGATCTCGAGTTTTCTGATGCCGATGATCTTCAGGACAAATCCCCCCAATCCGCCAGGACCTCACAACCGTCCCCCGCTGAACCCGATCGCCTTATGGGGGGAAGGGATGTCCGCGAGTCCCTTGGAAAACTTCTGGCGGGGAAAGAAACAGCCCCGTCTCCGGCTTCTCCGCCTGACAACGGTAAAACCAAAGAACAGGAAGTCATCGAGATCATTGATGATGACCCCAGGGCAGCTGTCAGGACAAAATCGGTAAAAACTGCACCAGCTGAACCGCAGGCTGCCACGGAACAGGTAACGGATGCCGATAAAAAGATCATCAATGTTGACCAGATCTCCGAGCTCTCCGGTCTTATTCTTCCCAAAGGTGTATCTTTCAAAATAGACGAACTCAAGCTGCACGGACGCATAAGTGCATTTGAAGGTACGGGTACCCTGCCACCGGACTTTGACGAGATCTGGAAGAAGAATTTCTCCACTGCCGGCTTTAAGGACCTGGATATAGTCTCAGAAACCGGATCCGAAGCACAAAAAATGCGGACCGAACAGAAAAGATTCGGGCTGTCCAGGCTTTTCAAGGCGGTTCACGCCACACTTGAAGAATATGACCCCAAGAAACATGGCCCGCTGGTTGATATCAGCTTCAAACCCCAGACCGGGATTGAAGAAGTGGAGGTCTACCCGGTCAATGCCCCGTACTCCTATGTCCAGATTATCTATGACCATTCCACTCATGAATACACCTACCGGGTGCTCGAGCCCGTCCTGACCGAGCCGGAAAAAGACCTCTTAAAAGAGCTCAAGGAACGCCTGTTTGAAACGCTGGATATCAATACAAAAGATATCTCCAAAGAAGAAGCCGGACTGAAGCTGCGGGCAGCGGCAACTGATGTCATCCAGGATTTTGGTATCAAGCTCACCCCCGTCCAGCGTGAGACAATCCTCTACAACATGCACAAGGAATTCCTTGGTGATGGTCTCATCGATGCAATCATGCATGATAAGTATATTGAGGATATTTCCTGCGACGGGGTCCATTCTGCGCTTTTTGTCTATCACTCCAACTACGAATCAATGAAGACCACCCTGAGTTACTCGAATGCAGAAGAACTGGACTCGTTTGTCACCAAACTTGCGCAGCGTTCCGGTAAATACATCTCAATCGCACAACCTATTCTCGATTCGACCATGCAGGACGGTTCACGTATCCAGATGACGCTTGGCCAGGAAGTAACCGCCCATGGCTCCACGTTCACCATCCGTAAATTCAAGGATGAGCCGATTACGCCGACGGATCTGATTGAATGGCGTACATTTGCCCCTCTTTCGATCGCCTATATCTGGCTCTGTGTCGAAAACGGCAAATCGGCAATATTTGCCGGCGGGACTGCATCCGGAAAGACCACGGCCCTGAATGCCATTTCACTGTTCATCCCCCCGCTCTCAAAGATAGTCTCACTGGAAGACACGCGTGAACTGAAGCTTCCCCACCCGAACTGGATCCCGAGTGTTACAAGGGATTCGTTTGATACTTCCGGCAGGGGTGAAATCAACATGTACGAGCTCCTGCGGGCTGCGATGCGACAACGTCCTGAATACATCCTTGTGGGTGAAGTGCGAGGCAAGGAATGCCAGACACTCTTCCAGGCGATGAGCACCGGCCATACCACGTACTCGACAACCCACGCGGATTCCGTGGCCAGTGTCGTCCACCGTATCGAAAACCCACCTATGGATGTTCCCCGTAACATGCTTTCAGCACTTGATTTTATCTGTGTGCAGGTGCAGGGGAGGGTCGGTGGCAAACGTATCCGGCGTAACAAGCAGATCGTCGAGATCCTGGATATTGATCCCAGGACCAATGAACTGATTACCAATGAGGTCTTCAAATGGCGGTCGGCAACGGATGAGATCACCTATTCAGGCAAGTCCTATCTCCTCGAGGAGATCATGGAGGCAAAAGGGTGGTCCGAGAGCCGCATGCGTGAGGAGTTAAAGCGTCGCCAGGAAGTGCTTGAGTGGATGCGGATCAAGAAAATCCGGCATTTCAAGGATGTTGCAAAGATTCTTATCTCCTATCACCGCGATCCGGAAGCAGTCGTTGAAAAGGTAAGGAAGGACCTCTATGAATAGTTTCGAACGCTTCTGTTTCAACCTCCTGGGAAAACGGATGAAGGAGAAGAGGGAGGAGTATGCAGCACTGAGAAATGACCTGATCTCAGCCCGGTTCAAGACACCGTTTGAAGTCTATCTATCCACTGCCTTTGTCTCGGCAATTATTGTCGGGCTTCTGGGCGCAGTGATAATCGGGATCATCAGCTGGGTGTTCCAGGTCCCCAATATGATCAAGTACAAGGGAGAAGTGCCTGACATATTCGTCGGGCTGTCAGCACACTCTCTTGTCATCGGGACAATTCTTATCACTATCTTCTCCCTCCTGGTGTTCGGCGGGCTGACCTACCTGGTGTTTATCCTCTATCCCGGCCTGGAAGCAGGAAACCGGCGCAGGAACATTGATGCGAGCCTGCCCTATGCGATCAACTACATCACGTCAATGTCAACAGCAGGTATTACCCCGGCGGAGGTCTTCAGGCTCCTGGGCAGCAGTTCAATCTATGGCCAGAGTGCCGTAGAGGCACGGTATATCTCGCGTGAGATTGATATTTTCGGGAGGGATTTAATCGATGCCCTCCGGCTTGTTTCGTCCAGTACCCCCAGCCGCCGCATGAAGGAATTTTTACAGGGAACGATGGCGAGTGTTGCGAGTGGTGGTAACATCACGGATTATTTCCGGACAAAAGCCGAGCAGTATGCACTGGAAAACCGGCAGACACAAAAAATGTTCCTCGAAACCCTGGCGCTTGTATCGGAGTCATATGTGACAGCCATGGTTGCAGGGACACTGTTCCTGATTATCCTGCAGTCGATCATGTCGGTGCTTTCAGGAGACAACAAGCCGATGTTTCTCTACGCCGTCATCTATGTCATGATCCCCCTGGGAAGCGTAATGTTTGTCATCATGATCAGTTCCATGACACCGGAGTCCTGAAATGAGTCTCAAAGATCACCTTAAAAATATGGTCAACCGGGGTGACAAAACCCCGCCTCCTCTTAAATCCACTGAACTGAGTACTGCAGAAACGGAGGTTGACGAGATTACCCGGAGTCTTGAGCGGGACCGACAGACCCGGGAAGGACTGGGAAAATTCTTGAAACACCCGTTTAAGGTGCTGACAGAAAAACCGGTGAACATCCTTATCCTTACGGTACCCCTCGCCCTGATAATATTCATAGGGGGTTTTATTTCCGCGGTATCTTCTTACGGGATTGACGTGCTCTTTACGTCAACCCTTGTGGATGATTTTGTCATCTTTGCTGTCCTGGTTGCGATTGTCCCCGTAGCGGTTCTCGACTTCAGGGAACAGATGCGGGTTAAAAACCTGGAAAATGCCCTCCCGAATTTCTTCCGGGACCTTGCCGGTATGAATGACTCCGGTATGACACTGCCGAATGCCGTACACATCGTTGCCGGTGCGGAATATTCGACACTCACGCCACACATCCGTAAACTCGACATGGATATGTCCTGGGGTGCCGGTTTTGTCGAAGCCATGTACCGGTTCGGCAGGGATCTTGGCACACCGCTTGCCGACCGGAGCGTTGACCTTATTGCGAAAGCGAGCAAAGCCGGCGGGGATATCAGTGAAGTGCTCCGTGCGGCGGCAAAAGATACCTTCGAAGTCGTGAACCTCAGCCAGGAACGGAGTAACAACATGCTGATCTACGTGATCATCGTGCTGGTATCGTTTGCCGTATTCCTGTTCGTTATCGCTATCCTGGTCTCAACCTTCCTGACCACGATGGCAACCGCGGGTGCATCGGCAGCGTCTTCCGGTGCCCGTGGTTTCATGGGGCAGATTGACCTCTTCCAGTACAAGCGGCTGTTCACCCATGCGGGGATGCTCCAGGGGTTCTTCTCCGGCCTTGTTGCCGGCCAGATGGGTGAGGGACGCGTCATTGCCGGCCTGAAGTATTCTGCGATAATGCTGTTTATCGCATGGGTGACCTTCAGGTTCTTCATCTGATCTTTTTTTTAAAACAAATTGTCCATTGTGAAAAATTGCAGAAATGATAGGAGTGACGCTTCGCTACAAGTAGATCACAAAAAATGTATACATATCACTTGAGCGATCTTCAGGTCCCGGTCTGGAGCCCGTCCCCCGGCTAAATGGATTATCCTGCCTCGCTCCTTCCCCCCTCGGGGGATGGTGAGAGAAAAGGGGGGCATCACATAAGTTCCTCTACAACTCCCTTGCGAGCCTATAGAAGCGTTCTGGAGCCCGGTGTTCGTTCCACAGGCAAACTTTGGCGCTGCGGAAAAGGCGGGCGAAGCCCGCCCCTTAGACTTGACATCTATGTCGCAAATAGACGCAATAATGTATACATTACTCTAGATCTGTTCTAGATTGATTCGATACCAGTCAATAATAAAAACACACAATCCGTTGTGTTTATAAAATTAATGCGGGAAAATAACTTCCACTAACATACATGATGTAAACAGTGTATAAAAAAGAAAAAAATCGTCAGGAAATGTTTTCCGTGCTGTAACCTTTGAGGGAAAGCAGTTCCTTGACCCGGTCACGGTGGTTGCCCTGCAGTTCAATGGAGTTTCCCTTTACCGTCCCGCCACAGGCAAGCTTGCTTTTCATGTATTTTGAAAGATCTTCAAGATCGATATCAGTCGGATCCAGTCCTTCGATAACGGTCACTTCTTTTCCGTAACGGCGTTTGTTCACTTTGACATTGATTCTCTGTTGTTCCTTTGCTACCTCTTCACAGATACATAGTTCTTTCGGTAGTCCACACGTCGGGCAAATCCCACCAATCATTACCTGTATTTTTATGTTTCTGGTTATTTATTACTTGGCATTGCCGGAAGGAATAATGACGTATTTGGCCGAAATGAGGAAATTTTTGGGGAGAGCCGGCCGGATTTCCCGGTATGATGAGGATTCTGGTATACACCCTGTAGCCCTCTTTTTTATGATCCGGAATTCCACAGATTAGTACTGGCATGTCCCTGTTTGTAATGGGTTCAGCGTCCCATGTAGGAAAGAGCGTGACGGTTGCGGCTATCTGCCGCTGCCTTGTACGACGCGGGATAACGGTAGCGCCGTTCAAGTCCCAGAACATGAGCCTGAACTCCTACGTGACGCCGGAAGGAGGAGAAATCGGGATGGCCCAGGCTATGCAGGCAATGGCTGCAAAAGTGACGCCTCACACCGACATGAACCCCGTCCTGCTCAAACCAAAAGGTGACTGCATTTCACAGGTTGTGCTCCACGGGCGGCCGTACAGGGATGTCCATATCACCGCGTATTACCAGGAAACCCCTGAGCTGCTTAAAAAAGCTCTGGAATCCTATCATCGGCTGGAATCAACATTCGGCAATGTTGTAGTCGAAGGTGCCGGCGGTGCTGCAGAGCTGAACCTCTATGACCGGGATATCGCAAATACTCAGCTTGCAAACGCCCTTCGCATACCCATAATCCTTGTCGCGGATATTGAGCGGGGAGGGGTATTTGCGCAGATCCATGGCACTATTGAGCTGCTGCCAGACGATATACGCCCCCTGGTCAAAGGGATTATCATCAACAAGTTCCGCGGGGACCCCTCGATATTTGAACCCGGCGTGAAAAAAATCGAGGAACTTACCGGTGTACCGGTGCTCGGGGTTGTCCCCTTTTTTACTCTCCCCCTGCCCAGTGAGGATTCACTTTCGATCGGGGATAAAAAAACCAACAATGCGCAGGTCAGGATAGCGGTCATCCGGCTCCCGAAAATTTCCAATTTCACGGATTTTGAGCTGCTCGAACAGCATGCCGCTATAGACTATGTCGCACCGGGAGCTTCGCTGGAACGGTATGACTGTATCATCATTCCGGGGACCAAGAATACCATCGATGATCTCACCGAGCTGGTGAGGAGCGGTGCGGACCGGCACATTCAATCAGCCCGGAAAAAGGGTATACCCATTATCGGGATATGCGGAGGTCACCAGATGCTCGGGAAAACCCTGGTCGATGCCGGGTTTGAGTCTGATGCAGGTACGTATACGGGGCTGGGGCTGCTGGACTGTGTCACCCGGTTTGAATCCTATGAAAAAAATACCCTGCAGGTCACGAGGCATGCCTGTCAGGTCCCCCCCATCCTTTCAGCCATGGGGGAGGTCAGTGGTTACGAGATCCATATGGGTGTGACGGAATCCGGCAGCAACCGTGAAGCCCTTGAAGGCGACGGGAGGGCAAGCGATGATGGTCTTGTCTTTGGCACCTACCTGCACGGACTGTTTCTCAACCCGTCAGCTGCCAATGCCCTCCTCTCCTACCTCTTTGAAAAGAAAGGGTTGCCCTTTACCCCACTACCTGCAGCAGAGTCCGATCCGTATGAGGTGCTGGCCGATCTGTTCGAAAAACACGTTGATATGGAGGCGATTGAAGCGTTGCTGACCTCGTAAAATAGCTCATGTTTTCCGGAATTTAAAAAAAATATCAGCTGATGATACTGGTGATACTGTGAAATCCCTCACCCTGCCAGTCAGCGCATTTCACGGCAGTCACTTTGGTGAGATCCACCCGTTCGGTTACCCGGCATTTCGTGCAATATGCAAGTGACGGGGATTTAACAAAGGTGGTGCCTGTGCCGAACTCCCGGCAGTGAATGCAGAACCCGCAGTTTTCCACCGGTTCTTTTTTTTCCGGAAGGCACTGCACCTTCCCTTTTGTTGCCGGCAGGATCCGGTACTCTTCTCCCGTCATGGTTTTTGATGTCACCTGGTGTAAGCGTTTGTTGTGCGTCGGATATATACCTCATGAATTCTGCATGAAAAATCCCTGCGAGTACCCCATCATTTTTTGCCCTTTTTTTTTAGCCCTGAAATATACACGATAAGGGGCCGGATTTTTTGTCCCTGCAGAAACGACGTTGGAGCACTATACTTAAAATGGTTCAGCACTAATTTTGTGGTATGAAGGTGTGCATCATGTGCGGAGGCGAGGGAACCCGGCTCCGCCCTCTCACGTTTGAACGTCCGAAACCCTGTATACCCATTGTCAACCGCCCCTCGATCCAGCACCTGGTCTCACACCTTTCGAATATGGGCTTCCGGGAGGTGGTGCTCACCCTCGGGTACATGGGCACTGCGATTGAGGAGGCTCTCGGTGACGGTTCCCTTTTTGGTGTCGAGATCACGTATGTCCATGAAAAAACCAAACTTGGTACCGCCGGCAGTGTAAAAAACGCCCAGCGCCACCTTGACGGCCAGGATTTCCTTGTCGTCGGCGGAGACCATGTCACCGACCTGAATGTGCTCGAGTTTTACCGGGCCCACCAGAAGGAGAAGGCAACGGCCACGATCGGCCTGATCTCCATCGATGACCCCGGTGAGTATGGTATCGCTGAAATCGATGTCGGGTACGAGATTAAACGGTTCAAGGAAAAACCTGCGCCCGGCGAGATCTTCTCCAACCTTGCAAGCACCGGGATGTATGTCTGCAGCCCGGCAATTTTTGACCATATCCCTCCGGCAACCAAATATGATTTTGCCCGCGACCTGTTTCCCCGCCTGATGGAAGAAGAGTTCGTGCTGAAAGGCTGGCTTGCCCGGGGTAACTGGACGGATGTGGGAAGTCCCCAATCGCTCCGCCAGGCTGAACGCTGGAAACTGCAGGGCATAGCGTTTACTGATATCATCGGGAACCTCTCCATGCACGGTGCACAGATACAGGGCCCGGTCCAGCTCGGGGATTCGATCACGCTGGGCAAGAATACCCGGGTTATCGGGCCTGTGGCGATTGGCCCGGGGACAACCATCGGAGATAATGTTCTGATCGGGCCGTACACGAATATCGGTGAAAAGTGCATCCTCCGGAATAATGTGAAGGTATTTTCATCGTCCCTCTACAACCGGGTGATCGTCGGGGCGAACACGACCATTTCAGGAAGTATCATGGACAACGACACCCATATCGGTGAGCACTGCAGTATCGAGAACGATACGGTGATTGGCCCCCGCGTCGTCCTCCGGGACCATGTGGTTGTGCACTCAAAGACCCGTCTCTGGCCTGAAGTGGTTATACCTGACGGGACCGTTGTGAAGGAACATGTCCTGAATGAAAAATACGACCTCCGGTATGAAGGATCGTAGTTCCAAATTTCAACTGCTCTTTTTTATTTCACCCGGGAGAAACCCGGGTTGTTTAACCTTGAAAGGCGAACCTTCCTCTTCAGGCGTGAAAAAACTTAAACCCTTTTTACCAGCCGGTGGGTAATCGCAACAAGGGGATGCCGGGCGTAATCGAGTACCTGGACATCATCGAGCGTTTTTAAGTTCATCGCATGAGCTGTCCGTTCCATTCCCAACTCAATATCCTCGTGGATTTCGATAATGTAGGCATCAATCGCGGTTATTCCAAGGCGCTTGGCCGCGATCGCCCGGTGGTGACCGTCCACAAGAATGATCCGCCCCGGGCGTTTTACCACGATGATGGGTTCTGCGAGCCCTTTTTTTATCTCGTATATACGCCCTTCGAGCTCATCCTCGTAGATCTTTGACTGCGTGGGCAGGAGATCCCTGACCGGCACTGTTCCCCGGTCCAGCGTGGGATCGACCCCGTAGAGCTTTTTCAGGGTGGTGATAAAATTGAAAACCTTTTCGGGGGAAACATGTTCAATCTGGGAGCGGATCACATCGGAATTGGAGATGATGCCAAGGAGGTGATTTTTTTCATCGACAACGGGAAGCTTCTGGATCCCGCTCCGGAAGATCACGCGGGCAGCATCATTGATATCCATGTCGGGGTCAGCCACGATCAGGTTCTTTGACACCACGTCTTTGACAGGTGTGTTGAGCTGGACAAAAAGGAGATCCCGGGCGGAGACATAACCGACCACTTCATCCCCATCAACAACCGGGAAACCATCATGGTGAGTCTTTTGGATTTTTTCGATAACGTCGTTTACAGTGCCGTGAAAATCAACACTGACAACATCATAGGTCATATAGTCCTTGACCTTTTTTTTATCCATCACTAGAGATTTTGGCGAAAAGAGTACTAAAAGTCATCGGATAAAAAAGGGGGAATAATGGATTATTCTATTGC
>Ga0105106_10001651_pt1 | contig 16058 bp, 14 predicted proteins | sample PPLLaktember2015_5_FD_79109 | JGI IMG/M metagenome (GOLD analysis project Ga0105106, IMG submission 79109) | Freshwater sediment microbial communities from Prairie Pothole Lake near Jamestown, North Dakota, USA - PPLs Lake P8 Core (1) Depth... | ecosystem: Environmental > Aquatic > Freshwater >...
CCATGGCCGCGGCAGCGTGCCCGTCGCTGCTCGACGTGAAGCTGCCTACGCTCACCGAAGACGCCGCGTCGCTTTGCCGCTACCAGGGCAAGGTGCTGCTGGTGGTGAACACTGCGAGCCAGTGCGGTTACACCCCGCTGCGGTCATGTAAGCTTCACGTAAGACGCACGTGCTACGACCTTGCCCGCATCCACGTTACGGACTAAAGTAGGCCGCAACGCCCTGCGCGAACAGAATGCGTTCTGGGAGAAGATCATCAAGGATATCGGCATCAAGACCCAATAAAAGGAGAACACATGCACGACAGAATCCGGACTTCGCGAGTGGTGGTGCTGGGCATGTTGCTGGCCGCAGCAGGCAGCGCGGCGGCGCAGGCCTATCCCAATAAACCCGTTCGCATGATCATTCCGTTTTCAGCGGGCGGGGCCACCGATGTCGTCATTCGCATCGTCGCGAACCGGCTGCCGGAATTGCTGGGCCAGCAGGTGGTGATCGATAACCGGACGGGCGCCGGCGGTCTGATCGGAACCGAGATCGCTTCGAAGGCGACGAACGACGGCTACACGCTGCTCGCCACGGGGACTCCGCATGTCATCGTCCCGCATCTCTACAAGAAGGTGCCTTTCGACCCGCTGAAGGATTTCGCGCCCATCATGCAGATCGGCGCGCAGCCGTACGGGCTCACCGTGCATCCTTCCCTCGGGGTCAGCAGCGTAAAGGAACTCATCGCGCTCGCGAAAGCGAAGCCGGGCGCGATCAACTACGCGTCGTCCGGAAACGGCGGCGCGCAGCACCTTTTCGGCGCGATGTTCGTTCACATGGCAAAAATCAACATGGTGCACATTCCCTACAAGGGCAGCGGCCCGGCACGCGCCGATCTGCTCGGTGGGCAGGTCAAGGTGGGCTGCCTCGGGATTTCAAGCATCATCGGCCATCACAAGACCGGACAGTTGCGCATCATCGCCGTGACGAGCGCCAAACGCTCGACCGAGTTGCCCGACATCCCCAGCATCGCGGAGACCGTGCCGGGCTACGACGCTTCGCTGTGGACCGGGATCCTCGCGCCGCGCGGAACGCCCGCTGCGGCGATCTCCCGCATACAGCGCGACGTGACCAAACTGCTCCAGACACAAGCGGTGAAGACGGCGTTCGACCGCGTCGGCACGTATGTCGTGGGCACCGATCCCAAGGCTTACGCCGACTACCTCAAGCTCGAGTATGCGAAGTGGGGCGGAGTCGTGCGCGCGGTGAACCTGCAGATCAACTAAAAAGCGCGAGTGTCACCGCGGGGCGCTCCCGCGGTGACCGCGCTCCACCGCCCGGCGCTGTCAGGCGGCGGAAACCGCACTTTGCTCGCGCGTGAGCGCCCCGGCCGGCGTGGCGATGCCGTAGAGCCGCGCGCAGTTATCCCACAGGATCTTGCGGCGCTGCTCGTCGTCGAGCGGCAGGCCGAGGAACTGCTGTATCGCTTCGGGAAACGCGCCGTCGGAGTGCGGATAGTCGCTCGATACCACGAAATAGTCCGCGCCCATCTTGCTCACGACGTCCACCGCGGGCTCTTCGTCGACGTCGAGCGCGATGTAGCACTGGCGCCTGAAGTATTCGCTCGGCGGCATCGTCAGCTGGAACTCGCAGCCGGGGCCGTACTTCTCCCACTGGTCGTCGAGCCGCCACAGCCACCAGTAGATCCAGCCGGCGGTGCCTTCGAGGAACGCGCAGCGCAGCTTCGGGTGGCGCTCGAGTATGCCGCCGGTGGTCATGCTGGCGATCGCGCCCATCAGCTCGACCGGGTTGCGGATGGCATGGGCGATCGGGAAGAAGTTGGCGTGGCCGACATAGCGCCGCGCGGCGTCGTCCTTGAGCGAGGAGTTGCCGGTCGGATGGAAGCCGATCGGCACGTCGAGCCTCTCGAGCTCCGCCCATAACGGCTCGCATGCCTCGTCGTGCAGATGCTGGCCGTTGACAGGGTTCGGCGTGCCGATGACCGCGACGGCGCCCAGTTGCTCGACGCACCGCCGCGCTTCCTCCACCGCCATTCCGACGTCGTGCATCGCGATCTGCGCCGCGAATTTGAGCCGCTGCGGATCGAGCTTGCAGTAATCGGCGGCCCAGTTGTTGTACGCGCGGGCGAGCGCCGCCGCGTAGTCCGGCGCGAGATCGTCGTGACACAGGATCTGGCGTCCGCGCGTGCCGTACATCACCGCGACGTCGATGCCCTCGATGTCCATCGCGGTGAGCGTCGAAGCGGAATCGAACCCGCGCGCCTTCGCGACCGCGAAATGCGGATGGCGCGCGCGGCTGCGGCGCCTCAGCTCGCGGCTGGAGGCCGCGGCGCCCGGCGACGCGGCGAACGCCGGAATCGTCAGGCCCTGCACCTCCATCGTCCGGATCGCATCGGCGTTGCCCTTGTCGTCGGCGCTCCTGGTGAGCTCTTGTTTTTGCCCGCCGAAGAACTGCGGCGGGTTCGCCCGGTGCGTCCCCTCCAGATAGCGGGCCCACAGGTCGTCGGGCTCGTTGAAGTGCATGTCGCTGTCGATGATGAGATAGCCTTCGCGTGCCATGCTTTCCTCCTATTGTTGAGTATCGAAACTCGGTGCGGCCGGGAGACTGCTTCCGGTGGCACAATGATGCGTCTAAACGCATGAGGATTCCATGTCCCTGAAATATCCGCTGGTCCACGTCGACGACGTCACCCCGGAGAACATGAAGAAAGGGGATGGCTGGGCGATCTCGGAATTCCGTCTGCCGATCACCGGCAGGGACGGCAGCTCGACGACGCTTTTTCATTCCATCTTCCGGCCCGGCTCCACGCACGCCAAGCATCTGCACGGCAGGTGCGACGAGATCGCGGTCTACCTTAAAGGGCGCGGCATCGTCGGCCAGAGGAACGAGCGCACCGAGATCCGTCCGGGCCACTGCCGGCTCATGCCCAAAGGCTCGCCGCACTTCTTTCACAACGAGACGAAGGACGAGGACGGTCTCGTCATCGGCTTCTACGTCGGCGCGAAAAGCGTCCCCGACACCGGCTACGGGTTTTGCGGCGCGGTGACCGAGGAGGACCTGAAGGTGCCGCGCAGCAGCGGCCTCGAGGAAGGCATCCTCGTCAACGTGGAAGACGTGAAGCCATTGCAGACGGACGCGAAACAAGGCTGGAGCGTGAGCGATTTCCGCCTGCCCATCGGCCGCCACAACGGGAGCGCGAATGCGCTCTACTGGGCGAAGCTCCAGCCCGGAGACGTTCACCACAAGCACCGGCTCGATAACTGCGAAGAGCTGTACTACGTCATCCGCGGCCGCGGCGTGGTCGGCGCGGGCGACGATCGCGCCGAAGTGCGCGGCGGCCACGTGCACTTCGTTCCCAAAGGCGTCGAGCGCTTCATCTGCAACACGAGCAAGACCGAGCCCCTCGAAGTGATCGGGGTCTACACCGGCGCGGGCAGCATCGATGAGGCCGGCTACGTCTATACGGGGGCGGTGACCGAGGCGGATCATCGCCGTGAACGCACGACCTGAGGAGCTGACTATGAGTCTTATCCGGGAATTCGAATACAAGGGCAAGCGCGTCAAAGTGTCGGTCAACAAGAGCGGTCCACAGTACCTGGCCGTCGTTGCGATCGAAGGCATGAAGCTGCCGCCCTCCTCGTCGGAGGTGACCGCTTCGCACGACGAAGGCGCTTTCAAGCTGGCCAAGACGAGAGCCGAAGAGCTGATCGACAATCCGCCCAGCGCGCCGGCGTAGAGCCGCGCCTTACTCGGCGTATTTCCTGACGTAGTTCTCGTGCCGGAACAGGAAGTCGGTCCCGACCACGCGGTGATCGAAAGCGCCTGCGCGGAAGCGATAGTCGATGAACCCGACTTCGCGCACACCCCAGTGCAGCGTCGTCGGCGGCGAGTTCACGCACGCCGTGGATGGCGCCCAGAGATAGTAGATGCCGTCGAGCGAGAACGAGCGCGTCTGATGCTTGTGGCCGGTGCTCACGAGGCGCACGCCGTGCCGCCAGCACAGGTCGAGCAGGCGCGCACGGCTCGCCGCGTCGATGCACGACTGCCGCAGCGTGAGGTCCTCGTGCTCGGGCTCGGAGGGGTGGTCGAGGAAAAGCGGTTTGTGCAGGAAGAGCGCGATCGGTTTGGACTCGAGCGCGGCCATCGTGTCCTCGAGCCACTGCCACTGTTCGGCCTCCGCCGGCTGACCGTCGCTGCCGAGGAGCTGCGAGTTGAGCCCGACGAAGCTCCAGCCGGCGCGCTCGAAAGCCCAGCGCTCCTCGCCGAAGGAATTCACGAAGCGCGCCCTGCGCGCATCGTTCACGCGCTTTTCCATCTTGCCCGAGATCACGTTGTCGCCGATGTCGTGGTTGCCGGGCAGAAAGCGGCACGGTACCGTGAGGCGCCCCATGCACTCGCGGGCGAAGGCGTAATCGGCTTCCGTGTCCGGATCGCCCATGATGAGATCGCCGTTCGCGATGACGAGATCGGGCTGCTCGCGACCGATCCAGTGGCACACCTTGAGCCAGTTGTCGAAATGATGTTCCTGGCCCGCGCCGAGGTGCAGGTCGGCGACATGCACCACTCTGAATTCATTCACTGCGGCCTCACGGCTCTTGCTATCCACGGTTGCTCTCCGACTTGACGGCGTCTTGTCCGAGCTTAGCGCAGAGTGCGGTTCGACGCGCCGGTTGGTGGGACAATCGGGCGTTCCTCCTTTTCGAGCACCGCCATGTCCGACCCCGCGCCCAAAACCGTCTATCTCCGCGATTACACCCCTTCCGCATTTCTCATCGACACCGTCGATCTCGACGTGGCGCTGTTCGAGGATCACACGCGGGTCCGGTCGCGCCTCGGCGTGCGCCGCAACCCGGCCGCGAAGAACCACGAGGCGCCGCTCGTCCTCGACGCCGAGGCGCTTGCGCTCGAATCGGTGTCGCTGGACGGCCGCGCAATGGCTGCAGGGGAGTACGCGCTCACCGCCGGGCATTTGACGATGCCCGGCGTGCCCGACGCGTTCGTGCTGGAGACGGTGTGCCGCATCCGGCCGCAGGACAACACCACGCTCAGCGGCTTCTACGTCTCCAGGGACGGCTGCTTCACGCAGTGCGAGGCCGAAGGCTTCCGGCGCATCACACCCTTCATCGACCGTCCCGACGTGATGGCGCGCTATACGACGACGCTGCACGCGGACAAGGCGCGCTATCCGGTCCTGCTCGCCAACGGCAATCTCGCCGACTCAGGGGAGGAGCCTCCGCAATCGGATGGCGCGCCGCGTCACTGGGCGAAGTGGGTGGACCCGTTTCCCAAGCCTTCGTATCTCTTCGCGATGGTCGCGGCGAAGCTCGACGTGCTGGAAAACACGTTCGTCACGCGCTCCGGAAAGAAGGCCCGTCTCGCGATCTACGTCGAGCCCGGCAAGCTCGACCAGAGCGCTTTCGCGATGCAGGCGCTCAAGAAGGCGATGAAGTGGGACGAGGACGTGTTCGGGCTCGAGCTCGACCTCGACCAGTACATGATCGTCGCCGTCGGCGACTTCAACATGGGGGCGATGGAAAACAAGGGCCTCAACGTCTTCAACACCAAGTTCATACTCGCGCGGCCGGACACCGCGACCGACGTCGATTACCAGAACATCGACCGCGTCGTCGCGCACGAGTACTTCCACAACTGGACCGGCAACCGCGTCACCTGCCGCGACTGGTTCCAGCTTTCGCTGAAGGAAGGCCTCACGGTCTTCCGCGACCAGGAGTTCGGCGCGGACGTCTACTCGCGCGCGGTGCAGCGCATCCGCGAAGTGCGCAACCTGCGCGCGCGGCAGTTTCCCGAGGACGCGGGGCCGATGGCGCATCCGGTGCGGCCGCAATCGTACATGGAGATCAGCAACTTCTACACCGCCACCGTCTACGAGAAAGGCGCGGAAGTGGTGCGCATGATCCACACGCTCATCGGCGCCGAGAATTTCCGCAAAGGCATGGACCTCTACTTCCAGCGTCACGACGGGCAGGCGGTGACGACCGACGATTTCGCGCAGGCGATGGCCGATGCGTCGGCCGTCGACCTCACGCAGTTCAAGCGCTGGTACGACCAGGCCGGCACGCCGAGGCTCGAAGTGACCGACGATTACGAGCCCGGCGCGCGGCGTTACACGCTGAAGGTGCGGCAAACCTGTCCGCAGGCGCCCGGGCAGCCCGAGGCCGCCCCATTTCACATTCCGCTCGCGGTGGGGCTCGTCGCTCCGGACGGCCGCGACGTGCCGCTCAGGCTCGAGGGCGACAAAGCCGGGAAGAGCACGACGCGCATTCTTTCGGTGACCGAAGGCGAGCAGCAATTCGTCTTCCTCGACGTTCCGGAGAGGCCGGTGCCTTCGCTCGCGCGCGATTTCTCCGCGCCCGTCGAATTGAAATACGACTACGACGTGCCTCGCCTCACGCACCTCATGGCGCACGATTCCGATCCCTTCAACCGCTGGGAAGCGGGGCAGCGACTCGCGACGACGCTCATGCTGCAAGGCATCGACGCGCTTCGCGCTGGACGTCCGTTCTCCGTCCCCGAGGCATTCGTCGACGCTTTCGGTCGCGTCCTCGCGGATGCGCCCGGCGATCCCGCGTTTGCCGCCGAAGCGTTGAGCCTGCCGTCCGAGAGCTACCTCGCAGAGCAATTGGCGGTGGTCGATCCGGATGCCATCCACAGCGTGCGCACGCGTTACGCGCGCACGCTCGGCGAGGTGCTCCGCGACGAGCTCCTCGACGCCTATCACGCCAACGCGGTCGCCGGGCCGTACAGCCCGGACGCGGATTCAGCCGGACGCCGTGCGTTGCGCAATCTGTGCCTCGCGTATCTCGTGGAGAGCGGAACCAAAGAATCCTGCGATCTCGCGTTCGCGCAGTTCAACCGGGCCGACAACATGACCGATGCCGGCGCCGCGCTCGCCATCCTCGCGGATTTCGACTGCGGCGAACGGCGCGCGGCGCTCGATGCGTTCTACGCGCGCTGGCAGGACGAACCGCTGGTGGTCGACAAGTGGCTGCGCGTTCAGGCTGTGTCACGGCTGCCGGCGACGCTCGCCGAAGTGAAGCGGCTCACCGCGCACCCCGCGTTCTCGATCCGCAACCCGAACAAGGTGTATGCGCTGATCGGCGGCTTTGCAATGGCGAATCACGTTCGCTTCCACGCCGCGGACGGCAGCGGCTACGACTTCCTCGCCGAGCAGGTGATCGCGCTCGACAGCCTCAATCCGCAGGTGGCTTCACGCATGGCCCGCGCGTTCGACCGCTGGAGGAAATTCGATGCGGGCCGCCAGGCGCATGCCCGCGCCGCGCTCGAGCGCATACGCAGCACCAGCGGACTGTCCAAGGACGTCGCGGAGATCGCGGCGAAGGCGCTGCAGTAGCTTCCAACTGAATCATGGTGGCGTACCCGCTCGCGAGCGCGCCGGTACCGGCTGGGCGCTGGTGTGCGCCGTACCACGCCGCTATTTCGCGGGCGGCGCGTTGAAGTTCATGAACGGCACGATTCCGCTCAGCATTTGCGTCGGCAGCGCGCCGTTCCACTTCTCCGCCTTGCGTAGCTCGACCAGCCCGGTGTTCTGGCGCAGCGCTTCGGTCTGCGCGCGGATCGAGGCGGCCTCGGCTTCGCCGCGCAACTGGATCGACTTCGCCTCGGCCTGAGCGCGGGTCAATGTCGCATCAGCTTCGCCCTGCGCCTTGATGCGGTTGCGCTCGGCAACCTGCTTCTCCTGCGCCGCCTCGCGCTCGCGCGTCTCGATCATCTGCCGCGCCGTGACGGCCTGCTCCACCGCGGTCTTGAAGCCTTTGGTGTATTCGATGTTGGTGAGCTGGAAATCGGTCACTTCCACGCCCAGCACCTTCGCGTCCTGCGCCATCACCGTCCTGATCCGCTGGCTGATCGCGCCCCGCTGCTCGGCGACGTGGGTGACGTTCACCTTGCCCATTTCGGACTTGAGCCGGTCGACGGCAACGTTGAAGAGGCGCTCGCGATAATCCTGCGCGTTCTCGTAAATGTAGCCGACGTTCGCGGGCGGCACGCGGTAGAAGAGATTGAAGTAGATGTCGACTTCCTGATTGTCTACGGTGTAGGTGTTCACCCCTTTCGGATCGGGCGGCGTGAGCGTCCGGATGTCGGTGCGTATGCGATGCGCCGCCTGCACGAACGGGATCTTGAAACCGAGTCCGGGATCGGCGACGTAACTGAACTTGCCCCAGGTCGTGACCACCGCGCGCTCGTATTGCTTGACGGTGAAGAACGAAAGCAGGATCGCCGTCAGCAGGATCAGCCCCGCCAGGCCGATGAGCACGTAGCGACGAATCGTCGCGAAATCGAACATTACATTCTCCCTTTGAATTCCCGGCGCGCTCTCGCCCGGGGGCGTCGAGCCGGAGCCGGGCACAGGTCCGTTGCCGATGCCTTGCACGCTTTTGATCTCCTGCCGCTTGGCCAAGACCGCTACTCCCGGAGCGCCACCGCCCACGCATGCGTGGCGAGCGCGGCTGGTATCAGCAGCTTCACGTGTTACTCCTTTTCTCGCGACACTCAGATTACCGTGTTATCCCCCTCCTCGGCGTTGAGGAGGGGGATTAGCGTTGACGCAGACGCCGATATTCCCCGATGCGCCAGCGGCGGGCAAGCATTTGCTAAAGTCGGGTTTTCGCCCAGGGAGAATCGTCATGGCCGACGCCACCGTTTCGTTCGATCACGTTCATCTCGTAGCCGAGGACCCGCGCGCGAGCGCCCAATGGTATGTCGACAAGCTCGGCGGAACGATCTCCAGGAGTCTCGAGGTGAAGGGCGCGCCGCAGGTTTACGTCGCGCTCGGCAACTTCATCGTCATCGTGCGCGGGCAGCGGCCCGCCGAGCAGGCGGCCGGCAAGCCCGGCCTGGAATGGGGCATCGACCATTTCGGCCTGCGCGTCAAAGGCGATTTCGACGGTTTCTGCGCGGGCCTGAAGCAGAAAGGCGTCACGTTCAGCCTCGAGCCGACCGACTTCAATCCCACGACGCGCATCGCGTTCATCAACGCGCCCGACGGGGTGAGCGTGGAGCTGCTCAACCGCAAAGACGCGCTGTAGCGCCGCGGTCGCGGCATCGGAATCGCGATGTTGTTACATGGATGCCGTTTGGTCATGATGGGCGTTTTCGCATCATGATCTGGCGATGACGCCGGCGACCGCGTCGCCCATCTCGCGCGTGCCGGCGGTGCCACCCAGATCGCGCGTCAGATGGCGCGCATCGGCGATGACCTGCTCGACCGCGCGCCCGATGCGCGCCGCTGCTGCGGCGGCTTTCGGCTCCCCCCGCTTCATCGCGAGCCAGTCGAAGAGCATCTTCCCCGACATGATCATCGCGTAGGGATTCGCGAGGTTCTTTCCCGCGATGTCGGGCGCCGAGCCGTGCGTCGCCTGCGCCATGGCGTGCGTCAGGCTCGCGTTGACTCCGGGCGCCAGGCCGAGTCCGCCTATCAGGCCCGCCGCTTCGTCGGTGAGGATGTCGCCGTAGAGGTTGGTCGTCACGATCACGTCGTATTGCTGCGGGTTCATGACGAGCCGCATGGCGAAGGTGTCGACGATCACTTCCTCGAACTCGACGTCAGGAAAACGCGCCGCGACCTTGCGGCATTCGTCGGCGAAGAGGCCGTCGCCATATCGGTAGACAGTGTTCTTGTGGACCGCCGAGACTTTCTTCCGCGGCCGTTCGCGCGCGGCCTCGAAAGCGGCTTCCGCGATCAGGCGGCTCTTGTAGCGCGTGGTCACGCAGATGCCGATCGCCATGTCCTCGGTCGGCATGAATTCGCCGTAGCCTCTGTAGAGATTGCCGTCGACCTTGAAGCCTTCGGTCGTCTCGCGGAGGAAGAGGATGTCGATGTCCTTGTGCATCGAAGGCAGGTTGTCGTACGAGCGGAACGGCTTATAGTTCGCGAAGAATTGGAAGTGCAGCCGGAATACGGGGTGCGCGTTCACCCAGGTGGGATCGTTCTTCGGGTAATCGCGGTGGCCGATCGGCCCGAGGACCCAGCCGTCGAGCGCGAGGAGCTTTTCCAGCGTGCCGTCGGGTATCGTCTTGCCGGTGAGCTCGTGCGCGCGGCGCGCGATCGGCATCGGCCGCCAGTCGATCTCGAGCCCGGCGCGCGAGGCCGCCGCTTTCATCACTTTCACGCACTCGGGAACGACTTCGAGCCCGATGTCGTCGCCTTCGAGTATTCCGATCTTCAGCATCGCTGCACCTGTTCGTCTCGAAAGCCCAAGCCTCGCAGATTCGCGGGCGCGTGGCAAAATCGATGCAACCACAGGAGCATCTTATGACCACACGGCAAACTTCCCCGACGCGCGGCGAGCAGCTCGTGAAATACATCGCGGGCACGGCGAGCCGCAGTTATCCACCGGAAGTGATCGAAGCCGCGCTGCGCGCGCTGGTCGATCATCTAGGCGTCGCCGTCGGCGCCTCGAACGACGCGCCCGCGCGGCCGGCGCGCAGCGTCGTGAAGCGCTGGAACGCGGCGGGAAAAGCGCGCGTCTACCTGGGCGGATGCACCACGCCCGCGCTGGCGGCGTTCGCGAACGCCACGATGGCGCACGCGATGGACTACGACGATACGCACCCCGGCGGCGCGGGACACCCGAGCGCGCCCTGCTGGTCCACCGCGCTCGCGATCGCCCAGGAGGAAAGCCTCGACGAGAAGTCGGCCCTCGCCGCTTTCATCACCGGGTTCGACGTCATGTCCAAGCTCGGCGGGGGCTGGGTGCCGGGCGTGGGCCGCAGCCTGCAGCGCCGCGGCTGGCACCCGACGTCCGTGTTCGGCCGCACCGGCGCAGCCGCGGCCGCGTGCGCCCTGATGCGCCTCGATGAAGCGCGCATCGCCAACGCGCTGGGCGTCGCCGCCACCACGGCGGGCGGCCTCGTGGGTTCGTTCGGCACGCACGGCAAGCCTTTCCACGCCGGCAAAGCGGCGATGGACGGCATACTCGCGGCGCAGCTCGCGGCCGACGGCTTCGTCGCCGCCACGCATCTCTACGAGCTCGAGAAGGGGCTCCTCGACGTGTTCATCCAGGACCGCCAGGTGGAAGTGCCCCCGCTCGATTTCGAAACCAAATGGGAGCTGCTGGAGAACAGCTTCAAGCCTTTCGCGAGCTGCCGCGCTACGCACGCCTCGACGCAGGCCGCGCGCTCGATCGCGAGCCAGGTGCACGGCCGCAGGATCACCCGGGTGCATGCGAAAGTCCATCCTAATGCGCTGGTGACGGCCGGCAAGACCGCGCCGCGCACCGCCCTCGAAGGGAAGTTCAGCGTGCCGTTCTGCATCTCGCTGGGGCTGCGCGGCTACAAGGTGGTCTCGACCGACTTCACCGACGCGACGATGCGCGATCGCGCGGTGATGGACGTGGTGCCGGTGGTTCAGCTCGAGGCGGTGCAGGGCCAACCCGCGCATGCGGCCTATCTCGACGTCACGCTCGAAGGCGGCGAGCGCGTGCAGGCGCGGACCGACATGGTCATGGGGCATCCCGACAACCCGATGACCTGGGATGCGCTGCGGGAGAAATTCGAGGGTCTCGTCGAACCGGTGCTGGGCGCGCAGAGAACGGCGACGCTATTCCACCTCGGCCGTAATTTCCTCGAGCCGGGCTCGATCGGGAAGTTGAGCGACCTTCTCGCAGCGTAACGTTCAAACGCGAAGGCGCCGGTTGACGGCGGGAAAGGGCAACCGATGGCGAGCCTGGCACGCAGCCGCGCGGGCTGTGTCATCATCCAACGGAAGGAGTGATCGACATGGCACACACACGCAACCTCATCGGCTGCATCATCGGAGCGGCAATCGCCGCAGCGCTATGGCACGCCGAGGCAACGGCGCAGCAATACCCGTCGAAGCCGATCCGCATCGTTTCGCCGTATGCGCCCGGCGGCGGCAACGACGTGATCTCGCGCACCATCGCCGCCAGGCTCGGTGAGATCGCGAAGCAGCAGGTCATCGTGGAGAACCGGCCCGGCGCGAACGGCATCGTGGGAACCGAAGTCGCTGCGCGCTCGGCGCCCGACGGACACACCATCGTGCTCATACCGAGCGGACACGCCGTCAATGCGAGCCTGTACCGCAAGCTTCCGTACGACTCGATCAGGGATTTCACGCCGATCACCCTCGTGGGATCGAGCCCGCTGGTGCTCGTCGTGCATCCCGCGCTGCCGGTGAAGAGCGTGAAAGAGCTCGTGTGGTTCGCGCAGGCGCGTCCGGGCGAGCTCACCTACTCGTCGGCGGGAATCGGATCGTCCGGCCATCTCGCGGGTGCGCTCTTCGATACGTTGACCGGAACGAAGATGGTGCACGTGCCTTACAAAGGCAATGCGCTCGCGCTCACCGACTTGATGGGCGGGCAGGTGGTGCTGACGTTCGCCACCACCGCGTCGGTGATGACGCACGTGCGATCGGGGCGATTGCGCGCGCTCGCGAGCACCGGCGCAACGCGCTCGCCTTCGCTCGCGAATCTCGCGACCGTTGCGGAGTCCGGGGTGCCGGGCTACGAAGCGGGGCTGTGGTACGCTTTCGTCGGTCCCGCCGGGATACCGCGGGACGTCGTCCAGCGCCTGAACGCGCACATCGTCGCCGCGATCAAGGTGCCGGAAGTGCACGATCGGCTGGTGAGCGTCGGTGTCGATCCCAGCCCCGGCACGCCCGACGCGCTCGCCCGGCTGATCGCCTCCGATCTCAAGCGCTGGGCCGCGGTCATCGCGCGCATCGGCCTGCAACCGCAATAGCGGCAGCCGACACGGCACCGCGCGCGGCCGGGACCATTCGATACCTACCCAGGAGAGCTCGTTGAGCCAGCGACGTCCCGCTTTCATTACGATTTCCGCCCTCTGCTTTGCTCTGACAGCCGGCACGCTGCCTGCGCAGCAGGCGCCCTACCAGCCGAAGATGGGCCAGGCGGGGAAGGACGTCGTGTGGATACCTTCGCCCGACGACATGGTCGAGAAAATGCTCGACATGGCGCGGGTGACGCCGAAGGACTTCGTCGTCGATCTGGGCTCGGGCGATGGGCGCAACGTCATCGCTGCGGCGCGGCGCGGCGCAAAAGCGCTCGGCGTCGAGTACAACCCCGATCTCGTCGAGCTCTCGAAGCGCAACGCCGCCGCGGCAGGCGTCGCCGAGAGGGCGAGCTTCGTCCAGGGCGACATGTATCAGGCCGACATCTCGCAGGCGAGCACGCTCATCCTTTTTCTCGTCCCCGACAATCTCGCGAAGCTCGCGCCGAAGTTCATCGCGCTCAAAGCCGGCACGCGCATCGTCTCCAACACCTACGAGATCGGCGGCGGCTGGGAACCCGAAGAGACCGACCGCACGAAGCTCTGCGCGGCGTGGTGCGTCGCTCACCTTTATATCGTGCCGGCCACGGTCGCAGGGAAGTGGCAACTGCCGCAGGGCGAGCTCACGCTCGAGCAGCACTTCCAGAAGGTCTACGGCACCTACGAGATCGACGGCGTGAGCGTGAGCATCGACGACGGCTACCTGCGCGGGAACGACATCCATTTCACGATCAACCGGGTCGAATACGCCGGGCGCGTGAGCGGCGACTCGATTGCCGGCGTCGCGAAGGGGCGCTCGACGATGGCGTGGACCGCGAAGCGCGCCCGCGACGAAGCAGCCGCACGTCGAAAGTAACGCGCGGGGTGCCGCGCGGGACGCACCGCCCGCAGCGGTGCGAGCGCCCGCACTACTCCCCGAGCTTCGGAATCCTGAAGCGGTCTTCCGGCTTGTCCCAGCCTTTGAACTGCGGGGGCCGTTTTTCCGCGAAAGCCTTGCGCGATTCCATGAGGTCGTCTTTCGCGCCGTGGTCCTTCAGCCGTGCGGCGAGCGCCTCGAGCTCGTCGGGCACCTTGGCACGCATGGCGCGCATCATCATGAGCGTGTTGATGCGGGACGCGGGAGGCAGCGTCATCAGGTGCGCCGCCATCTCGAGCGCGGTGGGCATGAGCGCTTCGGCCTCGACGAGCCGATTGATGAATCCCACGTCGTAGAGCCGCTCGGCGGTGAAGCGGAACGCGAAGGCGAGCTCGGTCGCGACGGTGTGGGAGAGACCGCCCTTGACGCCGTGGTCGTAGCCGCCGAGGAGCCAGCGCTTGGCCTCGGAGGATTCGAACACCGCGCCGCGCACCGCGACCCGCAGGTCCGCGCGCTCGACCAGCATGAAGCCCCCGCCCATGGCGAAACCGTTGACCGCGACGATCACCGGCTTCTCGATGGTGCGCAGATCGTAGGGGTTGTCCTTGCGCGCACCCGGCGCGCTCGCGCTGCCGGGGGTGCCGCGCGTGACCGATTCCTTCATGTCTTCGCCCGCGCAGAAGGCGCGCCCCGTGCCGGTGAAAATCGCGACTTCGAGGGACGCGCTGTCGCGAAACTCGCACCACGCGTCGGCGAGCGCCGCCCGCAGCTCGGTGCTGAGCGCGTTCATGCGCTCGGGCCGGTTCATGCGCAGGACCATGACCGCGTCGCGCCGTTCGATCTCGAGTACGCTCATTCGAAACTCCTCGTCAGGTGAAGTCCGCATTCTATCGGGCTAGAATCAACCGCAGCTACCAAGCAGTAATATCGCTATCGCGCCATGTCTGTCACTCCCATGACGAGCTTGACCTTTGCGGCCTCCATGGCCCTGTGCCTCCTCGCAGGCGCTGCGTACGGCGCGGTCTACGACTGCGAGATGAACGGCGAGCACGTGAATCCCGCCAACGGCTCCACTTACGCGGGCAAGACGGGGATCATGAAGTGCGTGGACCGCGATACGAAGAAGCTCGTGCGCGAGACCGAATACCGCAGCGGCCGCGCGGTCGGCTACCGAAAATCGATCGATTTCCGGGGCAACACCTCGATCGGCAACTACAACGAGCAGGGCAACCGCGACGGCGAGGCCAAAGAGTACGACGCGGACGGCAATCTCGTCTCCGAGGAGCGCTATGCCAACGGCAGCACGGTTGGCGTGCAGACCTACTATCACAAGAACGGCCAGGTGCGCAGGCGCTCTTTCAGCGAGCCGCGCAAAGGCAGTCTCGCGAGCATCGAGTACAACGACCAGGGCCAGCTCACACAACTGCGGTGCGCGGACAGGCCGCTCCTCGGCGACGATCGCGCGTTGTGCGGTTTCGACGGCAAGGTCTCCGAAGTCTCGTTCCACAACGCAAAAGGCGAAGCGGCGGGACAGGCGCGCTACGAGAACGGCAGGCGGCTCTCGATGACCGCGCTTGGCGCAGGCGGGGCGGTCGCGCGCAGCGAAGAGGAAGCGCACGGCGGGCGCAGGGTCGTGCGCGTGCACTTCCCGGACGGCGCGCTGCGCATGGAGACCGTCGTCGCCGGCAAGATGCGCGAAAGCGAGCGCGAGCTCGCCAGGAGTGGCCAGCCGGTGCGCGAGACGCGCTGGAGCGACGGTTACAAATCCGAGGAGACGCTGTGGTACCTCAACGGACAGCCCAAGAGCAAGACGCGATGGGAGCGTGAAGGGCGCGAGGTCCTGGTGAAGACCGACGCGTTCTGGGATAACGGCAGGCTACGCGAGCGCAGCGTGACCGACGGACGCGGCACCTACATCGGCGTGCGGCAGCGCTACACCGAATCCGGCCAGCTCGAATCCGAGTCGACTTACGAGGCCGGCAAGCTCACCCGCCGCAAGGCTTACAAAGACGGCAGGCTCGAGCTCGACGAAGAGTATTTCGAGGACGGATCGCGGAAGTCGGCCCGCAAGGGCTCCTGACTCACTACGCTGCAGCAGTTACTTGCCGCGGATGCCCGCGTGCTTGATCACCTTGGTCCACTGCTCTTGCTCGGCGCGGACATGAGCGGCGAACGCCTGCGGCGAGCTGCCCACGCTCGCCGAGCCGTCGGCGATCAGCCGCTTGGACATGTCCGGCGATTGCACGGCTTTCGCGGTTTCCTTGCTGACGCGCTCGACGATCGCGGCCGGCATGCCGTGCGGCCCGATGAGGCCGTACCAGTTGACGACGACCATGCCGGGAACGCCCGCTTCGGCGAACGTCGGAACGTCGGGCATCGCCGGCACGCGCTTGCCGGGCGTGACGGCGAG
>Ga0105106_10001652_pt1 | contig 16052 bp, 16 predicted proteins | sample PPLLaktember2015_5_FD_79109 | JGI IMG/M metagenome (GOLD analysis project Ga0105106, IMG submission 79109) | Freshwater sediment microbial communities from Prairie Pothole Lake near Jamestown, North Dakota, USA - PPLs Lake P8 Core (1) Depth... | ecosystem: Environmental > Aquatic > Freshwater >...
CTCAAGACGTGGACAACGGCGTCTGGTTCCATCGAAGGGGGGGCCCACTCGCCGCGAACAACGACGGCGGGAGAAGGCGGCCCGTGGAGGTCAAGATGAGGATTGGTCCCCTGTCTGGACCTGGCCTCGGCCAGAGCGACCGAGCCCGCCAACGGCGCAACGGGCCTCAGGACCACGGATTGCCTCTTGACTCTGACGTAACGTGATGGTGTATATCAGCCTGGGATGGCCCGGCGCCGGCGGTCCCGCTGGAGGAACGTTCGTGGAGTACGCCGTCAGAGAACTCGCCAACCTGGCCGGTGTCAGCGTGCGGACCCTGCACTTCTACGACGAGATCGGCCTGCTGCCGCCGACCCGCGTGGGCGACAACGGCTACCGCTACTACGGCGAGCCGGCCGTGCTGCGTCTGCAGCAGATCCTCCTGTACAAGGAGCTGGGCCTCAGCCTGGAGGCGATCGGCGGCATGCTCGACCGACCCGACTTCGAGGTGGTCCAGGCCCTGGAGTCCCACCGGCTGGCGCTCACCCGGCGATCGAGCCGGCTGCACCGACTGATGGAGACCGTGGACCGGACCATCGCCCATCTCAAAGGAGAGACCGCCATGAACACGATGGACCTGTTCGCGGGGTTCAGTGACGAGGAGCAGGCCAAGTACGAACAGGAGGCCGAGGCCCTGTGGGGAGAAAGCGTACGCGAGTCCTCGCGCAAGTGGAAGGCGACTCCGCCGGCGCGCAAGGCCGAGATCATGGCTGAAGGACAGGCCGTGTATCAAGACTTGATCGCACAGCTCGACCAGCCGCCGGCCAGCTCGGCGGTGCAGGCAACGATCGCCCGCTGGCACAAGCATTTGCGCCACTTCTTCGAACCGTCGGTTGAGGCGCTGCGGGGATTGGGCAGGGCCTACGAAGAAGACGCCCGCTTCCGCGCCACTTTCGACCGCATGGACCCGGCGCTGGCGCCCTTCGTTCGTCAGGCGATCGACTTGTACTGCGAGCGACTCGAGAGCAACGGGTGATCCACGGGCAGCTGCGGGACCTCACGTGTCAGAGGCTCGACCCCAACTTCGCAGGCCGGGCGAATCGCCCGGCCTGCGTGATGACGCGGATCTCGGCCCCGGCGTCAGGAGGCCGGGGTGCTCTGCTCGAACTCGGTGATGAGCCAGCCTTCCCCATGGTCCTCGACGATCAGCCGGATCGGGAGGCGGTTGGCCGAACCGTCGCTGCCGATCTCCGCACTGGTCATCTCAAGGATCTCGCCCATGACCTGGCAGCGCGAGGCCGATACACACTCGACCGCGAGGATCTCAATTCGATCGGGCCACGGACTTGAGGTGAGGCGTCCCGGCGCGGAGGCAGGATCTGCGCTCCACTGCGCCAGCAGCGCGGGGGAGACCAGGCCCGCATACTCACGCTGCAGGTCTTCAACGACGGTGGGCGACAGGAGGGACACCTGCTGGAGGCGGCTCCCGAATGTCCGCACCACGTCGAAGACCTCCGCTGAGACAGTGGGGGTCCCGCTGGTCGGGATCTCGGCTGTCTCAGCAACCGTCGCGCACGCGCCAAGGAGGACAAGGAACGCGAAGGACAAAAGCCCGTACGACCGTAGTGTCATCGTTGGCTACCCTCCCGACCTGTTCGACGGCGTTCCGGGCGGGGGTGTTCCCGGATGGCCGGAGCATGAAGCGTGCTGGGACGGCGCAGGTGCGCCTGTCGGCTCCACGCGCTGCCTTCAGTCGTGCGAATGCGAGGCGACCGGGATCTTCTCCGCACCCTTCAGCCGCCCGGCCAGCTTCTCCGGCCGGTGAAGCAGGATGGGTAGGCAGGAGGAGCACAGCAGCACATCCTGCCCCCGGAAGCGCAGGCGCAGGATCGGCACCTCGGCCTCCGTCTTCTCGCAGTTGACACACACCAATGAAGTCGGGCGACTCTCCATGGGACCTCCGACCTGTATGCTAACGCTGGCGGGCTGAGACATCCAGGGGCTTCCGCAGCCAGGCCGGAGGCGAGCGAGCGGCTTTCCGACCTCGCACCCATCAAGCCTTCAACTGGACAGTCTCTGTCGTGAAGAAGAGGGTGTACCCCGTCGTCTCCGCCACTCGGCGGGAAGCGCCGTTAGTCTGGTCACAGCGGTATTGCGGGATCCACCCGCGCTGCTCGAAGGCCTCGTCGATCATGGGGCGCCGGATCACTCCGTGACGGTCGGCAGCGCCTCGCACGGGCCGTTCATGTTCAGGGTCGCGGCGTCGACCCAGCCCACGACGGCCAATCCGGTGTTCCCCGGGCCGAGGTCGACCTTCGCCCAGCCGGCGCCGTTCAGCCCCAGGATGGCAGCGAACTCCTCGACGTGCAGCGTCGCCAGGATCGGCGAGGCGTCCGACGGGCCGGCATGGACATCGACGTCCTCCATCGGCATGTCGAAGCAGCCTTCGGCGGGCGGGCCCCACACGACGGGCAGGCTGCCGCAGTCGCCGGTTGTCTCCACCGTGGAAGGATCGAGCCAGCGCAGCCGGAACGAGCCGATGTTGGCGGCCTGCGCCACGCCCGGATCAAACCCCAGCCAACCGGAGGCGGTTTGGGCCGTAATCTCGATGCTGAATCCCGGCCCCTGCGTCGAGAACACCTCGGCGGCCGGGTCCGGGCGCATGTAGATGGTCACCTCGGCCGGCGCGGTCGCTTCGCATGGGCCGGAGGGCGTATCGGTCGGGAGGGCGATTGTCGGTGTGGGACTGGCGGGGGAGAAGATGCTGCAAGCGAGCATCGAAATGCCCAGGGCCGAGATCACGAGCCATGCAGACAGCACGTCACTCCGTTTACACAAGTTGCCCATCGAGGCACCTCTTCCGTGAAAGGATACCGTCTCTTGAATCAACCCCGCGGGCTGCCTGGGGATGTACCGCCGCACGCATTTCATGCGTCAGGTTCGCGCCCAACACGCGGGGGTCGACACTGCCTCATCGCCCAGTGCCGCCTGTCTCCTGGACCACCCAGGAGTAGTCCATCTGCCGCGCCGTCCGCCGCGCCAGCGCCTGGCCAGCCATGCGCTCGACCAGGTGCAGGCTCATGTCGATCCCCGCCGAAATCCCGGCCGAGGTGAACCACTTACCCTCGTTGGTCCACCTGCGGCCGGCGTCGACGCGCACATCCGGGAAGCGCGTGCGAAAGTCTTCCAGGTCCTCCCAGTGAGTTGTCGCCGGACGCCCGTCCAGCAGCCCGGCCTGAGCCAGAATGAACGCTCCCGTGCAGACCGAGGCGACCACTTCGGCCGACGGCGAGATGGCCCTGAGCCACTCGATCAGCTCAGGGCGCTCGAGCTCAGCCTCGATGATGCCGCCCGGGATGATCACGACCTCGAGGGCAGGGTGACTGCGCAGGTCGTGCTCGGGCATGACCACCAGCCCGCCTCGCGCAGTGACGTGCGCTCGCCGCGCGGCGATCAGGGTGACCGCGAGCAGCGGTTGGTCGCCCGGCACTGATCGGGCATGAAGCCGCGCCGCCGTCGAGAAGACCTCGAAAGGGCCGGCAAAATCGAGAACTTCGACGTCGTCGAAAAGGTAGATGCCGATAGTCTTCGTCACGGCCCCTCTTCCCTCAATCCTCGTCGATCCTTCGAGCAGCTGGCCGGCTGTGGATTGTACCGCCTGAAAGCGCCCTCGCTGGCAGAATGATCCTTCGCTTCCACCGCAGCCAGTCGACTCCGTCCGGCCGTGCACTCGGAGCAATCCTCGCCCTCCCGGGCTGTATGGTCCTGGGGCGCCGTCCACCTTCCCGGCATGCTACAATTCCCTCGCCCAAGGAGTGACCCCATGACCGAAATCTTGCAGCGCCGCGGACTGTACTTCGAGGAGTTCGAGCTCGGACAGCGCGTCACCTCCCCCGGCCGGACGGTGACGGAGGCGGACATCGTTGGCTTTGCCGGGCTATCGGGCGATTTCACCTCGATCCACACAGACGCGGTCTACGGCGCCTCGACCATGTTCGGGCAGCGCGTCGCCCACGGCCTGTTGGTGATGGCGATCGCCTCTGGGCTGTCAGCCCGCACCGGGGTCCTGGAAGGCACCGTCACCGCCTTCCGCGATATCAGCGAGTGGAAGTTCAGCGCCCCGGTCTTCATCGGTGATACCGTCCACGCCGAGCTGACCGTCAAGGACAAGAAGCCTATGCCGCGCGTGGGCGGCGGCTCGGTCAGCCTGTCCGTCGATGTGCTCAAGCAGGACGGCACCCGGGTGATGGGCGGGGTGTGGACTGTCATCTTCATGAACAAGCCGACCGCGTGACCTGCCTGTCCGCGCCCAGCCGCCATTTCCTGTGCGTGCAGCGGATAGCCGAGCGCTGACGACCGAATGCTATAATCGCCCCGATGTCTGCCGAGAAGCCTCCCGCTCAGGGCGACCCCGACCCCGGCGAACGCCTTCGCCGATTGGCCGGCCCGCAGGCCCCCCCGCCGTCCGAGTCCCCCACCCGCCCGCCGCACGACGATCAGGCGGGCGATCTTCCCTTTGACGAAGGACCCGCGCACAACGGCGGCGCCGAAGCGCTCACACCTCCGCCCCCGCCGTTGGGAGCTACGGGCGACAACCTCCCCAAGCGGGTGCCGGAACGAGATCTGAGCGCCACCCGGGTGGGCCCGGCCGCCTACGTGCCGCCGCCCTCCGGTCCCACCCGTGCACCCCGCCGGGGGCTGCCCTCCGGCACGGGCGGCTGCGCGCTGCGCATGCTCATCCTGGGCCTGTTCGCCCTGGCGGCGCTGATCCTGGGCATTCTGTCGTTCGCCATCTATCAGTACTACGCCGTCGCCCGCACGCTGCCGCCGGTCGACGACCTGCAGGCGCACGCGGCCCAGTTCGAGACGACCCGCATCCTCGACCGGCAGGGCAACCTGCTCTACGAGATCCTCGACCCGCAGGCGGGCCGGCGCACCCAGGTCTCGCTGGACGAGATCTCGCCCTACATGGTCGCCGCCACGATCTCCATCGAGGATTCGCAGTTCTACTCACACCCGGGCTTCGATCCGTTGGCCATCGCCCGGGCGGTGTATCAGAACTTCCAGGGACAGGACGTCGTCTCCGGCGCCTCGACCATCACCCAGCAGATCGCCCGCAATCTGCTCCTCAGCCCGGAGGAACGCTCGCAGGTCTCGGCGCTGCGCAAGATGCGCGAGATCCTGCTGGCGGCTGAGATCACCCGCCGCTACACCAAGGACCAGATTCTCGAGCTGTATCTCAACCAGTCTTACTACGGCAACCTGGCTTACGGGGTCGAGGCTGCCGCCGAGACCTATTTCGGCACAACCGCCGACCGCCTGACGCTCTCGCAGGCCTCCTTCCTGGCCGGGCTGGTTCAGGCGCCGTCGATCTACGACGTCTACACCAACCGCGATCCGACCCTGCTGCGGCAGCGCCAGGTGCTGACGGCCATGGTCTTGTCCAGCCAGCAGCAGGGCTGCATTTACGTGAGCAACGCCGACCAGCCGGTGTGCGTGACGCCCGAAGATGCCGGCGCAGCAGCCGCCGAGCTCGAGCTGTTCGTCTTCCATGCCCCCGACGTCGAGATCCGCTTCCCGCACTGGGTCAACTACGTGCGCTCCGTCCTGGAGGGCATGTTCGATCCGCAGACGATCTACCGCTCCGGGTTCACCGTCTACACCACGATCGACCCGGTCTTGCAGGAGCAGGCTCAACAGATCGTCCAGGCGCAGGTGGCGACGCTTGCCGACCGCCACGTGACCAACGGCGCGCTGGTCGCCATCCGCCCGTCGACCGGCGAAATCCTGGCCATGGTCGGCTCGGCCGACTACTACGATGATGCCATCGACGGGCAGGTCAACAATGCCGTAGCGCTCAACCAGCCCGGTTCGTCGATCAAGCCGCTGACGTATGCAGCCGCCTTCGAGCGCGGCTGGACCCCGGCCACGCTGATCTGGGATGTACCCTCCGAGTTCCCGCCCTCGGGTGATCCCAACGACACCCGCCCGCCCTTCAAGCCGGTCAATTACGACGGCCGCTTCCACGGGCCGGTGACCGCCCGCGTGGCCCTGGCCAACTCCTACAACATCCCGGCCGTCAAGACCCTCGCCTTCGTCGGCATCTTCGACAACCCGGATACTCCCGAGGCGGAGGGGCTGGTCGCCTTCGCCGAACGCCTGGGGATCACGACGCTGACCAGCGACCAGTACGGCCTGTCATTGACTCTCGGCGGCGGCGATGTGACGCTTCTGGAGCTCACCGGCGCCTACTCGGTTTTCGCCAGCGGCGGCGTGCGCCACCCGCCCATCGCCATCACCCGCATCGTCGACCATGAGGGCAACACGGTCTTCGAAGCCGCCATGCAGGGCGAAGCGGTCATCCGGCCGGAGCACGCCTTCCTGATCGCCTCGATCCTGTCCGACAACAACGCCCGCACGCCGATGTTCGGGGCCAACTCGATCCTCAACCTGCCCTTCCCGGCCGCGGTCAAGACCGGTACGACCGACGACTTCCGCGATAACTGGACCGTTGGCTTCACCCCCGACCTGGCGGTCGGCGTGTGGGTCGGCAATGCCGACAACACCCAGATGCAGAACACCACCGGCCTGACCGGCGCGGCGCCGATCTGGTCCGAGTTCATGCAGTTCGCCGCTCCGTTGGTCTCAGGTGGGAATCCGACGCCGTTCAGCGTGCCCGAAGGCATCGTCGAGCGGGTGATCTGCGCGGTCTCGGGCGCCGAACCGTCGGAATGGTGTCCGAGCCAACGCTCGGAGTTCTTCGCCGCCGAACAGCCCCCGCTGCCGCGCGACCGCGATCTGTGGCAGAAGGTGTGGGTCGACTCATGGTCGCTCGAGCTGGCCTCGGGCGAATGCGCCGGGCGAGCGGTCGAGCGCCTGGGTTTGGACGTGAGCGATCCGTGGGGCCGGCGCTGGCTGCAGGAGGAATCCGCCGGGCGGGAGTGGGCCGAGCGCATGGGCCTGCCGCCCGAGCGCCTGTTCTTCATCCCCTCAGCCACCTGCACGACCGCCAGCCCGCACCCGATTCTTTCGCTGACCTCGCCGGCCGAGGGCTCAACGATCACCTTCCGGCCTCTGTCGATCTTCGGTCTGGCGGACGCCACCGCTTACTTCAATGAATGGGAGCTGGCCTTCGGGGTCGGCTTCGAGCCGACGCATTGGACCAAGATCGCCGAAGGCTTCTCGCCGATGCGCGACGCCGGCCGCCTGGCGGAGTGGGACATGGCCGGCGCGCCCAACGGCCCGCTGACCCTGATCCTGGGGGTCATGGGACCGCAGGAGCGCCGGGCCGAGGTGCGCCTGCACATCATCCTCTCGGTCCCGACGCTCACCCCGACCGTGACCGGCACGGCCACGCCGACCTTGACGCCGACCCCCACCCCCACGCCGACGCCGACGCCGACAGACACCCCGACGCAGACCCCCACACCCACCGAGACCCCCACGCCGCCGTAAGCGCGCCCTCCATTTGAGGGTCCCTATGGCGACTCAATTGATCTTGGAACTCCCCGCGCGGCGGGAAGCGCGCGGCACGAAGCGCGGCACCCGGCGCATGTACTCGGAATAGCGCGGCAGCCGCTCGAGCAGATCGCGTTCCTCCAGGCGCGCCTGCAGCAGCAGCCACAGGCTGCAGGCGGCGCAGGAGAGAATGAACAGCCAGGTCGGTTGGGTGAGCGCCAGTCCCACGAATTCGAGAAAGCATCCGCTGTAGACCGGGTGGCGCACGTACGCATACGGGCCGCGGACGACCAGCGTGTCGACGGCCGAGGGCGCCAACGCGCGCCGACCCACGGCGGGCATGGCCCATAAGATCAGACCCGCGCCGGCGCCCAGCAGCAACCCGGCCGTGAGCTTGACGGCCGGGTGGTCAGGCAGCAGCGCCTGACCGGGGGCCCGCGCCGCCAGGACCAGTCCCAGGATCCACAGCGGCATGCCCAGCCCGACGCGCAGCAACAGCGTGACCCACTGACCCGGGCGCGTACCCCAGCGCCGGCTGAACGCAGCCGTGAAGGTGCTGGCCGATGTCAGCCCGAACCCCGCCAAGAGGAGCACTCCGATGATGAACGGGGATGGCACGGAGACTGCCCTCCTTGCCAGGGATCCGGGACTCCGCCGCGCCTAGAACACGAACGGCACAAACCGGCGCGTCCGCCGCATGTACCCGGCGTATTCGCTGCCGAACCGTTCCAGGTTCTCTCGCTCTTCCACCCGCGCGGTCGCGTACAGACTGGCGGTCGCCACGGCCACCAACGCGCTGCCAAGCCAGGTCGGTTCCTTCAAGTAGGCGCCCCAGCCCAGATAGAGAAGCGAGGCATACAGCGGGTGCCGGATGAAGCGATAGGCGCCGGTCGTGACCAGCGCCGTGGTGCGCTCGATCGCCCCGTCCGGCCGGCCGGCCGTTCTCAGGAGATGGAATCCGTGGATAGCCAGGAACGCGGAGGCGAGCAGGCAAAGCCAGGAAGCGATGTGGATGAGCGAGAACGGCGCGGCCAACCAGGAATCCAGGTTGATCAGCACCAGCATCAGCACGGTCTCGAACGCGAAGAAGCGAAAGAAGCCGTGATGCCGCGGGCTGCGCAGGTACGGCGCCGAGAAGGCAAACGCCGGTAACGAGAACACCAGGAACAGAAGCACGGTCAACCATGCGCTCATGACGCACCCGCCTGTCCATAGCGGCCCGCCAGCCAATCGTCACGCAGCAACCCCATCAGCACCACATCCCACAGCTGGGCGCCGACGCGCTGTCCCTGCCGGAGCAAGCCCTCACGCGCAAACCCGGCGCGCTCGTAGCAGTGGATGGCCGCCGTGTTGAACGCGTACACCCGCAGATCGATCCGGCGTAGCCCGAGATCCTCGAATCCGATCCGCAGCGCGGCGCGCAGCATGGCGGTGCAGACCCCGCGCTGGCGATACTCCGGCAGGACCAGGATGCGGCACAACGATGCGCAGCCGTTCTGCCGGTCGATCAGGCCGATCTCGATCATCCCGGTGAATGCCCCGTCTGCATCCAGCGCCTTCAAAATACGCGGCGCCTCCGGCCCGGTCTGCGCGCCGGCCAGATACTGGCGCAGCTGAGCCAGGTCGAGGGGGAAGCGGAACGCTTTCGGCCCGGCCCACTGCACCAGCGCCTCGGCCGAGGAGATGGCCGCCAGAATGCCAGGCAGGTCCGGCTCGCACAGCGGTTCGAGCGTGATCGAAATCGGGCCCGCAGCGGAGCCATGGACGGGCCTGTCAGGCATCCTTCTCCTGATCTGCCAGTGACCATACGATCGCGGCCACCCGCTTCGATCGCGTCCCCTCGCTCTTGGCGCTCATCACCGCGTGGATGTGCTGCTTGCGCAGAGAGGGGGACACTCGCAGGAAGGCGCGCCACACGCCGGCCGCGCGCAGCGCTCGCTGAAGCTCAGGCGGCGGGTCGTCGACCTGCTCGCGCCGGGCGGCCGCCTGCCACTGCCCGCTCGCCTTGGCTGCTCGCACCATCGCCAGGCCGGCGGCGGTCATGCGGCCTTCGCGGATCAGGCGCGCGACGCGGCGTTTGTTGTTCTCGGCCCAGACGCTGTTCGGCTTGCGAGGCGTATACCTCAGCGCGTAGCGCCGCTCGTCCAGCCGGTGCAGCAGTCCGTCGATCCAGCCGTAGCACAGGGCCTCCTCAACCGCCTCCTCGTAGCTCACGGTCTCCGCGGGAAAGCCCTTCTTGAAGTGCACCAGCCAGGCCTCGGTCTCGCGGGCGTGATTCTCCCGCAGCCAGGCGCGCCATGCGCCGCGGTCGACGAACTTCCTGAGCCGGGCGGGTTTGCGGGGAGTCGGACTCATGCTCGCTCAGCCTCCAAAGATGCCGGGAGCGGCTAGAGCAGCGGCAGCTGCGGGTCGCGGTGCTCCGGCGGATCGAGCGCCAGTCGCTCGGAGAAGTTGTCGGGCGTGAGCGTGGCCTCATCCGCCAGACGCCGCACGTGTCGGAACTTGACGACGCGCCCGCGCTCGAGGAAGGCGCGCAGGCGCGGGTCGCGCCGGCCCATTTCAGCCACCAGCGAGGCGCGGCCGCCGGGCAGCACCAGGATGGCCGGCGGCCCTTCGTCGGAAAGCAATCCGCCCAGCCCGGCGTTGGCGCGCACCCGGAAGGCGTAGACCGCCTGTCCGCGGGAATCGAACCAGGCGATCGGCTCCTCGCCCTGCGGCTGGTATCCCAGCCGCGTCCCAAGATCGCGCAGCAGCCCGAGCACCTCGCGGCAGTCGGCCAGGCGCGCCGCACGCTCATCCTCCGGCCGCAGGCGCCACGTCCCGACCTCGGGTTGTTCGACCGCGTACGATCGCAGGCAGGCCATGATCAGCCGTCGGTCGGGCGAGTTCAGTCCGGGCAGGGCCTCGCAAACATACCGCTCGATCTCCACCAGCGGGCGTTCTCCCGTCCGACTGAGCGCTTCTTGCACCAGCACCTCAACTCGGTCAGCCAGCGGCAGGGCCGCCCAGTCGGCGTCGACCAGCCAGTACAGTCCGGTCTCAGGCTCGGCCCCCGCACCCCAACGCACGAACACCTCGCGCCGTTCAAGCGCTCGTTCAAAGGCATCCACCAGGCCAGACAGCGGGTTCGGCTCGTCCGGCCTCCAATTCGGCCCCAGGCAGCGATCGCGAGCCAGGTCCGTCCAGGCGGCGGCGTGCACCGCCAGATACGGGGCCGGCTCGCCGCGCACGCGCAGCGACTCGGCTGCCGCCCGGGCCATGCGTGCTTCCAGCCCCTCCAGCGGCTGTGGGCCGGCCGCCGGCTCGGCTGCCTCCCAGGCCAGGACGGCTTGAGCTTCGCCGGCCCGCAAGGCACGACCGCGCAGCGCGAACCCGGCCGCATCCAGCGCTGCCAGCGCCGCCGCCAGGAAACCGCCTTCCGCCTCCAGAATGAACGCCAGCACCGGCGTCCGCTCCAGCAGACAAGGCTGGACCCCGAGGAGCGTCGTGCGCAGCGCGGCTGCATGCCAGCCCCAGTCATACCTGCGCCGCCTGAGAGCCACTTTGATCGGGCCGGCGGCGTCCGCGCCCCACAGCCATGCGGCCCACAGTGCCGAGAGCGTCCAGTAGGCCTGGTTCGGCCGCGGCAGGACAGTGATGAGCGAGTGGATGAGGCCCTTCTCCAGCTTCGCCGCCAGATCGCGCACCGGGCCGGCGTACACGGCCACAACGCCGGGCTCGGGAAACTTTCCCGCACTCCACGTTTCCAGGCCCACGCCCGCAGGTTCGAGCGCCCACTCGCTGGGCGCGCGTTCCAGGGCACGCCAGACATTCACCTCGCGATAGTGCGGTGAAGCGCTCAACTGCAGCGGGCGCGGCCGGCCCTCCGGGTGCCCCCACAATGCATTGGCGGCGTCGAAAGCCGAGAGCAGTAGCGCCTCGGCCGCCTCGCGCAGGCGCGGCTCGAAGTCGATCTGGCCAAGCTTGCGCGTCAGCGCGGTCAACGCATACAGCGCTCGGCCGGGATAGACGGCCAGCGCAGCTTCGGCATGCGCCCGATCAGGATCGCCGCGTGAGGCCACCTGCTCCAGGGCGAAGGCGTACTGCATGCCGCGAGGGCTGTAGACCTGTGCCCTCTCCCAGTCGGCCTGCGAGGCCGTGTCCTCCCCGGCATGGTTGCAGTGCGGGCAGGTGTAGCCCTTCAGCTCCGGTCCCTCGGCATCCTTCTCCCAGACGAAGTAATCCACGACGACCTCTTGGCCGCAGTGCCCGCACTCGCTGCGGTACAGGTCCAAGAGGAAAGGCTCGAGGCGGCTGCCGTCCATCGGGGCGGAGGCCAGGCGCGCCAGAGCGGACTGCAGCTCCGATAGGCCGAACGGCTCGAGCGTGCGCTCGATCAGGAATCGATTGATGGGATTGTTAGCCGCCACCAGGACCGCGCGCCCGGCGCGCGCGGCCTCGAGCACCAGTCGCGGCGAAGCGCCAAACGGATCAAGCACCCGATCGCCCGGAGCGCCGAATCCGGCCAGCGCCCGCTCGACCGCGCCGTCTTCTACAGGCGGGACGAAGCGCGCCAGCGGCCCCGGGTGCCGCGGCGGGGTCCCGGGAGGGAACGGCAGGTCCATCGAATCGAGTATACGGCAAGCGCGCCGCTTTCTGGTGCCCCGCGTTCTGCTTGAAGAAGCCCGCCGGCGGGAGTATAACCACGCGCAGGATGATTTTCGGACATAGGCGTCGGACGCTCGTCTGCACCTGGGGGATCGCCGCGGCGATCGGCCTCTCCTCCTGCCGGGCGACTCCGCAAGCGACGTCGGAGGCACGCCGCCCGCCGACCCCCTCGCCACAGACGTCTGCCCTGGCCGCGGCGCCAGGGCCTTGCCCGATTGCCGAGGGCGACCCGGCCCTGCCTCCGCTCTCGCCGATCTCCTCCGTGGCCTTCGGGCTCGTGACCTTTCTAAACAGCGGCGGCTCGCTCGAGACGCTGCTTCAGGCGCTGGAGGCGGGCGCCTGGCTCCCGCCCCGTGAGCAAGGCGTGGCGCGAGTGGATCTCACCGGCGACGGGCTGGAAGACCTGGCGCTAGCAATCCTCGACCCGAGCGCGGCGAGCCCCACCCCGCCCGGCTGGCTGTTCTTGCTGGTCTGCTCCCGCCCCGGATACGTCCTGGCGTACACGTCCCCGCCCGATCCACAGGCCGGCGGGCCGCTCCTTCGTTTCGTCCAGGATCTGACTGGCGACGGCCTCCCCGAACTGGTCGTCTCGCGGGGGACGTGCGGAGCGCACACGTGTTCCGAGCGGATCGAGGTCCTGCGCTGGCAGGGCCACGCGTTCGCCGAGAGCCTGGACGGCACCACCGAGGACTTACCCACCCCAACCTTGGCGCTGAGCGGCCCCGCAGCCGAGGGCACCTTCGAGATTCACATCACGGCCACCGGCATCGCCTCGGTCGGCGCCGGGCCGTTTCGGCCGCTCACCCGGATCTGGACCTGGGATCCGGCCCAGCAACTCTTCACCGTCAGCCGTGAGGAGCAGGGCCACACCGACTACCGCATCCATGTCCTACACGACGCCGATCGCGCGCTGGAGATGGGCGAGTACGATCAGGCGCACCAACTCTACCGGCAGGTGATCCTCGACGAAGCGTTGGACGACTGGGTCTCGGGGCTCGATTCCCGCGCCGACTTGGCCGCCTTCGCCATGTATCGGACGGTGCTCGCCTACTTGATGGAGAAGGACGGGGGCGACGCCCGTGTTGCCTACGGGATCCTGCAGAACAGCTTCCCCGACGGCGCCGCCGGATCCGCCTACGCTCGATTGGCCCGCGCGTTCTGGGAAGCTTACGAGCCGACGGAGGACATGGCCGCCGGCTGCCTGGCGGCCGAGTCGTACGCCGCCGCCCATCCGGCCGAGACCCTCGACCCGCTCGCCTTCGGATACGCGAATCGGGTCTACTCCCCCGACGACATGTGCCCGCCGCTCCCATGAGCCGACCGACGCAAGCCCGCCTGCACAGGAGACACGCCGCCCATGCCGCCCATTCCGATCGCCGACTTCGCCCGCTATTTGCCCGAGCAGCTCGCCTTCCTGCGATCGCTGGTCGAGATCGAGTCGCCCTCCACTGACAAGGCCGGCGTCGATCGGCTGGGCGCGCACCTTGAGACGCGTCTGCGCGCGCTGGGGGCGAGCGTCGAGCGCATCCCCCAGGCCGCGGTTGGTGACCAGCTCGTGGCGCGCTGGGGAGACGGATCCGGCGGCGTCCTCCTGCTGGCTCACATGGACACGGTCTATGCCCCGGGCACGCTGAAGGACTGGGCCTGGCAGGACGATGGTGAGAAGCTGCGCGGCCCCGGCGTCCTCGACATGAAGGCCAGCCTGGCAATCGCGGCCACGGCCGTGCAGGGCCTGCAAGAGGCCGGGCGCATGCCGAAGCAGCCGCTCACGCTCTTGTGCACCTCGGATGAGGAGACGGGCAGCCACGCCTCGCGCGGCTTGATTGAAAGGCTGTCCGCTGAATCCAAACTGGTGCTGTGTCTCGAACCGTCACTGGCCGACGGCTCGCTCAAGACGGAGCGCAAGGGGGTCGGCATCTTCCGCCTGCATGTGCGCGGCCGCTCGGCGCACGCCGGTGCCAACCCGGAAGACGGCGTGAACGCGGTGCTCGAGATGGCCCACCAGGTGCTGCGCGTCGCCGCGCTGGCCGATCCGGCGCGAGGCACGACGGTGAACGTCGGCGTGATCCAGGGTGGGACGCGCTCCAACGTCGTCCCGGAGGACTGCCGGGCGCGGATCGATATCCGGGTGGAGACCGCAGAGGAAGGATCGCGACTCGAGAAGGCCGTGGCCGCACTGCAGCCCGTCCTCGCCGGCGCGACCCTCGAGGTCGAAGGCGGGATGAACCGGCCGCCCATGCGTCAGACGCCGGCCATGGCCAAGGCCTTCGCCCGGGCCCAGGCGCTGGGGCGGGACCTGGGGCTGTCGCTTGGGGGAGGCCGGACCGGAGGAGGTTCCGACGCCAACTTCGTCGCGCCGCTGGGGGTCGCCGTGTTGGACGGCCTAGGCGCGGTCGGCGACAGCGCGCACTCGCCGCGCGAGTACGCGCTGCGCAGCAGCCTGCCCGAGCGCACAGCGCTCCTGGCGGCGCTGCTCAGCGAGCCGTGACCGCCTCGCCCAACGCGCGCTGAAGGTCTGAGAAGGAATCCATCCAGGCGATCCGCCGCAGGAAGGCCGCCGGCGACGGGCTGCTCGCCCACAGCCGGCGGACGGCCTCCCCCACCGGATCAGCTCCGGCGGCTCCGCCCGGCTCGTCCGCGTACGCGCCGTAGAAGGCGAAGTAGGCCTGGTTCAGACGGCGGATGCGGTAGCCCTGCTCCCAGAAGACCTGACGCCGCGCCTCCATGTACTCCTCGGCCTGCCCGACTTGCCCCTCGGCGAGCAGCTCGTCCACCCGCAACCGCGTGGCGTGCATCTCCGCCCGGAAGTCGAATGCCGGAGGCGGGCCGGCGGCTGCCTCCGCCTCGTCGGGCGGAAGCAAATCGGGGTAGTGCTGCTCAAGCACCATTCGCCCGATGGCGCTCCCGAGCAGCGAGGCGGCGGTCTCATTCATCGTCCGCAGTTCGGGCGAGGATTCGTAGCCCATCCCCAACGGACGCAAGGTCAGGTAGTTGTGCACCCACTCATGCGCCACGGTCTCGAGCAGCCAGCTCAACGCGCTGCTGTCCATTACCATGGTCGGGTAGGTGCCGATCCCGCCGACCGGCACGACCAGGGCGGAGACGTCCAGGGCGCGTTCGACGCGCCGCTCGAGATCGGCCACCGCCTCCAACGGGAGGTCGGCCTCCAGCTGGATGTTGGCGTCCTGCTGGATGATTTGTCGAGGCGAGACGATCAGCGCCACAGGGAGCTGAGTGAAATGGAAGGACACGGGCGGGAACACGAGTCCGCCCGCAGCCAAACCGGCTTGCCCCAGGGCCACGCTGATCTGCTCTTCGAGGATCGATTCGACCACCGGGCGGATGGCGGTCTGCCGCCGGCGCAAGTCGTCCAGAGCCTGGCGCAGCGGCGCGCTCGCCCCGCCGGGCTCCGTCTGGGCCGGGTCGGCCACCACGCCGACCAGATCGGCCTCCAGCTGCCCCGCTTGGGCGACGAGCACGGCGTACTCGCGCGCCAGAGCCGTGCGATCGCTCTCGGGCAGGTAGCCCGCCGCACCCAGCCCCACCTGGCCGAGGCGCACCGCCGCCGCGTCGACGGTCCAGGCGGCGAAGTCGAATTCCAGCGCCCGCGTGTATCGCCGCACCTGTTCAGCGGTTGCTCGCTCGACCAGGCTGCTCCCGGCCAGCGCCCAGGCCAGGACGACTACGCCCAGCCCGCGGGCGGTCCCGCGCACCAATCGAATCAGGGTGGATTCCCTGCGCATGCGGGCATGATACCAGCCGCCTGGAGAGGCATCCAGACCGCAGCGTGCTATAATGCCGCGACATTCCCCGGCCGCTGGGGGCGGCCGAGACCCACCAGGAGCCTGCGGAGGGGGCGAGGCATCACCCTCCCGCAACCCAGATTGCCTGAATGAACTTCCTTGTCACCGGCTGTGCCGGGTTCCTCGGCGCGGCTCTCTCCAACCGCCTGGCCCGCGAAGGCCACC
>Ga0105106_10001653_pt1 | contig 16049 bp, 7 predicted proteins | sample PPLLaktember2015_5_FD_79109 | JGI IMG/M metagenome (GOLD analysis project Ga0105106, IMG submission 79109) | Freshwater sediment microbial communities from Prairie Pothole Lake near Jamestown, North Dakota, USA - PPLs Lake P8 Core (1) Depth... | ecosystem: Environmental > Aquatic > Freshwater >...
CCAGCAACCCTCCGCTGAGAGACTGTTCACACGCCGCAATGAAATCAGAGGGAATATGGATCAGATGAGGTTCGCATCCCGCGGCCATTGCGACGGTCCGGTAGATCTGATCCCACGTGAGGGTCTCGTCTGAAGTAATGTGAAACGCGTCTCCCATGGTTTGCGGATGACCGAGAAGACCGACAAAACCCTTTGCAAAATCCTCGGCGTGCGTTACAGTCCAGAGAGATGTTCCGTCGCCGTGAACGATGACCGGTTGGCCTTTCTTCATCCGATCGATCGCTGTGTATTCTGTCCAACCACCGATCGCCAGTGGAATCACCGTATCGTATGTCAGGGAAGGTCGCACGATCGTTGCCGGAAACCCTTCGTCCCGGTAAGCCCGGTTCAGTCGTTCCTCACAGGCAATTTTGTTGCGCGAGTATTCCCAGAATGGATTGCAGAGAGGAGTCGACTCGGTGATGACGGGGTGCACCGGGGGCTTCTGGTATGCTGAAGCTGAACTGATAAAGATGAACTGGCCTGTTTTGCCCCGGAACAGGTCGATATCCCTTTCGATATCCTTCAGTGTGTAGGCTATCCAATCGACAACCGAGTCCCACCGGTTCTCTCCAAGAAATGATCTAATCTCTTCCGGTTTGTTCATATCCCCGCGAATGAGTTGTGCACCACGGATGTCGACATGCCGCGTCCCGCGCGTGAGAAGGGATAGATCGATCCCCCGTTCAACGCATGCCAAGCTCACCGATCTGCTGATATTGCCTGTTCCGCCAATGAAGAGAACCTTCATGACGTCTCCTTTGGTTTGAAGCCTCAAAATAGGAGATAGCCTGCACACAAACAAGCGTATGCAACCTGATCCGCGGGGAAGGAGTATGGACATCGCCACCAGTTTGAATGATGACCGGCACCCTCATTGGTGGTTGACTATCGCGGTTATCCGCAGTATTATAATATTCATCTTCGCCCTATGAAAATAGTCCTTGTTGGTCCCGAAATCGAAGAGAATCTCTCACTTGGCTACTTGAAGAGTGCCCTTGTTCGTGCCGGCCATGATTGTGAGATTGTCGGATTCAAGAGCAGCACCGAGATCCCCACGGTCACCGGCGTGGTACTCCGTCATAAACCCGGCCTGATCGGATTCTCGCTGGTTGCGCAGCGGCGTTATCACGATTTCCAGTGTCTCGGGGAGCGTCTGCGTCATCTGGGGTTCTCAGGACACATTACGGCCGGTGGCCATTTCGCCAGCCTTCGGGCGAGCGAGATTCTCCGCGATACACCGCATCTCGATTCAATACTGCATCACGATGGCGAAGAGAGAATTGTAGCACTCGCAAGGTGGCTTCTCCTCGGGGGCGAACCCCCGGATGAACTCGATGGCGTCACCTGGCGGTCCACTGACGGTTCCCTTCATCACCGTCCGCCCAGACGGACGGCGGCCATCGACACGTTGCCGTTTCCAGCGCGCCGGGCGTCCCATCGCACGTCGGGATTTGTCCGTGCCCCGATGGTGACAAGCCGGGGTTGCGCCGGGGCGTGTTCGTTCTGCTCCATCCATGCATGGCACCGGCAGGTGCCGGCCGGCCGGCTCAGGTTTCGCTCTCCTGACAATGTTGTACAGGAAATGGTGACGCTCCATGAAGAGCGGGGCGTCACTGTATTCATTTTTCATGACGATGATTTCATTCACCCGGATCGCAAGGAGGCCGTAACGAGATGCCAGGCGATACTGGAGGATGCGGAGAAGCGCATTGGCGCCCCCTTCGCCTTCGTCATCAAATGCCGGCCGGACAATGTCGACGAGCCTCTCTTCCGCTACCTGAAGGCCAAGGGGCTTGTCCGCGTGTATCTTGGTATTGAAACGAATTCCGAAATCGGCATGCACACCCTAAACAGGCGCAGTGGCAGGGAGGCGAACGAGCAGGCGCTCGCAATCCTGGATCGCATTGGCGTATTTGCCTGTTTCAACCTCCTCATCTTCCATCCCGACAGCACTGCGGAGGAGCTCGATGAGAACCTGGATTTTCTGGAGCGTCATACCGGCCTTCCTTTCGACATTGCGCGGACTGAACTGTATGCCCGGTCGTCGCTGGAAGAACGGATGATTCGTGAAGGCCGCGCGCGTGGTGACTATCGCGGGTTTGACTACCGCATCTGTGACCCGCTCACCGAAGCAACATTCCGTCTGTTTGCGGACGTGCTCTGGGAAAGACACTTCGGGGATGACTCGATCCTCCAGCGAGTCCAGGATCTCGGCTACCGGCTGAGTCTGCTCAGGCGGTTCTACCCGGAGTTGTCATCTGTCGACCTTCAGTGCCGTGTCACATCGCTCATCAGGGATGTGAATGAGGACACCATTGGATACCTGCGCCGGTTGGCTGTGGCGGCACGTTCCGCGCGTGCAAGAGGTGAAAAGGACAGCTGTGTGCAACTAGCTTCTCAAATGCGCAAGGAGATCGCACTCCGCATCAAGCGGCAGTTTCGTCGGCTGGCAGTGCTGTCGTTTGAGCTGGAAATGCGTTCACGGCTGGGACGTGGAGGCATTGGTGCTTTCACGTTTGGGCTTGAGTGGCCCAGAATTGTCGGACGTCTTGCCACGGCAATGCCATCCGCCGCTCTCCTGATGATCGCAGGTTCATGCAACGAATCTGTTGTGTGCGATCCCCCTCCGCCTCCGGTGAGATTCTCCTCTGAGATTGCACCGGAATTGAATCAGACCTGTGCCATTCCCGGTTGCCATTCGGTTGAATCCGACTCTGCGCACCTCTCCCTCACCACAGACTCAAGCTACGCGAACCTGGTAAGGGTGCCGAGCAGTCAGGTGCCCCGCCTCAACCGTGTGGAACCAAACTTGCCCGACAGCAGCTATCTCATGCACAAATTGCAGGGAACACAGCTAAGCGTGGGCGGCACGGGTGCCCGGATGCCGAAGGATGGACAACCAAAGCTGTGGTTCATACAGCAGGTCAGGGAGTGGATAACAACCGGGGCAAAGAAGGACTGAAGGGTCAAGGCATCATGGCTAGCTCACGGGTACTCAATGTTTAAGGACGAAGCCGCGCCACCCATCCTCCGCCGGCAACCAGTCGCACCGGGAAACGGTCTGCGGCAGTCACCGTGCTTGTTGTTGTCCTGTAATCTGTTCCCCGTGTCCCCGCATTGACGCCGTCCTGAAACGCGGTCAGCACATAAGGCTTCCCCTTCTCAAGAAACGAACAATCGATTTCCAGTGACCGTGGTTGCGCGTTGGTGATCGCGCCGATGTACCACTCGGGTTCCTGCACAGGGAAAACCACAGACAGGGAGAATGTCGGACAGGTCCGGCCGCTTGACTATCTCACTGCACATATCTACCATTTGCTAGCGTGTCGATGCCACCCACAACAGCATAAACCATAGTGCGGGAGAGAAATCTATGCCGGCCGGAGTCTTGACCCAACAAGAACTGCAGGGATATGTGAGAGACGGCTACATTGTCGTACCAGAGCTCCTCCCGGCTCAGGAAGTGGACCGGTTCGTCGGCTATGAGGCCGATCAACCGCCCACATGGCGCAGCCGTCTGGACAACCACAAGCGTGACAAACATTGGCGGGCCGTGGCGGCAAACCCCAACATCACCGGTATTGCCCGTCAGATTCTGTCGGCGCAGCCGATGATTGTCCAGACGATGTACCTCGAAAAGCATCCGGGTGAAGAGGCGCGCGGCACAGCGCTGCACCAGGACTCCCATTATCTTCCCACGGAACCTAATACGCTGATGGCCTGCTGGCTTGCTATGAGCGATACGGATGACGAGAATGGCGGACTGTGCGTCTTTGCCGGGAGTCACAAGAAAGGTCTCTTCTCCACGCACAAGGCAAGCTCATTTAAGGACCATCAGGTCTGGGAGTCCGAACATCTCATGCGCGACCGGTCCGGCAAAGAATGGAACCAGAAATTCTATTCGTTTGAGATCGATGGCGTCACGCGCGCCGACATGACCTTCCTGGTGGTGCCGAAGGGCGCGGGTGTATTCTTCACCGGCATGACAATTCATGGTTCATACGCGAATCTCTCGAAGACCAGGGTGAGACGCGCGTTTGCGACCCATTTTGTCGCGGAGGGAACATGGGTGGTGCGAGCTGATGTGCAGGGCATCGTTCCGGCGATGTGAAACCCACGTCACGGTGAGTGTGGATGGAAGAAAGGCAACGATTGCACGGCCGGGTATTCATAACTGCAGCCGCCTGTCTGGCGCTGGTGTTGTTCGCCTTCTGCGATGCCAGGGGAGGGGAGCAATACCTTGTCTTGAACATCATCCCCGGGGAGCAACATGACTCCCTGTTTCAGCAGATAGGGAGATTGGTGCAGGGCAGCCCGCCGGGTCATGTGAGGCTGGGTATCGGTGCCATATTCTCGTACCTCAACGAGCCCGGGGATCAATGCAAGACCAACTTGCTGAAATTCCTCGGTCTCGCCGAGCAGCATAATATTCCGGTCGTCGTACAACTTGACGGCGAACAGTGGTGGGAAGCCCGTTCGGACCTATGGAATTGGTGGGATCAGGAGCGACCCGGGTATGACCAGAAAAATAAGTGGAATGTCGAGTGGTCAGGCTGGGGACCCGAGCATGCGGTGAAAATCGCCTGGCGGAACTGGGGGAGACAAATCCGGGTCCTGCCGCCCCCCAATTTCATGAGCCTCCCTTACCGCAGAGCGTGTCACGATGAGATGAAAATTCTCGTCCCGCTGATCCTCCAGTGGTGGGGCAGGTTGCCTGAGGAGAAAAAATCTCTGCTCATCGGCATCAAGCTGGGATGGGAGAGTGCCATCGGAGTGAACTCATTTTACTATCCGGATGGGAATGCGCTCCTGGATCAGCCCGAGGGTAGGGATCCGCAAGTTGAGCTAAAAGGTGATTTGCTGCCGGGTCGCGGCGTAACAGCGATCGGCTATGCAGCCGTCAGAACTGCGCAACTGGCTGATTCCGGAGTGCTTCAGGAGGCCCACCTTGCCGAGATCGTCAGGCGGCATCTCGGCGACCTTTGTTCGCTGGCAGCCGGGTTGGGGGTGCCCCGGGAAAAGCTGTTCACGCATGTCGGCGGATGGAAGGATGAAGAGCTTCTTTACTACACCGCGCTGAACAGGTATTCCTGTCCGGGATGGAGCTTCTACCGGTATGCGAGCGACGCGACCAAAGACAAGGGGGTGCAGAACGCGCTGCAGAGAAGCGATGCGCCGTTTTGGGCCGCTGTTGAATGGATGCTTATGGAGAAGAAAGACTCTGCTGACTGGCACCAGGCCATCGACCGCACATTGTCTGATCCGAGATGCAGGTACATGTGCATTTACAACTGGACCGGCATTAAAGACATCGGGGGGGCGGTCAGCGCCATCAAAGAAGTGCTGGAAGGAGCGAACCGGTGAAATCATCCGGTCAGTTCGAATGGGGATTTCGGCGTTCGTAATCTTTTGCTTTTAGTGGAAACCGCCCTTGCCTTTCTCCTCTGTATTTTCGATCATAATGTTTGTTAACTAACCCACCTGAACCACTAGAACAACTCAACGGAGCCGCATATGCGAAAACGTTTGCTATTCTTTGCTCTCGTGGCCGCGCTCTTCGTCGCAGCTACGCAGCCTACCTTGGCAGATGTCTACCCATCCTTCATCCGCATAACGCAGGACTACTCCACTGCTCCATTCGACGGGAGTTTTGCGGATGGCACCGGCGCAGCAATTCGGTTCATTCTGAATCAGGCTGCTGATTCCGTGATGGTACAAGTCGTTCCGGCAGCAGGCGGTTCACCCGTTGCTACTGTTAAGAAAACAGGTCTCGCCGTTGGTGACAACGCCGTCATGTGGAACGGTGCCACCGCGCCCAAAGTGGCAGCCGGCGCCGGTGCGTACAAAGCTGCTGTCACTGCATACCATGCCGGATTCTCATCTTACACGGAAGTTACGGTGACAACACCTTCCATTTTCACGCGTGGTATAACAAGCATCAAGGATCCCGCATCGCGCTGGTTTGGTTTCATTTACGCCGTCAGCGGTGGCGGCTATGCAACCGGCCTCGTACGGCATTCTGCGGATGGACGTCAGTGGGGCTTCAAACCTGACTCCGCATATGTTCCGACCACCGGCGTGACCATTCCCGGAACACCCGGCATACGGTTCTCTCCTACTGCAGATGAAGATGGATACATTTACGTCATCGGCCTCACCGACCGTCACATTTATCGGCTCCATATTGACACGTTGAATGTTGCCCTTTTCGATACCAGCGCGTACGGTATGCAGATCCAGGGATTGGATGTACGTGGGACAGGATCGGCCAAGACGCTGTATGTTACGGGCGATAGCGCTGTCTTCAGCGTGGCCATCGGCACGCAGGCGTTCAACACCGCGGCGCCCCAGAAACTCGTCACCGTCGGCTCCTATCTTGACAAGAGACTTTTCTTCTGGGATGCCAAGATCGCCCAGGATAGCTCCTTGTACGTTATCTTCAGAGCGGATTCGGCAATCGGCACCTTGCCGGTCCGATCGCGGGGGATCTTGAAGTTCAACCTCACCACGGGATCGCTGCCGAAGACTCTTGCAGACACCGTATGGTTGGCACGGATGGCTGATGGTGATCCTGTGACGCTTGCGCTCTGGCCTGGCGCAACCGCAGGCGGATCAGACGATATCCTCTATATGTCACATGATCTGGGTACCGCACAACAGACAGAGGTCAGCGGGTTGTACGTGTTCACGAATCTCGACGCAGCTAAACCGACGCGGGCCATCGCATGGGCTGATCCGGACAACAACGCATCTTCGGCGCGCAGCTGTGTCATCAACGATGCCATGGGGAACTTGGTTTATTTCGAGAATTCCAATGAGCAAGTAGTGTTGGTGGCTGCACCGGGTGGCGCGAATTCCTATGAGCTCACAAGTCACGATACATTGACGATCAATACTCCGGGTTACGTTTTCGATATTGTAACCATTGGCGAGGCACGTATTGACGCAAACCTCGATCGCCAGCCGGACCGGAGAGGTGACACTCTGCGCGTTGTTGGCTTGATCAATTCCGTCAATATCCAAACTACGAACTTCGGGTACTTCATCCAGGATGCCACCGGAGGCTTGCAGATTTTCAAGAGTGGCCTCACGGGGGCGCCGGCGATAGGGCCGGGCTACCGGGCCATGGTAACGGGTGTTATCGACTACTACAGAGGAACGACAGAAATCGTTCCGATGGATCTGGCAGAGGATATCGTTGTCATCGACACCGGAAATGTGATTACTGCTATTCCATTGACCATTAACCAATTCAAAGCCAATCCGGAGATGTACGAAAGCCGCCGAATTCAGTTGGCCCTTGCACATCCACTCGATTTTGCATCTGCACAGTGGCCGGGACTTGGCGTCGCGGCAAACCTGAATATCTGGGACGGCGTCGACACGCTTATTCTGCGCCTGGACAGTGACACGGAGATACCGGGTAGTGCGTACCCCAATTTCCCTGTAAAACTAACGGGCGTTGCGACTCAATTCACTACCTCGGCAAGCCTGCACAACAACGGATATCAGATTACCCCCATATTCAATGCTGACTTTGCCCCATTCAACCCCCCGCCGTTGAGGAAGTTCGCACTGCTCGAACCAGCCGCAGGTTCGAGGGTCGTTTTGAACGACACTGCACAGGTCCTTACATTCCGCTGGAGGAGTGCCCTGGACTTCAACGGCGACGTCCTCACCTATCAATGGATGCCGATCGGAAAGGCCGCCGTTCCAACCGCGAACTCGGCCCATGACACATTGCTGGTGCGCACGGGAAAGCAGCTCCTGACCTACCTCGGCACTGCAGACTCTGTGATTCTGAAATGGTCAGTTGCGGTGAAGGACGGGAATCCGGTTGTCTACAACGCCGATACGGCGACGGTGACCCTGGTGCGTGGCACGATCACGGGGCTGGACGAAATGGACATGATCCCCACCTCCTTCTCATTGTCGCAAAACTATCCGAATCCGTTCAACCCTACAACCACGATTCGTTTTGGACTACCGACCGCATCACAAGTCTCATTGCGTTTGTATGATGCCCTCGGCCGCGAGGTCGCAACCTTGGTGAATGAGGAATGGCCGGCGGGTTATGTCCAGGTGGTCTGGAATGGAACGAACAACGGTGGTGTGCGCGTAGCAAGCGGCATCTACTTCTACCGCATGGAAGCCCGGCCGACAAACGGCGGCGCAACGCATGTGGAGTTGAAGAAGATGGTGCTGCTCAAGTAAGCGGAGCGCGCATCTTTTTCCCCCCGAGCCCCATGTCCACACTGCATGGGGCTCTCTTTTTCCTTTTGAACAGAGGATCCCGTATGCCTTCACCCCGCCTTTCCTTCGTTCTCGGATTCACTGCCGTCCTCAGCTTTGGTCCGTGTTTGCTTCAAGCCCAGCCGGGTCAGATCCAGACCCCTTCGCAATTCCTCGGATTTACCGTCGGAGCTGATAGGGCACTCGCGGACTATGGCCAGATCGCATCGTACTTCGACGCGCTCGCAAAATCTTCGAAACGAATTGAAGTAGAGCACCTCGGACCGACAACCCAGGGGAGAGATTTGTTTGCCGCGGTGATCTCGTCCGAAGAGAACATAAAGAACAAGAAGATGTTCCAGGATATCGCCCGTCGGCTTGCCGACCCGCGGGGTCTCACGCCTGGGGAGATCGAGGACCTCGTGAGCCGGGGAAAGGCAATCGTATTTGTCACCTGCAACAGCCACTCAACGGAGATCGGCGCAACACAGATGTTCATGGAGTGGGCGCACGATCTGGTCACTGCCCGGGATGCGGAGACACTCCGCCGGCTCAACGATGTCATTCTCGTCCTCATTCCATCGCTCAACCCTGACGGTCAGCATATGGTTGTCGATTGGTACCGCAAATATCTCGGGACCAAATACGAAGGCGGGCGAATGCCCTGGCTCTATCACCCGTATGTCGGGCACGACAACAACCGCGACTGGTATATGCTGACGCAAAAGGAGACTCAGGCGGTCAATAGGGCTGCATATCACACGTGGTATCCGCAGGTTTGGCTCGACGAACATCAAATGGGATCGACCGGTCCGAGGCTCTTTGTTCCTCCCCACACGAACCCGGTGGCGCTGAATGTTCATCCGCTTGTGTGGCGGACCGTCGACAACATCGGGACGCTCATGGCGTGGCGCCTCGAAGAGCAGCGAAAGTCCGGTGTGGTTTACGGCGCGATGTACGACACGTACTGGCCCGGCGGAGGGGAGGGGACGGCGTGCTGGAAAAACGTCTGCGGCCTGCTGACCGAAGCTGCGTCGACGCAGATGGGGACCCCTGTGGAGATCGTACCCGGAGAGTTGCGGGGAGACACCAAAGGGCTGATCGAGTACACGCAGCAGGCGAATTTCCCCAACCCGTGGCCCGGAGGGGTCTGGCGCGTTCGAGACATCATGGATTATGAACGCACCGCCTCTGACGCGCTGCTCGAGGCATGTGCCGACCATCGGGCGGAGATCCTCCGCGGTGCCGCTTCAATGGCGCTTGATGCAGTCAAGCTCGGTTCGCCGGATGTGTTCTATCGCATTGCGCTCGATCAACGAGATCCGCACTCAGCCGCACATCTTGCGCATCTTCTGCGTGAGAACGGGGCCGAAGTGCTCTTCCACGAGCCGGAGCACGCCTTCTATGTTCCGACCGCCCAACCGATGGCGCGGTTCGTCAACGAGATGCTCGGCGTGCAACGATATCCAGAAGTAAAACACGTGCCAGGTCCGGACATCGTTCCTCCATATGACGTCACCGCCTGGTCCCTTCCCCTGATGATGGGCGTGACCGTTGAGAAGGTCACACGGAGCAAGGACGAACGTTCCACGTTGAGACCGGTGAACGGGACCGATCTTCCTCAGGGGTCAGTCGTGAATCCGGATGCCGGCCAGTTCATCATTTCCCACGAGCGCAATGCCGTATCGCGACTGGTTAACGATGTAGTGAAGCAGGAAGGGAGCGTGAGTCTCACCGCAGCCGATCTCAAGGTTGATGGCGAGGAATTTGTGAAGGGTGCCGTTCTGCTCGAGAAGGTGAAGGACCCTGCGGCGATCGCCAATACCTACGGTCTGCAACTCGTTGGAGTTCGTGAGACAGTCGCCATCCCGGTAGAGAAACTTCAGCGCTTCCGGCTGGGGATGTACAAACCCTGGACGGGCTCGATGGACGAGGGGTGGACGCGCTGGCTGCTGGAGCAGTACAAGTTCCCGCTCCAGAGTATCAACACGAAGGAGATGAAGGAGAAGAAACTTGGTGCCTCCTTTGATGTCATCGTTCTTCCGGACATCTCCAAAGATGTGATTGTCGACGGGAAGCGCAAGGCGGAAGAAGGCGAGTCAAAATACTTTGTCGACCTCCCGCCGGAGTATTCGGGTGGGATCGGCAAGGAGGGGGTGAAGAACCTGAAGGAGTTTGTCGAGCAAGGTGGAACGCTCGTCGCGATGGCGTCTGCGTGTGATTATGTCATCGACGAGTTCAATATCCCGGTCGTGAACGCGCTTGCACGATCGAGGCGCGACGAATTCAATTGTCCTGGTTCTCTGATCCGGGCATACGTCGATTCAACCCATCCCGTGGCGTACGGTATGCCTCAGGAAATCGCCGCCTTCGTGAATCAGCGCATGGCGTTCCGGACGGTTCCTCCGGCAGCGGACGTGACGCGCCGGGTGCTTGTCTGGTACCCGGATGACGAAAAGGATATGCTCGTTTCCGGATGGATTGCCGGAGCCGAGAAGCTGGAACGCAGGGCGGCCGCTGTGGCGTTCACCCAGGGGAAAGGAAAGATCGTGCTCTTTGGATTCCGAATCCAACAACGCGCCCAGACGGAATCGACCTTCAAACTGTTGTTCAATGCGATCCACTGGGGAGCGATGAAATCACGATAAGCGGAACGGAATGCATGTCCGTTTGACAACGCGGGAATTTGCTGCACGGATACCTCACCACACCCAAAGTGTGAAAGGTTTATCATGAAACGTCGCACCGCTCTCGAAATCCTTGGCGCGTCAGCCGGCGGCTTTGCATTTCACCCGCGGCAATTTCTCATCGACGAACAGATGGGCATGCTGAAGGATCAGGGCGGGGGACTCGAGACCGCCTTCTCACGTCTCCGCGGCGAGGATCCGTGCCGGGCGGAGATCCGGAACGAACGAGGCGGTCCACGACTCTTCATTAACAACCGGGAAACGTATCCTTTGCTTGCACTGAGCGCGGAGCTTCTGAAAACCGCCACAGGGTACCGGGACTCCGGCATCTCGATGTTTACGCCGATTCTCGGACTCAACGCCGGCTGGACAGCTCCGGGCAGATACGAGTGGAGCGCATTTGACCTTTTCTTCGCACGAATGCTCGCGATCGTCCCAGCGGCGTACTTCCTTCCGCGCCTCCATCTCAATCCGCCTGCCTGGTGGAAGGAAAAGCATCCGGGTGAGCTTGTTGTCTGCGGGTTGACCCCCGATCCGTCCATGTTCCGCCAGGAGGAGAGATTGGGTGAGACCGGTCTCAACTGGAACGGGCTCAACGATCCCAATGATGCCTCCTGGGCCTCTAAAATCTGGCGGAGCGAAATATCCGCCGTCCTCCGTTCCTTCCTCCGTCACATGGAGTCGTCGCCGCTTGCTGCACGGATGATCGGTTACCAGGTTGCCTACGGTCACACCGGAGAATGGCACTACACGGGCATGCGCTTTCTCCCCGACTACAGCGAGCCGATGCGGCAGGCCATTGGCCCGATCCCCGAGCCTGTGGCGCGCATGACGACGACGTCTGGACTCCTCCGCGATCCCGCGCGCGAACGGGATGTCATCACCTTCTACAGCCGCTATCACGATTACATCGCGGATACTCTTCTATTGTTCGCCCGGATTACGAAAGAGGAAACCGACCGCCGCGTACTCTGCGGTGCATTCTTCGGCTACCTCCTGGAGAACGTTCACATCCATGAGGGCGGGCACCTCTCCCCGGAGCGTGTGCTTGGCAGCCCGGACATCGATTTTCTTGCGTCCCCGTATACGTATCAGCACACGAACATGCCAACGAAGGAACGATGGGAAAGCGACATGGTGGATGATGCGGGTAACTGGCTGGGCCGTGCCCGCGGCGTGGGGGGAGACGGAGGATACCGCGTTCTCGTCGAATCCATTCACAGACACGGGAAGCTTTTCTTCGTGGAACTCGACCCGTCCACCTACATCGAACCAAAGAAAGTTGGCGAAGGGGGGTCGGGCCACGATTCGGTGGAAGGAACCGTGAGGATCATCCGACGGGACCTCGGACAGATGTTTGCGAGAGGAGTCGGGGGGTGGTTCTTCGATTTCGGTCACCTCTGTCCGCCTTACCAGGCCAACCGTGGCTGGTACGACGACCGACCTATCATCGACGCCATCCGGCCGTTTGCCTCGCTCGGGGAACGGCGCTCACGCATGGATATTGCAAGCGCCGCAGAAATCGCCGCGGTGTACGATCCGAAGACGTTTTTTGCCACCGCACACTGGAAGGCCGAGGAACCATACACGGGATACGGCATCACAGTCTGCGATCACTTCAACCACTGGTTTATCAACAGCCAGCAGCGGACGTTTTCCCGCATGGGGGCACCTCATGACTCACTGTACCGGTTTGACTTCACGCCTGCAGATCTTCAGCGTTACCGCCTTCTGTTCATGGTCAACCTCTTCCTGATGGAGCCTGCCGAAGTCGATCGCCTGCGGGGAATGCTGAAAGGGAGCGGAACCACCGTCGTCTGGTACTATGCTCCCGGGTTCATTCGGAGCGACCGGTTCGATCTGGGGCAGATGGAAAGACTCACGGGTTTCACATTTGAGATTCTCAACGAACCGGGCCCGATGCAGATCCGCCTTGAGACCACCGGAGAGGGGCGCACCGCTGTCTTCGGCACGGGCAAGGCCCAGAAACCCCGGTTCGCTGTTGCTGAGTCCGGCACGCAAGTACTCGGAAGATGGATAGACTGTCACCGCCCGGCTTTCGTCCGGAAAACCGGAGATGGATGGACGTCGGTGTACGTCGGCGCCGCACCGCTGACTGCAGACGTTCTCCGAACTCTCGCGGTCGAAGCAGGAGTGTCGCTCTGGAGCGATCGGCCGGACATTGTCTATGCCACGCATGACGCCGCAACCATCATTGCCACGGCCTCCGGTGAACGCACACTTACGTTTCCACGCGCTATGCGTCCCGTGGAAGGAGGTGGGTTGTCGTTGAGTCACCGGGTCACGATGGACTTCGGCGATGTGCGGATCTTTGTCACACCGGAGTGAGTTATCAAGGTTCTCTATGGCAAAGTCAACTGGAACGGGACGCGGCATCAGCGGGGAGGGTCCCCCCGCACAAGATGTCTCGTTGCGCGAGCGATTAACGGCTTTCCGCCATCTCCCGGAGTTTTTCAGACGTGTCTGGCGGGTGAGCCCGGTCCTTGCAGTGGCCAATATGGTTCTGAGAGGACTCCGGGCCACCCTGCCCCTGGCATTGCTGTATGTGGGCAAACTTATTATCGACGAGGTGGTCCTGCTCGTGGGCACACCGGGGAACACGCACCACCTCTGGATACTGGTTGCAGCGGAGTTTGGTCTTGCGGTTGTGTCGGACCTTCTCGGCCGCGCAGTTGCGCTGGTCGACGCCATCATGGGTGACCTCTTCTCGAATGAGACTTCACTGCAGCTGATGGATCATGCCGCCAGACTCGATCTCTATCACTTCGAAGATTCGGAGTTCTACGACAGGTTGGACAGGGCCCGCCGGCAGACATCGGGCCGGGTGGTCCTCATGTCGCAGGTGTTCGGTCAGATGCAGGATCTGGTGACGATTATTGTGCTCGGAGCAGGCCTCGTGGCGTTCAACCCCTGGTTGATCGTGCTCCTGCTGGTTGCGCTTGTGCCGGCCTTCCTCGGAGAGTCACACTTCAATGCACGGAGCTATGCCCTGATGCACAGGTGGACGCCCGAGCGCAGGCAGCTGGACTATCTGCGCTACGCGGGGGCGAGCGATGAGACTGCAAAGGAACTGAAGATCTTCGGGCTATCCGGCTTTCTCCGGGAGCGATACCGGACGCTGGCGGATCGGTTCACAAAGGCAAACATCGACCTCTCCGTCCGGCGTGCCGGCTGGGGGGGTGTACTGGCCATCGTGGGAAGCGGCGGGTACTACGCTGCCTACATCCTTATCATTGTCAAAACCGTGAGCGGACAGTTGACACTCGGCGACCTGACGTTCCTGGCGGGCTCGTTCAGCCGGCTACGCTCGCTGTTGGAGGGAGTTCTCGGACGCTTCACGGCAATTGCGGATGGTGCGCTGTACTTGAGCGACCTATACGAATTCTTCGAAATCGAGCCCCGCGTGAAATCTCCCGAGAATCCCCTTCCCTTCCCGCGTCCAATCCGTGAGGGGTTCCGGCTGGAGAGTGTCGGGTTCAAGTACCCGAAGAGTGACCGCTGGGCGCTGAGGAACGTGAGTTGCATTATCCGGCCCGGCGAGCGTCTTGCGCTGGTGGGGGAGAACGGTTCGGGCAAGACAACATTCATCAAACTGGTCACACGGTTGTACGATCCAACGGAGGGGCGGATACTGCTGGATGGACATGACTTGCGGGAGTACAACCTCGAGCAGCTTCGCAGGGATGTCGGCGTTATTTTCCAGGACTTCGTTCACTATCAGATGACCGCCTCGGAGAATATTGCCATCGGGCTGATAGAAGAGGCGGACAATCGTCCGCGAATTGAGCATGCAGCGAATCAAAGTCTTGCTGACACGGTAATCGCGCGACTGCCGAAGGGCTACGACCAGATGGTGGGCAGGCGATTTGAGGGTGGGATTGAGCTCTCTGGAGGCGAGTGGCAGAAGATCGCGCTCGCCAGGGCGTACATGCGTGATGCGCAGTTGCTTGTGCTCGATGAGCCCACGGCGTCGCTCGACGCGCGGGCAGAGTATGAAATCTTTCAGCGCTTCAGCGACCTCACGAAAGGACGCACCGCGCTCCTCATCTCGCACAGGTTCTCGACGGTACGGATGGCGGACCGAATTCTTGTGCTCCACAACGGGGAGCTTGAGGAGCAGGGGACACATGAACAGCTTCTGGCCGGCAAGAAGCGCTATGCGGAGCTGTTCCGGCTTCAGGCCGAAGGGTATGTCTGACGCATTCTTGACGGTATTCTGGCAGCGTCGCTGAAGGTTTCCGGTTTGTTCCTTCCGTCTGTGGTGAAGTACATCGGTGGGGTGACGCGTTCTGCTATCTTCCTGCCGGTTTCTGTCGGGATCCGTTTTCTCTTATAAAGTGAATCCATCGGGAGATATCTTGGAGCGGACTCCAAATTGCCGCGCGAAGGTCAGGAGGATGAACCGAACTCTCCGCCATCAGGAGGCCGATCGGGTGCCGGTCAGTGATTTCTTCTGGGGGAGTTTTGTCGAGCGCTGGCGCCGCGAGCTGGGTCTGGGAAAAGATGCGGATATCTATGCATACTACGACCTGGATTGGATGGTTACTGTTCCCAACATGGATCCGCACGTAAAGCAGTTTGAGATACTCGAGGAATCGCCCGGCCATGTGGTGCTTCGCACAGGATTTGAAGCAGTGATCAGAAAGCAGTTTGCTGACCCGATGCCGCGTTTTTTGAAATTTGAGACGGACACGCTCGAGAAAATGGAGTCGTTCCGATTCGATGACCCGTGGGAAGCCCGGCGGTATTTCAACGCCGGCGACAACCAGGTGGCCGGGGTTGGAGACGGTTTCGTGAGGAATTCGGCGCCATGGGTGGAGACCGTGAAGTCGCTCTACCCCGAATTTGCCGTTTATGGCAGCGTGTGTGAAGCCCAAGAGACGCTCTGGCGTATCATCGGATCCGAAAACGTGATGCTCTGGATCGGGCTCTATCCCGACGAGCTTGCGAAATTCATCGAACGGATCGGCGAGTTTGCTGTGGGCATCACACAAGCTCAGATCAAGGCGGCAGGGGGGAGGCTCGACGGAATGGTTATCTGGGGCGACGTCGCGTACACAAGGGATA
>Ga0105106_10001654_pt1 | contig 16034 bp, 10 predicted proteins | sample PPLLaktember2015_5_FD_79109 | JGI IMG/M metagenome (GOLD analysis project Ga0105106, IMG submission 79109) | Freshwater sediment microbial communities from Prairie Pothole Lake near Jamestown, North Dakota, USA - PPLs Lake P8 Core (1) Depth... | ecosystem: Environmental > Aquatic > Freshwater >...
CGCCACGCCTTTCTTTGCGATGCTCACGGCTTCGCTCAACCGCTCATCGTTGGGATCAACATCGAAGTAGGTCATGCTCAGCACAATCGCGTATGACAGCAGGGCATAGGCCTGTGCCAGCGTCGAATCGAGCTCGATTGCGCGGCGAAACAGACGCTGCGCCTCCAGGTTGTCCTCCACGGTGGATTTGTAGAAGTGCTTCGTTCCGAGATGGAAAACGTCCCACGCATGCAAGCCCTGAAGAGGCTTTCTCTCCGCGCGCAGACGCTCGGCGGTTCCGACTTCGGGTTCGATCCGCGCTGCAATGGCCGCGGTGATTTCGTCCTGGACCTTGAAGATGTCCTCGAGATCCCGATCGTACTTTTCCCCCCAGAGGTGGCGGCCGCCTTCCGTTTCGATGAGCTGTGCCCTGACTCGCAGGCTTCGACCGCTCCTGCCAACACTCCCTTCGACGACGTAGTCAGCGCCAAGATCGATCCCGACGCGGCGCACATCGGTCGCGCGTCCCTTGAACGCGAACGTCGAAGTGCGTGCGACAACTAGAAGCGACCGATGCTTGGAAAGGGCCGTGATGATGTCGTCAGTAATGCCGTCGGAGAAGTAATCCTGCGCCTGATCGTCGGTCAAGTTGAGGAACGCGAGCACCGCGACAGTCGGTTTACCACGATGTTCGGACCCTGGGCCAGCCGCTGGTTCTGGGGCATCGTCGAGTGTTGCCTCCGAAAGACGAGCCATGAATCGATACCCCCGGCGATGGCGGGTCTCGATGAAACGTGGCTGCTTCGCGTCGTCGCCGAGCGCCTTGCGCAGTTCCTGGATGCATGAGGTGAGCGCGTCATCGCTGACGACCGTATCCGGCCATACCGTCTCGAACAGTTCCTCTTTCGTCACTGGTTGCCCGGCGCGAGTTACCAGCAACCCCAGCACGGCGGCAGCCTTCGGCGTGAGTCGCACCTCCTGCATGCCGGACCAGAGACGTTCGGTCGAGGGGTCGAAACGATAGTGACCGAAGACAACGCCTCGTTTCATAGCACCTTACTGGAGCATCGCGGCAAGCGCCGCGAAATCAAACGACTCCTTGGTTTTCGTTTGCCAGTCGAGCTGCGCGCCGGTCGGTTTCGGACCGAACGAGAACATGATGGCAATGACTTGAATCCGATTCGGCGTCGACGTGTCGGGGAACGCTGGATCACGCTTGGCGCGCATCGCACGCTCTGCTGGACCGGGCTTCAGGTTCGTCAAGTCGTAACTCGCCATCGCATCGATGATGAGCGGGGCCGTGCGCGCGAGATGCGCCTGCCTGATCGCGCGCACCTTGAGCGCGAGCTCGTTCGACCGCGTCCTCAGACGCGCAGCTTCGTCGGTGTTCTTGTTCCTGGTCTCGGCCTGGGCCTGACGTTCGAGATTGCGGCTCTCGAGTCCGAGCGCATCGACCTGCTGCTCGTCGATGACGCTGAGCTTGCGCAACGCGGCAGCCTCGGCTTCGAGCCGTTTGCGTCCTTCGCCTGTCGGGTCGCCCCACACGCCCGGTGCGCGAAGTTCGTCGGCCGTGAAGGACGCACGATATTGTTGATAGTCGCGCACCTGCTTCTCGAGCCATTGAATGCCGCCGGCGTCCACGTCCGCAACGATGCCCGCCGGGCGCCGCCTGGCATCGGCAAGCGCCTTCTCACGTTTCGCGCCCTCTTCATCCAGCCGATCGGCGAGCGTCTGCGGAATCCACGGCAGCCGCTTGTCTTTCGTGATGAGCACCCAGTTGTTGTATTCCGGATATCCCGCGACCGTGCCTGTCAGCTTCGGCGGTTGGCCAATTGGACTGATGAACTGCCCGCGCGCGTCCTGATTGAAGAAGATCGAAATCTGCGCGATGGCGCCCCCAATGCGATCGATCTGTGGGATCACCTCGCAGCCTGTCGACCAGACGCGCGTGCCGTCGGCCTTGCGCTCGGGCACCACCTTGATGTGCATGCGCGCCCCGCCAGCGTCTGACGGCCCCGCTGACAGAGACGTACGGAACCGCACAGGCTGCGGAGCGGCCAAAAACGCGGCGTTCTTTTTGAGCAACTCTTCGGCCGAGAGCATGGCCTGTCGCAGGCCCGCAAACCGCGGGCTCGTTGCCGCATCCTCCTGCAGTCTCGTCGTCCAGCAGTTCGACACACCGCCGCGCGGCGCGGGATTGACGACAGTGTCGAGCATCGTTGCGGAGCGCGCGCCGCACAGCGAGAGGTCCGGGCGCGCCGTATACGTCTTGGCGGCCGGGGTGTCGGCAGCAGACACGATGCCGTGGTCATTCGAACCAACAAGGCGAATGTCGCAGCCATCGGTGCTGATCGCACCGTTCGCGCCGCTAATTGCAAGCACAGGAGACTTGGCTGCCGGCGCCGGAATCGACGTGGGCTGCGGTGCCAGAGCCTGAGCGATTCCGAGCGGACCGAACTGGTTGTCGCCGCACGCGAAGAGCGCACCGTCGGCGGTGCGCATCAACGTGCCGTGGCCGCCAGCCGCCACGTGCGTCACCCGCACGCCCGCGGGCAGCGTCACCTTCGCAGGGATCGCGCGGTTCGTCGTCGCGCCATCGCACAGTTGCGACTTCGAGTCGTTGCCCCACGTCCACACGCTGCCGTCGGCGCGCGCGACGACGCTGTGCCACGTGCCCGCGGCGAACGAGACGACGTCGGTTATACCGGGGACGAGCGCGAAGCCGTTTACCATCTTGCCGCCGCCGAGCTGGCCATCGCGGCCCCGCCCGAGTGCGTAGAGCTTCTTGTCCTTCGTGAGAATGAGAGTGTGAAAGAGGCCGGCGCGCACCTCGGCGACATTGCCGGCGAGCTCCGGTATCGGCACCTTCGTGAACACATCGACGCGCCCCGTTTTGCCGACGGGACACTGACCGGCCGAGTTGTCGCCACTGCAGTAGAGATCGCCTGTGCTCGTCACCGCGACGCTGAAGCCGTAACCGGTCGCGATGTGCGTGACTGTCTGACCCGTAAGCGACTCCACCAGCGCCGGTCCTTCACATTGATCGTTGGTGTTGCCTGTACCGAGCGGGCCCTCGGCGTTGATGCCCCACCCGTAGACCTTGCCATCAATCGTCAGCACGAGCGTGTGGTCGGATGCGGCCGCAATCTCCTTCGCGTTGCGCATGACGACGACAGGGGTTCTGCGGGAGTTGCCTGATGTGCGCCCGAGCTGACAGTAGACGTTCTCACCCCAGGTGAGGACCTCGCCGTTGGTGCGGAGCGCGACCGCGTGGCGATTGCCAAAGGCAACGGCGGCGGCAGAGGTCTGCGCGGTGACGTTCGATGCAGGGAGAAGGAAGACGACGAACAGGAAGAAGACGCCGGCGGCGAAAAGCTTCACCGACACAGTTTAACCGGGCAGACCGTGCGCCGCGCTATGATGGCGCTTCGCCTCGCGCAGTCGTGGAGGTTGCGCTCTCACACCGAGGACCGTCCGTATGATCGCGATCATGTGGCAATTCGAAGTCAAGAAGGGGCGCGAAGTCGAATTCGAGCAGTTGTACGGGGTCGAGGGCGAATGGACCGCGATGAATCGCCACACGCGGTCCTATCTCGGCAGTTCCTTTCTTCGCGACCAGAACCACTCGTCCCGGTACATCGTCATCGAATACTGGAGCGAGATGCTCGTCTACGAGCATCACCGGGCGTTTCGCTCTGCCGCGATCGCGTCTCTGGAAGAGCGCAGTGCGGCGCTTGTCGACTCCGTCGAGCCGCTGGGAATCTTCACGGCACTCGATGTGCCCGATCGTACTGGGCCGACCTGGTCGCAGCGAGGATGGATCCAATGACGTCGCGTTACCCCATGATCTCGAGAAGCTGACGGCGATTCGGCCCCGGCATGGGCATCGGCGGCGCTGCCTTCATGGCTTCCCGGGCCGCGCGAAGGCGTTGGGCGACCTGTGGCCGCCCGAGGATGGTCTGGACCGGCGTAATCGTCCCGATATATTCAAGCGCATCGCGAAACAGATCTGGATCGGCCGGCATCAACTTCAACAGCGAGGTGATGTTCTGCGCCAGCGCGCCGTCAGGAGGCGAAGCCTCCCGGCCCTCCCGTGCCGCTTCCATCTGCGCGAAGCGCGTTCGGTCCACCGCAATCTGCGCGTGATACCAGGGAGCAATCTCCCCTTCGGTTCTGCGATCGAACTCCTCGACGAGCACCCTCGGGTCGTCTCCCGTCGCGCGTATCGCGTCGCGGAGCTCGCGCGCGTGGAGAAGGCCGACAGTCACACCACGGGCCGCCGACGGGTTCGTGCACGCCCACGCATCGGCGACCGCCACGAATCCGGTGACGACTGGCGATCCGTCGACGACGAACCGGCGATACCGATCCACGACGCCACTCATCGGAAGAACAGGCGTGATGGGCTGGCCGTTCAGCCAGTGCGCGTGAAGAGGGCACGCGCGCACGATATTGGTCCAGTGCTCCTCATGGCGCAGGTTCTTGAGCGGCTGGTCGCCTGACGCGGCGAAGATCGTTACAGACCACGTGTCGTTGTCGCCGTGAAGCGTCAGGAGCGAAATCGACTCGAGCGGCGTCAGCGTCGGACCCACACGCTGCGGCTGCGTCCCTTTGAAATAGCGCGTGTAGTACGCGAACCCGCAGTCCGCCTGCTCCTCGTACGGAGGACGTGCGCCGACCGCGGCGAGCCACTGCGGACTGCACGATTGGCGGCCGGTGGCATCCACCACGAGATCCGCAAGCAGCTCCTCGCCATCAACGGTCTTCACACCGGCCACATGTGGCGTTCCGGCACTCGCAGTCGTACCTGTCAGCAGCTGTGCCACGCGGACACCGCGGTGCATCGTGACCCGCGGCTCGTTGTGTGCGGCACGTGCGAAGACCCACTCGGTGACGGGACGCCGTGCCGTGAGCGTCCAGAGCTTGTCGTCGATCGGCCGCCGTGCCCGGTCGGCCAAAAAGGACGGCAGCGGGTTTACGAGGTCAAACCGGCTCGCGCCAGCGCGGCCGAACGCGTCCTGAACGTCGGGCAGCTCCGCTTCGAGCAGCAGTCGCAGCCCCGGCATGAGATTGTGAGGCTGGCGAAACTGCGCAACGCCCTTGCGTTCCCAGCTCTCCCAGGCCTGCTGTGGCGATTCCGGTATCGGAGTGGCGTCGCGCTCGTGAACCGTGACGTCGTGTCCGTCGCGCGCGAGCAGAAGCGCCGTGCCAAGGCCGCAGATGCCACCGCCAATAATCAGAACAACCATGCAGATTCCGGGAATGGGTCGATGCGATTATCGCCCATGTGTCCGGCAGAGGGCCTTATCCTTAGAAAATGAATTGTGCCCCGGCCGAGGCAGCACATCAGTCACAACGAGAGAGGGGTAATCAGTGAGCGATCAAGAAGAAGATTTCGCCGCGATGTTCGAGGCGTCCGTCAAGGCGCGCCAGTTCGATCGGGGCCAGACCATCGAGGGCACCATCGTCGGGTTCGGTCCGAAGGTGGCTTTCGTCGACGTCGGCGGCAAGGGCGAAGCCGAAATCGATCTCGCGGAGCTGAAGGACGCCGAGGGCGACGTCGAGGTGTCGGTCGGCGATCGCATCCAGGCGAAGGTTGTCTCGACGAGCGGCGGCGTCGTGCTTTCACGCAAGGGCGTGCGCAACGCCGCCACGCAGCGCGAGCTCGAGGACGCATTCAAGGCCGGGCTCGCCGTGGAAGGCAAAGTCGACAAGGCTGTGAAGGGCGGCTACGACGTGCGCATCGCCCGCGAGCGTGCGTTCTGTCCGCTCTCGCAGATCGACATCATCCGCACCGAGGACCCGTCGGTGCACGAAGGTCGGGTCTACGCGTTCCGCATCATCGAATACAGGGATGGCGGGAAGAACGTCGTCGTCTCCCGGCGAAAGCACCTCGAGGAGCAGCAGCGCGCCAGCGCCGCGGATATGCGCAAGTCGATCGTGCCCGGCGCAGTGCTCGCCGGACGGGTCGCATCGGTGCTCGACTTCGGCGCCTTCGTGGAGCTCGGCGGCGGTATCCAGGGTCTGCTCCATGCGTCCGAAATGAGCTGGTCGCGCGTCACCAACCCCAACGAGATGTTCGCGCCCGGCGACCCGATCACCGTGAAGGTGCTGCGTGTGGACGACGCCACGCAGAAGATCTCGCTCGGGCTGAAGCAGCTCCTGAACGATCCGTGGGCCACGGTGGCCACCAGCTACGAAGTGGGCCAGGTGCGCACGGGTCGCGTCACGCGCGTGGCCGACTTCGGTGCGTTCGTAGAGCTCGAGCCCGGCATCGAAGGGTTGGCGCACGTTTCTACGTTTGCGCCAACGGGTCGCACCGGAGGGTGGATGAAGTTGGTGCCCGTAGGCTCGACCGGAACCTTCGAAATCCTGAGCATCGACACCGTACAGAAACGGATCGGCCTCGCGCTCGTCGAAGAAGGATCCTCGCGGGCCGCGGGTGCCATGTCGCCGGAGGGCGCGATCGCCCCCGGTACGATCGTAACCGGCAAGGTTGAGCGTCACGAGAAATTCGGGGTGTTCGTGTTTCTGTCGCCGGGGCGGACTGGCTTGATGCCGTTCAGCGAAACGGGCGTCGATCGCAACACGGACATGCTGAAGGCGTTTCCGATCGGCAGCGAGGTGGAGGTTGCGGTACTCGAGGTCGATTCGGCGGGCCGCCGCATTCGCCTCAGCAGGAAAGCGGTCGCCGAACTGCGGGAGCAGGAGGAACTGCGCGAGTACGCCGCGAGGCCGGATGCCGGGCCAACGGCCTCGCTGGGATCGCTGGCCGACAGCCTGCGCGACGCCCTCAAGGGGCGGTGAAGTAGCGCCGCCTGTGCCGTTTCAGGACATGGCGTGGTTCCATTCGGAACACTTCGCACACTTGACCGTCTGGCAGAATCGGCGGCGATCGGCGTAAGCGGTTAGTAATTATCGGTTAACGAGAGTGACGGCACGCCGGTGCACGAATTGCACTGGGGTTTGGCATGTCGCCAGCTCCACGTCGTGTCGCCGACGCGATGATCGGCACCAGCAGCCTCTGCGCGGTAATCGCCGGAATCTCGATCGTCAGCGCGGATGTCCGCATGCAGATCGCCAACGTGATCGCCGGTGACCCTGCCGGCGAAGTGAGCGCGATGACGTTCCGCGTGCTGGACTTCGGCCGTACCTTCGCAGGTGCGGCCGCCGACTACCGCGCCGCAAACGCCCCGCTCGTTGGATTCGGGATCGCCGCGGTCGTCCTCACCATCGTGATGTTCCGCACGTAAACCGGACACTACGGCCGACGCGGTTTCGACTCAAAGAGGTCGGAGAGCAGCTGCGTAGACTTCCTCGCTTCGACGCCCGGAGCAATCAAAAAAATAGAAAACACCAGCGTCATCAAGACCGTCACGAACAACTGTGGCGACCTCTGCCGTGTGGAGAGGAACTCCGAAACGGCGATCGCAGCCACCGCCGCGCCGGTGGTAAACAGGATGCCGCAGACGATCAGGATCGCAGGATGCAGTCTCAGTCGAACATCAATGCGGACGCCGTTCGGCTGAGGCACTAGCTGTCCCTCGATTATCGGCCGGAACGAGTTTCTCCCGCGAACGGTCCGGATCAGGTGGAAACGATCATCGGCGAAGGTCCCTTCGAACAGCTGGGACCTCGTCTCGCGCCGCTGCCACGTCGCAGGCGCGACCTCGCGCCGCAGACGCTCGGTGACCTCTTCCCGGCTGAGAGCACTCTCGAACACCAGCGTTCGTCCACGGAACACCAAGTCGATCATTCTTCGGAATTATTGACGGGGACGACCGCGGAAGGAAGCGACTTCTCGCTTCGGGGGCAGACGGCGCCCATCTTGCATCAGGCGTGAACCTGTAGCGCAGATTCCAGGATTGGAGGTCAGTATGCCGAGAGCCGCTGGTGATCGTTACGAATGTGAGAAGTGTGGCGCGGTGTTGGTGTATGAAAAAGGGTGTCCGTGCCCGCCGGAAATGCCGCATTCGGAGATCTGCTGCGGGCAGCAGATGAAGAAGAAATAGGGCTGGACCGCAATCGCCTGCGTTTGCGCTGAGGGCCGGGAATTCCGCATCTGCAGGAATTTTCCCGGCCCAGGCAAATCGCTACACTACAAATGATGTAAGTTTGATTCTGTATGACAAGCCTCAACCCGGACTCGCAGCTGCAAGACGCGACCGCCCTCCGCTGGAGCCGACTCGAGGACGAGCGGGAAGCCTGCATTGTGGTTTCCGATCGAATGGAGCTCGTTTACATCAACAGGGCAGCCCGCGAACTCGTGCCGGGCGAATGGTTTGGCAAGCGCTGCTTCGAGGTGCTTCCCATCGTCGACGAGGCATGTGCATTCCACTGCCCGAAAATACGGGCCGTTAATGAATCGGTCGAGGTCGTCTACTGCGAGGAAACCCTGTTGGCGGGAAGCGACCGGAAGGTCTTCGGCGTCGGGCTGATTCCCCTGGGGCCGGGCGGCGACGATCGTGCCCGCGCAATTCTCCTGCTGCGCGCCAAGGGACAATCCATCGAAGAACGCGCGTTCCGGGCGCAGTTACTGGCGGATGCGACGAGTCTTGCGCGACGAATTGCCACCCGGTCCGACTGACGTTCCGGCAGTGACCGTTGTCTCTGGCGCTCTCCCTGCGTAGCCGAGTCGCAATCAGCGGACGATCGTGCCTGTGCGGGTCTCGTAGCGCGCCACGCGAGTCCATCTCGGCTCGCCGCCCACTTGCCGCACGGCCCAGAAGTCGAAGTCGCCGTATTTGCGATCGCCTGCCTCATTCAGCACCATCCAGCCGGTCGCGCCAAACCCCGAGGCAGCAGCCGTCGTAAACGCCTGTTTCAACTCCTCGATCCCGAGACTGGCGCCCGAGGCGACGTAGCCCCTGGCCACCACCCACACTGCGTCGTAGACCGCAAGCGCGAAGGCATCCGGCTCAAGTTTCGTGCGTTCGCGAATCTTCCTGGCGAGCGGCTCCCAAATGTCGCGGGCGCCTTCGTCCAGGCCGAAGATGGGATTCGGGTAACCGACGCGAATCGCGAACTCCGCCGCCTGAGCATTGGTGACGAGCGCATCGCTGTGTGCCACGCCATCGCTTCCGTACCAGCGCACCGAGCCGAGCACTGGATCGGAACTCGCGGTCCTGAGTAACGCCGCCACCTCATCGAAGCCGACCAGGTAAACACCGACCTGTTCGGTCGCGTGCTGCTCCACCGCCTGCCGCACCTGTGCGCCCAGAGCGGATATGGTGGTGCCGAAGTCTTTCTGCGTCGCGCCGTATCTGACGCCTTCGAGGGCCGATCCCCCCTTTGCCGAGAAGGCGGCGCGGGTCGCTTTCTCGAGCCCTGCGTTGCCGGGATCGTCGCGCGCGACCGGGACGATCGCGCGGGTCCCGTCTGCCCACATCAGCGCGGACACCGCGGCACCTTCGACGGTGTCTGCGGGCGTGAAGCGAAAGATGTTGTCGCCAGCAATCGCCAGCCCTCCAGCAGTGCTCGAGGGGCTCACCATGAGCAGGCCGTTGGTATCTACAAACGACTTGAGGTGCTCCACTTCTGCGCTCGACTGCGGGCCGATCAGTAATTGCGCGCCTCGGCTTCGAAGCGCCTGCGCTCGCTCGAGCGCCCGCGCGGGCTCGAGCCGAGTATCTTCGATGGCGGCGACAAAGCGGACCCTGGCGGGGTTGCGAGCGAGGTACCGGTTCACATCCTCGACGGCGATTTCCATTGCGGTCTGGCCCGTCCGTCCCAGGGTGGACCACTCACCTGTCAGAGAGAAGAGGCCGCCGAGCAACACATCCCGCTCCCGCGGCTCGCTGAAGCGCTGGCACGCGCCCAGCGCCGCGGTCATGACCACCAAAGCTGCGATGGCCCCGCTCACACCGATGCCTCGCACGGTTCGTTGCAACTTGTTCAGACACTGCATGCGACCCTCCCGATCAGGATAACTCCATAACGTTGACACAGGGGCTTCGGATGTCGTGATAATGCGTTACCCATATGACACTTCGCTGCCTCAGGCTCTTGTCCGCTGTCGCCGTGTGCTCTATGCCGCTGTCACTTGGCGCGCAAAAGCCCGTGGTGCCGGACTGGGCGTACCCGGGCTCTCCCACGCACAAGCAGGTGCCGCCGCCACCCGACTTTCGCCGGCCCGCCACGACCTTCAACACGCCGATCGGCATCTTCGAAGGGCAGTCCGACATCGGCAGCGCGCTGGTGCCAGGCAGCGCAAGCTACGATGCCGGCACGGGGCGATACACCATCAACTCCGCCGGCTATAACGTCTGGTACACGCGCGACGAGTTCCGTTACCTCTGGAAGAGGATGTCGGGCGACGTCTCGCTCGCGGCGGACATTGCATACCCAGATCCCAAGGGCTACGGCGACCGGAAGGCTGTCCTGGTGATCCGTCAGGATCTCGAGGACGACTCGAAGGAGGCGATTGTTGCGCTGCACGGCGCCGGCATGATTCACCTGGCGCAGCGGCCCGAGAAGGGCGACCTCGTCTCGGACATGGAGTATCGGATCGGCGGCCGCGGTCGCAGGGGCGGCCAAACACCTGACAGCCTCGTCACGGTCATGGCTCGGCGGATCGGCATCGAAAAGCGCGGCGATTCGTTTGCGCTGTTTGTCAGCATGGAAGGCGAGCCGATGCACCAGTTTGGTGCGCCCATCACGTTGCACCTCGACGGTCCTTTCTACGTGGGCATCGGATTCTGCTCGCATCTGCCCGACACGTCCGACACGGCTCTCGTCTCGAATGTCGTGCTCGAGAACGCTGCCGGACGAGTGCGCTGAATTGACGTAGAAGGGTCTTGCAGGAGCTCACGATGGTAAAAACTCAACGTAGGAGGTCCACCGACAACTGAGCTTGAAACCAGACTGGCGTTGCGATCGCCCAGCGGCGGGCGTAGCATGGAGAGCACTTCGCTCTTTCGGTGTCGTATGGCTTACACAGCAGTGCGGCGCTCGCGCAAAACCCCTCCGTCATTCCGCGGCCACTCGATTGGCGCGCCCGTTGCGTACGGCCGCCAAGCCGCCATCCCCGCGGGCCTCCCCCTGCGACCAACAAAGGACGGCAAACATGAGCTGCAGCAGCGGTCCACTGTCCTCCTCTACCGATGTTCCGATTGTTTCACTGCGTACACGCGAGACGATCGAAGCCGAGATTCGGCACCGAGTCGCGGCTGAACGCGCCCGCCTCGAGGCGCAGCTTGCGGCGCGACAGGCGCGCGGCCACTTTCAGCGGCCGCCCGAACGGCCGTTCACGGCGGCCGAACGCGATCGCGTCACGGTTCTCTTCGGTGGGCTGACATCGAAGCACGAATGGTTAATCAAGTCGGTGTTCCAGTCGGCCGGGTACAAGGTGGAAGTGCTGCCGACGCCCGACGTCGCCTCGTTTCAGCTTGGCAAGGAATACGGTAACAACGGACAGTGCAATCCGACGTACTTCACCGTTGGGCATCTGATCAAGTATCTGCAGTATCTCGAGTCATCAGGACTGTCGCGGCAGGAGATCATCGACAACTACGTCTTCTTCACCGCAGGGTCGTGCGGTCCCTGCCGGTTCGGGATGTATGAAGCGGAGTATCGGCTGGCCGTCGACAACGCCGGTTTCAATGGATTCCGCGTCCTGCTGTTCCAGCAGACCGATGGCATCAAGGCGGCCTCGGGAGAGCCGGGGCTGAAGTTCACCGTCGACTTCGGCATGGGCGCGTTCAGCGCGCTCAACTTCGCGGACGTGCTCAACGACGTGGCCTATCAGATTCGTCCGTTCGAGACGAACGACGGAGAGACGGATCGGGTCATGAGCGCGGTGATGGACGACCTTACGCGCGCCGTCCGCGACAGGAGGAAGTTCGAAATCGAAGATCACGCACCGCAGTGGGTATTGAGGCGGTTAGGCGGCCGCAAGCCGGTGCGCGACACCCTGAACATCCTCGGCAAGATCTACGACCATCTCTACGGTAAGCAGACAGTCGAGGCGCTCGCTGCCGCTCGTGAGCGCATCGGAGCCGTCGATGTCGATCGGCTGCGCGTGAAGCCCGTCGTGAAGGTCACCGGCGAGTTTTGGGCACAGACAACAGAAGGGGACGGCAACTTCCGGATGTTCAGCTTCCTCGAGCGCGAAGGCGCCCAGGTGATGGTCGAGCCCATCGGCACCTGGATCATGTACATGCTGTGGCTCGCGAAGGCACAGAGGATTCACCGCAAGGACATCGACTTTCCGGCGCCGCAATGGCACGACGCGCGCGGCTGGGTGATGCGCGAGCTGAAGTTTCGCGGCAAGGTGGCCGGCTTCTCCTTCGGCAACTGGTTCTGGAACCACCAGTACCGCCGCGTGGTGCATCACCTCGGAGGCCTGGCTCATACGCTCGTCAGGCTCGACGACCTCGCGGCGCACGCGGCGCCGTACTACAACGTCTTCGCGCGCGGCGGCGAGGGGCACATGGAGGTGGCCAAGAACATTTATTACACCGTCAACAGGAAGGCGCACATGGTCCTCAGCCTGAAGCCCTTCGGCTGCATGCCGTCATCGCAGTCCGATGGCGTGCAGTCTGCCGTGATGAACCACTTCAAAGACATGATCTTCCTGCCAATCGAGACTTCGGGCGAAGGCGAGATCAACGCTCACAGCCGCGTGCAGATGGCACTGGGCGAAGCGAAAGCCAAGGCGCGCACCGAATTCGCCCAGGCGCTGGCGTCAACGGGCAAGTCGCTCGACGACATCCGCCGCTACATAGACGCGCACCCGGTCCTGAAACGGCCGTTCTACCAGGTGCCGCATCGCCATGGCATGACGGGGACGGCCGCGCAGTTCGTGCTCCACGTCAGCGATTTGATGGACGGCCGCGCGCGTTTCAGCAGGCTGCCTCATCCGGCATCGCGCGGGCGCAGCATGATGGCCGTACCGTCGGCCGCGGCATAGGAGGCTACCGTGAGCACGCGCAGCTACCTCGTCGGGCTGGATGTCGGCTCGACAACGGTGAAGGCGGTCGCGGTGGATGCCGCGACGGACGCGATCGTCTGGTCCGATTATCAGCGTCACGAAACCAAGCAGCCGGAGAAGACGCTCGAGTTCCTCCAGCGCATGGAGGCGGAGCTCGCACTCGCGAACGGCAACTGTCGTGTGTTCGTGACAGGTTCCGGCGGCGGCGCGCTCGCGCCGCTCGTGGGCGGCAAGTTCGTTCAGGAAGTGACTGCCGTCTCGCTGGCCGTCGAGAAGCTCCATCCGGAGGTGAACTCCGTGGTCGAGCTCGGCGGGCAGGACGCCAAGATCATCGTCTTCAAGGAAGATCCCGAGAGCAGGCGCAAGAAGAAGATTCCATCGATGAACGACAAGTGCGCCGGCGGGACAGGTGCCGTCATCGACAAGATCAACGCGAAGCTCAGGATTCCGGCCGACGATCTGTGTAACCAGGGTTATCTCGGCGTCAAGCTGCACAAGGTGGCCGGCAAGTGCGGCGTGTTTGCCGAGACCGACATCAACGGCCTGCAGAAGGAGGGCACACCTTCGGACGAGCTGATGGCGTCGCTCTTCGATGCCATCGTGCTGCAGAACCTCACGGTGCTCACCCGCGGCCATACGCTGCGCCCGCACGTGCTCCTGCTCGGCGGACCGAACACGTTTATCCGCGGCATGCGCGAAGCGTGGCAGCACAACATCCCGAAAACCTGGAAGGAGCGCGGCGTCGAGATTCCGGATGGCGCGTCACCGGAATCGCTCATCAAGGTGCCGGCCAATGCGCAGTACTTCGCGGCGATTGGCGCCGTCCAGTTCGGCCGCGACGAGGAAAGTCACGTTGGCCGCTATCTCGGCACGAGCGCGCTCGAGGAATACATTTCGACCGGTCGCGAGTCCGAGAAGGCGGCGTCAGGCGGCAAAGGGCTCAGCGAATCCGACGAAGAGCTGCGAGCGTTCCGCGAAGCGTACAGGCCGAAGCCGTTCGCGCGGGCCGTATTTCGTCCAGGCGAGGTCGTGCGCGGTTTCGTCGGCGTCGACGGCGGATCGACCTCGACCAAGGCGGTGCTGCTTTCGACGAGCGGCGACATCCTCTGCAAGGTCTACCAGCTGTCCAAGGGCAACCCTATCCAGGACACCATCGACATGTTCGACGGCTTGCGTGCGCAGGTCGAGGAACAGGGGGCGACGCTCGAGGTGCTCGGCGTCGCGACGACGGGATATGCGAAGGACATCCTCAAAGACGTCCTTCAGGCAGATGCCGCGCTGGTCGAGACGGTGGCGCATACCGAATCGGCCGTCCGCTTCTACAAGGATCCGCACGTCATCGTGGATGTCGGCGGTCAGGACATCAAGCTGATCGTCCTGAAGGACGGGCGCGTCAAGGACTTCAAGCTGAACACGCAGTGCTCGGCGGGCAACGGCTACTTCCTCCAGTCAACGGCCGAGGGCTTCGGCATCCCTGTTCGAGAGTTCGCAGACAAAGCATTCGCGGCGCAGGCCATGCCGATCTTCGGCTACGGCTGCGCGGTCTTCATGCAGTCGGACATCGTGAACTTCCAGCGGCAGGGATGGGCCCCAGAGGAGATACTCGCCGGCCTCGCGGCAGTGCTGCCGAAGAACATCTTCCTGTACGTCGCAAGCATCCCGAGCCTTGCCAACCTGGGCACGCGGTTCGTCCTGCAGGGGGGCACCCAGCACAACCTCGCCGCCGTGAAGGCAGAGGTCGATTTCATCCGCTCGAACTTCCGCGGGGCGCACACCGGGCCCGAGATCATCGTCCACGAGCACTGTGGAGAATCAGGCGCGATCGGTGCCGGCGTAGAGGCGATGCGGCTCTACAACCACGGCCATCGCACCACGTTCATCGGCCTCGACGCCGTCAGGAAGATCAGCTACCGGACGACGAGAAACGAAGCGACCCGCTGCAACTTCTGCAAGAACAACTGCCTGCGGACGTTCATCGACATCAAGGTGCCTGACGGTTCGGCACCGGTGGAACGCTACGAATCCGAGGTAGGCGCGGTGCCAGAGGTCGGCGCTGCGGCACGGGCGGTACGTAATGTCCGGCTTCAGGCAGACCAGGTGGTGCCCGTCAAGTTCATCTCCAAGGTGGCCAGGGCAGAGGACGAACGCCGGTTGATCATCGCCACGTGCGAGAAGGGCACCGTCGAGGATGTGGACCAGATGCGCGGCATCAAGGCCGGCATCGACGAGATGAAGAAAGCGAACCCGAACTTCGTAGAGATCGCCTCGAAGGAACCGTTCAGGCCGCGCGGCGTCGAGAGCGTTGCCGATCCGATTTCGCCGCGGGCGTGGACACGCGCGGCGCGCGAACGCGCCGACGCGATGAAGGCGCGCGGTTCCGTAAGGATCGGGATTCCGCGCGTCCTGAACATGTACACGTACGCGCCGTTCTTCAACGGCTATTTCGAGAGCCTGGGCGTCCTCGGCGGCAACATCGTGTATTCCGACTACACGAGCGGCGAGCTGTATCGCGAAGGTGCCGGCCGCGGCGCGATCGACCCCTGCTTTCCCGCGAAGATCGGCGTCGCCCACGTGCACAACCTGCTCTTCGCCAAGCATGCGAAGAAGAAGCTCGATTACATCTTCTTCCCGATGGTCGACGTGCTGCACACGTCGCTCACGCATCTGGTGGGATCGAACGCGTGTCCGACCGTTACCGTTACGCCGGAGACCGCGAAGGCGGCGTTCACCAAGGAAGGCGATGTATTTGCCGAGCAGGGTGTCCGCTACCTGTGCCCGATGATCAACTTCGGCGACCGTCCGCTCCTCTGCAAGCAGCTGTTCGAGGCGTGGGGCCCGTTGCTCGGCCTGTCAGAAGACGAGAACAGACGGGCTATCGAGGTGGGATTTTGCGAGCTGCTGGAGTACGAGGCCGACATCCAGCGGCGGGCACGCGAGGTGCTCGACGAGCTCGAGCGCGAACGGCGAGTGGGCATCGTCGTGCTCGCGAGGCCATACCACCACGATCCGGGACTCAACCACGAGATACTCGAGGAGTTCCAGAAGCTCGGGTATCCGGTGTTCTCGCAGAGCACGCTGCCGATGGATCCGGACCTCCTCGATCGATTGTTTGGCGACGACGTCC
>Ga0105106_10001656_pt1 | contig 16014 bp, 14 predicted proteins | sample PPLLaktember2015_5_FD_79109 | JGI IMG/M metagenome (GOLD analysis project Ga0105106, IMG submission 79109) | Freshwater sediment microbial communities from Prairie Pothole Lake near Jamestown, North Dakota, USA - PPLs Lake P8 Core (1) Depth... | ecosystem: Environmental > Aquatic > Freshwater >...
CTAATCCCTTGTTTGTTGACAGTTTTGATAATGGATGTAATCTCATTTACCATGATCGGACTAAGACCGATCGATGGTTCATCCATCAACAGGAGTTTAGGCCTTGACATGAGCGCTCTGCCGATAGTTATCATGTGTTGCTCGCCACCGCTCAGGCTCCCGGCCTTTTGCTTTTTCCTCTCCTTGAGTCTGGGGAAACGCTGATACACCTCTTCCAGGTCCGTCTTGGACCTTTCCCTGTCCTTTCGGATATAGGCTCCAAGTGTAAGATTAGACTCCACACTCATATCGCGAAAGACCCGCTGTCCCTCAAGGATCTGACTGATTCCCGTCCTGACGATATGGGTGGGTCGGCTTCTGTCGATCCTCTCCCCGGCAAACCATATCTCACCCGACGTTGGAGGCCTTAACCCAGATATGTTTTTTAAGACCGTTGTCTTCCCTGCCCCATTCGCTCCTAAAAGGGTAACGATCTCCCCTTCGTCCACCTCCAGTGAGACGCCTTTGACTGCTTCCAGCTTTCCATAAAGGGCTCTAATCTCTTTAACCGACAGAAGCATACTCAGATCCTAAATACGCGGCGATGACCTCCTTGTTTCTGGAGATTTCAGACGGAGGGCCCTCCGCTATCTTCGAACCAAAATTCAGGACACACAACCGATCGCATAGGTTCATCACGAGCCGCATGTCGTGTTCTACAACCAGGATAGTGACTCCTTTATCCCGAATTTCCCTAATTTTATTCATCATCCTATCCGTTTCTTCTGGATTCATCCCGGTCACCGGCTCATCCATCAGAATCAATTCAGGATGGGTGGCGAGAGCAATGGCTACGCCGAGCATCCGCTGGTGTCCGTGGGGAAGGTTTCGTGCCAGCTGCTCCTTGCTCTGTCCCAGCCCCATAAAATCTGCAATCTCTGCCGCCTTCTCGAGGAGTTGAGTCTTTTTTTCCTGAACGGAACGGCCATTGAAAAGGGAATTCCAAAAGCGTGTTTCTGAAACCAAATGGAAACCAATAAGGATGTTCTGCAGTACGGTCATCTCACTGAAGAGGACCGTTCTTTGAAAGGATCTGACCAGGCCTTGACGCACAATCACATGGGATTTCTGACCGGTGACATCCTTTCCACTGAATATGACTTTACCCGCACTGGGAGAATACGTTCCCATAACCATATTGAACACCGTGGTCTTTCCGGCACCATTGGGGCCGATGAGCCCAGTAATTTCTCCCTTTTCTACAGATAGATCAAGGGTATTGACGGCCGTTAATCCACCAAAATACTTTGTCAATCCCTTCACTTCAAGCAGCGGCATCCTGCACCTGCTCGTTTGCTCACTCGTAGGAACCAAACAGGGTTCGCAACCGAAAATTCCAAATGACAAGCTCCAAATCCCAAATAAATCTTACATGACAGGTTCGTCACCCCTGCCTACCGGCAGGCAGGCGGCATCAAAGAAAATTACCAGGGCTTTCCTCCCCCCTGATGGGGAAGGATCCAGGTGGGGCTGAATATCATATGTCCCCCTCACCCCACCCTCTCCCTCCAGGGGAGAGGGGATAATTGAGTTATTTTCAACGTAATCTTAATTTCCGAGCCCAAATGACCGGAACGATTCCAAATCCCCCTAACCCCCCTTTGCTAAAAGGAGAGGGATTTACGGTTTTTCTATCCGATCTCACCGGCGGCGATGATTTCATCTCTCGGAAAACGGCTGAGCAACTCGGCCCCTTTTTCGGTCACCACAATCATATCTTCAAGCCTGACGCCTAAGCCCGGCTCGCCATCTCTGCTCTCAATCGCCATCACATTGCCAACCTCAAATGTCTGGGGGTGTTTTAATGACCATAGCCTGTTGATAATAGGCGGCTCATAAAGAAATAGGCCAATGCCATGTCCGATCTCGATGGTGAACACACGATCCTCATCGTCATAACCCCATGTTCCCGCTGGCTTGAAATGCTTCGCGGCATCTGCGGTTGTAGCACCCGGCTTGATCGCTTCAATAATCGCATTCTGGTTATCCAGGAGTCTTTTGTAGAGGTCTTTTTCCTTCTGGTTGGGTTTCCGCCCTACAATAAATGTACGATAGAGACAAGTCTTGTACCCCATATAACCGAAGTTCGTGATATCCCCATAGACGATATCTCCCGGCTGGATGATCCGATCTGTCATAGCAAGCCCTCTTTCAAAGGTGCTCGGCCCGCTAAAAAAAGGAACCACCCCGCCAATCTCGGCACCCGCTTCAATCATGGCCTGGTATCCTATGGCGGTTAGATCCATATCGCGCATCCCCGGCTTCATCGCCTCGTACAGTTTGCACCAGGCTCGATCGGTAATCGCTGTAATCATTTTCAAACAGTTGATCTCATCCTGCGTTTTTACTTTTCTGGCTTCAAAAAGGAGTGATTGTGCGTCAAATGTCTGGACCCCCAACTCCCCTAATGCCCTCAGGGAGGGCCCATCGAGTGCGGTGACCCCTAATTTTTCACCCTGCAACCCTCTTTTCCTCAGTTCCTGCACAATCTCAGAAGCAAACAGCTTCGCTGTTTCAGCGGTCGCTTCGGCACCGCACACGCCTCCCAGCCAGCAACGGGCAATTCTCCAGTTCTCGGGTTTTACCCAGGGCCACTCGTCCCGTCGTTCGTACCGACCCGCATGCTCCCATAGAACGGGTTTGTCCTCAGCGAAAAAGAGGCAATATCTCAAACCCGGCATGAAGGCATCACCGGGCAACCCTGTCGCATAGCGGATATTGTCCTCACGCTCCAACAGGCAAGCGGCCACGCCATTTTTCTTCATGACCTCCCGCAATTTGGTGGCTCGTTCTTCTCTCATTCGAGTTGTATTGATGCGCTCCTGCCAATCCAGGATTCCAGTACCATAGGATAACCGAGAAGCCAGCTTTACCATTTCTGTAAAGACCTCCTTTCAATCCCTCATCTTATCTGGTCAACGGCTGCCGTCGTACTCCGTCATCGACACACAAAGCCGGAGATTGTTCCCGATGAAGAGCCGGAATTAAATGGCCTTTCCGGAAACACGAGCAGTGATCTCATTCGTCCGACGCCACAGCGCTTCCAGAAGTCCTATCAAACCGCCCTTTATTAAGAGAACAGCACCGATCAGAATCAATGCGAAGACGATAGGTTCCAATTCCTTGATGGGCCTCAAAAATTCTGAAAGAATATTGAGGATCAGCGCACCCAGGATTGGCCCAAAGACATTGATGCTTCCCCCGACTGCTACATAGACGAGGTAGTAGGCAGACTGTATGACCGTAAATGACGAAGGCTGTATGCTGCCTACGTTATAGGTGTACAACACGCCCGCCACACCCGCGAACATGCAGCCAGTAACGAAAGCCAATACTTTATACCCCATAATATTGATGCCGACGTTCTCCGCGAGGTCATCGGCTTGCCGGATACCTGAGAACACCAAACCGATCGGCGATCTGTCTAACTGATGCATCACCACGATGCCGATCACCACAAAGAGCAGGGTCAGATAGTAAAGGGAGACTTTTGATGCAAATTCAATCTTGAAGAACCCGGGGATGGTAATGGCGTTCGGAGGAAGCAAATTCATAATTCCCACCAACCCGCCAAAAGGGTCATCCCATGCACCAAACACAACCCTGATGACCTCTCCCATCGCCAGTGTCGCCACGATAAAATAAATACCCTTAATCCTGAGTGTGATGTATCCGATGATGAACGCTATCATTCCTGCTGCTACGGTGGCGATCAGTAAGCTCAACCATGAGTTCATCCCGTACCTTGCAATGAGGGCCGCGGATAGATAACCGCCGATGGCGGCAAAACCACCATGACCGAGCGTGACCTGACCTGTAGTCATGATAAACCAGCAGCTGACAGCCAGAAGCACGTTGATCAGCATGAAGGTGATGACTCCTAATTGATACAGGTTTCGAAAAAGGACGGGCACAGAGATGAGGACCGCCAGTAGAACAACATAGAAGCTCGCCTCCTTCCAGCCCAGTCGAATCATGCCGCCCTTCCCATCAGTCCTGTACGTTTGAAAACAAGGATGAATAAGATGATCAAGAACGGAAAGGTCGTTGCAGAATATCCCAGGAACGTTTGCCCGTAGCTCTCGATCATACCTAAAATAATCCCTCCAAGTGCGGCCCCTGGAATACTCCCGACACCACCGAGGATAATAATACACAGAGACTTAATCAGCGTCGTTGTTCCCATGGTTGGCTCGATAAAAAAGATCGGGGCCATGAGGCCTCCCGCCGCGCCTGCCAAGCCACAGCCAAGAGCAAAACCAAGGGTGCCAATTTTGCCGACATCGATCCCAAGTGACATCGCCGCTTCCCGATCTTGCGCAACGGCCTGCATGGCTTTTCCTTGTTTTGTTTTATAGATGAAGAGATAGACGCCCGCTACCAGAAGAATACTGATGATTCCAGCTGCAATCCTTGAATCGCTGATGTTAATGTTCAAAAACGATACGCTACCCTGAAAGACCTCTTTCATTCCTCTTGGCTGCGCACCGAATAACAATTGGGCTGCCGTCTGGAGCAGCCACATCAGCCCGATCCCCACGATGACCGTCGGGACGACTTCCCCGCGCGCTGGTCGAAAAAAGATTCGCTCAAAAAATATACCGATCACGGCGACGACGACCACACTCATGGCCAAAGCCAAAAAATAATTGACTTTCAGCAGCCCATTCATGTAGAAGACCGTGAAGGCTCCCAGCATATAGAACTCACCGTGGGCAAGATTAAGAACGTTCATCATACTGAAAATCACCGTAAGCCCCAGCGCTAAGAGGACGTAGGTCAACCCGGTCTGCAATCCATAGACTAAAGGCTGTAACAAGATTTCGAAGGTCATGCGAACAGATCCCGATGCCCGGCGATGTGAAGCTCCCGGCCCACCCCGTGAGGACGGGGCAGGCACGACGGCCTTCCCGGACAGGAAGTTTCATTCATACCGTGCCCCTTCCTGCCTGCCGGTAGGCCGGGACTCTGCCTATCCCGCTTTGGCGGGACGGGGCACGTTCCGGTCAAAGAAGGGTGAATAGCCTGCCTTATGTCCAAAATGCTGCTGAAACTAACGCCCCTTCTGCACCCCCTTGATATCAGAGGAAGCCTCTGGCATCAAACTATCCAAAAAGGTCTGAGCAATCGCCTCGGATAACTCCCCCGCATTCGTCTGGCGACCATAATCAAACCAATACACTACCCAGAATGCCATTCCTACCCACATAAATGTGAGAAAAGATTCTCTAACCCTGCGGGCTCTTCCTGATCGCTGAAGATCTCGAATCGAATCCCGGACCATCTCATAAGCCCTTCTCCAAATGTGCATGATTTCGTTTTGATGATTCTTGTCGAGCCTGTGGACCTCGTGAACCAATGTCCGGTTCGCCCGGCTGGAGGTATTCAGAAGAGCAAACCTCCGTAAGAAAAGGGCAACCCGGCCTGCAGGATCAGCCAACTTTTCTGCTTCGTCGAGGATCGGAATAAAGTGATTGTTCAGAAAGTCTAAATGAATCTGGTACAAAAGGTTCTCTTTGCTGGAACAATAATAATAAAGGTTGGCCTTGCTCATCCCCAGGGTCTCAGCAATCATAGACATCGACGTCGCATCATACCCATGCTTTACAAAAAGATCTAAGGCCTTGGTGTAAATTTCTGACTTTCGTCCAAAATTTTCATTCTTCTTAGGTTTCATTTCCGAATGCCGTTTTCTCTCCATGGTCACCTCTGAAAGGGTGGATAAGGGGTTTTGTTCGATTTAGTTAATTGACCGGTCGGTAAAAAAATTATCAAATTGTCTTTTCTTTGTCAAGAAAAAACAATTTATCTAAAAAATTGGATTTTTAAGTTATTTTAAATAGTTATACCTTGGTAACATTAAGCGAGCCTAAACCTGTTGTTTAGCTCTGCAAAAACGGAGATAATGCGGGGAATGGTATAGGTGGCCGTATCCCTTCCCGAACCGCCACACAGGATAGCGATGAGCCTTCCTTGACAGACCTCATCTGCAACAGTCTTGATCAGTTCCGCCAGCTTAATGTGTAAGTCACGACTTACACCCCTGTCGCCGTATTCTGCTTTCGTGGCATCATAGCCGTACTCCCAAAAGATATATTCCGGCTTGAATGCTTTCACTCTGAGAATAAAGGCCTGCTTCATTTTTGACAAACACTCTTCGTCCGTGGCGGGGTTCAGAATCCGAACGTCTATCTTGTTATATCGGTCCGAATAGTCCTGATCACAAAAGCACACGTGAAGGACATCGGCATCTCGCCTGAAGATATCTCGCGTTCCATCTCCATGATGGCTATCCGTGTCTACGATTGCAAATCTCTTTGTTCCCTTCTCCTTAAGCATCGCAATGGCTAGAGCCGCCCCATTGAAATAGCACATCCCGTGATAGAAGTCTCTCCCTGCATGGTGGTCACCGAAAGCTGTGAAGACGAAGGCATTGTCAATGTTCCCTCGGTGGATCTCTTCCGCTGCTTGGACTGTGCCTCCTGCGCAATAAAGAGCTGATTCATAATCACCCGTACGCTTCACTGATTCGATCATATTCTTAGAATGGACCTTGAGCAGAAGGGGCTCACCGACAGGGTCCAGGTAAAAGAGCCCGTCCCGTGAACCATAGACGGCGTCGTAATAATATACATTTCCCTTGCCGAGCAATCCGCCTAGAGCTTCGGGGAAATCCTTTAACCTTTCTCCCTGAAAGTAAGTGAAGAAAATTCCGGTTTTTTTCATTGTCAGATGCCCCGGGTTAGAAGCAGTGCTGGGATTCACTCTTTATAGACTTTGCAGAGATAGGATTTCAGGGGTTCAGAGCCGTTTTCCGGATCAAAATGGGTGTGACCATACAACAGGTTCACATTTGACCTTTTCCAATCATAGGCAGAGGCTTTCTCCTCAGGAAACCACCAGGCGTGCTGCGCATTGACTACGTCGGGCCTGATACCCTCAAAGAGCTTCGCTTTCATTTTCACCCGGGCCACAGGAGTTTCGATCCAAACCCAATCTCCTTCTTTGATACCAAGAGAAGATGCCGTGTCGGGATGGATCTCGACGAGAGGGTCTGGATTGTCCTGCCTCAACGATTCAATTTGGCGATATTCTGAATGAAAGAAATTTCTGACTTTGGTGCCGGAGATCAATATCAGCGGAAACGCTTTGGCTAATTCAGGTGTGGAGACAGGAGATAAGGGAGGTTCGCGAAAGAGCGGCATGGGGGATACCCCCATCGCCTCCATGACGCCGCTCGATATCTCAAATTTGCCTGTAGGCGTCTGAAAACCTTCTGACTCGTATTTGCGATAGCGCATCGCTCCCAAGAGAATGTCCCTTTCACAAAACCGTTTAAAGTTCAGCCCGGTGTCTTCCAGGACCCAGTCTAAATACTCACCACTATCCCTCCATGGAAAGGCTTCATGGAGTCCGAGGCGATGGGCCATCTCGAAGATAACGTCCCGGTCGTCGCGGGCTTCACTGAATTGAGCCAATTTCTTTCTTGCGATGACACACCAGATCTTGTGAAAAAAAACCACGTCATTCTGCTCCAACCATGTGGCTGCAGGAAGCACCAGATCAGCCAGTTGGGCGGTCGGTGTCATAAAGAGATCTGAAACCACGGTGAATTCCAGATATTCTTTCAGGACGCGCTCGATTTTCGTGCCCTGAGTGGCAGTCAGTAGTGGATTCGATCCAATGAGCCACAGGGCTCGAACCCGATAAGGTTGCCCGGTGATCACTGAATCCCAAAATGTGGGAGTATGGGTATTGGGACAAAACGGGAACTTTCCGGCTGCGATCATGCGTTCCTTCTGTCCCGGAGGTAGAAATTGCTCACCCAGCTGATCCCTGTTAATAAAAACTGATTTTGGCTTAACCTTGGCAGGTGGCACCCAGAGCACGTTTCCTCCCGGGCGGTCAATATTGCCGGTGAGGCCCATGAGGATGAGCAGCGAACGTCCCGTATGGAAACTGCAGACGCTCATATCAATGCCGTTACCCCATTGGAGGCAGGCGGGTGAATGGGTAGCATAGGTTCGGGCAGCCGCGCGAATTTCAGAGGCTTTTACACCCGTGATGGACTCAGCCCATTCAGGAGTCGAAAGGCGGACGTGTTCGACCAACTTGTCAAATCCTGATGTATAGTTGTCCACAAAATGGTAATCCACCAAGTTTTCGGCGATGATGGTGTTGATCATGGCCAGAGCCAAAGCGCCATCCGTGCCGGGCCTCAGCTGTAGCCAGTGGTCAGCTGTCTCAGCCGGAGGAATGCGCCGAGGATCCACGACGATCACTTTCTCGGCGTCTCGAAGCGCCCTTTGCAGCATGCCTCCACACATTCCGTCAGCGGCTCCAGAATAAGTGAGATTGCACCCCCAGATCAAAATGCAGGCAGGCTTTTCTCCTCCAAAACCATAAATGTCGGAGACAGGAAGTCGCCCTAGGGTCAATCCGCTGGCAATGACCCGTGGAACATAGCAGATGTGAGCGGGGCCAATAAAATTAGGGGTACCATACGCATGGGCAAAACGTGCGGTCCATTCGGTGTGGGGTCTGCCTGTGCCTTGCCCTATGGCTAAGAACTCTGCGCCGCTTCCCTTCTTGATCTGAGTGAGTTTATCTGCCATCTCGCTCAGCGCGTCTTCCCAGGAAACCTTCTCCCACCTGTTCTCCCCCCGTTTCCCGACACGCCGCAAGGGGTGTGTTAATCGATCAGGATGGTGAAGTAACTCGGGGGCGGCACTCCCTTTCGGGCAAAGATAACCGCGGCTCGTAGGGCTGTCAGGGTCACCCGTGACCTTGACGACTCGGTCCCCTTCCAAGTGAACCAGCACTTGGCAGACGCCGTGGCAGCCTCTGCATGCCGAACGTACAATGCGCATCCGATCAGACATAACGATCTTCCTCTGGAGATTGGGTCGGGTAATCATTATAATACAATGTTGCGGCCCGATCTATCAAAACCCGGAGAGGAAGGATCGAAAATGAACTTACTTGTCTTGAACAACCTGGCTGAGGATTACAAAAAGGCATTGGCAAAAAAATTCCCGGAATTGGTCGTCCACGCAGCGAAAGATGAGGATGAAATCGGTGACTTCATCGAGCGAATGGACATTCTCCTCACTGTAAGGATTTCAGACGAGCTTCTCAAAAAGGCCTCGAAGCTTCAATGGATTCATACCATCACCACTGGCGTGGACTACGTGATTCATCAACCCTCACTCAGAAACGACATCCTGATCAGCTGCTCTCGAGGTATTCATGTGCCTCAGATGTCAGAGATGGCTTTGCTTTTTATGCTCGCCTTGAACAGGAACCTTCCACAATTTATTCGGAACCAAGACGCGAAGGTATGGGAGCGCTGGCCCACCAAACTCCTCTATCAGAAGAAGGTGGGGATTTTGGGAATCGGGGCCATCGGCGAGGAGATTGCCCGGAAGTGCAAGGTTTTTGGAATGACGGTCTTTGGCATCGATGCTGTCAAGAGAAAGGTTGATGCTGTGGATTATTTTTATGGGCCGGAGGATCTCCTGACGGTGGTACGGGAAGTAGATTATTTCATCATCGTTGTTCCCAACATCCCCCAAACCAGGAAGATGATAGGGACAGAAGTGCTCTCGTCGATGAAACCCTCTGCTTTTCTGATCAATATTGGAAGAGGCGAAGTTGTGGACGAGGAGGCTTTGATCCGTCACTTGAAATCGGGAAGGATTGCGGGAGCAGCCTTAGACGCCTTTTGGGCGGAGCCGTTGCCGGAAGACCATCCCTTCTGGGGGATGAAGAACGTCATTCTCACTCCCCATGTGGGTGGCATGAGTGAATTTTGCGTTGACCAGGTCCTTGGAATTTTTGAAGAAAATCTGCGCCGATTCCTAAAAGGAGAAAGAAGGAATTTGATCAACTTTATCGAAAGATAGTAAATTTCCTCCTAAGTTCTGGGATTTCTTCTCGTATTAACACCCTTCTCGCATTTCGATGATAAGCGTCTTTGTATCTCTGCCGGGTTAATTTTGCACAGCTTTACCAACTGCGAGTGACTACATGTGTTTTGGCAGGAACAAGGCGATTTGGGGAAAAACGATCAAGAGGACGACACAGAGTACCATCGCAAAAACAAAAGGCCAAATACCTCTGAATATAGTATACATGGAGACATCCCGGGCCATTCCTGCGATCACAAACACGTTCATGCCTACAGGCGGCGTGATCAGTCCCATTTCCAGCATGATCACCGTAATCACGCCAAACCATATCGGGTCGTATCCCAGGCTTGTCACAAGCGGGAACAGGATAGGCATGGTAATCAGCATCGCGGAGAAGACCTCCATGATGCAGCCGAGGATGACATAAAGGATGAGGATGGCGATCAGGATACCCAGGGGCGGCAAAGCGAGTCCGCCGATGAACCCTGCCAGAGCCGAACTGAGACGGCTGACTGCGACGAAGTAGCTGAATATCTGGGCACAGATGATCAGCAAAAAAATCATGCCTGTGGTGACGAGCGTCGCCCTGAAGGAGGTTACGATATTTTCCTTCGTCAACTTCCGCCTCACCAGGGCAATGAGAAAAGCACAAAACACGCCGACAGCAGCCGCCTCTGTCGCATTGAAGACGCCCGAGTAGATACCACCGATCACGATAACAAAGAGAGCCAACACTGCCCAGATGTCTTTTAGCGCCATCCCCTTCTCACGCCAGCTTGATTTCGGCCCGCCGGGACCTGCGGTGGGGTCCAATTTTGTCCAGATCGAGATGGCGATGATAAACAAAACGGTCAGTAAAATCCCGGGAAGAATACCGGAGATGAGTAGTTTTCCGATCGATTGTTCGGTGATCAATCCATAGAGGACAAACCCCATGCTGGGGGGGATCAGGATGCCGAGGGTACCTCCTGCAGCAACAGAGGCCGTCGCCAAGGAAGGATTGTATTTGTATCGCTTCATCTCTGGCAGCGCCGCGGCGCCAATGGTTGCGGAGGTTGCTATACTGGAACCGCACACCGCAGCAAAGGCGGCGCAGCCGCCAATGGTTGCAATGGCCAGGCCGCCGGGCCGATGGCCTATCCATTTATATCCGGCACCATAGGCGTCACGAGTGATTCCAGAAGCAAAGGCAAACTCTCCCATCAGGGTGAAAAGGGGTAGAAGAGAGATAATGTAAGAATTCGTACTGCTGAACGCCGTCAGTCCCAATCTGATCAGCGCAGCGTCCACACCGCTGATGAGAACAAGGCCCAACAAGCCAATCAGGCCCATGGTCAAACCAATGGGCATCCCCAAGAGCATGAAGACAAACAGTGCGATGACTCCGCTGATACCAATCTCTATGGGACTCATTCCGGTCAGTTACCCCTACGTTTCCTCCCGGACGCCGGGTTGAATACGTGAACCAACAATTCGAAACCAAAGAGGACACACCCGAAGGCCATGATCAGCATGAAGGGAGCGAATGGAATGGAGAGAACGCCGGTGACTCTGACAAAGGGGGAGAGATTGGACAAGACCAGATCCCATCCCTGCCAGGCCATGATGATGAAAAATGCGGCACCCAGAAGGCTCATGATGCTGGCCAGGATTGCCTTTGTCCGGCCATGAAGCCGTGACACGAGGATGTCAACAACGATATGGGCCCCTTTCGATTCCGCAAAAGCGAGCACGCAAAAGACTAAAATGACGGTGAGCAATCCCACCATCTCCACCGCGCCGAGCACGGGTTTCCTGAAAAGGTACCGTCCTACCACATTAGCAACAACAATCAGTACCATGAGAACCAAGACCCCCGCTCCAACCCAAGACACTCCCGCGGTGATCGCGTCCAAAACCTTTCCGACTCTGGTGAACAGTTTACTAAATCTCACGGAGGGCCCCTTGTTTGTAGCATATCAACATTGGTAATGGGATTCGCAGTCGAATTGCCCCTTGAACCGGACAATCCAGAACACAGGCATTGCAATGCCAACATTCCTCAGCATAGCTTATAATTGGGATTTTATTTTTCTCCGAACCCCAGAATACGTCTTGAGGGCAGACATCAACGCACATTCCACAACGTCTACATTTATCTTCATCTATTATTGGTGGCATAAATCACCTCTACGTGTTTAGCGCTTTATTTCTCTCCATCTGGTAGTTGTCTCACCATTCACCATCTTGACAACCAGTAGTTGATCCATTAAGGGATTTGCAAAAGGATGATCTGGACGGAAATGTGTTCCCCTTGTTTCTCTTCTCTCAATAGCCGCAACAAATACAAGCTCCCCAACATCGAGCAAATTGATTACTTCAAGGCAATGCATCAACTCATGTTGATTTTCTGCCTTCATTGTCTTAAATACGTTCTGTTTTAATCGTCGCAGATAGCTTAGGCCCGCATTCAACATAGTTTCAGAGCGAACGGCCCCCGCGTAATCCTGCATGATTTGCTGCAAGGCGATATTGACCTCTTTCCAACTGGCTCCTATCTTGCGACTTCTAAATTCGGCAAGCAGACTTTCCTTCTCTTCGATTGCATCACTTGCCTTTCGCATGTCTGAAGGTGGCACCTCTTTTGCGTGCATGGCAGCGTTCTCTCCAGCTATCCAGCCGAATGTTGCCGCGTTGGAAATGCCACCAAATATCTCGTCCCCGGCAGCATACAAACCCTCTACAGAGGTTTCTCCCTTTCTATTGTAGGAAACACCCCCTCTGGGGGCCCTTTCGTAAGTTGTGAATTCGACGGGGTGCTCTCTGACATCAATACCTTCTTCCGCAAGATGGTTAAGGAGCGCGATATTTCCTTCCTGCTTCAAATAGTGAATCATATAATCAAAATCTTTATCCGAAATACCTCCACAATCCATGTAGACGGGTCCCCTACCCAATTTTGCGTAGTCTTCGAATATAGCAGGATATAAATCTGCTGTTATATCACCGTACTTTTTATCAGGCTTTGCAAGAATGGAGCCTATCGCTTTGCCATGAGGGTCTCGAAAAAGACCTACCCAAGTCCCCTTTCCACATCTGGCAAAGTATTTGGGACCAGCCCATGGCATCGGCATTTCTAGGAGGACTAGCTCAGCTCCCGCACGATACGCCATCGCCCGCCCATCTCCGGTATCACTTGGCGGATTAGAAATGTTGAACATCCAGCCGGGAGTCGGACTCGGATAGAGTCTCATACATTGACCTGTACCCAGGATGATGCTCCGTGCCTGAAATTTTATTAATCGCTCTGCTCTCGTATCAACACCCAAAGCTCCGATGATGCCCTGGCCACTGCGAAGTAATTCAAACACCATTACTCTGTTCATGATCTGTACTCCGCGTTTCAGAACTTCGCTAGTGAGGATTCGTTTTTGATTCTGGCCGCTGTACTTTAGAGCTTGCAGAGGCTTTCCAGGCACGCCATGTCCTGCAAATTCATACCTGCCCTCTGACTTCATCGGGATGCCCCAACTTTCCCATAACTGTACCGTAACAAAGGATTTCTCTAACCAACTCTCAATGTAGTCTATATCATGCCACCCATTTCCCAAAGAGTGTCGAAACCCTTCAATGGCGGGTTTGATATCAGGACCATGGATGTCAGGTATGTAGCATGCAAAGTGGTCATTCCCCATACCTCCAGCGCCACTGCGGATTGAATTTGCTTTCTCTGCAACAACAACCCTGGCACCAATTTCACTTGCTCGTATGGCAGCCATCAAGCCGGCGATACCGCCGCCTACACACAAAACATCTGTTTCCACAGTCTCTTCATGCATTAAAATACACCTTCCCTTCCATCAATTTAAGTCAGGAACGAGCAGCGGGGCCTTCCGTTGCTCCTCCGCTAACTCAGACCAATGCAGCAAAAATTTTAGGCGTTGATCCAAATCGCCAGGGCTATTCAATCAAAACTTCGATCTACTTGCTTGGCGCGTCCTTGCCCGTGTGGCAACCATCATTTGCCCAACAATTTCATTATGTCGTTGCGCATAGCACTTGCTGGAAGTCCCTTTGCATCCATTTCGGCAAACCAATTCTTCTCCACGGATTTTGTGGCTTCATCCCAGTGTGCCCGCTCAGCAGGTGAAAGTTCGATGATTTCAACGCCGGCCTTCTTGCTGATGCCGGCCACCCGTTGAAAAGCTGCCTCGCCCACTTTATACATCAAATCCTCTGCCCAGGGGTTCATATCCAGGATGATCTTCTGGATATCCGGAGGCATGCTGTTCCATGTCTGCAGTCTCATGACCAAACATTTAGCCCCACTGCCCTGGTTCGTCATGGTAACAAACTTCGCCACTTCTAAAAGTTTGAACGCCATCTGGGTCTCAAAGGGCAGGATCTGTCCGTTGATGATCCCTTTTTCAAGATTCGTGTAGACTTCAGGGGTTGGAGATAGTTCGGGAGAACCACCCAGCGCCTTCACATAGGCTGGTAATAATCTCCCGCCGGGGATCCCGATGATCTGCCCCTTGATATCGTTCAGAGTTCTAACAGGTTTTTTAGCCATATGGATCACGTTCGGTTGATAGCGTCCTTTCCAGAGCACCTTCACGTCTTTGAAGTAGATTGGATTCAGATACTTCTCGTGAACCATGTCGCGGATCGCCTTGCCGGGCGAATTGGGTCCATCCGGGGGGATGAGGAAGGGGAGGTTAAAAACATCCGTCAGTGGGAACCGACCCGGATATTGTGGTCCAACCAGGATCGTTAACTGGGCTGCTCCTTTAAGAATGAGATCGTATTGTTCGACCTGCTTGCCCAGGGTCTCTCCCGGATAGACATTGACCTTCACCCTTCCTTCTGTTCTTTTCTCTACTTCCTTTGCCCAGACCTCATAGACGCCCTTGACCTCATAATGTGTTCCAGGATCACTAATAGCAAAATTGAGTTCGGTAGGTTTCGAAGGAGTTTGGCTCCACCCCATCATTACCGTGCCAAGGAGTAATGCAACAACCAGTAAACCAGCAAATTGTAATTTCTTCATGCAGGACACCTCCTTATTTGATTTCATTTGCCGTTTTTACTTCCAGAATAGCTTGATCTGCGTACGTCCAATCATTGAAAAAACAATTAGAATCTCAGAACAGGATACTTTCTGCAATACCCATCAGGATTTACTCTTTAATGCCGTTGGCAATCCACCGACCGGTTGGTTGAACATACAAAAAAAGAAGCTCTCTGTCAAGAATAAAGGTGGACCAAAATTCCGATTTAGGAAATGTCATTCCGAATGGAGTGATACAATCCTGCCTTGTTCAGTGAGATTGCTACAACCCTTTTCCAGTTTTTGGCGGGACTCGCAAAGCCAGGCTCGGAGAAGGGGGTTACGTGAAGCTCATTGGCGCTCAACTTGACTATTTTAATCTCTTGAGTATAATGCCAGTGTGAATTATCTGCTTGAGACAATGCGTTACTTGACACATACTATTCATTTGGAAAGGAGGTATCGTCATGGCTAATTCTAAAGATACGGTTCCACCGGCTTGGAAAAAGGGAGGGCTCTCCTATAGCACTGGCCTAACGTATGACAACGCAAAGAAGATGATAGAGGGTGCCATGGCAGAGGCCAAAAAGCAAGGACTCACCATGGTGATTGCCGTCTCGGATGCCGGAGGGAACCTGGTCGCCCTTGGCCGCATGGATGAAGCGATGTTAGCCAGTATCCACATCGCTATGGACAAAGCGTTTACAGCTGCCTATGGGAAGATACCCACGCAAATCTGGCGTGATATCGTTCAATCCGGCAATCTTCCACCGCTGTTTATCCACGAGAGGTGGACAGCATTTCCAGGAGGGTTCCCATTGATAAAGGGTAAAAAGCTATTGGGCGGCATAGGCTGTAGCGGAGCGACCGCTTATGGAGATACCTCCGTTGCCAGGGCGGGCTTGCGGGCAGGCGGGTTCAGCACCGAGGACGCGGACGCTATCCTTAAAGAGTTAGATGAAGGTGGATAAAGGCTTGACATCATTTATACATGTGTGATAGGTTTCTTCCGACCGGTCAGTAGAAAAAATTCAA
>Ga0105106_10001658_pt1 | contig 16003 bp, 17 predicted proteins | sample PPLLaktember2015_5_FD_79109 | JGI IMG/M metagenome (GOLD analysis project Ga0105106, IMG submission 79109) | Freshwater sediment microbial communities from Prairie Pothole Lake near Jamestown, North Dakota, USA - PPLs Lake P8 Core (1) Depth... | ecosystem: Environmental > Aquatic > Freshwater >...
ATTAACAGGTTTTGGGGATTGCCGATGGGACTCATCACGCTGCCGATGGTCACGGCAAAAGCCAGGGCAAGGAGCAGGATTTTAGGCTGGGTATTGGTCCTGCCTGCCAGAGACAGGACAACAGGCGTACCGATGATGGCCAGCGTATCGTTTAAAAGCAGCGCCGAGAGCAGCCCGGCGCCGAAAAGCACCAGCAGCACCAGAGAATCCAGCGTGCGCGCCCGGCTGAACAGCCGGTAGGCCAGGTGACCAAGGTATCCGCTGTCCTCCATCGCCTGCCCGATGGTAAAGACGCAGAACAGGAAGATCAGGACGTCGGCGTTAATGGCCTTCAGGGCGTTTGACGGCGAGATCTCGCCCGCCGCCAGGACCACCACCGCCCCGGCGAGCATTATCTGCCAGATCTGCAGCCTGATGTTTCCGATTTTCCGGACTGCAATGAGCAGGAAAACGCAGGCGAGGGTGATGATTGAAATCATAAAAGACGCGACAGCATCAGATATATTGCCGGGATTTAGTAGCCATCGTTCAGCTTATTACATTAATGATACCGAGAAGATCAAGTCCGTTAATCACCATGCTCACGGCGATGGCCGCCAGCAGGAGGCTGAAGACGCGGGAGACCGCCCGGATGCCCCCCGCCCCCAACAGGGCGTCGATTCTCTGGCTCAGGAGGAAGATGGCCCAGGTAATTACCATGTTCACCACGAAGGAAATCAGGACGATGTAAATCTCGTACTGAAGCGCCAGGAGTATCAGGGTGGTGATGGTGGCGGGGCCGACCGTCAGCGGCGTGCCGATGGGCACCACCGCCAGCATTTCATGGCTGACCATTTCGACCATGTGGCCAGAAGTCATGTATCTAATGGAAAGCACCAGCAGGATGATACCCCCGGCGATAGCGAAGGACCCCACGTCGATATTCATAACGTCCAGGATAAACTGCCCGAAGAAAAGGAAGATCAGCCCGACGACCGTCGCGGTGATGATGGCGATGTACACCATCCGCCGGCGCTCCGGTTTTGTCCTTTCCTCGCCCATCTGGATGACAAAAGGAAGGTTGCCGAAGGCATCGATGACGATGAACAGCGGCACGAAGGTCAGGACGAAATCTTGCCAGGACATGCTGCGGCCTCCCGGGCAGTCATCAGGACTACAATAATATATTATAGCTTTTTCAGCAGGATAAGTTTATCGTCGCCGGGCGAGTAAAAGTCGGGGATGCGGGCGACCGTCTCGTAGCCGCGCTTGAGGTAAAACCCGCGGGTGTTGTCGTAAAGGGGCGTCGACGACGTTTCGATTACAGCCAGTCGGCCGCCGGCCCGCCCTATCGCTGCCTCCGCCCTTTCGGAGAGGACCCTGCCGATGCCGCGGCCGCGCTTCTGCCGGTCGACGGCGATCCAGTAGATGTCCCAGGTGCCGACGGTGCAGGGGGTCTCGCCGTAGCAGATATACCCGGCGATTTCGCCGCCGTCCTCGGCGACCAAAGTAAAATACCCGGTCCCTTTAGGGTCGGTGAGATAAGCGTCGATGACCTCCTCCGCCACCGCCACCTCGAACGGCTTAAATTCGGGCGTATTCCGGAGTATTCGCATCAGCGCCGGTTTGTCTCCGGCGACCATGGGTCGGATGCCGACGGTCATATTTTCTTTTCTCCAGGGCCAGCTTCACTATTTTTTCTACGAACTTGGGATAATTCATGCCGGCCGCCATGGCCTGCCTCGCTGCGCCCGTCCCCGGCGAGATATCCGGGTTCGGGTTGACCTCCATGACATTCAGCTTGCCGGTCTCGTCCATGCGCATGTCCACCCGGGCGTAACCGGCGCAACCCATTAGCATGTAGGCCGCCAGGGCCGTCCCGGTGATGTAGTGCCGCTCCGCCGTGCTGATCTCCGCCGGGCAGACGACTTTAGTCCCCTTGAAATAGACGCTGTCTTCCTCCCACTTGGCTTCAAAATTCAGGATGCGGGGCAAATCCGGTGACAATGAATATACGATCTCAGACACCGGCAATACGGCAAATTTGGAGTTACCCATAACCGTGGCGTTAAACTCGCGCCCGCCGATAAACCGTTCTACCAGGGCGCTGCCGTAAAACTCGGTAACGACTTTAACCTGCCTGGCGAGAGACTCAAAATCCCGCACGACGCTATCCGCGGTGATACCGTTACTGGCGTCATCCGAGCGGGGCTTAACGATACAAGGATAATCCAGGCGGAACGTGGAGAGGGTCTCCGGGTTGAGCAACTGAAAGTCCGCCGTGGGTATGCCGGCGGCCTGGAGCAAAACCTTGACCTTGGCTTTATCCAGGGCCAGCCTGAGCACCGCCGCCTCGCAGCCGGTGAAAGGAATATCCAGCTCGACCAGGGTCTCCGGTACCAGGGGCTCGGTTTCCGGTTCATCGCAAAAGCCTTCGAACAGGTTAAAAACCAGGTCGACGTCCAGCGACTCCAATTTCTGCCGGGCATCCTCAAAGGGCGGCAGGAGTGGTACGAGTACGACCTCGTGCCTGAGTTCAACGATAGCCGCGCGGACGGCTTCCACGGCTTCCATGACCCCGAGGACAGATTTCTCCTCATGGGTGACGTCATACCGGGAAGGAACGGGCTCGTTATAGACGACGGCTAGGCGCGAACACATTGCGGGTACCTCTCTAAGGCGGCGTCAAGCACGCTGCCGATCAGCGCCTCGTATTTCCACCCCAGCATCAGCGCCATGATAACGAGGTCGGAGTAACTGCCGAGCCCGGGGAGTGGATTGATTTCAATAAAATATGGCGTACCGTCGCGGTCGACCCGGAAGTCGACACGGGAAAAATCACGGCAGCCGAGTGTTTTAAAGGCTTTGAGGGCGAAATGCTCCAGCGTGTCTAGGGTACGCCGCGGCAGCCGGGCGGGACACTCGTAGTCCACCTGGTTCACATAGTCGCGTTTCACTTCCACCGAATAGACGAAATGCTCCACCGGTTTCCGGGGCACGACCCGCATCATGCCCACGATTTTAGGCAGCGAGTTGCCGGTTATACCCACGGTGACCTCGTCGCCGCTGATGAACTCCTCCGCCATGACCGGCTGGCGGTAGCCCTTGAAGATGCGGCGGGCTTCCTCTTCCGCCTGGGGGCTGTTATGCGCCAGCGATGTCAGGCGAATGCCCTTGCTCGAGCCCTCGGCCGCCGGCTTGATGATAATGGGAAATTTGAGCTTGCCCCAGGGCGCGCGGCGTATCTCTTCCTCGCTGCCGGCCACCAGCCAGCCCGGGGTGGCGATACCCTCTAAAGCCGCCAGTTTCTTGGTCAGCGGCTTGTCCAGGCAGACCGCCAGCGTCAGGGGGTCGGAGCCGGTGTAGGGGATGTCCAGCATCTCCAGCACCGCCGGCACCTGGGCTTCGCGGCTGCGGTAGTTGCCGCGGCCTTCGGCGAAGTTAAAGACAAGATCGACTTTTTCGCGCCGGATATTTTCCAGGAAATGAGTCCCGCCCCCCAGCCTGATGACCTGGTGGCCCCTGGACTCCAGAGCGGCCGATATCATTGCTACCGTCTCGGGAGAGTCGTATTCTTCCAGCGCGTCCTCTACGCCGGCGTGTCCTGCTATCGTTGACTTAAGGTCATACGATAACCCGATCCGCATCTATCTCTCCTTCAACCTTCACCGGCAGGTCGGCGTCCGCCAGCAGGCTCGCTACGGCGCCGCTGACCGGCGTCTCGACGCTGCGGGGGCGCGACGATGAATTCGGATTGCGGTAACGGAACACCTTGCCCTCGTAGTTCTTCAGCAGCAGCTCGTCTTTGGTCATCGATAGCACATAGTTCGGCTGGAGCGGCACTTTACCGCCGCCGTTGACCAGGTCGACGACGAAGCTGGGTACGGCCAGGCCGCTGGTATGCCCGCGCATGCCTTCGATGATCTTGATGCCTGTACTCACCGGCGTGCGCAGGTGCTCGGTCCCCTGCACCTCGTCGCACTGGAAGAGGTAGTAAGGGCGCACTTTTATCTTCAGCAGGCCCTGGCAGAGCTTGAGCTGGGTCTCGACGCTGTCGTTGATGCCTCTCAGCAGCACCGTCTGGTTGTTGACCGGTACTCCGGCCCGGAGGAGGCGGTCGCAGGCAGCCGCGGATTCCGGCGTGATCTCATGCGGGTGGTTGAAGTGGGTATTGAGCCATATCGGGCCGTGCCGCGATAGCATGTCGCAGAGCCCGGTATCGATACGCTGCGGCAGCACCACCGGGAACCGGCTGCCGATACGGATTATCTCGATGTGTTTGATTTCCCGTATTTTAGAGATGATGACTTCCAGGTGCGCCGTCGAAAGCGTCAGCGGGTCGCCGCCGGAAATGATGACATCTCTAATTTTTGTGTTCCGGCGCAGGTAGTCCAGCATGGCCTCGATCTCGCTCCATGGTCGCACCCAGCCGCCGTGCCGCCATTCCCTCTTGCGCGTGCAGTGACGGCAGAGCATGGGGCAGATGTCGGTAAGCACCATCAGTGCCCGGTCGGGATAGCGGTGCACCAGCCCGGGGACGACCGAGTCCTCTTTCTCCGCCAGCGGGTCTTCCATGCCGACGTTGCTCATGGAGATTTCCAGGATGGAGGGCACGGACTGTTTCCTCACCGGGTCGTCGGGATCGGCGGGGTCGATGAGCGATAGATAGTAAGGGGTGATGGCCAGCGGGTAACGCCGGCAGACGGTCTCGATCTGCTCTTTTTCTTCGAAGGACAAAGGCACCAGCCTGCTTATCTGGTCGACGCTGGTGATGCGGTTGCGGAAGTGCCACTTCCAGTCATTCCAGGAGCTTTCCGGCACGTTCCCGAACAGTCTATATCTACCGGTAATGCCTTTACCGGGGGGCTCGTCATCGATATTTTTTACGGTTAACGGTCTACTGGGGGGTTCCTCGGCTTCATTCCGCGACAGGGTTTCCAATGTCATTTGGGTCGCAACAGGGGTGGTACGGGTCTTACTGGCCACCGATGACGTTTTCACTCTTCTTTTTTTTAACACTCCTTCTTTCAGTTTAAGTATTTCTAACGCTTTTTTCGCTAATTACTTGTGATGACTTGACATTCCTGTTATAATATATAGGAATTTTAATTCCTGAATTAATTATACAACTCTCCTGATAAATGTCAATAGTTTTTCAGGTTTTAAAGAAAAAGTTAAAAAAAATTTTGCGGCGGCAACAGCGATAAGGAGGTAAGAGTATGCCGGGATGGAAGTTCCTGACCAACCATGCCATGGTGCTCTGCCTCATCGCCCAGCATTCGCGCATCACCGCCCGTGAGATCGCCTCCACGATAGGCATCACGGAAAAAGCGACCCGCAACATCATCAACGACCTCGAAGCGGACGGCTACGTCACCAAGAAAAGGGAGGGCCGCCGCATCAAGTACAGCTTTGACCCCTATATGCCGCTCCGCAGCGAGTCCCTGCAGGACAAGGCCATCGGCGACCTGCTGAAAACACTCGGCTGGAAAAAACAAAGGACACAGAAAAGACGCGCCCGGAAAGCCGTCGCCGTCTAGCTGCCTTTTCTTTTGTGAACCCCCGGTACCCTTGTTCCCCCGCCGCATATTTTTCCGGCCGTAGCCTGGTATAAATCTGGGCGGCGTCCGCCCGCCGTCCCGGTCCGCCGGAAAATTCCCGCCGCCTATCGTGAAAGTACTTGACAACTATATCTATAGTATTATAAAGTTTGATAAATCTGCGCCATGGTCCAACCGTGGCCGGATGGCGTTGCGTCAACACGGAGTAATTCAATAAAAAAATATCAAGAAGTCGGGAGGTGACATATAAGGAAAGACATGAACACTAATAGGGACAAATATGCTCTTCGAAAAACAGGAGGTTTATACATAAATGTTAAAAAAGACCGCTAAATTTGCTGTACTTCTGATCCTCGCGCTGGTGTTCGTCATCGCGATGATGCCCGGCTGCGGCGGAGAAACCACCACCCCGACCCCGTCCCCGACGCCGACCCCGACGCCGACCCAGTCGCCAACCCCGACCGCTTCCCCGACTCCCACTCCGCCGGCGCAGGATGTGATCGTCCTGGGAGCTTCGCGTGACATCACCGGCCCGCAGGCCGGTTTCCAGGCGTTCGGCTTCGCCGCCGTCTATAAGATGTGGATGGAGGAAGTCAACGACGCCGGCGGCTTTAATGTGGCCGGTAAGATGCTGACGATCGAAATCCTCGAATACGATGACGCCAGCGACCCGGCGGCCCTGACCAGGAATATCGAGAAGCTGGTCACCCAGGACAACGTCGATTTCCTCCTCGGACCGACCGGCACCGCCATGCTTTTTGCCGCGGCGCCTATCGCTAATAACTACAAGAAATTACTGATCTGCGGCGAAGGCGGTGCCACCACCCTCGAGCCCGTACTGCCTGAATTGCCCTATGTCTTCTCCGTCTTGAACTACGCCAACCATTTCCAGATACCCGTGTTCACCGACATTATGGTAGAGGCGGGGGCCAAGACGGCCTATATCTGCTACATGGAAGACCTGCATGGCGCCGAATATAACGCTGCCGCCCAGGGTGAATTCGCCCTTGCCGGTATCACCGTGGTGGGATCCCAGGGCATCCCGATATCCATCACGGATATGAACCCCATCGTCCAGGAGGCCAAGGACCTGAACCCCGATATCTTCTGCATGTTCGCCTACCCTGGCCAGAATATCCTCTTCATGAATACCGCCATCGCGCTGGACTTCAGCCCGAAGGCCGTCCTGATCGGCCCGGGCTGCAACTTCGGGTTCTTCACCCTGACTTTCCCCGAGGCTATCGAAGGTGTGTTCGGCGAGGGCGCTTGGAACGCCAATAGCTCAGCCGAAGCTGCCGCCTTTGCGGCAAAATTGGAACCATTGGTAGGCGGCCCGGCAAATATGGACTGGTGGGGCGCTATCGTATACTATGGCACTCTCCAGTACTTCCAGCAGGCAGTCGAGTTTGCTGACACCCTTGATACCGAAGTAATCCTGGAAGTTTACCGGACTAAGCATTTCCAGACAATACTGGGAGACACTTTCTGGGACATCCAGGGCGAAGCTGGCGGCGGCCTCCTGCCCGAGGTATGCTACGCCGGTCAAATCGGCCAATGGCAGAACGGCATCTTTGAGGTCGTCGACCCCGGCGTCAAGCGCACCGCCGACCCGGTTTATCCCAAGCCAGATTGGCCCTAATCAAGGATAAAGGAAACAACAAACAACAATAGAAACACTTAGCAGGCTGTCTGGAGGTCACCGGCGGGGGCCACCCCGCCGGTTATCCCCTAGATAGATATCCTATGTGCTTCCAGACAGCCTATTGGTATATAATATCGAAACTGGTTTTTTTTGAGCAGCATAATGGACCTTTTGATAAAGATAGTCATCGGCGGGCTGATCCTCGGCGGTATATATTCCCTGGTATCGATGGGCCTTTCCCTGCAATACGGCGTCGCCCGTGTCCTGAACATCGCCCATGGCGAATTCCTGATGATCGGGGCTTTTATTACTTTCTGGCTCCAGGAAAACGGCGTCGACCCGCTGCTTTCGATCCTGATCGTCGGTCCGGCTCTGTTCGTCATCGGATTTATTCTCTACCGGACCGTTTTTACCAGTATCAGGTTAAGGTCGCCTAACCCCGGCGTCTTTGAGAGCAACTCCCTGCTGGCGGCTTTCGGGTTTTTCTTGATTGTCCAGAACATCGCCGTCATCATCTGGGGTACTATACCACATAGTTATTCGTACCTTGGCGGCACGGTCAGTATCGGCGGCGTGGCTTTCCAGGAGAACCGGCTGGTCGCCGCAGCTTTTGCCCTGGCTGTCGGTATCATCTTTTATATCTTTATCGCCCGCAGCCGCACCGGCAAGGCTATCAGGGCGGCTGCCCAAGACGCCTCCACCGCCTCCCTCATGGGGGTTAACATTAACACCACCCTGGCGCTTTGCTTCGGTTTTGGTGCCGCCATGGCTGGTATCGCCGGTTCGCTTATCAGCATCTGCTTTCCCATCCAGACGAACGTCATGGGCCTGGGATATACCGTCATCGCCATCGTCGTCGTCACCCTGGGCGGGCTGGGCAGTATATCGGGCAGCTTTATCGGAGGTTTAATCTTGGGTATTGTCGGTTCGGCGGTGTCCTACACCAAGTGGTTAGGCAGCGATTTAGCCGTGGCTTCTTACTATGTAATCTTTATCCTCTTATTGCTGCTGCGGCCGAAAGGCCTGCTGGGGAAATAAGATATGGACTTCAGCAAGAGAGACTGGAAAAAGGCGTTTATCACGGCCGGGATACCCGTGATAATCCTGGTTGTGCTCGCCTTCTTTCCCATGTACGGCTGGCAGTATGGCATTACCCTTTTCAACCATTTCCTGCTGTTCGTGGTCCTGTCCGTCGCCTGGACGATTTTCTCCGGCACCACCGGATATATCTCGCTGGCGACCGCCGCCTTTTTCGGGATCGGTATTTACGCGGCGGCGCTGGTATATCCCTCCGTAGGAGACAGATACCCGCTGTTTGTCGTCGTCCTCATCGGGGCCGCCGCCAGCTTTGTCCTCGCTTTCATCGTCGGCGCGATTACGCTAAGACTCAAGGGCATCTATTTCGCCATGTTTACCTTCGGTCTGGTGCTGATTGTCAGAGAATTACTCTACTGGTACGAGATCACAGTCGAAGGGCGTCGCGGCAGAATCGTCAAATTCGAGGGCAACGATACTATCTATTATTATCTGCTGGCAATTGCCGCTGTAACCATACTGGTCGCTTACCTTATTAAAAGATCGAAGTTCGGACTGGCATTACAGAGCATCGGTGAGAATGAAGAAGCCGCGGCGCACATGGGCGTCAACGTCACCATGGTCAAGGTATTCACCTATGCCGTAAGCGCGTTTTTTATGGGCGCCGTCGGAGTCATCATGGCGACGAAATGGTCCTATGTGGACCCGGGCGTGGCCTTCGCCCCGATGATGTCTTTCAGCCCGGTGCTGATGGCTATTTTCGGCGGCTTCGGCAGCATTTACGGCCCGGTTATCGGCGCGGTCATCTTTTCATATATTGAAGAAATACTGAAGACGGGCAACTGGAGCAGGTACTACATGCTAATCTTCGGCACCATTCTGGTGGTCACCATTTTGTTCCTGCCGTCCGGCCTGGTAGGACTGATACAGAACGTCTGGAGACGGGTTATGGGGAGGCGACGTGCATCTGCTTGAGGGTAACAAGTTAACCATCAACTTCGGCGGCCTGACGGCTGTGTCGGAGGTTGATTTCTACGTCGACAAGGGCGATATACTGGGACTCATCGGCCCCAACGGCGCCGGAAAAACGACGCTCTTTAACCTGATCTCCGCGACACTCACCCCCAAATCCGGCACTATTACCTTTAAAAGCCGGAACATCACCGGCGTTAAGCCTTACCAGGTCTGCCGTCTCGGCATCGCCCGCACGTTCCAGACGGTCAAGATATTCGCCAACATGACGGTGTTGGACAACGTGCGGCTCGCCGCGCTGTTCGGCGACTCCAAAAAGCCTTCTGAAGCCGAAGCCACTAAGGCGGCCATGGATCTCCTGGAGTTCGTCGGCCTGGTCGGCGCGGCCGGTATCCCGGCGCGGGGCCTGACGCTGGGCAACCAGAAAAGGATCGAGGTCGCCAGGGCGCTGGCCTCCCGGCCCGAGCTCCTCCTCCTCGACGAGCTGATGGCCGGGCTTAACCAGACGGAGATCGCCGAGGCTATGGATCTGGTGAGAAAGATCCGGGACAGGGGCGTCACCATCATTATGATCGAACACGTCATGAAGGCCATCATGAATGTCTGCGACCGTATTATCGTGCTCAACTATGGCAAGAAGATCGCCGAGGGCACGCCGCAGGAAATCGCCAACAGCAAGATCGTCGTTGAAGTCTATCTGGGAGAGTAAAGCCGTGCTGGAAATCGATAAGATCAACGTTTTTTACGGGCAGATCCAGGTGCTGTGGGATGTCTCTTTAAAAATAGAGGAGAAAGAGATCGTCGCCCTCATCGGGGCCAACGGCGCCGGTAAAACGACCCTCCTCAACACGATATCCGGCGAACTGCGCCCGGCTTCAGGCGCCATCACTTACCTCGGCAAGAGGATCGATAACCTGCCCCCTTATCAGATCGTCGAGATGGGCATTTCCCATATCCCCGAAGGCAGAAAACTCTTCACCGATATGTCCGTGCGGGAGAACCTGGAGATGGGCGCCTACGGCAAGCAGGCCTGGCAGGCCAGGCACAAGACCATGGAGGATGTCTTTCAGCTTTTCCCCAGGCTGAAGGAGAGGGCCGGCCAGCTGGCGCGGACCCTCAGCGGCGGCGAGCAGCAGATGGTCGCCATGGGACGCGGTCTGATGTCCCGCCCCAGGCTTTGCATCATTGACGAGCCTTCCAACGGCCTTGCGCCCTTACTGGTCCGGGAAGTCTTCCAGATCATTAAATCGCTGCGCGAGCGCGGCATCACGATACTGCTCATCGAGCAGAATGTCCGCCAGACCCTGGAAACCGCCGATAGGGCTTACGTGCTGGAAAACGGGCGCGTCGTCATGGAAGGCGACTGCGCTACCTGCCTTGCCAGCGAGCACATCAAGAAAGCCTACCTGGGGCTGTAGTCCTCCTGGCTTAGCCGTTCCTTTATACTCACCCACCCTGTCCCCTCTCCCCATCATTCTTTTCGTCATTGCGAGCCATCCCCATGTAATCGGGAGACGCGGCAATCTCCTTGCCTCATCTTTCATTAATTTCCCGGATTTGCGGAAACCTCACCCCGGTTTTTTATTTCACTGTAATCGTTCATTTGTTATATAATAATACCTGCCAATTCTTTAAAGAAACGATAGGAGGGAATCATGGACCTAGGTTTGAAAGGCAAAGTAGCCCTGGTAACCGGCGCGGGCAGCCAGATCGGCTTCGGACACGAGATCGCGCTCCTGCTGGCAGCGGAAGGCTGCGATGCCGTCGCCGTCACGGATATCAATATCGATGACTGCAATAAGACCGCCGAGGCAATTAAAAAGCTCGGCAAGAAATCCATCGCCGTTAAGGCCGATGTCACCAGCCAGGCGGATGTGGCCGCGCTGGTAAAAAAGATCATCGATACCTACAAGAAAATAGACATCCTCTGTAACGTCGCCGGCGGCATCGCCAGCCGCGTGCCCTTTGATAAAGCCAAACCCGAGGACTGGGACAGGGATATCCGCCTCAACCTCTACAGCCTCATGCTCACCTGCCAGGCCGTCCTTCCCTCGATGCGCGAAAACAAAACGGGCGTCATCGTTAACATAGGCTCGGGCAGCACGCGCATGTACGGCCACGGCGCCGGCAATACCTATGCCATCGCCAAGGCCGGCGTGGACAACTTTACCAAGCAGGTCGCCTTTAACGAGGCCAAGAACGGCATCCGCTGCAACTGCGTCGCCCCCGGCCCCGCCCCCACCAATTTCATCCCGGGTCCGGACAAGCAGGGCATGGTCAACATGCTGGCCAAGACCATCCCGATGGGACGCGGCGCCACTCAGGCCGACATCGCCAACGCCACGGCCTTCTTTGCGTCCGACCTCTCGGGCTATATCACCGGCGCCGTCCTGCATGTCTCCGGCGGCTCGGTGCTGGACTAAATATTAGGAGGCTGATATGGACCTTGGTTTCAAGGGCAAGGTGGCACTGGTGACGGGCGCCGGCAGCCAGATAGGCTTCGGGCACGAGATCGCGCTCCTCCTGGCTAAAGAGGGCTGCGACGCTGTAGCGGTAACCGATATCAATGCCGACGACGTTCAAAAAACAGCCGCGGCGGTGAAGGCGCTCGGCGCAAGATCCGCCGCTATCCCGGCGGACATCTCTAAGAAAAACGAAGTCGACGCCATGGTGGCGAAAGCCCTGGCTCAGTTTAAAAAAATAGATATCCTCTGCAATGTGGCCGGGGCCATCCTGCACAAGGACAACGTCCCGCTGGACGAGCAGCAATGGGAGACCTGGGAAAAACAGCTCCAGCTCAACCTCTTCGGCACGATGTTCGTGACCCGCGCCGTCCTCCCCGCCATGAAAAAACAGAAATACGGCGTTATCGTTAATATCGGCTCGGGCAGTACCCGCCAGTATGCCTTCGGCGTGGGTATGTACGCCATCTCCAAGTACGCCATCGACCTTTTTACCCGGCAGCTTGCCTACCAGGAAGGCAAGAATGGGATCCGTTGCAACTGTATCGCCCCCGGGCCGGCGCGGACGAACTTCGGTGCCGTCCTGAGGGAAGGCACTGCGCCCCCGCCCCCGGAGCAGTACGCTAAGATGCGCGAGGCCATGCTGGCGTCCTTCCCTCTCGGCAGGATGGGCGAGCCGGCGGATATCGCCAATATCACCGTTATCATGGCGTCGGACGTCACCGGCTATATTACCGGGCAGGTAATCCACGTCTCCGGCGGCAACGTTATGTAAATGGCGACCCGTACTTTTTCGTAGGAAAATTGCCTAGCCCCTCCGTCTTGACAAATTTTAAGGACTGTGCTTAAAATTGGACAGAAGCTCAAGGCACGACCTGAATCTGCTTCGGGAGGTGTACGATGAAGCTTCATGAGTTATTCGGAGTATGGCAGGTGGATGTCTAATGCCCTACCTTTGGTGGGGCTATTAGAAGGCGGACCCGGCTCGAATGGAAAATCCGGCAGTCTGTCCCGACCCGATCGGGACACCCGGAATGGTGGTGATCACCGCAAGTGAGCTGGGGACGCATCCTTATCAGTCTGGTGAAGGGAGGCCGCTGTGAAGCGGCCTCCCCCTTTTGTTACTTGACAGCCCGCCCCCCCCAAACCTAGAATATCGTCGTGAATCATCGTATCCGCATCGTGCCCGCCATCCTTGCCGATGATTCCCTGGCTCTGGAAAAACTGGTCAGGCAGGCGGAAAGCTTCGCCGGCTTCGCCCAGTTCGACGTTATGGACGGGGAGTTCGTGCCCTCACGGAGCGTCTCCTGCGCGCAGATCGCCGCCCTCAAACCTGAAATAAAATGGGAAGCGCACCTCATGGTAAAACGCCCCGGCGACTGCCTGGCCGACTTCAAGAAAGCCGGCGCTCAAAAAATCGTTTTCCACTTCGAGGCGGACCCTCGCCCTGAGAAAATTATCCGCCGGATCAAGTCCCTCGGGATGAAAGTCGGCCTGGCCGTCAACCCGGAAACCCCCGTTGATGCCTTCGCCCCGCTGGTCAAAGACGTCGATAGCGTCCTTTTCCTGTCGGTCAACCCGGGTTTTTACGGCGCCAAATTCATCCCCGGGGTGCTGGATAAGATCGTCGCATTCCGTAAACTATATCCGAAAACGGAAACGGGCATCGACGGCGGCGTCAAGGAAAGCAACATTGTTGAGATCGCCCGGACGGGCGTGGACGTGATCTATATCGGGAGCGGCGTCTTCCTGCAGCCTGATCCGGCCGCGGCTTACCGCCGGCTCAAACAGCTGGCCGGGGCCGGCTAATCGTTTACTCCTTGGTTTCTTCGGAGCCCCATTTCAGCATTAGTTCCTTGAGCCTTTGGCCTAGCTGTGGACTGGTCCTCAAACGCTGGATAAAAACGGGGCACCCTTCCAGCAGTGAGTTCTGCGCCGCGGTCGCCATGCTCGAAAGCAGGTTTTGCATGCCGGCGTCCACCTGCTGGGGCGTATTTGCCCCCGGGATCCCCTGCTCCATCTGGCGGCGGATGTCCTCGGCGGTGAACTTCATCGGTATGACACAGGCTTTGTACCAGGGACATTCCTTGCAGTGTACTATCCCGTAGGCTTCGTTTATAATGTCGTCCATCATTTACCCCTGACGTGTTCTTACTGTTTTTATTATATCACTTTCCCGGTCAGATAAGTTCTGGACAAAATATTGAATACGGCCTATAATCCAGATACAATGAGGTAAAGGCCGCCGGTCCCGGGGAAAAAATCTAAGGTAGGAGGAAATCATGCCGCTCTATATTATGATGACCAACCTCACCGACGAAGGCAGGAAAACGGTAAAAGCCAACCCCCAGCGTATCAAAGAGGTCAACAAAGAGGTCGAAGCGATGGGCGTGAAAATACTGGCCCAGTACGTCGTGCTTGGGCAATACGATTTCATCAACATCCTGGAAGCGCCTGACAACGAGACCATCGCCAGGGTGGCGACGGAGCTGGGCTCGCGCGGTACCCTGCAGACCAATACCATGGCCGCCCTGACCCTGGACGAATTTATTCATTCGCTGACCAGATAATCAATCGATATTCTTCCCGGTATGCTTTTGGAGGGACACCGATTAAGCCCCTGAGTTACACGCAGATCTCTCTTTACCGGTCCTGCCCCTTGTGCTACAAGCTGCAGTATATCGACGGACTGAAAGGGAAAGAGAAGTCATACTTCAGCTTCGGCACCACCATGCATGACGCCGTCGAGTTCTTTTTTCGCGTCAATACCCCGCCTCCCCCCTCCCTCGCCGAGCTGCTTAACTATTACGGCCAGAACTGGCTTTCCCAGGGCTACCAGTCGCCGGAGGAAGAAGCCCGGTATAAAAAATACGGCCGGGACATCCTGACGCGGTTCTGGGAGATCCATAACGCCGGTTTCCGCCCGCCGGTAGCCCTGGAGCGCCCCTTTATGCTCGATGTCGATGGCATCAAGCTCCGGGGGTTCATCGACCGCGTGGACAAGTTGGACAGCGGCGGCCTGTCCGTCATCGATTACAAGACCAATAAAGACCTCTTTACCGCCGACTACCTGGCGGAAGATTTGCAGCTCACGATATACCAGATGGCTGCCGAGCAGACCTGGCGGCTGCCCGTGGAACAGCTGACCCTCTATCACCTGCGGTCGAACACCGCTTGCCAGTGCCCGCCGCGTGGCCGCGAGCAGATAGAGGCAACCCGCCGGCTTATCCTCGATGTCGCCGGGGGCATTACCCGCGGCGACTTCCCGGCGGCGGAGGGCCAGTTCTGTCCCTGTGATTTCCCCGAGCATTGCCCCTATTACCGCCATCAATACCTGGCGGTCGCCCCGGCAGAAGCCCGGCAGGAAACCTTGCCCGGCATCGCCGCCGTTGACGCCGCCGAGCGCTACGCCGCCCTCCAGGCGCAGATTAAAGAGCTCCAGGCTCAGCTTGAAGAGACTCGCCAGGCGATCATCGATTATTGCCAGCAGGAAGGCCTGAACCGCGTCTTCGGCAATACCTGCGAAATTACCTATAAAGTCACGGAAAGGACGGGCTTCAGCGAGGAGGATGTTAAGGCCGTCCTGGAGCCGGAGGGCCTGTGGACTAAGGTGCTGGGATTCGACCCCGCCCTCTTGAAACAGCTCCTCGCCGATGAGACCGTCCCCGGGCCCATCCGCGATAAGCTTGAGGCGCTCAAGCGCATCACCTCCGCCTTTCCGCAACTGTGGGTCAAAAGACATTCCGACGAAGAAGAACCGTCGCCGTGAAGATCCTGCTGGTCAGGCACGGTATCACCGATTTGCATACTGGCGACCGCTTCTGGGGCCGGACCGATATGCCTTTAAGCCCGGCCGGCATAAAACAGGCGGAACGGTTGCGCGACCGCCTCGCTGCGCAGAAGATCGACGCCGTTTACGCCAGCCCTTTGTGCCGCGCGTCTAAAACGGCGGAGATCATCGCCGCCGGGCATAATCTAGACGTTATTTCCCGCGACGACCTCTGTGAATGTGATTTCGGCGAGGTCGAGGGGCTGACCTTCGACGAGATTCAGGTAAAGTATCCGGCGCTGGCTGAGGAGCTGCGTCTCAGGAGAACGGGCGCGTTCCCCGGCGGCGAGACCATCGAGCAGCTTAATGAGCGCGTCCTGTCCTTTTTAAAAACGCTGGAAAAACATCGGCCGGAACAAACGCTGCTCGTCGTCGCTCACGGCGGCCCGGTGCGCCTGCTCATCTGTAACCTGCTGGGGCTGGGACTGGGGCACTGGATCCAGCTCCGGGTCGCCCACGCCTCTTTAAGCATCGTGGAGACGTATCCCGGGATGAACATCCTCGACCTTTTTAACGACGTCTC
>Ga0105106_10001660_pt1 | contig 15992 bp, 12 predicted proteins | sample PPLLaktember2015_5_FD_79109 | JGI IMG/M metagenome (GOLD analysis project Ga0105106, IMG submission 79109) | Freshwater sediment microbial communities from Prairie Pothole Lake near Jamestown, North Dakota, USA - PPLs Lake P8 Core (1) Depth... | ecosystem: Environmental > Aquatic > Freshwater >...
ACTCAACATTCACGGCAGCCACAGTCTGCTGAGATTCGCTCTGGAGAACAAGTCCTCCCTGTAGTCCCCCGTAGTCCCCTGTGACCTCTTGTGGCCTCTCGTGGTCACGCGGAGTTCCTCGCGGTTCCCCGTAGTCCCCAGCAGCACTCCACGCCACGAATAGCTCAGTCCTTATCGCTTTGGACACTACGTGTTTCCCCGTAGCCCAAGTTACGTGTTCGGCTCTATTCCCCCCAGCCGCTTGTTCGCATATACTTGGTCCACGCCGTCATGTCGCACGAACCGCCAGGCACCCTCGTTCCTTGTCAACTTCTCAGGCTGATTCCTGCGGCGCCGGGGCAGCTGGCACATCGGGTTCCGATCGTTCTGATGACACTCTTGCTGTTCGAACCGGTGACGATGTCAGCCCAGGAGTTCTCGGCAGTCATGAATGGGGGTGGGAATTGGATCTCAAGATTTGCGCCAGTGCAGTTCATCCTGGAGGGGACCGTTCCCGCTGGCGGCCATCTCGCGCTCGTCATAGGACACGTGGACGTGACAAATCTGTGCGCCGTGCGTGACGATACATTGAGCTACTCTCCCAGGGAGGTTCCCCTGCCAGCCGGCGCGGTCGAAGTCTTCCTGTTCATCGTCACAGGCGACGGACCGTGGACTCCTGTTGGCACCTATACGCTGAACGTCCTTGGCTCCACCGGGTTGGAGAGGGGCCTCGTTTCGCCGTCGATCACGCTCTCCAGCAGGGGCCAGCTCGCCGCGGGCCAATTTCCCGAAAGCACCACTCCCGACCGGGGCAACTTCCAGGAACTCAACGGGCAGCTGGCGGTGAAAGCGGAAGCCGAACGGGGCGGCGTGAGTCTCGCCCTCGGCGTCAATATTATCGGCGTGTCCCTCGGGCAGGAAGCCCTCCGGTTTGCGGAGTTGGGAGACGGGGCCCCAAAAATCGATCTGGCCACGTATCTCGTCGAGACCCGCACAGGCCGTACGACACTTTCCGTCGGCCATTTCGGTCACGGCAGATCGCGGCATCTTCTCAATGGCTTCTCGAGCCGGGGAATTTCAGCAAGCACAGCAATCGGGACCTTTCTCGACCTCTCAGGCACCGTCATGAACGGGTCGAGCATCGTGGGATGGGACAATCCGTTCGGATTGAAGAACCCGTCGCACCGGCTGGTGAGCGGCACCCTGGGGGTGGAAATCCTTCCGCAAGACCCGGGCACGATTCGCGTCGAGGGATCTTATGTGTACGGGTCGCAGCAGCCATTGACCAACTTCAACCAGGGTCGGGTCAATGACGCCGAGGAGAGCAACGGTGGAAGCGCGCGGCTCCTCCTTTCCGATCCGGGCAAGCGGGTCACCCTGGATGCAGGCTTCACGATGGCGCGGTTCACCAATCCGCCCGATCCCCTCCTATCGCAGGGGATTGACATCGTCCCTGTGGAAGCGACGACACGGCAGGCCCGATATGCAGACGTCACCTGGGACGTTGTGCGGGATGCGACGTTGCTGGAGATTCTGCCGGCGCGGCTGAATGTCGCATTTCGTCACGAGCGCGTTGATCCGCTGTACCGGGCTGTCGGCTCGAGCGTGCAAGCAGATATCCTCCAGAACGCCTTCGAGCTCCACGGTAGCGCCGGCCCCCTCCAGATGGACCTCACGCATCGGAGGGCGGAAGACAATCTGGCGGACATCGAATCCGTGCTCAAGAGCAAAACCCGGCAGACCACGGTGAACATAGCCCTATCGCCTCTCGCCGCGGCGGAGATACTGCCGCCCTGGCTGCCGGCGTTCTCCTACGGCCTGCTCAGCACGCATCAGTTCGGCGTAAGCACACCGACCAACAGCGAGTTCACCCCCGAACGAGTGCCGGACCAATTGACGACCACACACTCGACTGGAGTCGAGTGGCAGGGAAGCGGTCTGCGGGTGGGGTACCGCGGCGCATTCACGATGCAGGACAACAGACAGCCCGGAAGGGAAAACTTCGATATCGTCGGCCGCACGAACGGGCTCAGCCTCTCGTTTACTCCCATCGCAGAAGTCTCTCTGACTCTCGATGGCTCACTCGAGTCCATTGAGAACACCGGGACGGGTATGATCCTCCGCACCGACCGCGCCGGATTCAACGTCCTGGCGGCGTTGTTCGCGGGCGCGACCGCCTCACTCAATGCGTCGCTCTCCGTGACCGAGCCCGATGACGGCACCAGCGAGCAGCGCCAGGCGTCGTTCTCTGTTGAAACGTCATACGGCTTCGACCTTTCATCGTTGTTCGTCTTCAGCTGGCGAGGTCAGGTGTTCGTGCGGTACTCGTGGAGTGAGTCCACCTCGCGGGACAACGTGTTCGATCTGGATTCTCAGACGCGGGCCTGGGTCGTCAACACCGGTATTTCCATCAATCTGTTCTGATGCCAGCCATGAAGCCACGGCCTGGATGCCTTCTCATGATCATTACGCTGATCTGCAGCGGCGCAGGCGCTCAGATCATGGTCAGTCCGCACTGGGTGAATGTGAATACGACCGGCGCAACGACTGTGTTCCTCACCTTCGGAGGGGTGGTCGGTTACGTCCCCGGCGAATCGGTCTGGTGCGGGGAAATCACGGACGCCGCACCGGATATCGGATCGAGGCCCGTACCCGGCACGATCTTCGGCGCGCTGCCCGCCAGGTTCGACCTTTCGACATTGAGCGGCACCAATGGGTTCACCGACATCATGTCCATTCCTCCTTCGGTCTCCAGGCGGGCCTACCAGGCGGCCGCCACCGGTTCGGCGTCGACATTCTTCTATATTCGTCGGTTCATCAGCACGACGGGCGGACCGGACGCGTATGTCGCAGTGACGTGCGAGCTCGGCAGCGGCGGCGCGCGCACGCCGTTCGCACTGACAAACGTGGAGCTGACGTTCGAGAATCGTGATAATGTTGCGTCCATCAACGAAGGGGACCCATCGCCGTCGCTGTCGGCATCGATCTCATATAACGGAACGGGCCAGCTGCAGGGACGGTGGGAGATCGTCAGGCCGGGTGACGAACTGCCGACAGAACAGGACCTCCTGACACAGGCAACCCTCCCGGTTGAGCAGCGTCCGCAGCAGCGGCGGTATACCGAGCTGGAGCGCTTCAGCGTCTTCCTTCCTCCCGCCGGAACGTTCGTCTTGCGAGGTCCCGACCCATCGAAGCTCCCGTCCAACGTCCGCGGGCTGTACATGATCCTGCTCCGGATTGAGTCCACCCCGGACATCGAGGCGATCTCCAACGTTGACGAAGTGGGTGCCGGCCCGGCGCCCGTTGAGGCGGGGGGTGCTGCGGGCTTCCCCATCCCTCCGCTCCGGTACTTCGTGGGAAAAGCGGCCTCCATGGAAGCCAGCGCTGTTTCCCTTCTTGCGCCAAGGGACATGGCGGTCGGCACGCCGGAATCGCCCATGGATGTCGCCTGGACTGAGATCCCGGAGGTGTCGCTCTATCGAGTCGTCGTGATTGACCCCACGAACACCATACTGTTGTCGGCGTTGCTTCGGCCCGGGCTCGGAACGTACAGGTTGCCGCCCTGGATCTGGACGAAGCGGGACGTAAGGAGCGTCTTCTGGAGCGTCGAAGCTCTCGACGAGAATGGTGATATCCTGAGCAAGAGCGAATGGCGAACGCTCGTACGTGGGGGCGGGAGCGATGGACAACCGTGATTCTCCACCCGCGAATTTCTTGGGCGTGGCCGACGGCACGGGGGCCTTGAGATCCGCCGGCACTGAAGGAACAGATTGTTTCAACCGCAGTATTTCATTCATCAACATCATGGAGCTTCAACAATGAGAACCGCAATGCGTTGGTTTGTGCTGGGCGTTCTGTTCGCCTCCATGGCGCAGGCCGCACTCGCCGGCACGGTCATCGGGAAGGTCGGCAGAACGTGCTTTCCCACAACTTACAGCCCTCCGGGGTTCAACCTCGACGTGTACGGAAACTGGATCGAGAATATCGACAGGGTCACAGCTCCGGCCGGAGTTACGGTGAGCATTGTCAGCAAAAAGAATGGAGCTCAGAATAACACCGGATCCTTTGCGGGGAAGGGAAACGTAACCCTTAGAATCGGCACAAACAATGCGACGCCCGGCGAGAAGACCATCAATTTGATCAACGACCCCGACCTTGGTCTCGGCGGCGAAACGTTCTCGTTCACCATCACCGTCCTGGCCTCACCAACGGTAACAAGCGTTAATGTCCCTACGCCGGCGGAACCCTTCAATGAGATCGTGGTAACGCTCACAGGCACCGGACTTCAGGGAGCAGCCGATCCGGCCGCCGGGACCATCGTGGTGGACAACCTCGTCCCGTTGATTACCCTGGGTGGCAATGCAAGCGTGACCAGCGTGAGGGTCCTAAGCTCATCGGCCACGTCGATCCAGGCGAAGATATTCTTCAGCGCGATGGTCCAGGACGCGAACGTCGCTCTGACATTCAAGAGCAACACCACGTGCAGCCCTCTGGGCAAGGATATCTCGCCCTCGGGATTCACAAAGAAACTGCGCACGAAATGCACGAACGTAAAGAATTATGTCAAGTCGATCACTTTTCCCACCGGGAGCACAATTGACAAGAACAGTACCGGGACCATCAATGTGAATCTGCTCTTTCGCGTGTCATCGACCTCGCTGACCACCGGGATCACAGGGGGTAAGAAGGGATCCGTCTCGGGAATCAACAATGCGAGAGTGTTCGTCAAATTCGTGCCGGATAACGCGTTCCGGAAACCTGACGGGACACCCTTTCCCAAGGACTCTGAAGGCTTCATCGTGGTGACCGCGAGTGCGGGAGACGATGTGGTCCCGATAGCGCTCAAAGTCGTGGATTGTCTTGGCGGGCAACCCGGCTCGACGAATTCGGTGTCAATCCAGACCTGGATGCAAAACAAACACACAAACCTTCCACCGGAATTTATCCAGCAGACGTTTCTTGTTCGTTGTACACTATAGCGAGGGTCATCCTCGGGCATGGCCGGGCGCTCAATCGTGCCCGGCCTTGTCGCGTCGGAAGGTTTCATAACTCACAGGCCACACGAGAGCCGACCCCCGCACGTCGCTCGACAACTGCGAGAGCTTGTTCCCGTTCAGATGACAACGGAGGCGGAATCCGGGGCTATGTTAGCTCACGAGACCGATCCCGACATTCAGGACTTATACCTCTGCGGTATCAGTACAGGGACGCGGTGAGGGAAGCGGAGGACTCTACGGTGGGATAATGTCGATCGTACGCGACGGATGTGCCGTCCCGCACCGTGGAGGATCGCCCCGAGCCTCGGCCGGAATCTGCCGGGGGAGCTAGAAAGTCTCCGGAGGCACCGGAGGATTAGGCTAGAACGTTAGCCCGACGGTACCGATGGGAATGAAGGTGCTAGCTCCTTCGTCGATGAAGAGCCAGTTGACCTTGATCTCTCCGAAGAGCGTCACGGGACCGAGCTCCAGATCAACTCCAGCGCCAGCATTGAGCGTACCCACAGTCTGGGCCTTCAGGATCTCAAAATCGGGAACCGGGGCCCCGTTATAAAGCAATTTCACTTTCGTTGTCTTGAGATATGTAAGCCCGCCGCCACCCGTGAGATACGGCCTCACGGCGGGAATTGGGAGAACCACCAGCTTGGCGTTCAAGGTCCCCGATATCATATCGATCCGCCCCCCCTCGACGTACGTCAGTGGGACAGGGAAATACACCTGAATGGCGCTCTTGAACTTCTCCTCGTCTGGAGAAAGGGTGACGTAGTCACCGGACAACCTGAAGCTCAGGAGCCCGAGGTCCACATCAAGATGGAGACCGCCTCCCAGGCCAAGCCCGTACACTTCCTCCAGTGCGATCTCATATGTACCGCTTGGGTCGGGGAGACCGGCGACATCTCTCACCACCGCATTGATGTCGGAGCTTATGATGTTCCCATGAATGCCGAAGTGAACGGTTGTACCCGGTTCCTCAGCAGGCGCCGGGGTCACATCCGGTCCCTGGGTAGCTGGGTCCACGGGCACGCTCGGTACCTGGGCAGAAGCAGAGAACGCGATAAGGAGTACACAACACACCATGAAGTATTTCATAGAACCTCCTGGATGGCAGTTGACCCTAGATCCACTTGTGTCTTTGCCTGCCGCGGTGGGATGACGATTTCATGGGCAATCTACATCGCCATTAGCTCTCGTGCAAGGGGGGGGTTTCCCAAATCGGGCTTTTCCTCCGTTCCGTCCACAATTCGCCACTTGTTGGCAGGTTTTTCCGACGTCAAACCGCTGGAGCATGTGGCTCTCCAGTGCCCATGGCCCGGGCCTTGGGGGGTGGGTGCAGATTAGCGCCTTGTCTTTAGGTCGACGAATTGGTATGCTAGGCTATTCACATCCCTTCCCTCTACAGATATGAGCATACGCGCTGCGGCCGTAAAGCTGGCTGTGTTCATGCTCCTTTGGTCTGGTTGCGACAAGGGGCTCGAACCGCTGAACGAACCATCCGGGTTCAGTGGCGTCATTCGATTCAAGAATTGGCCGCCACCGGATAGCGCGCTGGAGCTGCGACTCACCGCCTTTGAGAGGTATCCGAGCGACACGTCGAGCATCGTGCGCGCGTTATTCGCGGGTCAGGCTGTGGTGTACCCTCCGGTTGGCTCAACAGGTTTCGCGAAGTTCGTTGATTCCATCGCATATGTGTTCTCGGACGAAGGGGCCATAATAAAGGTTACGGAGTACAAGTACGTAGCTCTGGCCTGGAGGTATGGAACGAATTTCCTGGTGGATTGGCGGCCTGCTGGAGTGTACACGACGACCCCGGGTTCCTTTGATCCTGCCCCCGTGCGTGTGCTCTTGCACCGCATCACTCCAAATATCGATATCGAAGTGGATTTCTACAACCTGCCACCGAAGCCATGGCAATGAGAAGACAGTATTGCACGGCGCTGCTGGTCTTTGTCATTAGCTCGAATGTGCTTGCAGCGGGCGGTTCGATCAGTGGACGTGTGACGGCCGGGGGGGAAGCTGAAGGAGAACCGCTGGTCGGCGTTACCGTATTTCTGCAGGGGACTGCTCGCGGTACGACGACAAACGCCAAGGGCCAATTCCGCATATCCGAGGTTTCCCCGGGCACGTTTACGATCGTCTTTTCGATGGTGGGGTACAGGCGCGAAACCCGCCCGGATGTGCTCGTGGAAGAGGGAAAGGAAGCCGTCCTGAATGTCTCCATGACGCAAGCTCCCATACAGACCGAGCAGGTCGTCGTTACGGCCAGCAAGCGCCAGCAGTCACTCGAAGAAGTACCCGTCAGCATGTCCATCATGGAAGCGGCAGAAATCGAGCAGCGCAACTCTCTTGTGATCGATGATGCCCTCCGCTATATCCCCGGGGTGAACATGACAGGTTCCCAGGTCAACATACGCGGCTCCAGCGGGTACAGCCGGGGTGCCGGAAGTCGTGTGCTGATGCTGGTGGATGGTATTCCGTTCATCACCGGGGATACCGGTGAATTGAATTTCGAGTCGATCCCCGTGGGACAGGTTGACCGCATCGAGGTGGTCAAGGGCGCAAGCTCGGCGTTGTACGGATCCAACGCGCTGGGAGGCGTCATCAATGTGATCACGAAGCCGATTTCTGAAGTACCGGAAACCATCATCCGGGCCTACGGGGGCTTCTACAACAAGCCTTCGTTCGATCAGTGGAAGTGGACGGAAAGCACTCGCTTTATGAACGGCCAGTCCGTCAGTTACGCGCACAAGGTGGGAGATCTGGGCGTTTCTCTCTTCGCGTCGCGCCAGTTTGACGACGGTTATCGGCAAAACGATTTTCGCAGACGGTACAACTTCTACGTGAAGACCACGGAGGATTTCTCGGCATCGAATTCTCTCACGCTCAATTTCAGCATGCTGTACCAGTACGGCGGGCAATTCCTGTACTGGCGGAACCTCGACTCCGCGCTGATTCCGCCTGTCCTGCAGAAGACCGACAACGTCAAATCCATGCGGTACTACGCGAGCGCGCTGTACAACGACGCGCTCGCGGACAACCTCCTGTTCACCGCGAAAGCCCTCTACTATCACAACGACTGGGGGTACGAAACCATCAATGCGATCGGCAGAACCGAGTCGCTGTCCGATGATATCCGCGCCGAGGTTCTCTCGACGCTCTTTCTTGACCGGGTCCATACGCTGACTGCCGGGTTCGACGGCAATGTCGACATTGTCGGTGCGGACATTTTTGGCAGTAAGACCGTCGGTGGGCTGGCAGTGTATGGCCAGGATGAAATGAAGGTCGCTGAGAATCTCTCCCTGACTCTCGGGGCACGCTTCGACTATCAGTCCGCCGGACTCACAAAAGCAAGCAGCCAGCTCAATCCGAAGGCTGCCGTTTTATACAATCCAGCTGCAGGGACAACATTGCGGGCTTCATTTGGCAGGGGGTTTCGAGTCCCCTCCGTCGCGGAGGCATTTATCTCGGCAGGAGTCAGTAATCTGACGGTGATCCCGAACCCCGATCTGGTGCCCGAAAACAGCTATTCGTATGAAGTGGGCATTTCGCAGATGCTGGGCGGTTTCGGAACATTCGATTTTGCGGCGTTCCGATCGGATTATGACAATCTGGTCGAGGCGGGCTTGATCGTCTCCGGTCAAAATCTGCAAATTCAATGGAGGAACGTCACGAAGGCTCGCGTTCAGGGGATTGAAACGTCGTTCAAGCTCGGTCTGTTCGATGGGGATCTCCTGTACAGCCTCGGGTACACGTACGTGTATCCTGAAGACATTACGCATGACGACCTATTGAAGTACCGGCCCCGCCACGTCTTCTACACGACTGCCCGCGGGCAGCTTGGCTGGCTGAGTGCATCGGTCGATTTTCGATTCATCAGCCGTGTGGACAGGGTGGATGTCGAACTGGTGGAGGTCGGCATCGTTCCGGACGGCGACGAACGCGTGGACATTTTTGTGACGGATTTCCGGATCGGTGCAGATCTTTCGTTTTTTGACGTGCCGCTGAACATCACCTTGAGCCTCAACAACGCGTTCCAGTACAACTATGTCGAGCTGATCGGCAACATGATGCCGCCTCGCACCTATGTCCTCGTGATTGAGGCGAAGCTGTGACATGATTACCGCGAAGCGTTCCCGTCACAGGGGGAACCGGCGATCGTTCATCAATAACAAATCAAGGGAGGGAACGTGACAAACTTCGTACGATGTGCGGTGTTCATGGGTGTGACCGCTCTGCTCTTCAGTCGGGCGGGCGCCCAGGGTATCACGATAACCGAAGAGGATGTGCGCCAGCAGATGGAGGTCGGCAAGGCCATTATCAACGTGTCGGATACGCACACCCAGTCCGTCAACATCGGATCGACCGGCGAAACGTCCTGGGATTTCAGCGCCCTGCTGACAGACAGCACCACGACACTCACGAGTGTGACGCCGTCGTCCACTCCGTACATAAGCTCGTTCCCCGACGCGACGTTCGCTTTCGAGACAATCATGAGTGTTTCGGGTATCACAGGGACTGCATATGTCTATCTCGTACTGGACACCAATCTCACGAACCCGGGGATCATGGCCGGCACGTCCACATTCCTGGGGCCGATCGTGTATCACCGGACACATACTCCATCCGATATCACGTACGCGCTGCCGTCAACATACGGAACGACATGGACCTCGGTGTATACTTCGACAGAGGTCGTCACTCTCAACGGCAACCCGATTTCGACAACCAGCAATAATCACAACGCCAGCTACGTGATTGACGCATACGGTCCGATGACCTTGCCCGGAGGCTATGTGGAGGACGCGCTCCGGATCCGCAAATACGACAGCACGTCGACCTGGAGAGCCGTGACCTACGTGTTCCTGGCAAAGAGCGGAGCGTCGGTTCAAGTCAGCGCGGCCGAGGTTTCTCCTCCGGACACGGGCACCATCCCTGTTACAGCGGTGTCGTGGAACGGTCCCCTGCCGACGGGCATCCAGGCTGCCAGCGGCACTCCGACCGAGTTTGTCCTCCGGCAAAACTTCCCTAATCCGTTCAACCCGACCACGACGATCCAATTTGCCGTGCCGGGGCGTGCGCATGTGAGGTTGCAGGTGTTCAACACGCTGGGGGAAGAAGTGGCGACATTGCTCGACCAGTCCGTAGAAGCGGGAGAGAAGGTCGTTGAGTTCGGTGCAGCCGACCTTCCGAGTGGTGTGTACTTGTACAGGCTCCACGTCCGCCCTCTGGACTCCGCCATCGGGCGAGATTCCAAGGGAGGAGCCGGCGAGTTCGTGCAGACCAGGAGAATGGTGTTGATTCGCTAGGGACGCTGGTCTGACGAAACTGTGTGGGGTCAAAAGGCCCGGGTAGCAACGTCCGGGCTTTTTGACAGCCTTTGCCGGTTCGATATCGTTGGTCGAGAACGGAAGTTGGTGTTTTATCACTTCTCAGAGGGCTTCGGTCCCCGAACCCCCTGCAGTTCAAGCCGGAAGACCGCTCCGGGGGTCTCCTGGTCGCCGAGCGATCCCGTGATGTAAAGCTGATTCATATCCGGCCCGCCGAACGCAACGTTGCTGGAGCTCATATTTCCCGCGTCATAGCTCCTCACTAAGCGTCCATCAGGGCCCACGACCTGGACCTTCCCCATCCCGTAGTGCGCGATGTAGAGATTTCCCGACTCGTCCAGCGTCATCCCATCCGCGTGATTGTCGATCTGCTTCCCCGTCTTCGTCGGCAGGTCGATCAGGACCCGCATCGGCCCGACTTTCCCGGGTGCGAGAATCTCGTAGGAGAGAATGCGGTTTCGCTCCCCCTCTCCGACAAGGAGTGTTTTGCCGTCCGGACGAACGACGATACCGTTTGGATACGCCAGCCCCTGAATCACCCGATGCGTCACGCCGGCGCTATCCACGTAGTAGACCGATCCGATGGGATTCTCAACCCCTGACCCTTCCGGATCGGTAAAGTAGAATCCCCCGTTGCCGTCGAGCGTCACATCGTTCGGGCCGAGGAGCGGTTCACCCTCGCTGCCCGACGACGCACGTCCGATCATATTCCCCTTCGCATCCAGCCGCAGGACGGCTTTTTCTTCCGCATCACACACAAGATGCGTCCCGTCAGGCAGAATCTTGTGTCCGTTCGGCCGCTTTGTTCGCGTCCACGCAACGACCTTCCGGTCCTGCGTGACACGGTAGATCGTCCCTTCCATCAGGTCCGACACGTAGAATTCCCCAGCAGCATCAAAGACAATGCCTTCGCAGAAGTGCGGGATGTCAACGAACTTCGCCGGCACCCCTTCGTCCTTCACGCCGCAATTCCCGAATGCGGCCGCCATGAGCACCGGGAGGGTTATCGTCGTCAGCATCGTACAAGCCTTGCTTACCATCGCATGATTTCCTTCTTCCGCATCGTGTGTCACGTGCTTTTCGCGCCCGGGTGGTCCGACGGCTTCGCACCGATCATCCGAGAACGTGATCAGCTGTTGGCATCCTGCATCATCTTTTGAAGTTTCTTGAATTCCCGGTACATGGACCGGAAGGCGCCGTACTTCATGCGATGAAACGCGGCCGTCTTCCGGTCCGGCGTGTATCGTCTTCCCTCAGCACTCATCGCCATCGTGGCATCCATGATCGAGGGGAATTTCTTCGCACCCACGGCCGCGAGGATCGCGCTGCCCAGGAGCACGGCCTCGGGCTCCTTCGGCAGAATCACCTCGCAGCCTGAGATGTCCGCGTGCTCCTGAAGCCAGACGGGGTTCTTCGTACCGCCGCCGCACGCGTGAATGCGCTTGATCCTGTAGCCGTGGCGGTTCATCTCTTCTATTATGTGGCGCGTTCCGTACGCGATGGCCTGGATCGTCGCGTAATAGAGCCGGGCCACGCTTTCCAGGCTCTCGTCCAGCGTCAGGCCGCTGATCACGCCGCGCGCAGTCGGGTCGGCGTGAGGAGAGCGGTTCCCCAGAAAGTACGGGAGCACATGCAGATCCTCTGCGATCTCGGGCCCTCTCTTCTCGCGCCTCTTGATCTCTGCGACTCGCTCGTTGAGGAATTCGTACACGCTCTGGTTGCTACGTTGCGCTGCTGCCGCGATTCCACCGTAGGCGCTCCTGTCGCGGATGATGTGGTCGAGCAACGACCCTGTCGCACTCTGGCCACCTTCCGTCAACCACATCCCCGGAATCATAGCATTCGGGTACGGTCCCCAGATGCCCCGGATGAAGCGGGGCTTTACGGAAACAGCCATGTGACAGGAAGACGTCCCCCCGATCAGCGCCAGAATCTGCTCGAGCTGGGCCGCACGAGGGCGCCGCCTGAATCCCATGCCGATCACGCCAATGCCGCCCGCATGGGCGTCGATGATCCCTACGGCAACAGAAGTGTCAACGGTCAGGCCCATCTCCAAGGCCGCGGTGGCTGTCAGCGGCCCGATCGGCGTTCCCATCGGTAGCACCGCATCGCCGATCGATTTTTCCGAGGGGAGATTCTTCAGCCCAACCCGCTTGAAGAAGTCCGCGTTCCACCGTCCGCGCCTCCCGTCATACGCCCACTTGCAGACGGTCGTGCACAGACTGCGAACGTCAACGCCGGTTGCGCGATATCCCATGTAGTCGGCCAGATCAAGGAACCGCAACACGCGCGCCCAGCTGTCAGGCAGGTTCTCCTTGATCCAGAGCAGCTTGGGCGGCTCCATCTCGGGCGACATCACGCCGCCGACCGACCTGAGCGCGGAATGCTTCGTCCTGTTGATCCGCGCCGCCTGGTCCAGCGCCCGGTGGTCCATCCAGACAACCACATTGTGATCTTCCAGTCCGGTGGACGAAACGGTCACGGGCTCATCGTGAGGGCCCAGCGCCACCAGCGAGCATGTTGCATCGAAGGCGATGCCCGCAACCTCGTCCGCCCTGATCACCGCTTCACGCACAGCGCCGCGGACGCAGGCGCACGCAGCCCCCCAGATCTCCTCCGATGATTGCTCCACCTCCACCCAGGCAGGCTTCCAGACGCTGATATCCTGCGAAGCGTGGCCCAGCATCCGCCCGTGCAGGTCGAATACGCCGGCACGCACGCTGCCAGTGCCGACATCCACGCCGATCACATAGTCCCGTTCCATCAGTGCACCAGTTCCCCTCCGGTGTTGACGTTCTTCTGGGTATAGACGCGCGAGGGAAGCACCACCTCCTTCGGCACCGACTTCCCATTCAGGATGGCGAGGGCCGTCGTGACCGCCTCGGCGCCACCCGTTGGATACTCGAACGATGCCGCAAGGATCCCCTGTCTGACGTACATCTGCCCTTCGTGGGGAAGGGCATCGATGCCGACGAACAGCATCGACTTCTCCCGTCCGGCGGCTTTCGCGGCGACCCAGGCGCCGTGGGCCCCGGGGTCGTTGTGCGCGTAGACGACGGCGATCTCCCCGAACCGTGTCAGCGCCGACTCCATCTCCTTTCTCGCGTTCGGCTCAAGCCACTTCATGTCCGCCTCGAACACGACCTTCAGCCCCGAACCCTCGATTCCGTCCCGGAACCCTCGGTGACGATCCTGCCCGGGCGTGGATGTCATCAATCCCTTGAGCTCCACAACGCTCCCCTTTCCACCCAGTGTCGCAGCAATCCAGCGGCCAGCTGCTCGGCCGATCTTCTTGTTGTCGGCGCCGATGAAGCATGTGTACTGGTTTCCAATCACGCGCCGGTCCAGGACGATCACGGGGATCCCTTTCCGATACGCCTCCTGAACGGGTCGCGTGAGGGGGGCAGCCTCCTTCGGTGACACGATGATAAGGCTCACGCCTGCCCGCACGAATTCATCGATGTGGGCGCTCTGTCTCAGCGCATCATTCTGCGCGTCCTTGAATACCATCCGGATTTCGGGGGCGGACTCCGCCGTCTTCCTGATGTCCGCGTTCATCTGCACCCTCCAAGGCTCGCCCAGATTGCACTGGCTCATCCCGATGGTCCAGCGAGGGTTCTGCGAATAGGCCAGTCCCGCCAGACAAACGGTCAGGCAGACTGCAGTAACGTGGGTGGGTATGGTCTCAAACAAAGAAGTCCGGGAAGAAACTGTAGGCATAGCAAATGATCCTCCTGCTACTGTCCGGTTTGTGACTGCTAGACGCTCTGCCACCGGTTCGTTTGTGAGTGCTGAGCAAGAACTGCCACTACAATGACCAGTCCCGTCAACATCAATCGGGTCTCTTCGCCCACCGCATTGATGCTGAGTATCTTCTCCAGATAGCCGATGGTGAGGATGCCGATCGCGGTTCTGCCGATGGAGCCTTCCCCGCCCCGCAGACTCGTCCCGCCGATCACCACCATTGCGATCGCGGTGAGCTCGTATGTCGAGCCCGTCTCCGGATCACCCTGCTGCTCCTGCGCCGCCTGACACATCGCGGCAACGGCGCACAGCAGACCGCTCAGCGAGTACGCGAGCGCTTTCACGGGCCGGACAAGGATGCCGGAAAGCCTGGCCGCTTCTTCGTTCCCCCCGATGGCGTACAGCTGGCGCCCCACCGCCATGTGCGAAAGCAGCGCCCAGCAGACAACCAGACAACAGATCATCACGATCGTGACAACCGCGAGATTGTCCCCCATCGTCTTTGCGTTCAGTGTTTCGAACACCCGCGGGACGTCGACATACCGGAAAGTGCCGTCGGGGTCCTGCACGGCCGTGGAGATCTTCTGCCCGCCCGACAGCAGCTTTGCCACGCCTCGGGCGAAGACCATCATCGCCAGCGTCGCGACAAACGGCTGCATATTGAACCGGGAGATGAGTCCTCCCGAGAGAGCGCCGCACGCGATTCCGGCAAGCGCAGTGACCGCCACGGCCGGAACCGCCGCCCACCCCAAGCCGATCGTGAGGAGGGAGAACACGACGGCGCACAGGGCGAGGATGCTGCCCACGGCAAGGTCGATTCCGCCGCTCACGATCACAATGGTCGAGCCACAGGCCAGGATGCCGAAGACCGACATCTGGCGGAGCATGTCGCGGTGCGTCTCCCACTGGAAGAAGGCGCCCTCCCCGTTGAACATGACGCCAAGGAGCAGCACCAGGAGGAGCGAGACAGCCGCCGTAATGAAGAGCCGGGGCCGATGACGCGTGCCGATGTCCACGTCAGGCTCCGGTGCCGCTGAAAACGATGGGCTTCATCTGGTCCTTATCGGGGACGGGAAGGTGAGATGGGCGAAAAGTACCGTATTCCGAATGCAAGGTCAACGGACCGGCGTTGCGCCGGGTCGCTTGACACCCGATACTGGCCATGCTACATTGTCCAGTTCCCCTCAAATCCGTGGTTCTACGTCAGCCGCGTTGAGACAGTCCACCACACCATGCCCCGCAACATAGAACTGAAAGCAACGGTCGACAGCATCGGGGCGCTCGTCCCGACGGCATCCGGACTGGCGGACAGCGGGCCCGTCGAAATCGACCAGGACGACACGTTCTTCGACTGTCCGAACGGCAGGTTAAAACTCAGGGAGTTCTCCCCGCTGGATGGTGAGCTTATCTTCTATCGGCGGCCGGATGAGGCCGGGCCGAAAGAATCGTTCTATGTTATCGCGCGTACGTCGACGCCGTCCGCCCTGCGCGAAGCCCTTTCGCTCGCGTATGGGACGGTCGGACGGGTCAGGAAGCACCGCACGCTCTATCTCGCCGGCAGAACACGTATCCACCTCGATCGGGTCGAGGATCTTGGAGACTTCCTGGAGCTGGAAGTGGTGCTGTCGGAGGATGAGACGGCGCAGTCGGGTTATGACGAAGCGCACCAGCTTCTTGCCTCTCTTGGCGTTCACGCCTCGCAGTTGCGCGCCGGGGCATACGTCGACCTCCTCGCGCAGCGACACCGCTGAACGTACACACGGCGGGTATTCAAATCACATCTCGGGATCGTGCGACATGGATGCTGAAACGAAGAACATGATCTGGGGACAGTTCGGTGCGGCAATCGACATGCTCGGGAACGCCATGCGGGCCTGTCCCGACGAGCTGTGGTACGACCGTTCCCGAACTCCGGAATTCTGGTACGTCGCATTCCACACGCTGTTCT
>Ga0105106_10001661_pt1 | contig 15985 bp, 10 predicted proteins | sample PPLLaktember2015_5_FD_79109 | JGI IMG/M metagenome (GOLD analysis project Ga0105106, IMG submission 79109) | Freshwater sediment microbial communities from Prairie Pothole Lake near Jamestown, North Dakota, USA - PPLs Lake P8 Core (1) Depth... | ecosystem: Environmental > Aquatic > Freshwater >...
CGCACCCGATGGGGAAGAGTTCATTCGACTCCTCCTGCACGGGCAGCCGGGGCAACGCGTCCCACTCGTCGAGTACATCGTGGATGACGTGGTGATGCAGCCCGTCATCGAGCAGTTGTTGCAGCGCCCCTGGGTTCCGCCGGGGGCGGGAGCAGCACCGTGTAAGGGCTATCTTGATAATATGATCGCGTTCTGGTCGGGAATGGGCTATGACTTTGTCCGGTTCGAACTTTCGCTGCCGTTTCCCGAACGGAAGGACCTGATTCCCGATGCGGCACCGGGAAGCACGAAAGATCGTGCGTGGCAGGATGAACATCATGGAATGATCACCACCTGGGAACAATTTGAGCACTATCCATGGCCAAAAGTTGAGGAGTTTGATTTCTCCCCTCTCGAATATCTGAACGATCACCTTCCGGATGGGATGGGTTTGATCAGCAGCCATGGCGGCGGTGTGTTTGAACACCTCTCCTGGATCATGTCGTTCGAGGGGCTGTGCGCAGCCCTGTACGAGGATCCGTCGCTGGTACGGGCGGTGGCGGACAGATTGGGCGAATTGATGCTGGGATTCCTCCGGCACCTGATTGATCTGGACAGGCTGATAGCGGTGTTCCCGGGCGACGATATGGGATACCGTACCGCCACGATGATTTCCCCACGCGACCTGCGGGTGTTCGCCATCCCATGGCACAAGCGTTTTGCCGCCGTTGCTCATGATCACGGCATCCCGTATTTCCTGCACTCCTGCGGCAATCTTTCAGCCATCATGGAAGATCTCATCACGGTGGTCGGGATCGACGGAAAGCATTCATTCGAAGATGCCATCATCCCCGTGGAGGATTTCCAGCGGATGTACGGCAGCCGGATTGCCGTGCTCGGAGGGATTGACATCAATATTCTTTCCGGAGGGACTCCTTCAGAGGTACGGCAACGCGTGCGACATCTCGTGCAGCAATGCGGAAGCACCGGCCGCTACGCCATCGGCTCCGGAAACTCTGTTCCCAGTTATGTCCCCGTTAACAACTACATCGCCATGATTGATGAGGCACACGCATGCCACACATGACCGTTGATAGACTACATGAAGCGCCGATTCGGTGTTGGGCAGGACTGCTGCGACTTTTCCGACCGCCGGTATTGGGGATCGGCGTTGCGGCGGGAATACTCATGCTGAGCCACGCTGCACAGGCCCAGAAAGGGGTATATCTTGCCGAAATCGAGAAGTCAGCGGCACAGTGCTGGCGTACGCTGCCTTCAGATCTGGAAGCCTGGAAGAAAAACCCCAACCATAGTGTGCTGTGGGGGTACAATCCTCCGGCATCGCCGCTCTATCTCGCCGCCACGTACGGCTATCTGTATTCACTCAACCACGATGAACAATACGCCCAGCGTGCCCTGCATCTGCTCGCCGACTACGGGTCGTTGCGAAAAACCCTTCCGGCCGGATTTGCCGCCAGCCGCGCCGAGTATGCGCGCGGCATCCCGGCGTTCACCAACTTCTTCTTTATTGCTCCCTTTGCACAAGCATACATTGCCGTACGCGAAAGCCGGTCGGCAACCCCTGCACTGCGCAAGGCGATAGAATCCGATCTCGGGGAATGCGTTGACTTTATCTATACGTTCCCCGAATGGGGAAGCCACAACCGCGCGATGCTGCGTGCGCTGGGATTTCTCCTGGGAGCGCAGGCCCTGCCGCATCATCCTCACGTACGGCAGTGGATACGCACGGCTGAGGCCATCAGCGCCGACAATCTGCAAGCGTGGGAAGTCGAAGACGCAACGGTGTATCACCCGGTGTGGCTCCACACCGTGCTTCGTTATGCGGAGGCGGCCGGAAAGCCGCGTGTGCACTCCTCGGTTTTCCTGCACTACTACCTTGAATACTTCACGCACCTGATGTCTCCGGCCGGGCTCGTGCCGGATTTTGGCGACGCATTCTGGGAATCATCGCTCGAAGGGCACAGGTTGGTGGCGGTGTTTGAGAGGGGTGCCGCGGTGTTCCGGGATCCCACGATGCGATGGACCGCCGCCACGCTGCTGGCGACTTCGCGCACGCGGGGCGATACGGTGGGCATCGGTGCGGCGTACCATTTGTGCGATGCGCACCGCTGGGTCGACGAATCGATCATTCCGGCGGTGCCCGATGCCGGAAGCGGAGAGGTCCTGGAGGACGTTATCGGCAAGAAGGTGGTCTTCCGCGACGGTTGGGATGCACGGTCAACATACCTGTTGCTGAACTACAGGGATGAGGGAGACGGCGGATGGATGAGCCGCCACTATCTCCGGAATACGATTACCGTGGAAGAAGAGAAGATGCATCACGGACACGCAGATGAGAACAGCATCAGCCTGCTGATGCACAACGGATCCGTGCTGCTCCATGATGCAGGCTATCGTGACGGCCTTCCCAGCGGCCCCTACGGATCGTGGCGACAGGACTACTTTCACAACCGCCTCGTGGTGCGCGCAAACAGGCGCGATCAACGTCAGGGAGTGCTCGAGTTTGTCCAGAACTCCGGTGCCTACCGGGCTGTGCAGACACGCAAGATTGACTTTGTCCGTCTCCGCGATGTGGACATGAGCCGGACAAGGGTGAGCGAGACGTTTCCGGGTTATGACTGGGACAGGATCATCGCGTACATCAAATCACTCGGGGTCTTCGTTGTCATCGATGCGGTGAAGGCGACGCGGCCGGACTACATGACGCTCACAGCATTCTGGCACGGCCAGCGCGTTGAGCACACCCGAGAGGGTGTGTACACCATCGCCGTGGATTCACTGCAATCCCTGAACCTGCCGCGGAACTCGGGGCTGCGCGTGGAATTCCTTGAACGTACGGGAAAGACCGAAGGGAGTGCGCCGATCTCGCGGCATCGTCAGAACGAGACTGCACTGTACCAAACGATCGCGAGCCAGTACAAAGCCGGCGACATCGAAATGTTCGTCACCGTCCTCACCCCGTTTGACCGGGTGAAGGGGAGTGACAATCTGCCGCGAGCCTCTCTTGTCCCGACGTCTTCTCCCGCTGGCGCGGTTGCCGTCCGCCTCGAAACCGGCGGACAGTCGCTGCTTATCGGGGCGAAGCTTGACCTTGAGTCGGAGATCGCACGCGGGAACATCCGTCCGCGCTACCAGTATGCGCTCGGCAAGACCGCTTACGGGGAGTTTGAAACGGATGCGCATTTCTTTGTGGCCGACGAAAAGGCAGCCGTGCCGCGCTTCAGTGCCGTGAATGTTCTCAAGGTGTACCACCGCGGTAAGGAAGTAATGAGCGCACTTCCCTGTACGCATGCCCTTCAACCCGATGGCAGTCCGGATCGCATCGGCATCTCGAAATGGCGGATATTCGAGTCCGAACCATGACTTCATGTTCGACGGCACAGGCGGTCAAGCTCTTCCGATGATCACGACGGTCACGCTCAACCCGATGCTCGACAAAACGGTGAGACTGCCACAACTCGCCGTGGGGCGGATCACACGCGCCGAACGGGTCTCATGCATTGTCGGCGGCAAAGGCGTGAACGTCACCCGCCAGCTCCACCGCCTGGACTGTCCCTCCCAGGCAACCGGACTCTGGGGCGGTGAGGTCGGCATCCAGTGCAACCGATTGTTGACTGCCGAAGGAATCAACCACCAGTTCGTGCGGATCGAAGGCATGACACGGGAAGGGGTGACGTACGTTGACGCGGCAGGCGTTATGACGTGCATCTTTGAACCGCCCCACAATGTCACGCCGGCGGAAGCGGAAATATTCGTGGGCCGGTGCTCCACGCTCTTGGCCGACAGCCAGTGGCTGGCATGCTGTGGCAGCTCACCCTCGGCGGCAACCGATTACGTGTACGCCGACCTTCTGCGGGAAGCGCGCACACGAGGCGTCCGGACTGCGCTGGATACGTATGGCACGCCGTTGCACCTTGCGCTGGCTGAGGTACCGGAGGTGATGAAGGTGAACCGCGAGGAGTACCGGAGCAGCGCCGGCGCACCGCTGGAACGCGAACGCGACGTGGTAGACGCGCTGGTTGCGCTCGTAGAACAAGGAATCGCGTTGGCCGTTCTCACCGATGGACCCCGGCCGTGTTATGCAGCAAGCCGGGCGGGGTGCTGGAAAATCACACCGCCGACTGTCACTACCGTGAATCCGACGGGATCCGGTGACAGCATGCTGGCCGGGATTCTGTATGGATTGTCACGCGGATGGGACCATCCGGGCAGCATCTGCTTTGGTGCTGCTGCCGGCGCGGCAAATGCCGCGGTCTGGGATATCTCGTCCGTCTCAATGCAGGATATTCTGTCGCTTCTTCCGTCTGTGGCCATTAGTGAATTCATCGTCCCTTAACCCCCGTTCTCAGAAAGGTGCTGGATATGCCGACACTCAAACAATTCTTGACGACTGTCACAGTCATTGACATCCATCCATCCGGCCCACTCGTCGAATCGACTGTCGCCAACGAAATGCGGAGTACTTCGTGTCCGTCGGCCAATGTCCGCCGGTCTCCCGGCCTCTCGGTTGCTTCCCGGACCGTGCGCGTCGCCGTTGTCGGCGACTCCGCGGCGTGGAAGGCAATCCATCCGGCTCTGGCTAGCCAGGAACGGTGGCTGATGGCTCGTGTCAAGGGAGAGGGGATGGAACTGCTGGCCTCACACACGCATCTCCTGTATCAGGTCTGGACGTTCGTGCAGGATGAGTGGGCCTCGCTGGATGTTGCTGCATTCCGCGATGGGAAGATCCTCATCCCGACATTTCCCGGCGTGCGGCCTGTGTATGATATCTTCCTGACTCAGGTCGCCCGTACGGTGCGGAATTTCAATAAGGAAGAGCACTTCAAAACACTGGCGAGGATGGGCTCGACGTACGCGGAGGTAAACGGCCTTGCATTTCCGGTGCCCCTGGAGACCGGTCCCAGAGGTGAATTGCTCCACCGCTTCTACACGTACTGTCCGGCGCTCGACCAATTCGTCACGAGCCGCTTGAACAAGGGAATCTATGACAGCGACTACCTGCAGGCGAACCTCAACAACCTGAAGAACAACGCGGCGCTGGCCGAGAAATATGGGCTGATCCCCGGGCTGGTCTGCTTCGAGCCCCGGTCCGTACCCGATGAATTGCTGCAGCGCTATCCCGTTCTGCGTGGCGCGCGGGTCGACCATCCGATGCGCAGCTTCAGGCCGCGCTTCAATCTCTCGGTGGCACATCCCGTGGTTCTGGACCATTATTCCGAAATGATGGAAAATCTCATGCATGAGGTGCCGCGCCTGGACTACCTTTCGGTCTGGTCGAATGACAGTGGTGCCGGTTTCGAGTACACGAGCTCCCTCTATGTAGGACGCAACGGCGGCGGGTACCTCGTGCGCGAATGGCTGGCTGCGAAGGATATAGCCTCCGCCGCGGCATTCAACCTCGTCCGCTTCATCAAAACCCTGAGGGATGCGGGCCGGCGTGTGAATCCGCGGTTCCGGACGCTCATCAGGCTCGAACCGTTCTGGGAAGAGCACGACTACATCTGGAGTATGCTCGAAGAGGGGCTTGATGTCGAAGTCTCATCACTTCTGACCAAGGGATGGGATCTCGCCTACAAACATCCGCGCTACGAGGAGGTCCCGCAGATACACGGCACGGCACTGTACTGCACGTTCGTGGAGCAGGAGCGAGCAGTGCTCGACGACCTCGAAAAAAAAGGATCGCGCGCAGATGTCTATTGCGTCCCCGGCGTTCTCCAGAATCACGATCCGATCATCGGCACAGCTTTCCCGGGCCTGGTCTACAGAAAACTGCACGACATGGCGGCATTGCGCGTGACAACGGCGGCCTATATGGGCGGCGCCACGCAGCCGTCCCTCGCTCCCTACAACATCAACCAGGAAGTTGTGCGGGCATTCCAGTTTGACCGGAACCTTGATTTGCCCTCGCTGCTCCTGAAGAAAGCCGCGGAATGGATTGGACCCGAACTCGCCGCCGACCTGGTGCGTCTCTGGGAGATCACCGAGGATGCGTACACCTATTTCCCGATCCCCATGTGGATCTATTCCGGATGGAGTGTCTGGTACCGGCTGTTCATCCGGCCAATCGTTCCTGATATCGATGCTATTCCGGAATCCGATCGCGCGTACTACGAGGACTTTCTCCTGGCGACGACGCACAACCGGACGAGGGTCGACTTCCGCTACGATGTTGGCTTTGACCTCTGTGATCCCGAACGGGCCTGGCTCTCTGTGAGGCACATGGATGAAGATCTGTTCCCGAGAATGGAGCGCGCGGTTGCATTGGCAAAATCCCTCCTTGACCGTGCATCCACTGAACACGCCCGTGCCTGTGCCCGGGATCAATATGACCGGACGCGAGGATTGCTCTACTGGTACAGAACGGAATATGCAGTGACGGCCTGGGTTGCAGGCGTGCACACGTACCTGTCGACCAACGATGCGGCGAAGAAGAAAGAGTGTCGTGAGCTGCTGCGGAAGATGGTGCTTGACGACATTCAGAATACCCGCGATCTCCTGGAGCTCTGGGAAACCTCCACCACAAACTGGCTTCTGATCTCGGGCGTGGCGGAAACCACGTTCATTTATTACAGCAACTTCGGGGACTTGTTGAAACGCAAGATCGCACTGGCCACGGGTCACGAGAACGACGAACCGTACGTCGACCCCGATTACCAGTGGCGGGTTCCGGGGTTCACAAAGGAGGCAAAGAGATAGAGCGCGGTCGGGACATTGCGGTACTTGTTGCCCCGGATTCCTTCAAAGGGACGCTCAGTGCGCAGGAGGCGGCTGAAGCCATGGGGGAGGGGGTTCGTGACGTCATCCCCCGGGCTCCGGTCACGCTGATGCCGCTGTCTGACGGCGGTGAGGGATTGCTGGATGTGCTGCTGCCAGTGCTGGGCGGGGAATTCCGGCGGGCGAAGGTGGCCGGGCCTCTTCCAAACCAGACGGTCGAGGCCCGCTGGGGATATGTACAATCCACACGGAGCGCCATCTTGGAGATGGCAGAAGCCGCCGGACTCGGCCTGGTACCGCCGCAACGACGTGATCCCAGCATCACGACTACGTTCGGTGTAGGTCAACTTATCAGCTGTGCACTCGATTGCGGGGCACGCACTCTGATTGTCGGGATCGGCGGGAGCGCGACGAATGACGGAGGCGCAGGGATGGCGCAGGCACTCGGCGTGCGGCTCCGGGACGGCACAGGAAATGAACTACCCCCCGGGGGTGCCGCACTTGCGCGCCTTGCGTCGATAGATATTGCCGGAGTCGACACGCGCATCGCGGGGGCGACCGTTCTTGTCGCATGCGATGTCCGCAACCCTCTCCTGGGTCCCGAAGGCGCCTCGGCTATATTCGGACCGCAGAAAGGGGCCTCACCCGGCGGTGTTGTCCTTCTGGAGGCAGCTCTTGCGAAATACCGGGATTTGATCCTCGAGACGATCCGCATCGATGTTCAGGATGTTCCCGGCAGCGGCGCCGCAGGCGGTCTCGGTGCAGGGCTCGTGGCATTCTGTGGGGCGACTCTCCGTTCCGGGATTGACATCGTTCTCGATCAGACAGGGTTTGATGCGGCGCTGGCCGGCGCCGATCTCGTGGTGACAGGGGAAGGGAGGATTGATGCACAAACGCGCTACGGCAAAGTACTCTCGGGTGTGCTATCCCGTGCCCGTCGAAGTGGGATTCCCGTCGCCGCAATCGTCGGTGATATCACAGGGACACAAAGTGATTTTGTGGGACCGGAGGGTTTCCTGGGGCTTGCCGCCCTTGTGGGCGGAGATACCGGTGTGCAGGAAGCTATGGGGCAGGCCCGGTATCATGTCCGCAGGAGAACAGCACAACTCATAACACAACTCATTCCCCACTTGACCCAACAGAGATCTGATCCCCATGCTCATTAGCGAAATCAAACAGGTCAACATCCTGGACCTGCTGGTGATAGCCGGCTACCTGCTCCTGCTCACCGGAGTCGGCATATATCTGACACGTTTCAACAAGACCGTGGATGATTTTTTCAAAGGGGGTGGAAAAATCCCCTGGTGGATTTCCGGGCTTTCGACATTCGTGGCCGGCTTTTCAGCTTTTATGTTCGTCGGCGCAGCAGGATTCACGTACAAGTATGGCGGCGGCGCGGTCATTATGTTTACCAGCGCGTTCTGGGGCTACGGATTGGGGTACTTCGTGTATGCGACCCTCTGGCGCCGGTCACGCCTCTCTTCGCCGATGGAGTTCCTGACCAAACGGTTTTCGCAAGGCACGACCTACTACTATACGCTCCTGTCGATTGTTCCCTCCATCATGGGGCTTGGTCTGGGGATCTATATCCTCTGCATTTTCGTTGCCTCAGCATTGGGTATCATGGGCTGGTCGGTAGACCTGGGGCTCTTTCGTTTGACGGGACTTGAAGCATCCATGATCATTACCGGCGTTGTCATGCTTATCTATACTAGTGCCGGCGGACTCTGGGCGGTAGTGATCACGGACTCTCTCCAGTTCTTCGTCATCCTGGTGGTCAGCCTTCTGATCTTCCCGCTGGCGTTCATGGCACTTGGATCGGGGAGCATGCTGTCGGGCGTGCATCGTCTCTTCGCGGAGGCTCCAGCCGAATATTTAAGTCTGGGCGATCTGTTCACGCGCCCGGAATTCTACGCTGCTTACTTCCTGAGTACCTTTATCGGGTACAATGCTTCATGGCACATCGGCCAGCGATACTACAGCGTCCCAACAGAGCGCGATTCGAGAAAGATGGCCGTCCTGTGCGCCGTCCTGAGCCTTTTTCTGCCGTTCTTCTGGATAGCGCCGACCATGGCCGCCCGTGTAATGTTTCCGGACATGGCGCACATGTGGCCTCAACTTACTGTCCCGGCAGAGGCGTCCTATGTGACGCTGGCGCTGACACTTCTTCCCAACGGTCTGATTGGGCTTACTATCTCCGCCATTTTGGCAGCCACGATGACATCCATTGATACTCAGCTGAACTACCTAGGCTCCATTCTCGTGCGCGATGTGTACGTGCGTCTGCGTACGGTCGTCCGGGGTGCTGTCCCTCCTCAGAACGAGCAACTGTTGATGAGCAGGTTGACGGCGTTTACGCTTGGCATCCTTGCGATTATCACGGCGATTATCGTCCAGCGCTCAAAGGGAGTGTTCGATTTTGCACTCATGTACTACTCCTGGTTTGGCCCTTCGATGTTCACTCCGGTCATGCTTGGCCTGATCTTCCGGAAAACACCGTCATGGTCTGCAGGTGCCTCCGCGACCGCGGGACTCGTGTTTGTCCTTATCGCGAATGTTGTGATTGACGTGACGCCGCACCAGTACGAGGTGAACATTTTTGGCGGTGTCGGCATTTCAACCCTGGTGTTCTTCCTGTCAAAGTTCTGGAAGGAACGGGATGCGGAGAAAACACGTGTGCGAGAGGCCTTCGATGCAGATTTACGGACCCCCGTGACAGACGAATCATTGCGGTGGTCCGCCAATGCCGTGGAATCGTACCGGCTTGTCGGCATCATGACTGGGGCTATCGGTCTCACCGTGCTCGGTCTTGCAGTCGTCCCTGCCGCACCTCAGGTGCATGTCCTGAGCGCTGCTCTTGGACTCGGGACCACGCTCATCGGGGGGATGATGGTCTGGTATTTCCGCAAGCAGGTCAAAGCGACAGAGGCAGAGAACAGGGAGAAGCACCAATGAACCGCATCATCAGGGTGAGCGCCGCTCAGCTTCCTGCCGTCGTGGAGGGAGGCACTTCGGCCGCGCGCCGAGCCAGAAATCGCAAAGAGATTCTGTCGTTCCTGCGGATCGCCGGAGAACGGTGTTCCGACCTCGTGCTGTTCGGCGAGTATGCGAACCTCGATCACCGGTCCACCTCATCACGGAAGAGGGACTACGTTCCTGACAGCATACCAGGACAGTTCACGCGGCTGATCGGACGGGCCGCGGCGAAGTACAGGATGAATGTGGTCATGCCGATGTACGGCACCTGGCGGGGGGCGGTTTCAAGCCAGGCTGTGGTCTTCGACCGGAAGGGCGAAATTCTGGGGTGCTACCAGAAGTCCCATGCCACACAGCCGGAACAGGTTCTGGGGATGCAACGGGGCGATGATCTTCCTGTCTTCATACTCGATTGTGTGCGCATTGGCATCATGACCTGCATGGACATCGAGTATCCCGAGGTCGCACAGGTACTCATGGTGCGCGGAGCGGAACTTCTCCTCTTTCCCCACGTGCAATCCGGCTGGGGGGAAGTGGACTGGGAGATTCGATACCGGGCGCGGGCCATCGATACCGGGCTCCCGTTGTTGTCCGCCTGCTATGGTTATCCTGAAGGACATTGGATGCCCGGCAAAATGATCGGACGCACCAGTCTCATCGGCAGAGACGGATTGGTCCTTGCCGATCTCGGTCGGCGCACCGGGGTCCTGACGGTTGATCTGGACGTCTCGCAGGGACGCGTGACGCAGTTCTATTTCAATGAGCCCCACCCTCGCACGATGGCGGTGGTGGCATCCCGCAGGCCTGAATTGTATCGCGATCTCGCGGATGCCGGCACGAGAGATCGAGCGCTCAAGCGTCTTCACCTGTCGCAGAAAGGAGCATCTCGTGGCTGATACTACTCCGGTTGCCGTCGTCACTGGCGCAAGCCGCGGATTGGGCCGGGGCATCGCCGTGCAACTTGCGGAACTGGGATTCTCCGTCGTAGTCAATTTTTCCGGGAACGCCACCGCCGCGAGCGAGACTGTCGAGAACTGCCGTTCTCGGCAGATTCAGATTGACCAGAAGTTCATCCCGTTCCAGGCCGATATGGGTGTACAGGCTGACCGGGTCCGGCTCGTCGACCAAACGCTTGGTGCGTTGGGAAGAATTGATGTGCTGGTCAACAACGCAGGGGTCGGCCCGCTGGTGCGTGCGGATGTGACCGAAACATCTCCCGAATCCTTCGATCGCGTCATGCAGGTGAACCTGGAAGGCCCGTTCTTTCTTACCCAGGCGGTCGTCAATTACTGGCTCACACAGCGCCCCGATCCGTTGCTCGCCCACGGTTTCTCGATTGTGAATGTCTCCTCCATATCGGCGAATACCGCGTCTCTCAACCGGGGTGAGTACTGTATCTCCAAGGCGGGTCTTGCCATGGTGACACAACTCTGGGCCCTCCGGCTCGCCTCCTCGCGCATCCATGTCTTCGAACTGCGGCCGGGTATCATGGCGACGGATATGACGAGTGTCGTGAAGGAAAAGTACGACAGGATGATGGGCGAAGGGCTTGTGCCCCAAAACCGCTGGGGCAGTCCCGGAGACGTCGGGAAAGCTGTCGGTGCTCTGGTGACAGGTGCCTTTCCGTATTCCACCGGCAGTGTGATCTATCTGGACGGCGGGATGCATCTCAGAAGATTCTAATATCAACACTCACCTGAACTACGATCATGATCACTATCGATACGACTCTCACCCCCGACAAGCTCCTTCCCGGGATCGATGATCTCTTCTCCCTTTCGGCGAAGAAAATAGACGCTCTCCGGAAGCGGTGGGATCCCGCTCGCGGCACGCCGGTATTCACCGTGCGGGGTGAATACACATCACGGGGGTGGACCGAATGGACACAGGGCTTCCAATTCGGGTCGGCCGTTCTCCAGTTTGACGCGACCGGTGATGAACAATTCCTCGCTATCGGACGCGATGCGACTCTCCAATACATGGCCACACATGTAAGTCACATCGGCGTGCATGATCACGGGTTCAACAATATCAGTACGTACGGCAATTTGCTGCGGCTCATGAACGAAGGCAGGATACCCGAAAACTCCTGGGAACGGGCGTTCTATGCTCTGGCCCTGAAGGTCAGCGGTGCAGTTCAGGCTGCGCGGTGGACCGATCTGGGGAACGGTCAGGGGTACATTTACTCCTTCAACGGGCCGCACTCGCTCTTTGCCGATACGGTGCGCTCCCTCCGTGTTCTCGCGCTTGCGTACCGGCTCGGCCATGTGCTGATGGGTGAGAAGGACCGGAAGATATCGCTTCTGGACCGTCTCATCCGCCACGCCGACACAACGGCCAAGTTCAACGTTTATTACGGCGAAGGCCGCGATGCCTACGATGTCCGGGGCAGGGTCGCGCACGAGGCGATCTTCAACCTGAACGACGGGTCCTACCGTTGCCCCAGTTCTCAACAGGGATATTCGCCGTTCAGCACATGGACACGGGGCCATGCATGGATTCTCTGCGGCTTCGCAGAGCTGCTCGAATTTCTGGATACGCTTTCCGGAGCCGACTTCGCGTTCGGAGAGTCGAAGGAAGATGTCATGAAAAGATACCTCAATACGGCGGTTGCCGTCGCCGAGTTCTATCTCTCACAGACGCCCGTCGATGGCATCCCGTACTGGGACACCGGCGCGCCCGGGCTGGTGCGGTTGAGCGATTATCTCAACCGCCCCGCCGACCCGTACAATGATCACGAGCCGGTGGACAGTTCCGCAGCGGCAATTGCAGCACAGGGACTCATCCGTCTGGGGAATTTTCTTTCAAAAACCGGGAAGAACCCCGAGGGGCACCGTTACACTCAGGCGGGGCTCACAGTGGCAAAGATCCTTTTCGGGAAGCCTTATCTGTCAACCGATGCCGCACACGAAGGGTTGGTGTTGCACTCGGTGTACCACCGTCCCAACGGGTGGGATCACGTGCCGGAGGGGAGCAAAATACCTTGTGGAGAAGCAACAATGTGGGGAGACTACCACTCGCGCGAGCTCGCGCTTCTCGTGCAACGCATGGCGAAAGGGCAGCCGTACTACACGTTCTTCTAGCCTGCTTCCGCCGCAAAGAATGTCCAGAGGTTCTGCATCGGCACCTGAGCAGGAACATCACACCCCGATGAGATCACGAAGTTCGTGTGCTGTGCCGTGGCCGCGAGCAGCTTCTCCGTCTTCATTCGAACTTCCGCTACCGTTCCATTGACGAAAACCTCCGACGGATCGAGGTTTCCGCAAAGGACCACGTCGTCCGGAACTTGTCCCAGCGCAGCGACGATGTCCATCGGCTTTCCGAAATGAAAGATACGCGCGCCGGTCTCAAGGCTCGGTGCAAGGTGAACGATCCTGGCCCCGCAGTTGTGCAGGATCACCTGGAAGTCGTTATCGTTTACCGCCGTGACGATCTGGCGGACGTAAGGTGTGCAGAACTGCCGGAACGACGCCGGTGACATCAATCCCGCTGTGGGCTCCGCGATGATTACTCCGTGAGCACCCGCCTCCTTGAAGGCGCGCGCATAGGAGACAAGAAAATCGGTCGTCTTTTCCAGGAGTGTGTGCATGAGTTCCGGCTCGCCCATGGTTTCCGCCAGCGCCTCACTCACACCAAAGAGTCGCCCTGCCAGAGAAAAGGGACCGATCATCCCGCCGAGAACCAGCGCGCCGCCGACACGTGCACGAAGACGTCGTACGGTTGAGAGATAAACCCCGGTACGCTTCGTTCCGATCCTCGGGATCGGCAATGCCCCGATTCCGCCACCATCTGTGAGGAAACGGCCCACCACAGAGGGAACTTCCCAGTCGTCCATCCTGATTGTTGCCCCAAAGGCCTCCGCCTCAACACTCAAATCCATCGCTGAGAGAACGAAGGGAGTCTGGAACTGCGCCTGCAGTGCCTCCGATGCCGCGCATTGCTTAACCGGGTCGGTGACCATTTCGCGGACAGTGGTGTGCGCGAGTCGCGCGCCGGGGAAGGTGATGATGGGCATGAAAAGACGGCCGGGTGCAGAGAGAATCGTTGCGACCAGTTGGGGTGTTGCGGTCATAGACTGCCCTTTCACGCTGATGTGCTCTCTATGTTCGCGGGGAATAACATCTGTTCGACATACACATCCTGAAAATCCGGCAGTCCGCTCAACGAAACGTGAGCGATGCGGCGGGCGAGGGCATCAAATGCGGACGGGTCGACGAACAGCGCCATCTTGGCACCGAGCAGCGCAGTGTTGCCCGCCGGATGAATCTGGTCCGTGGTAAAAGGCAACAACCCGATGCGCCGGGCGCTCGCGGTATCGACATAGTTGCCGAAGGCACCCGCAAGATGCACCCGTTCGATCTCCGAGTCCTCAAGTGTGAATTCGCGCAGCAGCAACCGGATCCCTGCCGCGATGGCACCTTTTGCCAGCTGAAGCTCCCGGACGTCTGTCTGCGATAGTCTGACGGGGTCACACAGCATGAGCGACTGTACCCCGCCCGCCAGGCGGCCACCCGGCAGGACCCACCCTAATTCCAGTGCGCACGAGACCGCGTCCACCAGGCCACTCCCGCATATCCCGCGGGGGGGAACATTCCCGAGCACGTGACAGAGGAGCTGTCCATTGTTGGTGCGTACAGCCGATACGGCGCCTGTCGAGGCACGCATACCCATGAAAATACCGGCACCTTCGAACGCCGGACCCGCTGCGGTGGAGGCGCAGAGCATTTGCCGGCGATTTGCGATTACTATTTCACCGTTGGTACCGAGGTCAACCAGGACATGCGGTCGATCGGCGTTGTGCAGTCCTGTGGCAAAAACACCTGCCAGGATATCGCTGCCGACGAATCCCCCGATGTTTGGGAGGAACCGCACCAGCGGTGTTCCCTGCAGAACCCACCCGAGCTCCCGGGCATCGAATGTCGTCCCTCCAAGGTGTTCCGGTTCGAACGGATAATGCGATAGGGGCTCCACGGAATGGTCGGAAAATAGATGGTGCATGACGGTGTTGCCGACTAGGACGATATCCTGCACGGGATCGGTTCGCCCGCCTGCCCCCTGGATCAACTCCTCAACCATTTTCCCGAGCTGTCGGCGGACGGACTCCACGAGTCTGGCTTGCCCGTCCTCGTGGACGGCGTATCCCACGCGCGACATGATGTCAGCACCAAATCTGGCTTGAGGGTTGAGGGCGGTCCTCACGGCAAGGACTTCAGCATGCTCCATATCCAGAAGTTGTGCGACGAGAGTAGTCGTTCCCACGTCAATCGCGATGCCTAAGCCGGATTTCGGGACGAAGGAGAAACTGGTCGTGTCGGCAAGGATCTGGGCTTCCCACTGCGCGAGTTCCAGGACCAGGTCACTGTCAGCGTTGCACTGACAGGAGAGACGCCAGCCGGCCGCACGTTCCTCCGGCGTGAGCATCCGCTCCTGTTCGTGAGTGATCGGCAGGGATCCTTCGATGACACGAACACGGCATCCTTTGCATTTCCCCTTTCCGCCGCATGGGAATTCCACACCGAAGGGAAAGAGCACGTCTTGTAGGGGCGTGCCGCGAAGGGCGTCGAATGCAGCGCCCATCGGGCGGAGTTGAATGCGGACCGTATCGTTCATTCTGAGGCGGGTTCGGCGTCGATGATGCGTTCGTCGTACGTGGTGACAACGCGATGGCCCGGTGGCACGACAAGAAATTCCCCGGCATCCCACACCGCATTCACAAGGTGTTCGAGGAGCGCGAGATTGCCCTGCACGGGGTCGAACCTCCATCCATGTTCGTGTGCGCGGGCCTCCGCCTGTTTGTGAAAGCGGTCGTCAGGTTCGACGCCCATGGCAATGTAGGTAATCTGCCGATAGTTGCGTGTCGTGTCGCACAGCTGGTCGTAGAGGTATTGTGCATTATCTTCACCATACTTCTCCGCGAGTTGTGCGAGCTTCAAATCCATCCCGTTCTTGTTCGCTATCGAGAGTTGTCTGAGCTCACCGGAGGCCTCTCCGCGTTCGATCCACCCCGACGTGAGGAAGTAGGTGCCCGGGTTGTCGTTGAAATATTGCTGGTAGCGTTCGCGGCTGCCCAGAAAGAGGGTCATGCAATCATGGCCGCGGGGTATGACGAGAGGGAGCGTGCGCGCGCGGAGCCCGCTGATGCCGTTGTTGCAGAGGGCGTAACCCATGAGCACGGCGTCATACCCCGGCGTGTCAGCAGCGTCCACGGCGGCCTGCAGACGGGCGAGCATCCCGTCGGCACCGATATCATGGAGTCCTTTTGGCAGGACTGCGAAATCGACCTGATGCGGCGAGC
>Ga0105106_10001662_pt1 | contig 15985 bp, 10 predicted proteins | sample PPLLaktember2015_5_FD_79109 | JGI IMG/M metagenome (GOLD analysis project Ga0105106, IMG submission 79109) | Freshwater sediment microbial communities from Prairie Pothole Lake near Jamestown, North Dakota, USA - PPLs Lake P8 Core (1) Depth... | ecosystem: Environmental > Aquatic > Freshwater >...
CGACTATATCGCGGCCTGGTTCGTCCCCCAGCTCAAGGACGCCGCCGTCATCAACAGCGGCATGTCGCGCTGGCACAACTTCTACATCGAAGGGCTGGACTGGCTGGCCCGGAACGTCGGGATCGACGGCCTCTATCTCGACGACGTCGCCTTCGACCGGACGACGATGAAGCGCGTCCGCAAAGTCCTCGACCGGAACCGGCCGGCCGCGCTGATCGACCTCCACTCGGCCAACCAGTACAATCCGCGCGACGGGTTCGCCTCGAGCGCGAACTTGTACCTCGAGCACTTCCCTTATCTCAACCGGCTTTGGTTCGGCGAATATTTCGACTACGCCGGAGCGCCGCCGGATTACTGGCTCGTCGAGATCAGCGGCATTCCTTTCGGGCTGATGGGGGAGATGCTCCAGGACGGCGGCAATCCCTGGCGCGGTCTGCTTTACGGGATGACGAACCGGCTTCCCTGGTCGGGGCGCAGTCCGGCCGGCATTTGGAAAGTATGGGACGACTTCGGGATGGCCGAAAGCCGGATGGCCGGTTACTGGATCGACAATGCCCCGATCCAGGCGGACGATTCCGACGTCCTGGTGACCTCGTATGTCCGCAAGGACGGCGTCCTCATTGCCTTGGCCAGTTGGGACAAAGCCCCGCTCAGGACGCGCCTGAAGATCGATTGGCGGGCCCTCGGGCTCGATCCGAAACGGGCGCGCCTGACCGCGCCCGACATCCCGGGGATCCAGCTGCCCGCGTCGTTCCGGCCGGACGAGCCCCTCCCCATCGATCCCGGTAAAGGTTGGATCCTCGTCCTTAAGTAATTCCGGGCGCGAAATCAGCGCTTGGGGAGCAGGTCTGCAAGCGCCCCGTAATCCATCCCTTCCCGCAGGCTCCCGTACCTGTCGCGCCGCCATCCCGAACGAGGAAAGCTGGCCGCCTCGAAATTGGAGAAATCGACGATGATCAGCTGGAGCGCGGTGCGCGGCAGCGTCGGGTCGAAGAAGCCGGAATTGACGGCGACGATCCGCATCGCATCAGGAGAGCCTCCTTCCACCACGTCGGAGCACCCTATCTTCGGCAGCCGCCGGCGTCCGGGCAGCGCGATGGCGGCGTCGGTCTTAAGGTCGTCCGGTGAGAGCCTGGCCAGCTCCCCTTCGAGATATTTGATGCATGCCTCGACCTCTTGACGTTCCTTCCGCCTGCGCTCTTGAACGACCGGGGGCTGCGTCTTGTTCCGCCCCGCACCCAAGTCCTTGTCGATCGCAACGAGGTTTTCGCGGGCGACCGCAAGTTCCCGCCGCAGCACCCGCTCCCGCGGCACGGGCGTCCACAGCGGTCGCGACGAATGGCTCATCACGATCATTCCGTTGCTGTATTGGGGATATCCCGCCACCCGCCTGATCTCCCGCGGCTCGTAGTACATCACGCCTTGCTCGTCCGCCTGCCACTTATCCGCAAAGACCATCGAGAGGTGATTGGCGGTCACGACGAACCCGTGCATCGCGACGTCGAGCCTGCGCACGCGGTTGTAGGCCGGCATGAACGTGTACCAGTACAGCAGGCCGGTATCCCGGTAGATGAACGGTTCGCGAGGGCCGGGCAGAATGCCGTTGGCCAACATACTTGTCTTGAGGTCGAATCCCATCGGCGGGTTGAGCGCCGGGTTTCGCAGGGCGATGCTCCAGAGCCGCTCGAGATTCGCCCTGATCGTATCCCGGTCAGCGGGCGGGATGTCCACGAATTCCACGGGGCCGGCCGGCGCGACGACGCTTCCGACGACATCCGAGCCGGCCTTCGGATCGCGGGCCTGGGCGCGCCCGCCCGCGGCCCCGCCCAACAATGCCGCCGCTGTAATCAGGATCCAGCACGATGCAAACCTATGTGAATGAAGCATCAGGCACCTCTTCGGGTTGCGCCCGCCGGATGGCCTCTCGATCACTCAACGAAAATATTCCAGCCCTCGGGCGGTGTCAAGAGGAGGCGGCCGCCCGCGCGGGTTCCAGACCGTGAGCGTTGGGCAATTCTGAAAACTCTCCGAGCGGAGAGTTATCTTTCGCTCACCGTCACACGATCGGCCATTGGGAGCGTGGGCCTGACGAACGGACAAATCGGCCGATGAGCCCCGGGACGTTTTCAAGACTCTCGCTTATCATCTACCCCACTTTTCTCCCCTATTACTAGGGGAGAAATGCCGGTTAGCGTCCCTCCAAGCAGGTCGGTCGGGGGAAGGATGCGGCGAGATCGTGACGCTCCTAAGAATCATCGAATTTATCTACCTCTCCTTCCTCTCCTAGTACTCGGAGAGGCGTGCCGGTAAGCGTCACTCCGTGCAGGTCGGTCCGCGGCAGGATTACCGATCACATCCGCACAGACAGAAGGCGGACGATCTTAAATTCGGGGCGCGAGGGGGCTCCCTAAGGCGAACATTCTTCGTGAGCCGTGGGAGCCCCCGGGAGCCCCGTCTATTTTGTCCTCACTTGAGGACGACCGTCACCTCGCCGAAGAGCTCGGGATCGTCCTTATCACGCACCTTTAGCACGAACGAATCGCCCTTCTTGAATCCCGGATTCTTGAAGTAGATCGGGGTGACGAAACCCTGGTAATTGAAAGCCGAACCGTAATCCGAGGCGGTCGGCGAGTCGATCGTGGGCAGGGGGAAGAATTCCGTCCCTCCCGGGAACTGGAAGAACCTCACCCAGGAAGCCATGAGCCCTTCCTTCCCCAGGTGCCGGTAGAAATCGTAATCCCGGATCTGACCCCGGTAGCTGGAGCGCAGCTCCTTGACCGTGGGCATCTTGATCTCCTGCCCCTGATAGACCATCGTCACGTTGTCCCGGCCGACGGTGACTTCCTGGAGCTTGCTCTTGCCGGCCAGGTAAAGGACGAACAGGAGATAGGGATTATCGAGATTCCGGGCGGCGAACGACGCGTCGACGGCGAGCATGATCGGGGTCTCCTCGTTGGCGAACTGGGCCAGGCCGAGGTCCTCGGTCTGGGCCATCGCCGTTCCCGCGATAACCGCTATCGAGAGCAGAAGCGCTAGTTTTTTCATTTGAGCCTCCGGCGAGGGGAGATGCAACCTTCGTGCCAAGAGGGCTCCGGGATTACCCCTCGCTCACGGGAACCTCTGCGGTTCCCCCGGAAGCCGGGCCCCCCTCCCAAGGTTCGCTCCGGGGTAATCCCTCCGCCGGGAGAATTTTTCTGAATCGTCCATAAGCTCACTGATTAGGAGATCCGCTCCTTGCGGTGGAAACCTCCTAGAGGCGACCCAGCGCTTTCGCCAGCGATGCGGTCACCTGAGCGATCGCATCGTCGCAGGCTTTCTTGAACTTCTTGGCCTCGAAGTCGGCTCCGTCGCCTGTTACAGGTGAGGCTGCCCCCCCCAAAGAAGTCGTTGCATGCCGTTGACTATAAACGCCGTAACCCTCGATCCTCTCGCTTCTGATAGGCTTCATGGTCCGTCCGTCCAAAACATCGAGTTGGACCGCGAGGGTATAGCGCTGCTGGATCGTCGTTCTATTCTGGGTTGCGGCGAGATCTCCGAATTCAGTGGGGCCGACCTCGTTCTTGTTGATCCCTCCGATGTACCAGTCGCCCAGTCTTTTGAGGCCTGATCTGGCTTTATCGAGGGAGAATTTGAAGATCCGATCGAACTCCCCGGAAGCCGGTTCTGATTCCCTGATCGATGCGGTCCCGTCATATCTCATGACCTCGCGCGCCAAGGCGTCGGAAAGCGCGGCACCGACTTTGAATTCAAGCAGCTTTCCGGCATCGAAAATCCTCCGCTCGGCCAGTTTGACAAGCTCGGGGGACAAGATGACCGCCGTTTTCGACCTGACCTCGCCCGCCGATGTGCGGTAGCCTTGCGGATTGTCCGCCGGAACCTCGATATAGGCGCCCTTGGAGACGACCTTACCTTGCGGGTCGGTCAAGGTGAATTGCCGGCCGATGAACAGGCGGGCCTTCTTGTCGCAGAGTAGCATCCCTTCGAGAATCCATGTTCCGCCTTTCCCCGGGATCTCGGCCCGAGCGGATCCCAAGTCGAGCGTTTCCCCGACTGATGCCTCCGATCTCGTTTTTTGGACGATCGCGGAAGAGACGACAACGCAGTCCAACAGATTTTGAAAAGTCGTCTTATGGATCGGCGTGATCGATTCTCGCGAAATTTCGCGCGACGTTAATCTCGTATCCGGAAAATTTTCGAATTGAAAATAGACCATCGTCAGCTTTTCGCCCCGGCGCAAGACGGCCAGGACGTCATGCCGGGCATCGACGACGAACGGACGCTCCTTTCTGTCCTTCGTCAATCGATCGTAGACGCGAAGCATTCCCGAGATGCGCGCCGGTTCTTTTTTCAAGTCCGAATTCAAAAAATTGATGGAGAAGTCATTTCCGCCGGCCCATGAGTATTCGGAAAAACGCCCGAAATATTCAAGGGCTCTGTCGTTGACAATGCGGCCTGCATTGCGGGACTCCAAGACGCCGAACTTTCCGTTCGAAAAACGCATGATGCTTTCTTCGGCGGCTTGGGCTCCCGTCAAGCCCGAAGGCACATCGAATAATTTTATCTCGTTCTCGGGGAAACGATCCTCGTCCGAGCGGTCCCCGAGATTTGCCTCGAAAAAGTAAGCGGCGAGCCGGACCGGTAATCGATTCATCCGGATCCTGCCGATGACGGCCTCGGCTTCCCTCCGAACGCTCTCGTCGGGATCGTTCAAGGCCAGGGACTGAAGAAAGGGAATAGCCGTATCGCGCTCGTTTTGTCCCAGTAGAAAAATCGCGACGATTCGGACTTGTTCGGATGGGTCGGTTTTCGCGAGATTATAAAGAATGGGAAGCGCCGCACCCCGATCAAGCTCCTGAAGCGAACCGAGAACGCCGATGTTTCTGCTATGTTCTCTTGCTTTTTCTTCAGCCGGGTTCAGATAGGCTCGATATTGAGAAAATCCAAAATTGTCGAGATCGCGGCAAATTTCTTTCCGGAGGACGAGGGCATCTCTCGTCCAAAAGCTGCCGGGGAAACCATCGATCAAACGCGTCAGGCTCTGAACGGCTTCTTCCCGAAGGGCGATCATCCGGCCGGAGTCGGTTGCGACTTTCGAGATGTAGTTCGAAGCGACCGCGATCCAGTAGAGCGCCTCATCTTGCAGGCGGCCCGAAGGATAATCCCGCAGGTACTGCTCCAGCCCCGCTTTAGCGGCCGCCCAGTCCGACTTGAATAGGTTCTCCTTGGCTTTGAAGAACTGGGTCATTTCTTTGTTTTGGTCGTCCGAAACGGCATTGCCGTCGGGGACCGGAGTTCCGCCCGGCGAAAATTGTCCACCGAGAGCAGAGCCGCATATCAGGAAGATCAAAGCGAGCGCCTCCATCAACCGTCTCCAAACGCTTCTTTTCGCGCTCAATGAATACCTCATCGCATCCCCCTTAAAAAATCAGCTCCGGCGATCCGATGGCCCGAAGCTGGGCTTTCAACGGGCTCTCCCGGACGATCTTAGCTACGCTCCGCTCGGACTTCACGTCGCCGGGCCGAAGATTCGCGATCTTGGCCAGCAGGCTCTCGGCTTCGTTTAGAAGGGATAGACGGATGTCATCGCCTCGGCCCGCAAACGCTGATCGAAGCGAGCGCGTTTCGGATAGGATGTGCTCCACGAGAGCCTTTTCCTGGCGCACGTAGTCGGCCGGCCTCTCGACCTCGGCCCGGTTGCCGATATCGACCAGGAGCAATTCAAGGCGGTTGGCGTATGCGCGCCAAGACGATTCTGGATTGATGCTCGCGGACAGCTCAGCCGGCGCCGGCTCGGCCTTCGGTCCGAAGAGGAAGATGCGGCCCGCGATCGCTCCGAGGACGAAGATCATGACGATCCCGCTGGCGAGAGCCCAGCGGCGGGCGGGGAACGGACGCGCTTCGCGGCGCTCGTTTCCGAACGACCTGGCCGCTATCGCTTGCCAGGATGCTTCGACATCGCGGTCACGGACGGCGCAGCCGGCTTCGATCGCCCTTGCGGCCGCGCCGGCCTTTTCCCATCTCGCGGCGCAGGCGGAACAACTCTTCGCGTGGGCTTCGATTTCCGGGTCTTTGCCGGCGTCCCCGAGCCCGACCAGGCGCAAAGCCAGCTCCTTTTTAACTTCTTCGCAGGTCATATCTCCTCCTGGATGGGCGCGATCCGGCTCCGCAGCTTTTCGGCCGCCCGACGGAGATGGGTTTTAACCGCGTATTCGCTGCATCCGAGCGCCGTCGCGATTTCCGGGATTTCCCGATTCTGGAAATATTTCAAGTCAAAAGCGATCTTTTGCCGGGGGGATAGAACGGCGAACGCCCGGTTGACCTGTGCGACGAGAATTCGCACGTCCGCGGATTTTTCCGGAGAAGGATCGTTCGCCGAAAGGTCGCCGGGGCAATCGGACAACGAAGCGGTCCGGTCCGAATGACGGCGTTTCCGTTTCCTCAAATATTCGATACAGCGGTGGAGACAGATCTTATGGATCCAGGCCCCGAAATTCGGATTCCCCGAATCCCCGAATCGATCGATCTTCCGGAAGGCCTTGATGAATGTCTCTTGGAGGATGTCCTCGGCGTCCTGGGGCGAATGGGCGTATCGGCAGGCGAGGCCGTAAACGCCGGCGTGATGGCGCTCATAGAGCTCCCGAAACGCGTCTTTGTGGCCGTTCCTGGCTAAGTCGATTGCCTGTTGGTCTGTCATCATGCCGACCGGGAATGCCCCGTTGACACATATTAATACGCTGGAGACATCGGCTCAATCTACAAGGAAGCGGGAAAATATTTAGGGTTCTTCAGGCTTTTGTGTGAGCAACAGAGGTACTGTCCCCCTTTGGAAAAGGGGGATTAAGGGAGATTTTAGGGTTATATTTTACAAATCTCCCCTGGCCCCTCTTTTCCAAAGAGGGGGAATCCTATAAATCTCCCCCTGACCCCTCTTTTTCAAAGAGGGGAGCCGGGCGGTCAGGACTTTTTTTCGTCCTTGTCTTCGCCGCCGCCGGCGGTCTTGACCGCCTTGGCCAGGCGAGCGAGCTCCCGGTCGACCAGGAAATGGACCGTCCCTTCTTCGAAGGTCCCGTCCTCTCTCCTCGTTCCCGCCGGGATCCCCGTCAGGACCTCGATCCCCTCGTCGATTGTCTTGACCGAAAGGATCCGGAACTTCCCTTCGGCGACCGCGGCGACGACGTCCTGACGGAGCATCAGGTTCTGGACGTTCTGGGCCGGGATCATCACGCCCTGCGTCCCCGTCAGGCCCTTGGCCCGGCAGACGTCGAAGAAGCCTTCGATCTTTTCGTTCACCCCGCCGATGGGCTGGATCTCGCCCTTCTGGTTGAGCGAACCGGTGACGGCGATGTCCTGCCGGAGGGGCAGCCTGGCCAGGCTGGAGAGGATGGCGTAGACCTCGGTCGAGGAGGCGCTGTCCCCGTCGACGCCGCCGTAGGACTGCTCGAAGGCGATGCTCGCGGAAAAGGAGAACGGCTTGTCCTGGGCATACATCCCCCGCAGGTAGCCGCCCAGGATCAGGACGCCCTTGTTGTGCGTCCGGCCGCTCAGGTCGGCCTCGCGCTCGATGTTGATGACGCCGGCCCGGCCGACGCTCGTCCGGGCGGTGATCCGGGTCGGCTTCCCGAAGGCGAACTGGCCCATATCGTAGACGGACAGGCCGTTGACTTGGCCGATGACCGCGCCCTGCGTGTCGATGAGGATTGACCCCTCGTCGATCATCTCCTGGATCTTGCTTTCGATCAGTGCCACCCGCTCGAACCGTTCGCGGACCGTTCGCTCGACGTGCCCGGCCGAGACGACGGTCTTCCCGTCCTTCTGGGCCCAGTAGCTGGACTCGCGGACGACGTCGGCGATGACGTGGAACCGGGTCGAGAGGAGGCGCTGTTTGCCGGCTACGCGGGCGCCGTATTCGACGAGGAAGGCCAACCCGCCCCGGTCGAAGGGGAGGAGGGAATCCTCCTCGCAGATTTTTCGGACGAAGCGGGCGTAATCCCGGATGCCGTTGTCGGACTTGGGCATCACATTGTCGAACTCGGCCTTGATCTTGAAGATCTTCTTGAAGTCCTGGTCGGCGAAATAGAGGATATTGTAGATCTCCTCATCGCCGATCATGACGACCTTGACGTTCGGCTTGATCGCCTGGGGCTTGAGCCGCGAGGCGGCGAAGAGGAACAGGCTGGCGAAGTTTTGGATCTCGAAGACCTGGTTCCGCAGGGTCCGCTTGAGCGTCGCCCAGACGCCCGGCTCGACCAGGGCGTCGAGGGCGTTGACGACGAGGAAACCGCCGTTGGCCTTGAGGAAGGAGCCGGCCTTGATCCGGGTGAAGTCGGTCTGGATAATGCCCATCCGGTTCATCGAGGATTCGATCGAACCGAAGAGGTTGATGTACGTCGGGTTGGTCTCGATCACGACCGGGGCCTGCTTGAGCTCGGCGTTGTTGACGATGAGATTGACCCGAAAGGCCTGGAAGTCGTCGCCCGGCTCCTCCTCGGATTCCTTCTCCTTCTTCCGGCTCTTGAATAGCTCGATGCTGTCGATGAGAGTCCTCTCGACGTCGGCGAGGTACTCGGGGATCTTCGGATAGGGGAAGCCGGCGCCGACGTTGGCCACGCCGTCCCGGATCAGGGGGGCGATCGATTCCTCGTCCCAGCCCTTGAGCCGCGACCGCGTTTCTTCGTCGATCTCGCGGAGCCGCTCCAGGATGGTTCCCAAGCGCCCGGTCAGCTCCTCGTACTTGGCCTTGAGCTCGTCGAGCTTCGCGGCGGGAAACTTCTTCTCCCGGACCATGGCCTCGAGCTTGGCGAAGGGGACCGGCGCCTCCTCGATGACCGGGATGAGGTCGGGCTTGACGAACATCCCCAACTGGACCTGGATGACGGCGAAACCGTTTTTCGAGGCCTCGCCCTCGAATCCCTGAAGGAGCTCCTTCTGCTTGCCCTGCTGCTCCTCGACGATCGCGTCGCGGTGGTCGGTGTAATAGGCACTCTTGAGCAGGTCGGGGATATGGCTGCTGAGATTCTCGATGAGCTGCTCCATCGCCGCGGCGAAGGGGGCCCCCTTGCCGGCCGGCAGGGTGAGGAGGGTCGGCTCGTCGGGAAGCTTGAAGTTGTTGACGTAGAGGAGGTCGTCGGGAGGCTGGTCGCCGTTCTCCAGGTTCTCGAGAAGCTGTTTGATTGTCGTCGTTCGGCCCGTTCCGACCATCCCGGTGATGAAGATGTTGTAGCCCAGGCTGCGGATGTCGAGCCCCGTCTGGAGGGACTTGAGGGCCCGCTCCTGGCCGATGATCTCGTCGCACAGGGGGCAGGATTCCGTCGTTTCGAAGGGGATCGTGGCCGGATCGCACCTCCAGCGCAGATCTCCGACGGAGATTTCGGGAAGGGGCCTCGGATCCGCCATGACGCTCTCCTTGCTGAAAGACTGGTACTGACTGCCAAAAATAACATAGCCCCGCCTGGATGACAAGGGCGCGGGGCTCTGTTAGAATATGGGCCCCCCGGAAGACCCGGGATTCGCTGAGGAGTGCCCATGAAAACACACGAAGGAACGCTCGACGCGAAAGGTCTGAAGATCGGCATCGTCGTCAGCCGCTTCAACAGCTTCGTCACCGACAAGCTGCTCGACGGCGCCCTGGACGCGCTGAAAAAGCTCGGGGCGGACGACGCGGCCGTCACGGTGCTCAAGGTCCCGGGCTCGTTCGAGGTCCCGATCGTGGCCGGCAAGCTGGCTGCCTCGAAGAAAGTGGACGGGATCGTCTGTCTGGCCGCCCTGATCCGGGGCGAGACGCCCCATTTCGATTTCCTGAGCGCCGAGGTGACCAAGGGGCTGGCCCAGATCGCCCTCGATTCCGGCGTCCCTCTCTCCTTCGGCGTCCTGACCGTCGAGTCGATCGAGCAGGGCATCGAGCGGGCCGGGGCCAAGTCCGGCAACAAGGGCTGGGACGCCGTCCTGTCGGTCGTGGAGACCATCCGCCTCCTACGGGACGCGAAGCTTTAAGGCCGTCTGTGGGCACGCGCCGGGCGGCGCGCGAGAGCGCGCTCCGTATCCTCTACGAGATCGAGTTCAACGACGCCGGGGCCGAGGTCGCCCTCGCCCGGGAGTCCGCGGGCGAGGCTCCGGGCCGCAAGTCGCTGGAGTACGCCGGCTGGCTCGTCCGCGGCGTGAGCGGCCGCCGGGGCGAGATCGACGGCCTCATCGAGAGCACGTCCGCCCACTGGCGCATCCCCCGGATGGCGCCCATCGACCGGAACATCCTCCGGATGGCCGTCTTCGAGATGCTCGAGGAGCCCTTCCTCGCCCCGGCCATCATCATCAACGAAGCCATCGAGATCGCCCGCCGCTTCAGCGGCGACGCCGCCGCGCAGTTCGTGAACGGCGTCCTCGACGCGGTCCGGAAGAAGCTCGCCGCGGGAGCGGACGAGACGAAAGCGAAGAAAAGCCATGGAGCCAAAGCAGTCCCCCCCCCCGAACGGGCCGCAGGCCGGGGGCGTTCCCGAACGAAAGAGTGACCAGGACCTCGCCCGCGAGGACAAGTTCCGCCGCCTGGCCGCGGAAGGCGTCGAGCCTTTCCCTCACACCGCGCATCCGACCCACTCGGTCACGGCCCTCGTCGCGAGCCACGCCGGCCTGACCAAGGAAGAGCTCGAAGTCCGCAAGGACCGGACGACCGTCGCCGGCCGCATCCTGTCGGTCCGCCAGATGGGCCGGGCCGTCTTTTTCCACATCTCCGACGGCCGCTCCCGGATCCAGGTCTACCTCCGCTCGGATGTGGTCGGGCCGAAGGCTTTCGAGATGTTCGGCCTCTACGACCTGGGCGATCAGATCCTCGTCGAGGGCGAGCTGTTCAAGACCCGGACGGGCGAGCTGACCGTCCTGTGCTCCGCGTACACCTTTCTGGCCAAGTGCCTCCATCCTCTTCCGGAGAAGTGGCACGGCCTGCAGGACGTCGAGATCCGCTTCCGGCGGCGCTACCTCGACCTGATCATGAGCCCCGAGGTCATGGAGGTCTTCCGGCTGCGGAGCGCCATCGTCGCCCACATCCGACGCTTCTTCGACGAGCGCGGCTACATCGAAGTCGAAACGCCGATGATGCACGCCATCCCCGGGGGGGCCATGGCCCGGCCGTTCATCACCCATCACAACGCCCTGGACATGGACCTCTACCTCCGGATCGCGCCCGAGCTCTATTTGAAGCGTCTCGTCGTGGGCGGGATGGACAAGGTCTACGAGATCAACCGGAACTTCCGGAACGAGGGGATCGACGCCGAGCACAACCCCGAGTTCACGATGCTCGAGTTCTACGAGGCCTACAAGGATTACAACGACATGATGGCCATGACCGAGGAGCTCCTCTCCGGGCTGTGCCGCGCGCTCCTCGGCCGGGAGGAGGTCACTTACGGCGGGGAGACGATCTCGTTCAAGCCGCCCTACCGCCGCTTGAAGTTCATCGACGCCCTTTCGACGTACAGCGGCCTGGCCCCGGAGAAGTTCCTCGATCCCGCGGCGATCATCAAGTCCGCGGCCGAGCTCGCCCCGGAAAAGAAGCCGTCCACTTACGGCAAGGCCCTGGACATCATCTTCGACAAGCACGTCAAGCGCCACCTCGTCCAGCCCACGTTCATCATCGACCATCCGAAGGAGATCTCGCCGCTGGCCAAGGCCAAGCGGGAGAATCCGGCCGAGGCCTGCCGCTTCGAGCTGATGATCGCCGGGATGGAGCTGGCCAACGCCTTCTCCGAGCTGACCGATCCGGCCGAGCAGAAGCTCCGCTTCGAGGAGCAGGCGGCCGATAAGGCCAAAGGCGACGACGAAACCCACCCGATCGACATGGACTACGTCCAGGCCCTGGAGTACGGCCTTCCGCCGACGGGCGGGGAGGGGATCGGGATCGACCGGCTGACCATGCTGCTCGCCAACCGGGAGTCGATCCGGGAGGTCATCCTCTTTCCCCTGCTCCGCCCCCGCGACCGGGAATGATCGTGCCGGACATTCGATGAATACAGAGCTTTTCATCGCCCGCCGCTATCTGACCGCCAAGCGGAAGCAAGCCTTCGTCTCCGTCATCACCTTCATCTCGGTCCTGGGGATCACGATCGGCGTCGCGGCCCTGATCATCGCCATCGCCCTGATCTCGGGATTCCAATCCGACGTCCAGGACAAGATCCTTGGCGCGACCTCCCACCTCATGGTCTCGGACGTCTCGGACGAGGGCCTGTCCGGCTACGATGCCTTGGCCGATAAGGTCCGGGCGGTGCGGGGGGTCCGCTCCGTTTCTCCGGTCGCCCTGAGCTGGGTCCTCATCAGCGGCCCGGCCAAGAACCAGCCGTCGATGCTGAAGGGGATGGACCTCGAACGTGAGAAAACGATCTCGCCCTGGCTCGGTAAGCTCGATCGCGGCACGCTGCCCGCCGCTTCCGGCAAGCCCGGGATCCTTCTCGGCCGCGACCTGGCCCTGACCCTCGGGGCGGGGGAAGGGGACAGCGTGACGGTCGTCACCGCCCCCTTGCGGCTCTCGCCGCTCGGCATGATCCCGAGGGGACGGAAATTCACGGTGACGGGCATTTTCAGCACCGGGCTGTACGAGTTCGATTCGGCGACCGCGCTCCTGCCCCTCTCGACCGCCCAGACGTTCCTGGCCATGCCGGACCGGGTGAGTTTCCTTCAGGTCATGATCGATGACATCTTCGCCGCCGGCCGGATCAAGGAAGCCCTCAAGCCGCTCCTGCCTCCGCTGGCCTTCGTCACGACCTGGATGGAGCTCAACCGATCCCTTTTCTCGGCCCTCCAGCTCGAGAAGAACATCATCTTCTTGACCATCACCCTGATCGTCATCGTCGCCGCCCTCAACATCATCGCCACTCTCATCCTCATGGTCATGGAGAAGACCCGCGATATCGGCATCCTGATCGCCCTGGGGGCCACGTCCGCGAGCATCCGGAAGATCTTCTTCCTCCAGGGCGCCCTCATCGGGGTCATCGGGACGGCCCTCGGGACGGCCGTCGGCCTGGGTTGGTGCGTTATCGCCAACGCCTTCAAGCTGATCAAGGTCCCTGTCGACATCTATCAGATCTCGTTCATCCCCTTCCGCATCAAGACCCTCGACCTCCTGCTGATCATCGGCGTGTCGCTGGCGATCAGCCTCCTCTCGACGCTTTTCCCTTCGCACCGAGCGTCGAAGACCGATCCTGTAACGGCCTTGAAATATGAGTGAGCCTCTCGTCCGAGCCGTGAACCTGGGGAAGGATTATCCCCTTCCCGACGGGACCCTCCGCGTTTTCCACGGTCTCGAGTTCGAGCTCGAAGCGGGCGACATCGTCGCGGTCATGGGCGCCTCCGGGGTCGGGAAGACGACGCTCCTTCATCTCCTGGGGGCCCTCGACCGGCCGACCGAAGGGACGGTCTTCCTCGAGGGGGACGATCTCTTCAGCGGCGACGAGCGGCGGCTGGCCCGGATCCGGAACAGGAAGATCGGGTTCGTCTTCCAGTTCTTTCACCTCCTGCCCGAGTTCACGACCCTCGAAAACATAGCCTTGCCCCTGTTCATGGCCGGCCGCCCCAAGGAGGAAGCCCTCGCCCGGGCGGCATCCGTACTCGAGGAAGTCCATCTGGGCTCCAAGGCCCGCGTCCGGCCGTCCCTTCTCTCGGGCGGCGAGCAGCAGCGGGTGGCCTTGGCCCGGGCCCTGGCCAACGAGCCGAAGCTTCTCCTGGCCGATGAGCCGACGGGGAACCTCGATTGGAAGACCGGAGAGCTCATCCTGAACCTGCTCGCCGACCTCCACCGCCGCAAAGGCCTGTCCTCCATCCTGGTCACCCATAACGAAAAGGTCGCCCGCTATTGCGCCAAGACCTACCTCATGGAGGCCGGGGAATTGAAACGGACGGCCTGAAGCAGCCGTTATAACAGCGTGGAAGCTCCGGGATTGCCCCTCGCTCACGGGAACCTCTGCGGTTCCCCCGGAAGCCGGGCCCACCTCCCAATGTTCGCTCCGGGGCAATCCCGTCGCCGACCTGCGCGGAGAGACGCCTACCTGCAGTCCTCTCCGAGTCATAGGAGAGGAAGGAGAGGTAGAGGATTTAAGAAAGAAGCTTGGAGGCGCCTCGAAAGGAAATTGCCCATAAGCTCACGGTCGGACCCCCCCGGGTATCGAAACGCCGGACACCCATCGTTCCTTCGGGAGGAACCCCTACCAGCAGGCCGCTGGTTTTGAAAAATATCCCGGATATGGTATAAGGATAGGATTATGAGAGCGCGTTTAGCCCTCCTCTCCCTGGCGGCCCTCCTCATCCTGCCCGGAGCGATCCGCGCCCAGGAGCTTGTCGAACGGATCGAGATCGTGGGGAACGAGCGGGTCACCCGGGAAACGATCATGTACTACCTCCAGGTCCGGGAAGGCGACCCCTACAACGAAGATCTCCTCCGCAAGGACTTCCGGGTCCTCTGGTCGACCGGATTTTTCGCCGACATCAAGATGGAGCAGGAGGCCGGGACCCGCGGGAAGATCATCCGCATCCGCCTCGAGGAAAATCCGGTCATCAAGACCATCACCTACAAGACGGGCAAGAAGGTCAAGGAAGACGATATCGTCAATAAGCTCAAGGAAAAAGACCAATATATCCTGCCCTATTCCTACTACAATCCGTCCAAGCTCCAGCGCGTCGTCAAGACGATCGAGGAGCTCCTGACCGAAAAAGGCCTCCAGGCCGGAAAGGTCGCCGTCGAGACGGCCCGGAAGGGCAAGAGCGAAGTCGAGGTCGAATTCGTCGTCGACGAGGGGCCCAAGGTCCGGGTCGGGGCTATCGAGTTCACAGGCAAACCCAAGCTCCCCGCCAGCACCCTTCGGGAGGCGATGAAGGAGAACCAGCAGTACAGCCTGTTCAGCGTCATTGCCGGCAAGAACGCCCTCAAGCAGAACAAGATGGTCGACGACCTGGCCGGATTGAGGAAGAAATTCCAGGAGAACGGCTACATGGAGGCCACCGTCGGCGAGCCGAAGTACGATCAAATGACGGTCCGGACCTGGCCGTTCTTCAAGGCCCAGCCGATGACCAAGATCACCATCCCCGTCGACGCGGGCTTCCTTTACCGGGTCGGCGAAGTCAAGGTCGATGGCAACAAAGTCTTCGTCGGGGCCAAGCTCCTCGAGCTCATCGGGCTGAAAACCGGCGACGTCTACAGCACGGCCGTCCGGGAGAAGGGGATCGAGGACATCGGTGAGCTCTTCCGGAACTTCGGCTACCTCTGGGGCCAGGTCATCCCCGTGGAGAACCTCGACCCCAAGAACAAGGTCGTCAACGTCACCTTCACCGTCAATGAAGGCGAGATGTGCATCCTCCGCAAGCTCGAGTTCAAGGGCAACATCTTCACCAAGGATAAGGTCATCCGGAGGGAGATGCTGCTCCGCGAGGGCGACCTCTTCCGCCTGGCCCTGTTCAAGGACAGCGTCCTGAGGGTCAAGCAGCTCGGGCTCGTGGACGTCGAGAAGGACCCCGACGTCAAGCCCGACCCGGCCGATCCGACGCAGTTCGACGTGACCGTCCAGGTCAAGGAGCTTCAGCGGAACAACATCCAGTTCACCGCCGGGTACAGCGGCTACGAGGGCACCTTCGTCGCCGTGACGTATTCCACGGTCAACTTCCTCGGAGCGGGGGAGAACCTCGACGTGACCGCCCAGTACGGGAAGCGCGTCCGGAACTACAGCTTCGGCTTCACCGAGCCCTACGTCTTCGACAAACCGATCAACGTAGGCTTCAACATCTACAGCCGCTATTTCGTCTACCCTTATCTCTACAACCAGGACTCCAAGGGCATCGACCTGAACCTGGGGGCCCGGATCGTCTGGCCCTGGCAGACGAGCCTGGTCTACAGCTACCAGAAGCTCAACATGAGCGAGTACACGCCCGTGACGGGGGAGGACGAGGCGGTCTCGACCTACTACACGGGGATGTACTCCTCGATGCTGTACAGCGGCATGTACGGCTTCGGCCGGTACAA
>Ga0105106_10001665_pt1 | contig 15975 bp, 17 predicted proteins | sample PPLLaktember2015_5_FD_79109 | JGI IMG/M metagenome (GOLD analysis project Ga0105106, IMG submission 79109) | Freshwater sediment microbial communities from Prairie Pothole Lake near Jamestown, North Dakota, USA - PPLs Lake P8 Core (1) Depth... | ecosystem: Environmental > Aquatic > Freshwater >...
CGCTCCGGCGGGATGCACCGCGGGGCGGCATCTGCACCCGGTGTTGGGGGGACAAAGAGGCTTTCGCAAAAGCGCCTGAAGTCGGCCAACGCCAGCGGCGGGAAATCCTCGCCGGCCGTCAGGCCCAGGCAGCCATAAGCCCAGAGGGTCAACAGCAGATTTTTGTAGGTCAGGAACCGTCGGGCGCCCCGGGGCAGTGCCGGGTTGAGCAGCGAGAGCAGCTGGTCCAGCCATATCAGGGTGTCCAGTTCGTGCTCGGTCGCGCGGATCTCGGCCATGGCGGCGAAATCCCGGTACAGCCGCCCGCTGCGGTAGGCCTCGAAATAAAGCGGGCGCTTGAGCAGCAGTCCCCCCAGAAGCCCCATCCCATCTTCGCCCCAGAAACTTAGGGACAGCCTGCGCTCCCCGAACCAGCTCTCCCGCTGCCAGCGCTGCGCCCTGCGCTTGAGCGCCGCCGCCTGTCCGAGGCCCACCCTGAAAAGCGGTTCCAGGAAGTGGTGTTGCAGCACATCGGCGGCCGCTTCGCGATCCTCCCGGGGCTGGGGGCCCACCAGGCGCTCCAGCCCGATACTGAGGTAGCCGCAGGCCTTGCGGACCACCGCCCGCAGTTCCTCGCGCTGCCGGACGGGGGTCGGATCGGCGGCGATCAGGCGGTTGCAGAGGGCCGCAAATTCCTCCTGCAGGCGGTCGCGTTCGTCCTCGGCGGCAATGTGGCCCAGAGCGCGCTCGAAGAGACTGTCGGTGCCCAGAAGCCCCACGCTGTAAAGGGGTACCGGCAGGTGGCGCGCCTCCGCTGGGGTGGGTCGGGGGGCGCTGCGGCGGAAGCGTCCGAGGTCCTCGGGGCTCAGCGGCTGGTAGATCCCCACGGCTTCCTCCAGCGGCAAAAAACCGTTTTCGGCCAGGCGCACGCTGCGCAGGCGGTAGGCTTCCTCCTCGACTTCGGCCGCAATCAAACCGGCCGCTTCCAGCAGCAGGCTGTTGCAGGTTTTCAGGTCGCGCTCCGCTACGAGCGTTAGCAGCCGGGTGATGACGGCCTCGCGGTCCTCTTTTGGGTGCTCTGAAATCTCGCTGCCGGCCGGCGGTTCACGAAACCGGAAGTAGAAGACGTCGTCGAGGGTCTCGAAGCCCTCGCCCAGCTCCGAGGGATCCTGGTCGTGTTCCCGCACCCGCAATTCGATGTTGCGAAAGAGGTAAAATTCGACCTCCTCGATTTTTTCAGCCAGCACCCAGTCCACCGTGCGCTGCGGGTCGGCCTGCAGCAGCAGCCCCAGCCAACGGGTCAGGGGTTCGTCAACCCAGCGGTCGCCGCGCCAGATTTCGCGGTCCAGCAAAAACTCCCACTGCCGTGTGGTGGCCATCTTGAGCAGGGGCAGGGCGTCTTCGGGGCCGATCTCCTGCACCAGGAAGTAGAAGTCCTGCTCCGGCAGGGAATGGACCAGGGGCAGGGCCTCCCGGCTTGCGAGGATTGCGTCGAGGGCCTTTTCGGGCGGCAGCGCCAGAATTTCGCGGCGCCGGCGGCGCAGCGCGCGCAGCTTGTCTTCAATTACGGAGGGGGCGTGGAAGGGAGCCATGTTCACCTCGTGGGGCGTTGATCATCGTTGCTGCCCTCGGGTCGGGTGCCGGCCCGTCAACCGCAGCGGTTGTCGGGGTGCGGCGCCGCTTTGAGATCGCGCACCGGATTGGACAGCCGCGGAAACCCCGTGATGCGGGCTTCCACCACGTCCCCGTCGCGGATCACGGCCGCGCCCGGCGTTCCGGTTGAAATGATGTCCCCCGGCAGCAGGGTCATGCCGCGGGAGTGGTAGGACACCAGAAAATCCGGCGGGAAGGTCATGTTGGCCACCGAGTTGGCGGCCTGCACCCGGCCGTTGAGCAGCGTGGCGACCTCCAGCCGGCTGATGTCCGGGATCTCTTCGGGCGTCAGGACCGCCGGGCCGAAGCTGAAAAACGTGTCGAAACTCTTGGCGAGGGTCAGGTAACGGGGGTTTTGGCGCAGAATGTCCTCGGCCGTCATGTCGATCACCGCGGTGAAGCCGGCCACCACCTTCAGCCAGTCGGCGCGCGCCACGTGGCGGCACTTGCGGCCGATGATGATCCCGAGTTCGGCTTCGGCCGTGGTGCGCTGGGATGCGGTGGGGATTTCGATGGTGTCGCCGTGCCCGATCAGGGCCGTGTCGGGCTTCATGAAACTGGCCGGAATGCCCTGGGGAGTATTTTCGGCCAGGTCGGCGGCATGCTCGCGGTAATTCAGTCCGATGCCCCAGATCTTGTGGGGATGGCGGTAAGGGGGCCGCCAGCGCATCTCCGATGCGGGCAGCATTTCCGTTCCGGGCAGGGCCGCCAGCGCGCCTTGGCCCTCGGCGCAGTACCAGGCCTGCAGCCTCGCCAGGGCCCCGGTTGCCAGCAGGCCGGCCAAGCCGGTGGGCCAGTTGCAGTTGCAGCGGCGGTTGACGGCCGCAATCGGGATGGGCCCGCGGGGCGACAGGATGCAGGCCCCTTCGCGGTTGTGATAGGCGATTGTGGCGAGTTTCATCGGATTTTCCTCTTGTGCACGATGCTCCGGATCGGGCAGCTTCCCCGTTTCTATAGCAGAAAAACCCCCTTTGGGGCAGCTCCAAACAGCCCCTCCGGGGGTTTCGCACGGTTTCCGCTCTCCGGTCGCTGCCGCGGGCTATACCTGGACGGCCGGCAGCCCCAGCTTGGCCCGCTGGTTTTCGATATGTCGCCGGATCAGGACGGCGGCCTTTTCGGGGTCGGGTTCCACCGCGAAGGTGGCGCCCAGCAGATCCGCCAGCCCCTCGGTGAGCAGCTTGACCACGTTGAGGCTGCCCGTGATGGGGGGCATGGGGCCGAGGACCGTGGTGACCCCCGAGGCCACGAAGTAGGCGCCGATCGAGACCGCCTTCTCGGAGTACCATTCCGGTGCCGCGCCGGCGATCGGCAGGTCGCTGATGTCGACGCCCAGGGCGTCGGCCAGGGCCGCGGCCAGCACCAGGATGCGCACGTTGTCGACGCAGCTGCCCATGTGCAGCACCGGCGGGATGCCCAGCGCCCCGCAGACCTCCCGCAGGCCGGGCCCCGCATAGCGGATCGCCTCGGCCACCTTGAAGCCGGCCTTGGCGTTGGCGATGGCGGCGCAGCCGGTGTCGACCACCAGAATATCGTTTTCGATCAGCCGGCGGGTGAGGGTCACGTGGCCGAAGTCGTGGCGGATCTTGGGGTTGTTGCAGCCCACGACGCCCACGGCCCCCCGGATCTGGCCGCTCTTCAGGGCCGCGATCAGCGGGGCCGGGGAGCCGCCGAGGGCCTCGATGATGGTTTCCACCGAAAACCCGCCCAGGGACGGGGCCGGCGCCACCGGGATATAGACCTCGCCGCGGCGGCTGAAGTTCTCGATGGCCTCGGCCACCAGGGTCCGGGCCAGTTCCCGGGCGTTATCCGGGTGAAACTCGCGGTGCGTCATGCCTGGGAAGCGCGCCTTGTCGCTGGTGCTGATCATGCGGGTGTGGTAGCAGGCGGCGACCGCCCCGAGGGACGGCATGATGCACTGGTAGTCCACCAGCATCATCTCCACCGCGCCGGTGGCGATCACCAGCTCGGTCATCAGGTGGTTGCCGGCCATGGGGATGCCGTGGCGCATGAGCAGTTCGTTGCCCGTGCAGCACAGGCCGGCCAGGGTGATCCCCTGGGCGCCGCGCGCGCGCGCCAGGTCGATCAGCTCCGGCGCCTGGCAGGCCTGCAAGAGCATTTCGGATACCACCGGGTTGTGTCCATGGACGACGATGTTGACCTGGTCGGCTTTCAGGACCCCGATGTTGACGCTGGTGGGGGTGACCTTGGGGGTGCCGAAGAGGATGTCCGAGACCTCGGTGGCGATCATCGAGCCGCCCCAGCCGTCGGAAAGCGCGTTGCGCAGCCCGTGCAGCAGCAGGCTCTGCCAGCCGTTGTCGACCCCCATGTGGGTGCGGTGCATCATCTCCGAGGTTTCGCGGTCGATGCCCCGCGGGGTGATGCCCAACTGCGCCCAGAGCTCGCGGCGTTTGCGGGGCGCCCGGGCCAGCAGGGTGAGCGACTTGCGGCGCGTGCCGTAATCCTCCTGCATCGCCTGGGCCAGATCGGCGGCAATCTCCGCGGGTGCCCGCTCCTGGGTGGCGATGCCGAACTCGGCGGCCACCCGCCGCAGTTTTTGCTCATCGCCGATGCCGTAGCCCGGTGCCTGGCCCTCGGCCACGGCGGCCAGGACCTCCACCAGGTCGCGGCCGTGGTCCGAGTGCGCCGCCGCCCCCGCCGCGATCATGCGGCCGAGGTTGCGGGCCACGATAATGTCGGCATCCGCGCCGCAGACCCCCTGCTGGGGGCCTTCGCCAAAGGGGTCCACGCGACAGGGGCCCATGTTGCAGACCCGGCAGCTCAGCCCCATTTCGCAGAAGCCGCACTGCGGCTGTTGGGCGCTGAACCGCTCCCAGACCGTTTCGACCTGGTCCTTCTCCATTTTTCTCAACATCAGGCGACCATCTTCAGTGATGGTATTTTCGCTAAACGGGTGTTTCATCACGGCCTCCATGGGTTCATGGGTTTTTAAGGGCCAGCTGGGACTTGCGGGCGGCGGTGAGCAGGGCGAATCCGGGGGCCGGCGGGGCCTCCTCGGCGGTGCGCGACACGCTGCGGGCGACCGCGTCGGTCTGGCGCTTCAGCGCCGCGTCGGCCTCTTCGAAGGTCAGGGCGCCGGTTTTGCACGCCTCTACGCAGGCCGGAATCCGCCCCTGGCGAAGCCGCGCCAGGCAGTTGTCGCACTTGACCGCTACGGTCTTGCCCAGGGGTGCGTGGTGCTCCGGGTGGTAGCGGATGACCCCGAAGGGACAGGCCATGGCGCAGGAAGCGCAGTTGATGCAGCGCTCCGGGTCGATCAGGACCGTGCCGGTTCCACTGTCGCGCGAGATGGCCCCCGGCAGACAGGCCAGCTGGCAGGGGGCCGGGTCACAGTGCCGGCAGCGGTTGGGAAAGCCTTCACCGTAAAGGCCGACGCCCACGTGGACCCGCGGTCGTGGTTGGGGGCTTTCGCGCACGGCCGTAAAGAGAACCCCGCTCTGGGAGTGGGCGGTTGCGCAGGCCAGCATGCACTGCATGCAGCCGACGCACCTTTCCGGGTGAACAACGACGCGCTTCATGGGGCCTCCTTTCGTTTGCGGATTGCTGCCGGCGGCTGGCTCAGGCCGTCGCCGGCAGCAGCTGGCGGAAATTGAAGGACGGCGCCATCAGGGCCTCCCGGCGGACCCGGAGGGGGATCTCGCCCTGGATCAGGGACAGCAGCACCCCGCCCTGTTCGATGGCGTTGACCAGCACCATGCCCACCAGACGGTCATAGCGGAAAACGAGCTTGCGGTAGCGCTGCCGGCGGCGGTCATGGTGCTGCAGCACGGTGTAACGCGCATCCGGCGGCGGGTTGACCAGCCCGCCGGTCATGACGTCCAGGTCGAAAATGCGGATCACGTTGCGGCCCAGGCTGCCCTTGTAGGGGGTCGGGCGGCCGGCCATGTTCATCCCGGCCACGCGCCCCTGGGCCACCGCTTCGGGCCAGATGGCATTCACCCAGCGGGTTTTGCGGGCAATGTCATACGCTTCGGCGGCGTCTCCGGCGGCGAAGATCCCCGCTGCGCTGGTTTCCAGGTGCTGGTCCACCACGACGCCCAGGTCGACGGCGATGGCCTCCCGGGGGACAAAATCCAGCGCCGGCAAAACGCCCTTGCCGATCACCACCAGGTCGCAGGGGATTTCGCTGCCGTCGGAGAGCTGCGCGCGCGTCACCGTCGCGCCGCCCTCGAAGGCCGTCACCTCGGCTTGCACCCGCACCGTGAGGCCTTTTTTTTTGAGCGCTGCGAGGATCATCGCGCCGGCCTCGCGGTCGACCTGCATCGAAAGGGGGTGCCCCGAGCGGATCAGCAGGGTCACCGCCAGGCCGCGGCGCAGCAAGGCGTAAGCCGCCTTGAAGCCCACCAGCCCGCCCCCCAGCACCAGGGCGCGGCGGCACGCCGGCAGCACCCGCAGCATGGCCATGACGTGCGCCGCGGTGCGCATGAAAAAAAGGTTTTCGAGATGCAGCCCCCGGGCCTTGATGGGGCGCGGATCGGCCCCGCTGGCGATCAGCAGACGGTCGAAGGAGAAGCGCCGCCCGGCGGCCGTGGTGACGGCGCGGGCGGCCACGTCGATGGCGCGCACCCGGTCGCCGCCGAGCGCGTCAATCTTGAAGGTGTCATAAAAATCGGGGCCGCGGATGGGCAGCTGATGCGCGCCGGCCGAGCCCTCGAGCAGCATGCTGATCATCGGGCGGCAGTAGGGGGCGTCTTTTTCGGCGGCGATCAGGGTGATGACCCCTTGGGGATCCAGGCGGCGGATGCTCTCGGCGGCATGCGTGCCGGCCACGCCGTTGCCGATGATGACATACTGCATCGAGGCCTCCTTTCGCCGGGGCGGGCGGGAGTGGAACTTTGACAGTTCCGTAGAAAACCCAATTTCCGCGTTGCACTGCATCTCGAAGTCGCTGCGGCGTACATAAGTACGCCTCACGCCGCTGAGATTTGCGCGCCTTGAACTTGGGCTTTCTACGAAACTGTCTGATTTTTACTTTTTACCGGTCCACCAACTTTAAGGGATCCGGCGCCGCTACTTGGCGCCGGTCGCCGGTCGGTCTTCCAGCAGCTGGATGATGCGCTCTTGCTGGCGCAGCAGCTGCAGGTTGGTTTCGACCATGAAGCGCGTTGAAACCGCGATCTGACGCAGGTATTCATCGGCCATGGCGTTGCCCGTGCCGTAAACCTTTTCGCCGCCGTCCCTGGCCTCCAGGGCGCGGTAGAAGGCTTCGCTGATGTCCAGGAAGACCGCCGGGGAGCGGCCGCCTTGGGGCGGTCGGTCGCCGGCCGGGGATGAGGGCCCGATCGGCAGCAGCAGGGCGCTCAGCAGCAGCAGGCCTGGCAGGAGCAGACGCTTGCGGGGGGAGGCGGTCGGCATGGCATCACTCCTCGGGTGCGCGGGGGCGGACGTCAGGGGGTGATTTTCTCGAGGATCCGGCCGTTGCCGTCCAGGATGAAGATCATGAAGCCGTTGGCGCCGGCGTTGCCAGTCAACAGGCTCAGGCGGATGGCCTGGGGCTGATACGTCAAGGTCTGGTCGCGTTTCAGGTTGTTGAGGCACAGGAGGGCCTCCTCTTTCTGGTGGAATGCCGGGATGAAGGAAATATCGTCCTCCGGGTAGTACTGGCCCAGAAACTGCTCGTTGCCGCCCGGGTCCTGGACAACCACCCAGACCCACGGCACTTCCTTTTCGGAATTTTGCATCTAACGGCTCCTTTTCGAAGGCAATTGAACTGTTCCACGGTATAGAAGATCGCCCCGTGGTCTGTCAATACGCAATGCCTGCGGCTTGTCAGGCGGCCGGCGGCTGTGGTATCCGGTGAAAGGCGTGCGGCGCAACGCAGCCGGGTTGAATGCCCGTCCGGGGGCGCTTGCGGGCTGCAAGGGGATGGTGCCGAGGCGCCGGCTGTTTTGCCAAAATCGTGAGGGAGGCACTCGTGGCGGAAAAAAACGCGGCACTCCCCAAGCGTGTCGGCGCCCACGTCAGCATTGCTGGCGGCGTGCAAAATGCGCCCCTCAACGCGGCCGCCATCGGCGCCCGGGCGTTTGCGATGTACACCAAGAACCAGCGCCAGTGGCAGGCCAAACCGCTGGGCGCGGAAAACATCCGGCACTTTCGCGACAACTGCCGCGACAAGGGCTACCGGGCGGCGTCGGATATCCTGCCCCACGCGGGCTACCTGATCAATCTGGGGCACCCCGAGGCCGCCGGCCTGGCCAAATCGCGGGCCGGGTTTCAGGACGAGATGGACCGCTGCCGGCAGCTAGGGTTGACTGCCCTCAATTTCCACCCCGGCAGCCACCTGAAGCAAATCTCCGAGCGGCAGTGCATCGGGCGGATCGCCGAATCCATCAACCTTGCTCTGGAGCGCACCGACGGGGTCACGGCGGTGATCGAAAATACCGCCGGGCAGGGGACCCATCTCGGCCATCGCTTCGAACAGCTGGCCGAGATCATCGAGCGGGTGGCCGACAAAAGCCGGGTCGGGGTCTGCCTCGATACCTGCCACACGCATGCGGCCGGATATGATCTGTCCACTGAAGCGGGCTGCCGGGCGGTCTTTGCAACCTTTGAGGCGGTGGTCGGCTTTCGCTTCCTGCGGGGGATGCATCTCAACGATGCCCAAAAAGGCGCCGGCAGCCGGGTGGATCGCCATGCCGGCCTGGGTGAGGGCGTCCTGGGGTGGGCGGTTTTCCGGTTTGTCATGAATGATCCGCGCTTTGACTGCCCGCTGATCCTGGAAACCCCGGACGATGGCCGCTGGGCCCGGGAAATCCGGATGCTCGATGCGCTCCAGGCGGTCTGATGGGGCCCCACGCCGCCGCGCCGGCGGAGCGTTGCAGCCGGTAGGTGGCAGTACCCCCGTTTTAACGACAGGAACGCTTCCCCGCTATGCAACCAGAAAAGGGAAAAGTTCGCGCTCTGGGGCTGAGCTCCGGCGGCCTGGACAGCATTCTGGCCGCCCTGGTGCTGCGCCGGCAGGGGATCGCGGTGGAGTGGGTCGCTTTCGAGACCCCTTTTTTTTCGGCCGACAAGGCCCGCCAAGCGGCCCTGCTGAACGGCGTTCCGCTGACGGTGCGCCCGATTACCGGGGTCTACGTCAAAATGCTCAAAAATCCGCCCGTCGGCTACGGACGCCACATGAATCCCTGCATGGACTGCCACGCCCTGATGTTTCGGCTGGCCGGCGAACGGATGCGGGCAACAGGCGCCGATTTCCTCTTCAGCGGCGAAGTCCTCGGGCAGCGGCCCATGTCGCAGACCCGCCAGTCGCTGCGCTACGTGGAGAAACATTCCGGTTTCGACGGCTATATCCTGCGGCCGCTGAGTGCCCAAAGGCTGCCCGAGACCATCCCGGAAAAGGAAGGCTGGGTGGACCGCACGCAGCTGCTGGGCATTTCGGGTCGCGGGCGCAAGGAGCAGATTCAACTGGCGCGCGTCTACGGGGTGACCGAATACCCGGCGCCCGCCGGCGGCTGCCTGCTGACCGACAAGCACTACGCCCGCCGGCTGCGGGACCTTTTCGCCCACCGGGACCAGCCTGCCGAAAGAGAGCTGGAACTGCTCAAGTACGGGCGCCACTTCCGGCTCAATTCCGACGCCAAGGTGGTCGTGGGGCGATCCCAAACGGAAAACGAGGCCATGCTGCGCTGCTGCGACCCGGCCGTCGACATTCAGGTCAAGATCAGGGATTATGCCGGTCCGCTGGCCCTGATGCCCCACGGCGGGAATAAGGCGGCCGTTTTGCTGGCCGCCACGATCTGCGCCGGCTACAGCAAGGCTCCCAGGATCGTCAAGGCGGTCGCGGCCGAGGTGGCGCGCCCCGACGGCCGGGAGGTGCTGCGCGTCATCGCGCTGCCCCCGTCGGATTTCAGTCGTCTGCTGATTTAAGCCGCAGTTGGCCGCAGGCGGCCGAGATGTCCTGCCCCTTGCTGTGGCGCACCAGGGCCGTGTAGTGGGCGTCGCAAAGCAATTCGCGGAATTCGCTGATCGCCTTTTCAGACGGCCGTCGGAAGCGGCTGAAAGGATTTTGATTGAAGGGGATCAGGTTGATTTTGGCGCGTATCGGGCGCAGCAGCCGGGCCAGGCGGCGGGCATCGGCCAGGCTGTCGTTGATGCCTTCGATCAGAATGTACTCGAAGGTGATCATGCGGCCGGGCGCCAGCGGGTAGCGGGCGCAGGCCGCCAGCAGCTCCTCGAGCGGGTAACGGCGGTTGATGGGCATCAAGCGGCTGCGGGTCTGGTTTTCGGTGGCATTCAGGGAAACCGCCAGGTTGACCCGGGTGTCGCGGCCCAGGTCCGCCAGGCGCGGCACCAGCCCGGCGGTGGAGACGGTAACGCGGCGGCTTGCAAACCTCAGCCCGAAATCGTTGTCGGTCAGGGTTTCAATCGCCCCGATGAGATTGGCGTAGTTGTCCAGGGGTTCCCCCATCCCCATGCAAACGATATTGGTGAGGCCCCGCGGTGTGGAGCGGTCGTCTTGAAGATCGTGCAGGGCGTCCCGGACCTGGGCGATAATCTCCCCACGGCTGAGGTTTCTGACCAGCCCGCCCTGGGCGGTCAGGCAGAACTGACAGCCCTGGGCGCAGCCCACCTGGCTGGAAATACACAGGGTGTAGTGGTCTTTTTCGGGGATCAGGACGCTTTCGATGTGCTCTCCGTCTTCAAGCCGGTAGAGTGCTTTGCGGGAGCCGTCGGTGGATGTTTGCACCTTTTCCAGGTGCAGCCGGCTGATGCGGAAATGGGCTGAGAGCTCTTCCCGGATGGTTTTGGCGAGGTCCGTCATCTGGTCGAAACCATCGCACTGGTGCAGGTGGATCCATTGGAAGATCTGGCTTGCGCGGTAGGCCGCAATCCCCCGGGCTGCGAGCCAGGCGGCGATTTCGTGGCGCGAAAAATCGATGATGTTGGGTCTTGGGTCGATGGCGTGCATGGGGTCCTGTGGGGGCGGGGGATGGCCGCCGGGGGTGGCAGCGGGGTTTTCGGCAGCGCTAAATGGTTATTTTACTTGACATTACAACGCTTCCATACTATTTTCAACATTTTATTATTTGCAGTAACGGCGTTACGTTTATATTTGGTCGATGGCGGGGTTACATGCTGGACAACCTGAGCGACAAACTCAATTCGGTTTTCAAGAAGCTCAAAGGCCACGGCAAGCTGACGGAAAAGAACATCGAGGACGGCCTGCGGGAAGTCCGGATGGCGCTTCTGGAAGCCGACGTGCATTACAAAGTTGTAAAAAAATTTATTTCGGATATAAGAGGGAGGGCCCTTGGGCAGGAGGTCCTGGCCAGCCTGACGCCCGGCCAGCAGGTGGTCAAAATCGTCAACGACGAATTGACCGCGCTGATGGGCGGGCGGCATCAGGAGCTGAGTCTGGACGGCACCCAGCCGGCTGCCGTGATGCTGGTGGGCCTGCAGGGCTCGGGTAAAACCACCACGGCCGGGAAACTGGCTGTTTTTTTACGCAAAATCGGCCGGAAGCCCTACCTCGTGCCGGCGGATGTCTACCGGCCGGCGGCCATTGAACAGCTTCAGCGGCTGGGGGCGCAGCTGTCGGTGCCGGTGTTTCCGTCACGCACCGACATGGACCCCGTCGATATCTGCCGGGAGGCGCGCTCGGCCGCGCACCAGGCCGGGTGCGACACCCTGCTGCTGGACACCGCCGGGCGTCTGCACGTCGACGAGGCCCTGATGGAAGAGCTGCGCCGGATCAAAGCGGCCGCCGTCCCTTCCGACATTCTCCTCGTGGCCGACGCCATGACCGGCCAGGACGCGGTCAACATCGCCGAATCGTTCGACCAGGCGCTGGATATCGGCGGGGTGGTGCTCACCAAGCTGGATGGCGACGCGCGCGGCGGGGCCGCGCTCTCGATCAAAGCCATCACCGGCAAACCCATCAAGTTCGTCGGCGTAGGGGAAAAACTGGCCCAGCTGGAAGCCTTTCACCCGGAGCGTCTGGCCTCCAGCATCCTGGGAATGGGGGATCTGCTGACGTTCATCGAAAAGGCCCAGGCGGTCGTCGATGAAAAAAAAGCGGCCGAACTCGAAAAGAAGCTTCGCAAGAACCAATTTTCCCTCGAAGATTTTCGCGACCAGATGGTGCAAATTCGCAAGATGGGCTCCGTCAAGGACCTGTTGGGCATGATCCCGGGGGTCAGCAAGAGCAAGCAGTTCAAGAATCTCGAGGTCGACGACCGGGAACTGGTGAGGATCGAGGCGATTATCAACTCGATGACCGCCCAGGAGCGGCTGCAGCACGCGATCATCAACGGCAGCCGGCGCAAACGGATTGCCACGGGCAGCGGAACCCGGGTGCAGGACGTCAACCAGCTGCTCAAAAACTACACCCAAGTCATGAAGATGATGAAAAAAATCAACAAAGGCGGCATGCGTCATCTGGGGCGCGGAATGCTGCCGTTCTAAGGAGAAATTAAATGCCAGTAAAGATCAGGTTGGCCAGACACGGCGCGAAAAAGAAACCGTATTACCGTATCGTCGTTGCCAATTCCGAAGCCCGGCGCGACGGCCGGTTCCTGGAAATCGTGGGAACATACAACCCCCTGCGGGACCCGGCGGAGGTGACTTTCCAAAATGAACGCGTCCAGTACTGGATGAGCCAGGGGGCCATTCCCACCACAACGGTAAAAAACCTTTTGAAAAAAGAGGGTATTTTTGCTAATCCTCTGTAAACGGGGCTGCTTTTCAGGCTAGATTTCCTCTAATTCGCAGACCGGCAAAGGAGGCGGCGCTATGAAAGAGCTCATCAAGTACATCGCTCAAGCACTGGTTGACCATCCCGAAGAAGTTTCGGTTGCAGAAGTAGAAGGAAATCAGACTTCGGTCCTGGAACTCAAGGTGGCCAAGGAGGACCTGGGCAAGGTGATCGGTAAGCAGGGGCGCACGGCGCGTGCCATGCGAACCATTTTAAGCGCCGCTTCCGCCAAGCTGAAAAAACGGACCGTACTTGAAATCATTGAGTAGCCCGCGGGACATGGATGCCGCCGATGACCTTTTGATCGGAGAAATCGTCGGCCTCCACGGGATCTGTGGTAACCTCAAGGTGCGCTCCTACGCCGAGTCCGACGAGTTGTTCGTTTCCGACCTGATGCTTGGGGTCAAGCCGCCCCGCGGCGAGAAAACCCTGCGGCGGGTCAAATGGGTGCAGCCGCATCAGCAGGGGCTGCTGATGGCCCTCGAGGGCATCGACTCGCGCGAGCAGGCCGAGGCCCTGCGGGGGGCGATGCTTTACATCCAGAAGCGCCTGCTGGCCGAACCCCAGGACGGGGCCTTCTTTTGGTTCGATCTGATCGGACTGCGGGTTTTTACCGTTGAAGATCACTATCTGGGGCAGGTAACAGCCGTTTTTCAGACCGGCAGCAACGACGTCTATGTGGTCCGCAACCCGGGAGCTGAACGGGCGGAGATTCTTCTGCCGGCCATCGCTTCGGTGATTCGGGACATCAACCTCGATACCGGCGTGATGCGGGTCAGCCTGTTGGAAGGGCTATGACAGGGCGCCATGCAGTTTGCCGTTCTGACGATTTTTCCGGACATGGTGACAGCCTTCTGCGGGCATGGGATCATCCGCAGGGCCATCGAACAAAATAAAATCAGCATCGACTGTATCGATATTCGCGCGTTCGCCAAAGGCCGGCACCGGGTAACCGATGACCGGCCTTATGGCGGGGGCTGCGGCATGGTGATGAAGCCCGAGCCGCTGGCCGCCGCCATCCGCGCCGCCCAGCGGAGGGCGCCGAACGCCCGGACGGTGCTGTTGAGCCCCCAGGGGCGTCCGTTCAGCCAACGGCTTGCCCTGGAGCTGGCCGCCGGCGAGGGCCTCACCCTGGTCTGCGGGCGCTACGAAGGGGTCGATGACCGTATTTGCGGCCGGTTCATCGACTATGAGATTTCCATCGGCGACTATGTCCTGACCGGCGGTGAACTCGCCGCCATGGTGGTCATCGACGCGGTGGCGCGCCTGATCCCGGGTGTTTTGGGGGGCGCGGATTCCGCCGACAAGGACTCTTTCTCCGAGGACCTGCTGGAGCACGGCCACTTTACCCGGCCCCCGGAGTTCGAGGGCGAGCCGGTCCCGGCGGTCCTGCTCTCGGGCAATCACGAGGAAATCCGCCGCTGGCGGCTGGAGGCTTCCCTGGTGCGGACGGTCTTGAAACGTCCGGACCTGCTCGCCCGGCGGGACTGCACGGCCGAAGAGATCGCGATTCTCAAGCGCTGGCAGCGGACGGTAGGAAAGATCATCGATGCCCAATCTGTACGTGGCGCTGGTCCATCACCCGGTGGTCAATAAAAACGGCGAGGTGATTGCCGCCGCGGTGACCAACCTGGACTTGCACGACATCGCCCGGGCCGCCAAGACGTACGATATCAAGGGGTTTTACGTCACCACGCCGCTGGCCGACCAGCAACTGCTGGTTCAGCGGATCACGGCGCACTGGCTCGAGGGGGCCGGCGGCCGTTACAACCCCAAGCGCCGTGAAGCCCTGGCGCTCATCCGGCTCGCGGATTGCCTCGAGCAGGCCCTGGCCGAGATCGGCCGGGAGGAGGGCGAGCGCCCACAGACGGTGGCGACTGCCGCCCGCCGCCGACCCGGCAGCATCAGCTTCGGCGGGCTGCGCAGGCAGCTGGCGGAGGGAAGCCCGCACGTGCTGGTCTTGGGTACGGCCTGGGGGCTGGCGCCATCCGTATTCGAAGCGGCCGATTGGGTGCTGGAGCCGGTGCAAGGGCCAAGCCCCTACAATCACCTTCCGGTTCGGTCGGCGGCGGCGATTATCATGGACCGCCTGCTGGGTTGCCGGGAAGGGGCGGATGTGGAGAGCGATTAACCGACGATCCCGATTTGGGACTTACGCGTTCAGACGAAATCATCTGGGAGACGACGATGGAAATAATCAAGCAGCTGGAAAGAGAAATGATGCGCCTTGACCTGCCGGTGTTTGCGGCAGGCGACACGGTCAAGGTGCACGTCAAGATCAAGGAAGGTGAAAAGGAGCGGATCCAGGTCTTTCAGGGCGTGGTCATCAGCAAGCGTAAAGGCGCGGGCAATGCCTCTTTCACCGTCCGCAAAGTGTCCTACGGCATCGGGGTGGAGCGGGTCTTCCCGCTGCACTCGCCGATTATCGACAAGGTCGAGGTGGTTACCCGCGGGCGCGTTCGGCGCGCCAAGATCTACTATCTGCGCAACCTCAGGGGCAAGGCCGCCCGTATCCGCGAACGGCGCCTGAACTAGCGTGGCGCATGACAGCGCCTGCCGACGGGGCCGATCTCTGGGAGTTCGATCGCGGCGTCTATGCCCGCGGGCATGATTTCATCGCAGGGGTCGACGAGGCCGGCCGGGGTCCCCTGGCCGGCCCGGTCGTTTCAGCGGCGGTGATATTGAACCGCGACACGCCCATAGCCGGTCTGGCCGATTCCAAGAAGCTCAGCCCCCGCAAACGCGAAAGCCTCTTTGCGGAAATCTATGCCCGCGCCGTTGCCGTCGGGATCGGGATCGTCGACGCTCTGGAGATCGACCGGATCAACATCCTGCGGGCTGCCCTGTGTTCGATGGCCATGGCCGTCGCCAATCTTCGCCCCCGCCCGGACTGGCTGCTGATCGACGGCCCGTTCGGGATTCCGGCCGAATTCCCGCAAACCGCCATTCCCAAGGGTGACGGGCTGAGCGCCTCGATTGCGGCGGCCTCGATCGTCGCCAAGGTCAGCCGGGACCATCTGATGGCCCGCTACCATGACGATTACCCCCAGTTCGGCTTCTCCCGCCATAAAGGCTACCCCACCCAAGCCCATCGCGACGCCTTGCGACAGTACGGCTGCTGTCCCATCCATCGCCGCAGCTTCAACGGCGTTTGGCCCTTCCCCGGGGCGGCAACCCAACCCGGCGGGGGGTCTTGAAGGCGGCCGCGAGGTGTCAGGCCGCCGGCCGCCGGCTTCGCCTGTTGCGGGACCGGGAGGGCGCCCGATGCTGAACCCTCGCCAGCAGTTCGGCCAGAAATCCGAAGCCCTTGCCGCCCGGCACCTGAAAAAGAGCGGCTACCGGATTCTGGAGCAGAATTACCGCACACCCGCCGGCGAGATCGACATCATCGCCCAGGACGGCCAGACCCTGGTGTTCGTCGAGGTCAAGGCCCGGCGCACGGCGGGCTACGGGAGCCCCAAACAGTCGGTGACCCCCCGCAAGCAGAAAAAAATATCCATGGCGGCCCTGCACTACCTCAAGACCCGCAAAGGGGCGCCCCTGCGGGCCCGCTTCGACGTGGTGGCCATCACCACCGCCGGCCCGTCCGAGCAAATCGAGATCGTCAAGAATGCCTTCGAACTCGCTTA
>Ga0105106_10001667_pt1 | contig 15964 bp, 12 predicted proteins | sample PPLLaktember2015_5_FD_79109 | JGI IMG/M metagenome (GOLD analysis project Ga0105106, IMG submission 79109) | Freshwater sediment microbial communities from Prairie Pothole Lake near Jamestown, North Dakota, USA - PPLs Lake P8 Core (1) Depth... | ecosystem: Environmental > Aquatic > Freshwater >...
AGCGAGAGCTCAACGGCTCGGGCGAAGGGCCGCCGGCGCGTGCGCCGAAGACCCCGCTTCAGGGCACGGCGCTCCCGCCCCGGGTGACTTCGGGCGACTACGACAGGCTGACGGGCCTGCGCGCGCGCGACGGCTTTCTCCGTCTCGCACCGGGCGCCCTCGCAGGCTGCGCGCCGAACCAGCAGGCCGTGGTGTGCTTCATCGACTTCTCGCGCTTCACGCGCGTGAACGAGACTTTCGGCTATTCCACGGGCGACGCGCTGCTGGAACAGATCGGCGCGCGCCTTAACGACTACGCGAAAAAAGGCCTCGCGGCGCGCTTCGGCGGCAACGAGTTCGTGGTGTTCGAAGGCGGGCTTGCGAACGAGGACGCCGTCCATCGCTACGTGCAGGGACTTTCGAAGGAGCTCGCGCACCCGTACGCGCACAAGGACCTCGAGCTGCACATCGCGAGCAGCATGGGCGTGAGCGTTTATCCCGACGGCGGCTCCACGCTCCCCGAACTCGTGCTGAACGCCGAAACCGCGCTCCACCAGTGCAAGCGCCTGATGGGCCGCGACGCCTATCTCTTCTATTTCCCCGAGCTGAACCCGGTGCGCGGCGACCACATGCTGCTCGAATCCGCGCTGTGGCAGGCGCTGCGCCGCGGCGAGCTGCGGCTGCACTACCAGCCGTGCGTATCGCTCGCCGACGGGCGCGTCTCGAACGTGGAAGCGCTCGTGCGCTGGCAGCATCCCGAGCTGGGTCTCCTCGGTCCCGAGCGCTTCCTTTCGCTCGCGCACGAGTGCGGCCTCATGGGCGAGATCGACGGCTGGGTGCTGCGCGAAGCCTGCCGGCAGAGCAGTATCTGGCGCGCCGCGGGCCACACCGGGTTTTCCGTCGCGGTGAATGTGTCCGCGAACGAGTTCGGACACCCGCGCCTGCTCGGCCGCGCCGCGATGGCGCTGCGCGAAACCGGCATTCCGCCCGACGCGCTCGAGATCGAGATCACCGAGTCGGCCCTCGTGCAGGACACCGCGACGACCATCGCGACGCTGCAGGCGCTGCGGAAAATGGGCGTGCGCATCGCGATCGACGATTTCGGCACGGGCTACTCTTCGCTCGCGTACCTCAAGCGCTTCCCGGTGGACATACTCAAGATCGACAAGTCGTTCGTGAAGAACATCGCGGTGGACCGCGGCGACGCGGCGATCGCGCGCACGATCATCAGCCTCGCCAGGAACTTCGACCTGACCGTGCACGCCGAGGGCGTGGAAACCCAGCAGCAGCTCGAATTCCTCGCCGACCGCGGCTGCGACCGCGTGCAGGGCTATCTCTTCGCACGCCCGGTGCAGGCCGCCGAGCTGCTGCCGCTGGTGCGCCGGCTGGAAGCCGAGCCGCACAGGGCGGGGGAGCTTCTGACCGCGTCCTGAAAACGGGCGGGGAAACACCATCCGCGGGGTGCGTCATCGATGCGCCCAGGTGCTGAAAATGAGGTCGAGCAAGGGCTTTTCGCACGGCGAAACCCCTTCGCTGTAGGACAAACACCTACACCCGACCGTGCGGCAATTCACACGCCAAGTTCAGTGCAAGCCCAATTCAATCGGGCCGTGAAGCACGTCACAATTCGCTCCATCGTGAACGCCACATCCACCGGAGCAGCAGACGTGAAAACAGAACAGCTGATGAACGAGATACGCGAAGCCAACCTGTCGTACCTCATGCTCGCGCAGAACATGGTCCGCGAAGACCGCGACGCCGCGATCTACCGTCTGGGCGTCGGCGAGGACGTGGCGAACATCCTCGAGAAACTGTCGTCGGCGCAGCTCGTGCGCATGGCGGCCTCCAACATGCTGCTGTTCCGCTTCCGCTTCGACGACAGTCTCATCGTCGACATGCTGAGCGACTACGGCAAAGGCAAGCTGATGGCCGGTTCCCACGCGGCGGTCCTGATGGCGGCGCAACCCGCTGCCGGCCTGGCCAGCTGAACAGACAACGACAACAGGAGGAGACAATCATGGTTGCTCGCAATAAAAGCGTGGTAACGGATGCGGACGAAGTCCAGCTGGCTGCGGAGCTCGCACGGGCGGGCGCCAGGCTGCAGGTCCTGGAAACCGAAACGCACCTCTCGCGGGAGCGCCTGCTGCGGCTCTACAAGGAAGTGCGCGGCGTCTCGCCCCCGAAGGGCATGCTGCCTTTCTCGACCGACTGGTTCATGAGCTGGATGCCGAACATCCACGCCTCGATCTTCATCAGTATCCACAATTACCTCGTCGCCAACACGCAGACCCGCGGCATCCGCGCGGTGCTGGCGGCCTACAAGCTCTACAACGAGCACGTGAAAACCCACGAGCTCGAGCAGGTGCTCTCCTTTACCCGCGCCTGGAGCCTGGTGCGCTTCTTCGAGGCGAAGCTCCTCGACACCGCCCCCTGCAAGAGCTGCGGCGGCAAATACGTGCTGCACGCGATGGACCTCCAGAAAGATTACGTATGCGGGCTGTGCAACGTGCCTTCGCGCGCCGGCAAGACCCGCAAGCGGGCGATCCCGGAGCAAGTCGCCACCGCGGTGCACCGCCGCGCGCCGACCGGCGCCCCGGGCGAGTTCCTGCTGCAGGCGATCATGACCCCCGCGCCGACGCTGCGCCAGGCCGTGCACGCCGACTAGAATTTGAACCGCCACGGCGCCAAGACGCCGGAATCACAAGGCAGAATTTGAACCGCCAAGGCGCCAAGACGCCAGGGAAACCGTAAAGGTCGATAAGCGGTAAGAAGCCCTCCAGGCCGGCGCGTGCGCCGGCCTTTTTATTTCTTGGCGCCTTGGCGTCTTGGCGGTTCGAATCGGCTTCGTTTTGCAGCCCTCGGCCGGTTCAACCGAACTCTAAACTTCCTCCCCTCCGCGGTCGTTAACAGGACACGGCTTTTGCCGTGGTACGGCGGCGTCCAGTCGCGCCGAACGGCTACTCATTCGGAGGTTCAAGCGTGCTGGTGATCGTAGGCTACATCGTCGTCATCTTATCGGTCTTCGGCGGCTTCGCCCTTGCCGGCGGGCACCTCTCCGCGCTGCTCCAGCCCGTCGAGCTCCTGATGATCGGCGGCGCGGCGGCCGGCGCGTTCATGGTGGGCAACGGCATGAAAGCGATCAAGGCGACGCTGAAAGCGCTGCCGCAGACGCTCAAGGGCTCCTCGTACACGAAAGTCATGTACATGGACCTGATGGCGCTCCTCTACGACATCCTCGCCAAGGTCCGCAAAGAGGGCCTGATGACGATCGAGAACGACGTCGAAGAGCCCGCGGCGAGCCCGCTCTTCTCCAAATACCCGCGCGTGCTCGGGGACCATCACGTGCTCGAGTTCCTCACGGACTACCTCCGGCTCATGGTCGGCGGCAACCTGAACACCTTCGAGATCGAGAACCTGATGGACAACGAGATCGAGACCCATCACCACGAAGGCGAGCTTCCCGTGCACGTGATCCAGCGCATGGGCGACGCGATGCCGGCTTTCGGCATCGTCGCGGCCGTGATGGGCGTCGTGCACACGATGGCTTCGGTGGGGCTGCCGCCGGCGGAGCTCGGGATGCTGATCGCGAACGCGCTGGTCGGCACCTTCCTCGGCATCCTGCTCGCCTACGGCTTCGTCTCGCCGCTCGCGAGCGTGCTCGAGCAGAAGCTATCCGAGTCCTCGAAGATGCTCGAGTGCGTGAAAGTGACGCTGCTCGCGAGCCTGAACGGCTATTCGCCGGCGCTCGCGGTCGAGTTCGGCCGCAAGGTGCTGTTCTCGACCGAAAGGCCTTCGTTCGCCGAGCTCGAGAGCCACGTGAAGCGCAAGCCCGCGTAACGCACGCGCGATTTCCAACACCGGACCTGAATACGCCATGGCCGACGACACCCAGCGCCCGATCATCGTCAGGCGCAAAAAGAGAAGAGGCGGCGGCGCCCACGGCGGCGCCTGGAAAATCGCGTACGCCGATTTCGTGACGGCGATGATGGCGTTCTTCCTGCTCATGTGGCTGCTCGGCTCGACGGCGAAAGGCGATCTCTCCGGCATTTCCGAGTATTTCCGCACTCCGCTCAAAGTCGCGATGCAGGGCGGCGTCGGCACCGGCGACAGCTCGTCGATCGTCAAGGGCGGCGGCACCGATCTCTCGCGCTCGGCCGGGCAGATCCGCAAAGGCGAGATTCCGGCGCCCAGGGCCGTGCTGAGCATCAAGGCGGCGCAGGCCGAGTATCAGCGTAACGAGCGCATCAAGCTCCAGGAACTGAAGCACCGCATGGAAGCCGCGATCGAGCGCAGCCCGACGCTCAGCCAGTATCGCAAGCAGCTCCTCCTCGACATCACCACCGAAGGCCTGCGCGTGCAGATCGTCGACGAGCAGAACCGCCCGATGTTCGCGATCGGCCGCGCCGAGCTCCAGCCGTACGCGCGCGAGATCCTGGTCGAGATCGGACGGGCGCTGGAAAAGGTGGAGAACAAGGTGAGCCTCGCCGGCCACACCGATGCGACGCCGTACGCCTCGGGCGAGCGCGGCTACAGCAACTGGGAGCTCTCGGCCGACCGCGCGAACGCTTCCAGGCGCGCGCTGGCCGCCGGCGGCATGCAGGACAAGCGCATCGTGCGCGTGGTGGGCATGGCCTCGGCGGTGCCGCTCGCGAAGGACGATCCGCAAAACGCCATGAACCGGCGCATCAGCCTGATCGTCATGAATCGCGAAGCCGAAAAAGCGGTGCAGAAAGAGACCGGCCCGATCGACATCGGCTCGGTCGAAGCCGCGCAGTCCACGCCGATCGCGAACCCGCAATGAGCGCTCGCCTCGAATTGAGGGCGGCGCGCCTGCCGCTTCCCCGCCTCGCGGCGGTGTATGCGATCAGCCTTCCGCTCGCATGGGCGCTCACGCCGCAGGCGCTGCCGTGGGAAGCCGGCGCCGCCTCGTTCGCCGTCGCCCTCGGCTGGATCCTCGGTCTCGCGCCGTGGTGGCTCGCGATCAACGCCTTTTTCGTGCCGGCGCTCGCGTGGGGGCTCACGTTCGAGCTTTCGCCCTTGTGGCCGCTCGCCGCGCTCGGCGTGCTGCTCGCCGTCTACGGCCGCATCTGGGCGAGCCGGGTGCCGCTTTTCTTCACGAGCGCCCGCACCCAGGACGCGATCGCGGCGCTGCTCCCGGCAGGGCAGCCGATCGCTTTCCTCGATGCCGGCTGCGGCGACGCGCGAGTGATCGCGAGTCTCGCCGAAGCAAGGCCCGAAAGCCGCTTCGAAGGCATAGAGCACGCGCTGATTCCGTGGCTCATCGGCTGCTGGCGCTCCTGGCGCTTTGATGCGCCGTTCTACGTGCGCCGCGGCGACCTGTGGGGCCACGGGCTCACGCAGTACGACGTGGTGTACGCGTATCTCTCGCCGGCGGTGATGCCGCGCTTCTGGGAGAAAGCGCAGCGCGAGATGCGCCCCGGCTCGCTCCTGGTGAGCGCTTTTCACGTGCCCGGCATGGCCGGAGGGCGCCACATCGACGTCGGCGACGCGATGAAAACGCGCCTTCACGTCTGCCGCATCGGCGGCGGGACGGTCGCGCCATGACGGTGAACCGCGAACCTGCGCACTGGATCCGCGAATTCGGACGCACCGATCTTCCGGTCCTCGCCAAGAGCGTGGCGGAGCTCGCGCGCATCTCGGGTGAATTCGAGAACGCGACGACCCAGCACGTGTCCGAGGTCGTCATGCACGACCCGATCATGACTTTCAAGCTGCTGCGCTACATCCAGCAGCGCAGGCGCAGGCAGATGGTCGACGTGACCACGATCGCGCACGCGCTGATGATGATCGGGCTCTCCCCGTTCCTCAGCCATTTCGCCGAGCAGGAAACGGTGCAATCGAGGCTCGGCCACCACCCGGCCGCGCTCGAAGGCGCCCTGGCGGTCATCAGCCGCGCGCGCCACGCCGCGCTCTTCGCGCGGGACTGGGCGAGCCTGAGGCACGACATCGAGATCGACGAGGTCACCACCGCGGCGCTGCTGCACGATCTCGCCGAGCTCCTGCTCTGGTGCTTCGCTCCGCAACAGGCGATGCTGATCCAGGAGCTCCAGCAGGAGCACCGGATGAGGAGCGAAGCCGCGCAGCGCGCGGTGCTCGGATTCCCGCTGATCGCGCTGCAGCTCGAGCTCGCGCACGAGTGGCAGCTCCCCGAGCTCCTGTGCGATCTCATGGACGAGCGCCACGCGCTCCGCCCGCGCTCGCTCAACGTGAGCCTCGCGGTCGCGCTCGCCCGCCACAGCGCGCACGGCTGGGACGACGCGGCGCTGCCGGACGATTTCGCCGCGATCGGGCGGCTGCTCGGTATGGCCCCCGAAATCGCGCGCGAGCGCATCCTCAAAGTCGCCGCCCGCGCCGACGCCGAGTCCGAGTGGTACGAGGTTCCGCCGCCGGCCCCGCCGGCGCTCGAAACCGCTGACCCCCCGGCCACCACCGAATAAGCGGTTTTCGGTAGATAAGCCGTAGGAGGGGAGGTTACGGAGGGGAAACTTCGGTTCTCGCTCCGCTCGGGGGGACATAACGACACAGAGGGAAACCCATGGTTTCCCTCCGTGACTCGCTCCGCTCGGGGGGGACATAACGACACAGAGGGAAACCCATGGTTTCCCTCCGTGACCTCCTTTCCTTCGGCTCGCTCCCGCTCGCTCCCCCGCCCTGAGCCGTAGGACCCTTCAGATTTCCGAAATGCGGTCGTAATCGGGACCTTTTCGGAGGGTTGAACCCGTCCACCCCTCGCGATAATCGCTGCCATCAAAGGTTAATGACCTCCCATGGCAGAAGACTCAGGGTTAGAACGGACCGAACCAGCAAGCCCCAGGCGGCTGGAGCAGGCGCGCGAGGAAGGACAGATCGCGCGCTCGCCCGAGCTCTCGGCGTTTGCCGTGCTCGTCGCCGCGCTGGGCGGGCTGTGGTTCTACGGCGAGACCGCCGCCAAAGGCCTCATGCGCCTGACGGCGCAGGGACTCACGCTCGACGCCGCAGCGGTGCGCGACACCGCCGCCATGGGCTCGAGGCTCCACGAGCTTTCGATGGAAGCGCTCCTTATCGGCGCGCCGGTCCTCGGGGTCACCGTGATCGCCGCGCTCGCCGCGCCGCTCGCGATCAGCGGCTGGTCGTTCGCCCCCAACGCGCTGCTCCCCAAGTTTTCCCGTATCAGCCCGGCGCAGGGCCTGTCGCGCATGTTTTCCATGCGCGGGCTCGCCGAGCTCGGCAAGGCCCTCCTCAAAGCGTCGCTCATCGGCGGCGTGGCGTGCCTCGTGCTGTGGAACGGCAAAGACTCGATGCTCGCTCTCGCGACCCAGCCTTTCGACGCCGCGATGGGCTCGCTCGGGCACCTGGTGATGGCGAGCGTGCTCACGGTGGCCGCCGCCATGATCGTGATCGCGGGCGTCGACGTGCCGATGCAGCTCTGGCAGCACGCGAAGCAGCTGCGCATGACCCGCGAAGAGGTGAAGCGCGAGACCAAGGAAACCGAAGGCGACCCGCACGTCAAGGCCGCGATCCGCAGCCAGCAGCGCGAGGCCGCCCGCAAACGCATGATGGCCGACGTGCCGAGGGCCGACGTGATCGTCACCAACCCGACGCACTACGCCGTCGCGCTGCGCTACTCGGAGACGATGGCCGCCCCGACGGTCGTCGCGAAAGGCGTGGACCTCCTCGCAGCGCGCATCCGCGGCATCGGCGAGCAGAACCACGTCCCGATACTCGAAGCCCCGCCGCTCGCCCGCGCGCTCTACGCCCACACCGACATCGGGCAGCAGATCCCCGAGAAGCTCTATACGGCGGTGGCCGAAGTGCTGGCGTACGTGTTCCAGCTGAAAACCCACGGCACCGCGGGCCTGAAGCCCCTGGGTGAGGTCGAAGTGCCGGTCGAGCTCGATCCGATGGCGGTGTCCGCATGAACGCATTCGCACTGCCGCATTTCATGCGCCCGGGGATGCTGAAGAGCCTCGCCGGCCCGCTCATCATCGTGATGATCCTCGCGATGATGATCCTGCCGTTGCCGCCGATCCTGCTCGACCTTTTCTTCACGTTCAACATCGCTTTCGCGGTGATGGTGCTGCTCACCGCGATGCACACGACGAGGCCGCTCGAGTTCGCGATTTTCCCGACCGTGCTCCTGGTGACGACGCTGCTGCGCCTCTCGCTCAACGTCGCTTCGACGCGCGTCGTGCTGATCGACGGCCACACGGGCCCCGGCGCGGCCGGCAAGGTGATCGAGTCCTTCGGCCACTTCGTGGTCGGCGACAACTACGCGGTCGGCATGGTCGTGTTCGTGATCCTGGTCGTCATCAACTTCGTCGTGATCACCAAAGGCGCCGGACGCATCGCAGAGGTCGGCGCGCGCTTCACCCTGGACGCGATGCCCGGCAAGCAGATGGCGATCGACGCCGATTTGAACGCGGGCCTGATCGGCGAGGACGAAGCGCGCCGGCGCCGCGCCGAAGTCTCGAACGAAGCGGATTTCTACGGCTCGATGGACGGCGCGAGCAAGTTCGTGCGCGGCGATGCGATCGCCGGCATCCTCGTTCTCGTCATCAGCCTCTTCGGCGGTTTCATCATCGGCGTCATGCAGCACGACATGCCGGCCGCCGCCGCGGCCAAGACTTACGCGCTGCTCACGATCGGCGACGGCCTCGTCGCGCAGATTCCCGCGCTCATCATCTCCACCGCCGCCGGCCTCGTCGTGAGCCGCGTCGGCAGCGAGCAGAACATGAGCCAGCAGCTCGCGGCACAGCTCATGAACCGCGCGCAGCCTTTCGCGATCACCGCCCTGATCATCGGCGTGCTCGGGCTCGTGCCCGGCATGCCGCACCTCGCTTTCGTGGCGCTCGCCGCCGGCCTCGGCGCCGTCGCCTACTATCTGCACAAGCGCCAGCGCGCGGCCGACGTGACCGAGACCGCAGTCGCGCCGGTGGCGGCCCCCGCGGAGAGCGTCGATGTCGGCTGGCAGGACGTGACGCCGGTCGACCTCCTCGGCCTCGAAGTGGGTTACCGCCTGGTGCCGCTGGTCGACCGCGGCCAGGACGGCGAGCTGCTCCGCCGGATCAAGGCGATCCGCAAGAAGTTCGCGCAGGAGATCGGTTTCCTCCCGCCCGCGATCCACATCCGCGACAACCTCGAGCTGCGCCCGGCCGGCTACCGCATCCTGCTGAAAGGCGTCGAGATCGCGCACCACGAAGCCCACGCCGGGATGTTCCTCGCGATCAACCCCGGCCGCGTCGCGACCGAAGTGCCGGGAATCGCGACGACCGACCCCGCTTTCGGGCTGCCCGCGGTGTGGGTGGAAGCCGACGCCCGGAATGCCGCTCAGGCCGCGGGCTACACCGTGGTAGACGCGAGCACGGTGATCGCGACGCATCTCTCGCAGATCCTGAACACGCATGCCGCCGAGCTCCTCGGCCGCCAGGAAGTGCAGCAGCTCCTCGAGCACCTGGGGCGCGAAGTGCCGAAGCTGACCGAAGACCTGGTGCCCAAAGTGCTGCCGCTCTCCTCGCTCCAGAAAGTGCTGCAGAACCTGCTCGAGGAATCGGTACACATCCGCGACATGCGCACGATCGTCGAAGCGCTCGCCTCGCATGCGGCGCGGACCCAGGACACCGGAGAGCTCACCGCGCAAGTGCGCATGGCGCTCGGCCGCGCGATTGCCCAGCAGATGTTCCCGGGCAATGCGGAGATGCAGGTGATGGTGCTCGACCCGGCGCTCGAGCGGACGCTGCTCCAGGCGGCGACGGTCGAGTCTTCGGTGATCGAGCCGCAGCTCGCGGACCAGCTTCTGAACGGAACGCGCAGCGCGGCGGAGCGCCAGGAGCAATTCGGCCTGCCGGCGCTGCTGCTCGTTCCGGCGCCGCTGCGGGTGCTGCTCTCGCGGTTCCTGAGACGCGCGATCCCGCAGCTGAGAGTGATGTCGCACGCGGAAGTGCCTGACACAAGGGCAATCAAAGTCGTATCCATAGTGGGGAATCAGTCATGAAAACGCATTTATTTACCGGCGCGACCTCGCGCGAAGTCCTGCACAAGGTGAAGCAGGCGCTCGGAGACGATGCGCTGATTCTCTCGAACCGGGCGCGCGACGGCGTGATCGAAATCGTCGCGCTCTCCGCCTCCGACCTGACGAGCGCGACTGCTGCACAGGCGCCACAGGCGCCGGCGATGCCGGCGCAGGAGCCCGCGGCCCCGCTGCGCAGCGCTGTCCCGCGCGCGGTGATATTCCCGCACGTGGACGCGCAGCCAGCCGCACCCGCCGCGATTCCCGAAGCCGCCGCGCCGCTCGCGCCGGCCGCATCCGCTAACGCAAACTCCGCGGACATCGACGGGATACTCAACGAAATCCAGAGCCTGAAGACGCTGCTGCGCAAAGACATCGCCGCGCTCTCGACGGTGGAAGCGCCGCAGCCGAACGCGATGGGCGCCTCCGGCGTGCTGCGCGAGCTCCTGAACGCGGGCTTCAGCGCGAAGCTCGCGCGCGAGCTCGCCGGCGATCCGCAGTCCCGCGAAGCGCAGGCGCAGACGATGGAGCAGGTGGCGCAGCGTCTCGAAAGCGTGCTCGCCATCGCAAACGAAGACGAGATCGTCAGGACCGGCGGCATATACGCGCTCGTGGGTCCGACCGGGGTCGGCAAGACGACCACCGTCGCCAAGCTCGCCGCGCGCGCGGTCGTGCGCTTCGGCGCATCCAGGGTGGCGCTCCTCACGACCGACAGCTATCGCATCGGCGCGCACGACCAGTTGCGCATCTACGGGCGCATCCTGAGCGTCCCGGTGCATGCGATCAAAGACGCCGAGGACCTCGCGAAGGTGCTGGCCGAGTTGACCGACAAGCACCTCGTCCTGATCGATACGATCGGCATGAGCCAGCGCGACCGCATGGTCGCCGAGCAGGCGGCGATGCTTTCGGGCAGCGGCGGCGTCAAGCGCCTGCTGCTGGTCTCGACCACGGCGAACACCGCGACGCTCAATCAGGTGGTGTCCGCCTACAAGAGCTCGGGCGTGCACGGCTGCATACTCACCAAGATCGACGAGGCCGCGACCCTCGCCCCCGCCCTCGACGCGGTCATACGCCACGGACTCCCGGTGCATTACGTGACCGACGGCCAGCGCGTGCCCGAAGACCTCCAGTTGCCCAACGCGGGCGCGCTGGTGCGCGAAGCGCTGCGTCCGCTCGACGACGATGCGCTGCGCCTGGGCGCCGACGAGATCGCGCTCATCTCGCGGCCGAAGTCGAACGAGCCGCAGCCGTCTCCCGCGCTCGAACCCGTCTTGCAGCCGTACGCGCCGATGCCCATGCACGCGGTGCAGCCCGTGCGCGAGCTGCAGATGCGGGTGGTCCATGGTTAACCCCCGCGAAGACCAGGCCGAAGGCCTGCGGCGCATGCTCTCGTTCTCGCGCGCACGCACCATCGCAGTGGTCGCGGGCACCCGCGGCGCGGGCGCGACGAGCTGCGTCACGAACCTCGCCTCGGCGCTCGCGCGCCAGGGCTCGCGCGTGCTCGTGATCGACGAGAACTTCGACACCAACGTCTCGCACGCTTTCGGTCTTCGCCCCCGCCACGACCTGAAGCACGTGATCCAGGGCGACGTGACGCTGTGCGATGCGCTCATGCAGGCCCCGGGCGGGATCTTCGTGCTGGCCGCGGCGACCGCCGCGCGAACGTTGCCGCGGCTCGACCAGTCGTCGCAGACGCGGGCGATCGACTGCTTCGCCGAGCTCGACGATCTCGCGGACATCGTCCTGCTCGACGTGCGCAACGACGAGCTCGAGCCTTCGCCGTTCGCGGCGGCGGCGCAGGAAGTGATCGTCGTCGTCTCGCCGGGCTCCGCCTCGATCACCGGCGGCTATTCGGCGATGAAGCGCATGAGCCGCACGCACGGGCGCAAGCGCTTCCGCCTCCTCGTCAACCGCGCGCAGGACTTCGCCAACGTGCGCACCGTGGAAACCAACATGCGCGACGTGGCGAGAAAGCACCTCGATGTCGCGCTCGAAGTGATGGACGCGATACCGCTCGACCCGGCCGTTCTCGTTTCTTCCCGCCGGTTTTGCTCTGCCGTCGACGCAGCACCCACAGCAGCCGCTTCACGCCAGTTCTGCGAGCACGCAGCAGGAATGCTGCGCTGGTCCGCAGCGCAGGATGACGTGAGCCGCCTCGATACCTTCATGCAACGCGCCATACACGGAAGCCGTTTCCAGGCCGCCGGCGCAGGAGTCTGATCATGTATGCAAGCACCGAAAGAGAAGTCGAAACCCGCGTGCGCGACCTCGCGCCGCTCGTGAAGCGCATCGCACACCACATGATGGCGTCACTGCCGCCGTCGGTGGAGATCGACGACGTCATACAGTCCGGCATGATGGGGCTGCTCGACGCCGCGCGCCGCTACCAGACGACCGAAGGCGCGCAGTTCGAAACTTACGCCGTGCAGCGTATCCGCGGCGCGATGCTCGACGGATTGCGCCAGTGCGACTGGCTGCCGCGAGGCGTGAGGAGAAGCCTGCGCCAGGCCGAAGCCATGATCAGCAAGCTCGAGCAGAGGGAAGGGCGGCCGCCGACCGAGGCGGAGCTCGCCAAGGCGCTCGGCATGAGCCTCGGCGATTACCAGCACCTGCTGCAGGAAGCCCGCGGCTACCAGATCGTCTCGTACGAGGATTTTGCCGCGGACGAGGATGATTCCTTCCTCGAGCGCCACGCCACCGGACACGACGGAGACCCGCTCGAGATGCTCGAGGAACGCAGTCTCCGCGAGTCCCTCGTCGCCGGCATCGATGCGCTGCCCGAGCGCGAGAAGACGGTGATGGGGCTTTATTACGAGCAGGAGCTGAATCTTCGCGAAATCGGCGAAGTGCTCGGCGTGTCGGAGTCGCGGGTGTGCCAGATCCACACGCAGGCGATCGCCCGGCTGCGGGTGCGTTTGCGCGAAACCGCCTAAACCGGTGCTCGGAGCGCTGCATGCTCATACGCACCGCAGCCTGCGCGCTCCTTTTAGGGTGCAGCGGGGCCGGCTGGGCCGCGGACCTGCTGGACGTCTACCGGCAGGCACGCGGCACGGACGCGACCTATGCGGCCGCGCGCGCGACCTGGGCTGCCGCCCAGGAACGCATTCCGCAGGCGCGGGCGGGACTGCTGCCGCTGGCGTCGGTTTCGGCGTCCACACGCTACAGCGACCACAATACGCGGCTACGCGACAGCAATCTCCCCGATACCCAGTCGAGCTCGGGCGCGGGCGACATTTCGCTCTCGATCACCCAGCCGCTCTACCGCAAGCAGAGCTCGATCGCCCTCCAGCAGGCGCACACCCAGGTCGAGCAGGCGGACGCGCAGCTCGCGATCGCCGCGCAGGATCTCATCCTGCGCGTTGCGCAGGCGTATTTCGACGTGCTGCTCGCGCAGGACAACGTCGCGCTCGCCGGTGCGCAGAAAAGCGCGATCGGGCAGCAGCTCGAGCAGGCGAAGCGCAATTTCGAAGTGGGCACGGCGACGATCACCGACACCCACGAAGCGCAGGCGCGCTACGACCTCACCACGGCGCAGGAAATCGCGGCGGTGAACGACCTCGAGCTGCGCCGCCGCGCGCTCGAGCAGTTGATCGCGCGCGCCGCGCCGCCGCTCGCGCCCCTCGGCGCGCGCTTCACGCTCGACACGCCGCTGCCCGCGCGCATGGAGGAATGGGTCGCCCAGGCGCACAGCGCGAATCTCCAGGTGAAGGTCGCCCGCAGCGCGCTCGAGTTTTCAGTGCAGGAGATCGCGCGCAACCGCGCGGCGCACACGCCGACGATCGATGCGTTCGCCACGGTGTCCGGCTCGAGCGCCGACACCGGGACTGCAAGCAGCCTGCGCAGCGAGACGCGCTCGAGCGTCGTGGGCATTCAGCTCGCGATACCGATCTACCAGGGCGGGGCCATCAACTCGCGCGTGCGCGAATCGATCGCGCTGCAATCGCGTGCCCGCGAAGAGCTCGAGGCCGCGCGCCGCAACGCGGAGTTCAGCGCGCGCCAGGCCTACCTCGGCATCACGAGCGGGGCGAGCCAGGTGCGGGCGCTCGAAGCGGCGCTCGTCTCCACGCAAAGCCAGCTCGACAGCACGCGCCTGGGGCGCGACGTGGGCGTGCGCACGCAGGTCGACGTGCTTAACGCCCAGCAGCTCATATTCAGCGCCTCGCGCGACCTCGCGCAGTCGAAATACAACTACGTGCTCTCGCTGCTGCGGCTGGAAGCGGCGGTGGGGGAGCTGACCGAGGACGATCTCGCAGTCCTCAATCGTTGGCTTAATCGTTGAATACACGTGATCTTTCGCACAACCGACCCTCCACAACGCTTGCCTGCCCATGACTGCAAACCCTATATATCGGATGACGCTCGCCACCGGCACGGTCGCGCCTGCTTCCCGTCCATGGAGAGTCCCCCAAAAGGTCAGCGTGAACCCGAATCGATCGAATAACGTGCGCGCGGCCCGGGTGCTGCGCGGCTGCCGGAGCGCGCAGCCATGATGCCGCTGCGCGCGGTGACGAACGACGACGTCGCGAAGCTGCCCGTTGCCGCCGCGGGCGCAGGCGAGCCCATTCCGGCGCTCGCCGGTCGCATACTCCGGTTCCAGGCGACCGTCCTCTCGCACGAGACTTTTGCCGAGGCGGCGGCGGCGTTCGCCACCGAAGTCGCGGCGATGCTCGGCTTCGACCGCGCAGCGCTCGGTTTCATCGAGCGCGGACGCGTGCGTATCGTCGCTACGTCGCACACCGCGGATTTCGAGCCGAACGCGGCGCTTTTCGGCGCTTTCGCCGCGGCGATGGACGAGGCGCTCGACCAGCAGAGCACGGTTGCATTCCCGGCCCCCGCGGGCACGCGTCCGCTCATCACGCTCGCCCACGCCAATCTGGGCCGCCGCTACGGCGGCGTCGCTTTCAGCGTGCCGCTCGTGGCGCGCGGCCGCGCGTTCGGCGCGCTCACGCTCGTGCGCGAAGATCCCACCGCCGCGGGCGCGGACGTGCTCACGCTGTGCGAGCACCTCGCGTGCATCGTCGGCCCCATACTCGGGCTGAAGCACGACAGCGAGCGCCCGTGGCACGAAAAGCTGCGGCGCAGCGCACGCGCGGCAGCGGCGAAAGTAGCCGCGCCGGGTCATGTCACAGCGAAGGCGGGCGCGCTCGCCGCCGCCGCCGTCCTGCTGGCGCTGCTCCTCGTGCCGGTGCAGTACCGCATCGGCGCGCAGGCGCGGGTCGAAGGCGCGGTGCAGCGCGCGCTCGTCGCGCCTTCGGACGGTTTCCTGCGCCAGATCCACGCACGGCCGGGAGACCGCGTGAAAGCCGGCCAGGTGCTGGCCGAGCTCGCCGAAGAGGACCTGAAGCTCGAGCTTCGCAAGTGGGAAAGCGAGCTCACCCAGCACGAAAACGCGGCTTCGGCCGCGCTCGCGCGGAGCGACCGCTCGCAGTACGTGATCAACCAGTCCAGGGCCGACGAAGCGCGGGCGCAGCTCGATCTCGTAGAAAGACAGCTCGGCCGCGCGCGCGTGACCGCGCCGTTCGACGGCGTCGTCATCAAGGGCGATCTCTCGCAGTCGCTGGGCGCGCCGGTGAAGCGCGGCGACGTGCTCATGACCGTGGCGCCGAGCGACCGCTTCCGGCTTCTGATCGAAGTCGACGAGCGCGACATCGGCGCCGTCGCCGTGGGCCGCAGCGGCAGCATGGCGCTCGGCGCGCTCACCGAGCGCGCGCACCTCGCGTGGAGCGAACCGCCGGACCCGGGGGGCGACGCGGAGCGGCGCCCGACCGGGTCTCTCCTGCGGCCCCTGCTGCTCCCCCCGAGCCCGAACCAGCCGTCGAGACCGCACCGGCCACCGTTGACACCGCACCCCAAACCGACCTCGCCCCTCCCCCTATCGCCGGGCCGGTCGTGCCCGTTGGGGCCCAGGCGGCCGTGGCCGTCCTCGAGACGCAGGCGCCGGAAGGTTCGCCCGTATTGGAAGGCCGCCGGGAACGCGCA
>Ga0105106_10001668_pt1 | contig 15963 bp, 10 predicted proteins | sample PPLLaktember2015_5_FD_79109 | JGI IMG/M metagenome (GOLD analysis project Ga0105106, IMG submission 79109) | Freshwater sediment microbial communities from Prairie Pothole Lake near Jamestown, North Dakota, USA - PPLs Lake P8 Core (1) Depth... | ecosystem: Environmental > Aquatic > Freshwater >...
CGTGACGCTGATGGGGCTCGACGCGGACGAGAAGATGACCGCGGTGGGCTTCGGCGATTCGAAAGCGGTCACCGTGGTCGGCAAGGCGCGCTCGGGGGCCGACAAGACCGTGCGCGTCGCCGGGCAGGACCTGCAGAAGCACATCGTGCACCGCGCGCGCAAAGGGTGCTTGTTGCCGGGGAAAATCACGCCTGCCGCCGTCAGGGGCTGAACGACGCGCTTCAGATTCGCACTTCCCAGCACCCGCGATTGCGCGTTCCCGCCCGCAGCAGCCGCAGCCGCGCGTGGAAGATGAGATCGCCCACCAGCGCGTTCGGAAGGCCGTTGCTGAAGTCGATCCATTTCGCGCCTGAATTCGTGCTGCGATAGACGCCGTTATCGGTCGCGGCGTAGACGTGCCTGGTATTCGCCGGATCGATCACCAGCGCGTTCACCGGGATGTCGGGCAGGTTGCCGCTGCGGTTCGACCACGTCTTGCCGCCGTTCGTGGAGCGGAACACGTGCGCGCCGCCGAACTTCGAGCACGTCGCCCACACCGTTGCCGCGGGCGAGCCGGGCACCGCGATGTCGCTGATGTAGCCGGCGCGCGGGCTCTTCAGCGTCTTCACCGTGCCGCTCGCCCAGTCGTGCGCGCCGCGGGTGATCCGATACATCATGCCGCGCTCGGTGCCGACGAAGATGTCGCGAGCGCCGGCCACCGACAGCGCCGAGGCGAGGTCGGGGTCATCGTCTCCGGACGTGGGCAGCGCCACTTCCTCCCACGAGTCCCCGGCGTCGTCCGATACGAATACCGTGGCACCGGCCTTGGCGAGCACGCGCCCGCACAGCTCCATCGGCGGATAGAAGAGCGCGGGGTAATCTTCCGCCGCGGGCGGCGAAACGTCGGCCCATTCGAACGCCTTGGGGCCGGTCGCGCGCGCGCGCTCGATCCACATGCCGAAGAACGAGTGCAGGCACAGCGGCGGCGTCCCGTCGATCACGGCGCAGTCGCCGCCGTCGCCTTCGGCCACCTGGTCCCAGCGCTCGCTGCTGTCATAGGCGAGCGTGCCGTTGTCCTGCGTGCCGCCGAGCACCCATTCGTCCTCGGCCGCGACCTGCGCGAGGAACTCGAACTCGGTGATGCCGAGGCCGACGTTGAGCGAGTCCCATGTCGTTCCGCGATCGGGTGAGCGGAAAAGCCCGCCGTCGTTGCACACGTAGAGCGTGCGCGGGTCGGCGGGGTCGAACTCCAGGTGATGCTGGTCGGGGTGTATCGAGTCGCCGCTCGCGCGCGAAGAGATGTTGGTCCAGGCGAGCTTGCCGCCCGTGCGCACCCCGCGATAAAGCTCGATCGCGCCCCAGCACACGAAAGCCGGGTCGACCGGTGACACCGCGAAACACCAGTCGTACCACGCCTGCGAGACGTCCATCGCCTTGGGTACGGTCTCCTTCGCAAACGCGCCGCCGGCCGATGCGCGCCGCCACAGGAAGGCGCCGTAGGCGGTCGCTGCGGCGACGTAGACGATCGCAGGATTCGAAGGCGCGTGACAGACTTCGATGCGCTCGAACGCCGTTCCGACCGAGACGCCTGGCAGCGCCACGCGAGACCAGCTTTTTCCTCCGTTCGCCGAGCGCATGAGACCGTCCTCGCACGCGGCGAAGATCTCCGCAGGAGTCGTTGGGTTGATCGACACGTCCCAGGCGAGCCCGCTGCGCGCCACGCGCACGCTGTCGCCGCCGTCGCGGCTCTCGTAAAGCCCTTCGACCGCGGCGATCCACAGGTGGAGCGGGTCGCCCGGATCGACGGCGACATCGAAAATCGCCACCCCGGCGAGCGCGGCGAGGGCGACGTGCGCCCACGTGCGTCCCGCGTCGAACGAGCGCATGAGACCCATGCCGAGCGGGCTGCGCGCGTCGCCTTCGCCGGTGGCGGCGTAAACCATGTTGGGCGAGCTCGGCGCGGCGGCGATCGCGCCCATCGAGAGCGTCGCTTCGTAATCGGTGAGCGGCTGCCACGTCCTGCCGGCGTCCATCGAGCCCCACAGCCCGCCGCCCGCCGACGACAGCACCAGCCGGCGCGTATCGGTGGGATCGATGTAGATCCCGTTGCAGCGCCCGGAGACCGGCGGGCGCGCCTCGCCGTACGTCTGGCCGTTCGGAATCAGGGTCGGGCCGAGCTCGCGCCACACCGGCAGATTGACGGCCGCGGCGAACTTCGGCGGCTCGAGCTTGATCTTCTTCGCGGCCGCGGCCGAGTAAGGTACTTTCAACCCCGCGTGCGGTGCCGGCTTACGCGAGCGTCCGCGCGCTGTCTTCGCGAGTCGCGGGCCGTCAACGGGCGCCGTGAGCGCCGCGCCGCGCTGCTTCTCGAAGTAGCGGATGCGCGCGAGCGCTTTTCCGAGGGGATAGCGCACTTTCCCGGCCGCACGCGAAACGGTGCGCGCGCGGGTCTCCCGGGGTCCTGCCCGCTGGGGCAATTTCACAAGGGCTCTCCCTACAAGTGCAGCGAGCGATAGGGGCTCTTAGTCTTCGCTGCGTTTTTTACCCGAATCCTCGGCAGGCTTTTGCGCGTCACCCCCCGCCTCGTCGGGCGGCGTGTCGGTGTCCGTCGGCAATCCGCGCTGACGGTTGAACTGCTCGAGGCGCTTGCGCGCGTGGCCGCCGGGCGGCGGTTTCTGATCGGGACTGTCGTCGGGCTGTTTGGGGCGGCGCATCCGGTGAGCTCCTCGGGAAAGACGCATGGCTCGCGGCTGGTCGGACATGGTTGCACATTTCCGGCGCTCTTTGCCAGTCGATCGCACGCCGTGCGCCGGCGATATCGGCGCCGGGATGAAAATCTGACATTTCGGCAGATTTGCCAAGCCGCGCACGACTCCCTACATTTAAAGACAAAGGTATCGCCAATGAAGATCACTCTCGTCCCGCGTGCGGCGCCGCCGGGCCGCCTTCGCGTCTGGATCGGCGTGCTCGCGAAAGCGCCGCCCGCGTTGACCTGGGCGATCGCACGGCCCGACGGCAGTGCGGTCGCGGGCACGCAGGTGAAAGCGCTGCGAGCGCTCGCGAGCGCGATTCCGGAGGCGCTCCTCGGCGGCCGCGCCGCGCAGAATTTCACCGGCGTCTACGAGATCGGCGGCCTCGCGCCCGGCACGGCGTATGTCGTCACGGCGAGCACGCCGGACGGCACTTCGGGCGGCACGCTGTACACGAGGACGCTGCCGTCACAGGTGCCGCCGCTCCTCGATCGTCCGTTCAACGTGCTTCTCGTGTCGTGCTTTCACAGCGGCGAAGACCGCCACGGCGCGGGCGTGGTCGCGGCGCAGCTCACGGGACCCGCGACGCCCGATCTGACGCTGCTCCTGGGCGACCAGGTGTATCTGGACCTGCCCACGCTCGCGAACTTTCGGAAAGCGGCGCCGGCGCTCGCGCAGAAATTCGAAGGCGACTACCGCGCGAACTGGCAGGGCGAAGCGGGTTACTCGCAGCTCCTCGCGCTCGCGCCCACCGCGTCGCTGCCGGATGATCACGAATACTGGAACAATTTCCCGCACGCGAGCCCGATCATCCAGAACAGCTGGAAGCCCGAGGGCCGCAAGAGCTGGACCGCGGCCGCGACGGCGCTCTACGAGGCTTTCCAGTTCTCTTACGAGGACCACGCGTACCTGCACGGCGATGCCGCTCAGCTCGGCGACGCGCAGGTGATCGACGTCGAGCCGCTCACGTTCTTCCTCGCCGACGGCAGGTCGAGACGCGACCCCGACCGGCACTGGGTGCTCACGCAACGCGGTCTCGCGCAGCTCGACCAGTGGGTGACTTCGACGATAGCCGAAAAGCGCGTGGGCGTTTTCATCACCGGACAGTCGCTGCTCGATCCGCCTGCGAGCAGTTACGAAGGGCGCGTCGCGGATTACGCGATGCCGAATTACGACGACTTCCTGCGCATCACGCAAACGCTGGCCCGCATCCCGTCGGCGCGCCTGCCGCTCATCCTCGTCACCGGCGACGTCCATTGGGGCCGGGTCGCGAGAATCCAGGACACGCATACCGGCGCGGCGATCTACGAGATCATCTCCTCGCCCACTTCCCTCGTCTCGACGGTGGGCAAGGACCAGTGGAGAAGGATCTGGGACGCGGCGAGGGGCGGCGGCGACGGCTGGCCGCGGCATTCGGAAGCCGCCGACGTCTCGGACTTCCTGTGGTCGAGCGCATTCGACAAGCGCTTCACGTGCAGGCGCATACATCCCCAGAAAGGCAATCACATCGCGCTGCTGTCATTCGTTCGCAGCGGCGCCGGCGTGCGGCTGCGCACGACCTACTACCCGATACACGACGAGTCGGCGCATCGCGAGCCGCGGGCGCTCGACGAGATCACGCTGGCGCCCGTATAAGGAGAGCGAGTATGTCCACGCTGCAATCGAGAGCAGTCTCCGCAAACAAGGCGTTCGCGGAAAAGAAACGGGTCAAGGGCAGGAGCAACCTGGACTGGCTGCAGCCGCACCTGCGCCAGGACCGCGTCGGCGTTCTCCTGCTGGGCGGCACCGGCCCCGTGGACTTTCGCCTGCGCGTCGCGCAATCGCACCTGCGCGACGATCTCACGCCGAGTCACTGGTCGCACGTCGCGCTCCTCGGGGACGTCGACGCGAAGCGGCCGGGCGCCACGCCGCTCTACGAGATTTCGCTCCTGCCCGCGGCCGGCTTCGGTTTTCCGCCGCCGGACAATGGAGTACAGAAGTCGACCCTCGAGCGCTACGCCGACGCGGAAGCCTGGCCGAATATCGCCATCCTGTACCTGCCGGCGGCCGTCGAGAAAAGGAAGCTCATGGAAGCGCTCGAGCGCTTCAAGAAAGGGCGCGTCGTGCTCGACGCGGTTCAGCTCGTGCTGGCGTGGCTCGCCTACGTCTGGGGTGTCGGGCGCGCGGCCAATCCGCTCCTCGACGGCATGGGCATTCCGTCCTCGGCGATGCTCGAGATCGTGACCGGCGCCGAGCATTTCGATCTCACGCCCGGCCTCGAGAGCCGCGCGAGCTGCCCCGAAGCCATCTGGCAGTCCGCGCGCTGGTGGCACGACTATCACGAGCAGAACCGCGAAGGCGCGATCGTCGGCGCTTTCCACACCAGTCACTACCTGCTGCCCGAGCTCAGCACCAAATCCTAGGAGGCTCCCATGCCGACCCCACCGAACCCCGCGCCGAAGCGCTCGCTGATACTCGCCGGCGGCGGCATGAAAGTCGGTTTCCAGGCGGGCGTGCTCCAGGTGTGGCTGGACGAAGCGGGGCTCGAGTTCGACCACGTCGACGGCGCGAGCGGCGGCGTCTTCAACACGGCGATGCTGTGCCAGGGAATGAGCGGAACCGAAATCGCGGACGCGTGGCGCCGCACCGACCCGATCGCGGCCGTCGACGTCAATGCGGCGGAGCTCGCGAAGCTCGTGTGGGCGCGCTCGCTCTTTACGTTCGACGCTTTCCGCGAGCGCCTCTTCAAGACGTGGGGTCTCGACTTCGAGCGCATCCGCGCCTCGCGCCTCGACGCGAGCTTCAACGCCTATAACTTCTCGCGCCTCGAGCCCGTGGTGTGGCGCGCGGGCGACATGACGGTGGAGCACCTGTGCGCATGCGTTGCGCTGCCGATGTGGTTTCCCCCGGTCGTGATCGGCGGCCACACGCACATCGACGCCGTTTTCATCACCGACGCGAACATCGAGGAGGCGATCCGGCGCGGCGCCGACGAGATCTGGGTGATCTGGACGGTGTCCGAAAAGGGCGAATGGAACGATGGCTTCGTCGCGAGCTATTTCCAGATCATCGAAACGGTCGCCAACGGCAATTTCAGGAAAATCCTGGCCCGGATCGAAGCGAGCAACGCGGCGATCGCCGCGGGCGGCGCGGGCGAGTTCGGCAAGCCGATCGAGCTCAAGATCCTGCGCGCCGAAGTCCCGATCCACTATCTCGTCACTTTCAGCGCCGACCGGCTCCACGAAACGGTCAATATGGGCGTCGAGCGCGGCCGCGCGTGGTGCCGCGAGCAGGGCGTCGCGCTGCAGGCTCCGGGCGCCGACTATCCGACGGACATACACGAAGCGCACACCGCGCTCCAGTTCACCGAGGTGATGAAAGGCTACGTCGCACCCGGCGAGTCCGACTTTCAGCGCGGATACGAAAGCGGCAAGGCGGCACGCGAGCGCATCGCGTTCGAGCTCACGATCGCGGTCGACGGCGTGAACCGCTTCGTCGTCAATCCGCGTCACGAGGCGGCGGCGACCGGCTGGGTGGAAAGCGCGGTGATCGGCGGCCGGCGGCCGGTCGAGCAGGGCGTCTTCAACCTGCTCGTCGATTCCGAAGACCCCGCGCGCAAGATGATGTACTACCGTCTTTTCGTGAAGAACGACGCCGGGAACCCGTACACCGTCGTAGGGTTCAAGGACATCTCGGACGATACCGGCGGCGACGTGTGGAGCGACACCACGACCCTTTACGTGCGCATCCTCGAGGGTTTCCGCGGCGAGAACGAGGACGGCGGGGCTGCGATCGTCGCCGCCGGCATCATGCGCATCGAGATGCTCGATTTCCTGCACCAGTTGACGACCTTCAGGGTGCAGGGCCCTACGCTCGCCGACCGCGCTTCGGCAATGACGCGCTTCGGCCGGCTCTTTCTCGGCAAGCTGTGGGACGTCTACGCGAGCCACCTCCTGCCGTACGCGCCTGCGTGAGCGAGTTCGACGCGATCGTCATCGGCAGCGGTTTCGGCGGCGCGGTCGCAGCGTGCCGCCTGAGCGAAGCGGGCTATAAGGTCCTCGTGCTCGAGCGCGGGCGGCGCTGGAGCCCGCAGACTTTTCCGCGCGACCCCGACGACGCGTGGCTGTGGGACGCCCGGTCTCCCGAGCGCTGCAACGGCTGGTTCGACATCCGCGTTTTTCCCAACATGTCGGTCGCGCAGGGCGCGGGCGTGGGCGGCGGATCGCTCGTCTACGCGAACATCTCCTGCGACGCGAAGCCTGAAGCGTTCGCCGCCGGCTGGCCCGCGCAAATCGATTACGCCGAGCTTGCGCCGCATTACGCCCGCGTCGCGGAATACATGGAAGTCGCTCCCGTTCCCGCGAACCAGTGGACCGAGCGCATGCGCCTCATGAAGGACGCGGCGGCCGCGATCGGCCACGGCGAGCGCTTCGCGCAGCTCGATCTCGCGGTGATGTTCGACGCGGGATGGACCTACGCCGATTTCCCGCGCGGCGTGGAAACCTCGCGCGAAGTCACGAACAAACACGGCGCGAAGCAGGGCACGTGCGTGCACCTCGGCAACTGCGACATCGGCTGCGAGGCGAACGCGCGCAATACGCTCGACCTGAACTATCTCTACGTCGCCGAGAACCGGTTTCACGCCGAGATACGGCCGCTGCACCTCGTATCGCGCATCGAGCCGGATGCCGGCGGTTACCGCGTTCATTCCGATCGGCTGGACGATGGCGCGCGCGTGGCGGGCAGCGCAACGGCGCGCATGGTGTTCGTGTGCGCGGGCTCGCTCGGATCGACCGAGCTCATGCTCAAATGCAGGGATCTGCACAAAACGCTGCCGCGTCTCAGCGCGCGGCTCGGCCGCAACTGGAGCAGCAACGGCGACTTCCTGACGCCGGCGTATCACAGGCAGCGCGAAGTGAACGCGGACCGCGGACCCACAATCGCATCGAGGATCGATTTCCACGACGGCGTTCGCAACGGCCGGCGTTTCTGGATCGAGGACGGCGGTTTCCCGCATCTCGCGGCCGCCTACGTCGATCGCAAGCTCGCCGATCCCGCGACCGGCTTCAAGGCGCGCGCGATCCTCGCCTCGATTCGCGGCGTGCTGCGCGACTCGCAGCCTTTCCGGCACGTCATGCCGTGGTTCGCCCAGGGGGTGGATGCCGCCGACGGCACACTCTCGCTGCGCACGCGTTTCGGCGGCACCGTGCCCGAGCTCCATCTCGACTGGGACATCCGCAAGTCGGAGCAGCTGATCGACGAGATCGTGGCGACGCAAAAGGAGCTCGCGGCGGCGAGCGGCGGGCGCGCGCTCGTGCCGCTCACGTGGTCGATGTTCCGCGATCTCATCACGCCGCATCCCCTGGGCGGCTGCAACATGGGCGCGACCGCCGCGAACGGCGTCGTCGACCACCAGGGCGAAGTCTTCGGCTACAGGAATCTGTTCGTGCTCGACGGGGCGATCGTGCCGGCGGCGATCGGCGTGAACCCGTCGCGCACGATCGCGGCGCTCGCGGAGCGCGCCGCATCACGCCTCGTCCAGGAAGGTCGCTAGCGCGCGCCTTTTAGCTGGCACCTGCAGTTATACTGACCCACGATCCGGAAGGGGGGCGGATGCAGGGAAACATTACGAGGCATCTGGTCGAGGCCGATGCCGTGGACGTCATCGTGCTGGTCGACAACGTCACCGACAGCCTGTCGACGGTACCGAAAGACGTCAGGAACGAAGTCACCCTGCTCAGAAAAGCGGGTTCGATGCCGGTGTCGGCCGGCGAGTACCGCTGCTGCGCGCATCACGGGCTGTCGCTCATCATCACCGTGCGCAGCGGGCGCGACCGGCAGACGCTGATCTTCGACGCGGGACCCGAAGCCTACGCGGTCTCCCGCAACGGCGCGCTCCTCAAGGCGCCTTTCGGCGACGTCAACGCGCTGGTGCTGTCACACGGCCACTGGGATCACGCGGGAGGGCTCCTCGAGGCGATTCGCCTGGTCGCCGCCGCGAACCTCGGGCGCAACATCGAATGCCACGTGAACCCGGGCATGTTCGTCGAGCGCGGCATGATGGGGCGCGGCGGCGAGTGCCTGCTGCAGAAACCCGTGCCGATCCCGCCCGAGCTGATCGAGGCCGGCGCTTTCGTCGTGAACGACCCGGCGCCGCGGCTCCTCCTCGACAGCATGTTCTATCTGAGCGGCGAGATTCCGCGCGTGACGCCGTACGAGCAGGGGCTCAAAGGCCACGTGAAGCGTGCGGCCGACGGCAAGTCGTGGGAACCCGATCCGCTCATCATGGACGAGCGCTATCTCGCGGTGAACGTGAAAGGCAAAGGCGCGGTCGTGTTCACCGCGTGCTCGCACGCGGGCGTGGTGAACGTGCTCGCGGATGCGCGCAACGTCTTCGGCGAGACGCCGCTGCACGCGGTGATGGGCGGGTTCCATCTCTCGGGCGAGCACGTCGAGGCGATCATCCCCGAAACGGTGAGGGACATGCGCTCGTTCGGGCTGAAGCGCATCGTCCCCGCGCATTGCACCGGATGGCGCGCGGTGAACGCGCTCGTGAATGCCTTCGGCGCCGAGGTGCTGGTGCCCTCGGCAGTGGGAAGGCAGTTCATGTTCTGATCAAACCTGGACGAAAACTGCGCGGAGGCAGATTGAACAGGAGAACGTGGTGGCTGGCAGCACTCGGTTCGGCGGCGCTCGCTGCCGCAGGACTCAAGTACTTCTACGACGGGGAAGTCATGGACTGGCTGAGCGCCCGTTCGGGTGCGCAGGAGGTTCCCCGGACGATTCCGGTTGCCCAGTTCAACCCGCATCTTCAGCGGCGTAAGGCCGACGCAGAAGCGCACGCGCCTGCGTCGCCATCACCCTGGGTGGAAGCGCAGAAGAGACGATACCTCGCGGTGCTGGAGGCCGCGCCGGCGCAGTTCGTCGTATTGCCGTTTCAAATCCCCGCCGGGGACGCGGTGTACGGCCTCGACGCGACCGCGCGCACGGTCATGGCCCACATGACCGCGCAGCGGCTCATCGCGGGCGGAGCCGAAGTGGCGGATGTTTCGTACGTCGCGAGAGCGCTCGGTGAGCCCCGGCGCATCGGTTTGCCGGAGGCCGCGGAGTTCGGGCGCACGGCGCGCGCTCGCACCGTCGTCTTCGGGCAGGCATGGCATGACGGCAGCAATCGCCTGAGCGTGAGCCTGTCCGTCGTTCCCGCAGGCGCCGCCCCTGCCGCCAAAACCGTAACGAGAAGCGGCATCGAGATCTCCGACGTCCTTCCGCCGGAGCTTGCCTATGCGCAGATCGCCGATTCCCTGCTCTCGGAGCTGGGCGTTACCGAAGCCCGCGCTCTCTCAACGGCGGTTCGTCCCGCAACGAAGCGCGCCCTCCATCAAAGCCCGCTCAGTGCGATGGCAGGCGTTGGAGCGGACATGGGCGAAGGCATCTGGCTGCAGCAGCTCCTGGGCGTGCTTCATCCACCCGGCGTTTACCACGCGCACGCGGCTCTGTTCGAGCGCACTCTTGCCGCACTCGAGCTCATGTCGCCGGCTTCGGCGGATTACCGCGTGCTGAAGGCCCGCGCGCTCGTTCATCTGGACCGGCGGCCCGCGGCGGCTGCGCTGATGCGCCGGAACGTGAACAGCCCGGAAGAGCGCGCGCTGCTCGCATTTCTGGACTCGAACGTCCCGCAAATGGAGCGCTCGATCGCCGACATCAAACGGCCGGTACCGAGGCTCGTCGCCGAGCTGGAGCTCGTCGCGACGCGATTCAGTTACGGCATGTCGCTCCAGGAGCTCGGAAAAAACGCCGAGCGCATCGCGAAGACCGTGCCGCGGGAATGGACACCTCTGCTGATCTGGTACGTGACGGGCCTGAGCGACTGGAATGTACGCGACACGATGGAGCTCAAGCTCGTGCTCGACGCGCATTTCCCGCTTGCGGACTACACCGCCGAGAAGGCGCTGCAGGCGAAAGCGCTCATGGATGCGCGTAGCGAGAAAGCGTGGGCCGAATCCCAGGGATTGGCGCTGGAGCACGTGAACAGGGTATTGGCTGCGAAAGGCGGCGAATGGTCAAGGCAGCAGGCTGCGTGGATGCCGCGACCCCAGCAGTACCTCGATTTGCTAGGCGCCCAGGCGCAGGCGATGCTGTTGCGCCGCGTCGAGCACGTGTGTTGCGTGCAGGGCCGCCGGGAGGAGGCGCTGCGGCTGATCGAAGTCATCGGTGAAGCGGTGTTTCAGCATGGCAACGCCGCGTTGCAGGCGCGCAAGGCTGGAATACTCAACGACCTCATGCAGAAAGCGCCCGGCAGCGAGCAAAAGCTCGCCCTGGCGCAGCAAATGTTCGACGCTGCGAAGCGCGCCCGTCAGTGGAATACGACCGATCCCTGGCTCGCCACCGAAGCGATGCGCCTCGAGACCATCAGTGCGCGGGCCAGAATGCTCAATCCCGCGCGCCCTCAAAGCGGCAGCTCGTACCGCGATCTCAACGACCTGAAGTTCGATCAGCCGCCGACGGTCACCTCGCTGCGGTGGTGGGAGCCGCTTGCCGCGAAAGGAACGGGCGACTATGGCGTGCGGCTCGAGCGCGCCTGCGCGTACTCGATCGTGTCGCCGGCGCCGTGCGGTGCATGGCGCCGCCATGCCGAAGAGACAGGCGACGTGCAGTTGGCTCAACGCATCGAGAAGCAGCACCTCGTCGACCGCTTCCAGGGCAGCCCTCGCCGGCTGTCGCTGCTCGTCGATGCCGCGAAGTCACGGGGGGACCTCGCCAGCGCGGCCTCGTATGCGCGGGAGAGCATACGCACCCACCCCGCGACATGGGCAGGCTACGACAAGCTGGGCTCTCTCTATCGCGACGCCGGGGACTACAAGGCCGCGGCCGAAGCGTACTCGCGATACCCGCGCTTCAGGCAGGCCGATGGCAATACGGTCGACATCAGCAATACGGCGAACTCGGTGGCGAACCAGTTCGCCAGGCGCGGATCCATGAGGGAAGCCCGCATCTTCCATGAGATCGCGGCGCGCCATCCGAACGGATCGGAAGCCGCTCTCGGCTCGGCATTCTCCCTCGCGATGATGGAGCGGCGCTTTGGAGACGGGCTCGCCCTCGCACAAGACCGCGTGAAGCGCTACGGACAGGGCGCCGCGCTTGAAGCATACATATCCCTGCTGTTCGCATTGCCCGACGAGGAGAGCGCCTGGGCCGCAGCGCGCGAGGCGCTGGCGCGGGACGCGCAGTTCGCGCCGTGGCGTGCGGTCGCCGTGGGATTGCGCGCGAAGGGCGCGGATGCCGAAGGCGTCACGCAGTGGGCGAAAGAGTTCGTGCGAGCGCCCGAGTACGCATCGTCGCCATGGCTCGACCCGAAAGCGATGAAGGCGCTGAGGACCGGGGTTCAGGTGCTCGTCATGGATCGGCCGCCCGCTTCCATCGACGCGGCGCGCGCGCTGAGCGACCTGCTGTTTCCGCCACAAACTATCAATCCCGGGCAGGGCACGCCCGAGAAGAAAGCTGCTTACATGGCGAAGCTGCGAGCGCTGATGAATCCGCCGTACGGGACCGAAGAGCAGGGCCGCGTCGGCGACGCGAAAGCGTACCTCGAGCGTTTCGTGGCCGGATATCTTCAGTCGAAGCGCGGCGATCACAAGGCGGCCGCGGAAGCGTACGGGCATTGGGCGGATCCCTCGAGCGCGCAGGAGACGGCCGAATCACTCTACGCGGCGCTGCCGTACCACGCTTACAGCGCGATGAAGGCGGGCCGGGGCACGGCGTTCGCCGAGTATCTGGCGAAGTATTCGAAGCCGGGCAAGCGCGACGCTTACGGCAACGTGGAGCCCGCGTTCCCCGCATTCGACACCGGGCTGGCACGCGCAATCGTCGCCGCGCTGGAAGGCAAACACGACCTCGCACGCAAGCACATGGCGAGCGCAAGGGCCTCCACGCCGCAACCCGGCTTGCGGCCATTGCCGCCGGAGTATGTTTACGCCGAGGTGTGCGAGCTGCTCGCGGGCGAAGGTCTGACGGGCTATCGCGAAATGGGCCTCGACTGGGCGAAAGCGCATCAGGCTCACCGTCCGTGGGCGGCGTGGGCGTACGCGTACGAAGCAAAGCACTCGCGGACCGAAGCCGACCGTGCACGCGCCCTGGCGATCGCGCTGCAACTCGACCGGCGCTCGGTGCGTGCGGGCGAGGTCGACGCGAATCTGAAAAGCAAGGCCGAGCAGTGGCGTGCGGCGAACGAGCCCTTTCCGAGAAAAACCGGAGCGGCTCCGGGCCGCACCCTCTAGAGACGCGTGGCTTCGATAAATTCGAGAACAAGAGGGAGGCGGTCATGGCGATACGTGTGTTCCCTGCAATGCTCATCGCGGCGCTTTTCGCGACGCAAGCCGCCGCCGCGGACTTTCCCGCGCGTCCCATACGCATCGTCGTCCCGTTCACGGCGGGCAGCGCGAGCGATCTGCTGGCGCGCATGATCGGGCCCAAGATGACCGAATCGTGGGGCCAGCAGGTCGTGGTCGATAACCGCCCGGGCGCCGGCGGCACGGTTGCCGGGGGCATCGTGGCGAGCGCCACCCCCGACGGCCACACCCTGATGCTGACATCGAGTGCGTTCGCGGGGTCGGCGGCGCTCTACGACAAGCTCCCGTACGATTCACACAAGGACTTCACCGGTGTCAGCCTCGTCGCGACCACCGCGCTCGTGCTGATCGTCTCGCCGAACCTGGGCGCGAAAACGGTGAAGGAGCTGATCGCGCTCGCGAAGCAAAAACCGGGACAGCTCAACTTCGGCTCTTCGGGAATCGGCAGCGGCACGCACTACGGCGGCGAGCTTTTCAATCTGGCTGCGGGGATCAAGGCGGTGCACGTGCCCTATCGCGGCACGCCCGAAGTGATCACCGACACGATCAGCGGGCGCATGCACTTCGCCATGTCGCCGCTGCTCGCGGCCGTGCCGCACGTGAAAGGCGGGCGCCTCCTCGCGGTCGGGGTCACTTCGCCGCAGCGCCTGCCGATGATCCCGGACGTGCCGACGGTCGCGGAGGCCGCGCTGCCCGGCTTCGTCTACGTCGGCTGGTTCGGCGTTCTCGCCCCGTCGCGCACGCCGCGCGGAATCGTGGACAAGCTCTCGGCCGAGGTCGGGCGCGCCCTGAAAGCCCCCGACATCGTGGAGCGCATCTCGCGCACCGGCACCACGCCCGAGTCGTCGTCGCCGAAAGAGTTCGAGAAACGGGTGCACGACGAGATCGCGACCCGCAAGAAAGTGTTCAAGGCGGCGGGCGTGAAAGCCGAATGACGCGGCGTTAGCTCCAAGGACCCGACAGCGGCTGCGGAGGATCGGCGATCGACTGTAGCCGCATCACGCGTATCGCGTTGCGGTTCTTGTAGCTCAGGAGCGCAATCAGCCCGCGCTCGAGCAGCGCCTGGCCCGCGCGGTCGTTGATGTTCGTCTCGGCGCACGGCTGCATGCGCTTTTCATCGTCTTCGCTGTAAGTGTGCGCGGGCAGGTCTGCCACGTCGAGCTCGTCTCCGGGCTCCATCTCCCAGCCGCGCGAGAGGAACGCGCGTCCAATGAGGAGCGTGCACGCGTAAGCGCCGCTGGCCCACAGATAGCGCTCGTGATCGCGCGCCGCGCCGAGCTCCTCGAAATCGAAGGCTTCGACCGGCTCGGTCGCCTTGCCGTACGGCAGGCGCAGCAGCATGCGCGGGAGCGCGAGGCCGATCCACGGCGCGATCAGGCTTTCGCGCAGCTCGCGCCACGCTTCGAAGGCCTCGTCGCCGGCGGCACGCCAGTCGCGCGCGTCGGGCATCGAAGCCGGCGAATCGAAACCCGCCAGAGCCGGTTTCGCGGCCGCGAGAAACGGCCCCCCGGCGTGGGAAGCGATCGCCCCGAGACACGCGAGCAATCCCACGTCCGGCCCGTCGAGGCCGAAAGCGTAGTCGCCGGCGATGACCGACCACGGCTCGCCGCCGGCCGTGCGTGATTCCTTTTCGACGAGCAGGCGATAAAGCGCGGACTTTTCGATGTCGCCCCCGACCGCTCTCACATCGGCGAGCGCTTCCGCCTTGCTGACATCGAGCACGTAGAGCTTCAGCGTCTCTCCGAGCTCGAGGTTGGAAACGAGCCAGTGCACGCCTCGCCAGAGCGACTCGAGCGCCTGGAAATCGGCATGGTGCAGGACGCGCCGCATCTCGTCGCCCGTCGCGGCGTCGACCGAGGCGACGTACTGCGCCTGGAAAGGCGGCGCGTCGGGAACGATGTGAGGCGCGATGATGCCGCGGATGAGTGCGTCGATGCCGGATGCGGGCTGCGGCGTCGCGCTTTGCGCCTTGGGCGTGCCGCCGAGCAACCGCGAAAAAGTGTCCTTGTCCGCTTCGTCGCTTTGGGATTCGTCCGGCGGCGCCTGCACGCGCCGCTGCGCCTCGCCGCGGAACTCCGCGGCGGCCTCATCGAAAGTTGCAGCGTCCTGCAGGCGCTCACGCGTTCTGCGCAGCCCCTGAAAAAGCTCGAGACGGCGGTACAGCGCATCGGGGTGAAAGTCGTCGAGCCGGCTGAATTCGAGCGTGACCGTCCCGCCCTCGGTCCCGAGCGGCAGCTCGAGGCGGGGCGCGAGGCGCGCCATCACGCGCTCGAAGTCGTCGACGTCGACCGCGATGGGAGAGCGGCTCGCGAGGTCGACGTGACTCTCCACGCCGCGGCCGGCGCGGCCGCTGAAGTCGCCCATGACGAGCATGCGCATCGGACTGTCGTCCCGGGGACGCGACGCCCTGCGCTCGCGCGGGCGGCTCAGCTCGAACTCGAAGCTCGTTCGTCCTGGCATGTGGATACCCCGCTATCTGTCAGAGCGGCAAGGCTAGCAGTAACCCCGCCTCCGGTGAATAATGTCTGGATTGATTAAGAGCCCCTAACATAATGAAACACGTGTGCGTTGCTGCCAGAACGGTCGATAACGCGAAGCGCGCCGCAGCTGATATCGCGAATATCAGCAAGGCACGCGACAAAGTTAGCGGCCGTTCTGGCTGCAACCCTTCGGGCTGGCACGACTTTTCGCCCAGCTCCGCGTCGTGCTCCTCGCCAATATTCGCGATATTGGCTTCGTCGCACTCCTTGACCTGAGCGAAAATCGTGACAGCGCATCACGCGCTTCATTATGTTAGGGGCTCTTAGGATGCAACGACGCGACTTCATCGGGATTTGCGCGGCCACCGCGGCGGCAGTGCCGCTCAACGTCGACGCGAAAGACCTGCGGCCGCGTTTCTACACGCGCAG